>Ga0137397_10001964_pt1 | contig 14354 bp, 1 predicted proteins | sample czorhiz116metaG_FD_106658 | JGI IMG/M metagenome (GOLD analysis project Ga0137397, IMG submission 106658) | Vadose zone soil microbial communities from Angelo Coast Range Reserve, California, USA - czorhiz1.16 metaG | ecosystem: Environmental > Terrestrial > Soil > Vadose zone | place: USA... | reverse complement strand
GCAGAGGTCAGTTCGCGCATGAATCCCGCATAGCACCAGCTCAGACCGCCCGCGGGGTGCGCGCAGAACAACGGTGCGCGGCTGCCCCGCGCGCGCAGAGGAAGCACCTGCTCGAACGCGCTTTCAGGCGCGGTCTTCACGTCCAGCATTCGCACCAGTTCGGCCACCGTGGGCGCTTCGAACAGCGTGCGAATTCTCAGCTCCACGCCCAGCACCGAACGCACCAGACTGACCAGACGGGTGGCCAGCAGCGAGTGACCGCCGAGCGAAAAGAAATTGTCATCGATGCCCACGCGCGAAAGGCCCAGCACTTCGCCGAACATTCCGCAGAGCATATCTTCCTGGGGAGTGCGCGGCGACCGATAGCTGTCTTTGCTCTGCTGCATCGGAACCGGCAATGCCTGACGATCGACCTTTCCGCTTTGCGCGAGAGGCCACGCCGGCAGCACCATGACAGCGGCGGGCGTCATGTACGCGGGCAGGTTCTGACGCAGATATTCCAGCAGCTTTACGCCCAGTTCCGCCGCGCCCGCGGTCTGGGCCGGGGTGTTGGCATAGCGGCGATAGTAGCCGCGCGGCGCAACACCCGCGTCGTGTTCAGGTTCCCAGCGCGGATTGAAGACCGCGTTGCAGGTTCCGTCCGGTCCAAATCCTTCCCAGGCAATGGTTGCGCCCAGGCCGCGGGCCAGTTGCAGCACGGCGTTGGGGTCCTCTCCGCGCGTGAGAGCGGCGGCCGCCTGCAGCCCGTTTACGGTGGAGATTCCTTCTCTTCCGGCATGCAGAATTCGCACCGCTTCCGTGGCTTTCACGGCGCGCGCGTCTCGAATGCCGCGCACCACTACCTGGCCCTGAGGATGCGCGGTCAGCGTCGCCCGCAATTCCTCGCGCCATTTTCCCGCTTCGTCCCACGACAGCCGGTATTGCGGGGACGCGAGTTTCTCCTTCGGCCCCACAGTAAGCGTGACGTCACAGCGGAAGCGACTCAGTTCGTTGTCATAGGCCCCGGCCTTCAAAGCAACTTCGGCGCGGCCGAGCTTCTTACAGCGGCGCGCCAGTTCCGGGAACAATGCCGCATCCAGCACTAACTCTTCTTCGTTCCGCCGGGCCGACCCGATCCGCTGTTTCAGGTCCTGCAAGGGCATGTCTTCGGACTGGGATTGCTCCACAATCGCCCGATGAAGTTGTACCGAGGTGTGATAAGCCTCCAGAAGGGAGAGATTGCGAACATCGCCGATGAAGATGTGGCCGCCGGGCGCGGTTATTCTTTCCGCTTCAGCCAGGACCTGGAGCAGATAGTCGACATCGGGGAAGTACTGCACCACGGAATTCAAAATTACCGTGTCCACACTGTTATCCGGCTGGAATGACAGCTCGTGGGCCAGAGCGGGACGCAGTTCAACATAGGCCATCTCCGACCGCTGATCTGTATAAGCCTTCAGGCCGGCGAGTGCCGCCCTGGAGAAATCCACACCGATATAGCTTTGGCAATCGGGGGCCAGGCGCGCAAGGAGCAATCCTGTGCCGCAGCCGATCTCAAGCGCCCGCTGAGGCCGCAACTCGCGAATGCGGGCCACAGTCTCCTCCACCCATATCCGCATCTCATCTTCGGGAATAGCAGCGCCGGTATAGCTGCTGCTCCAGCCCGCGAGATTGAAATCCCCGGCGTTCCCGCTCTCTTGATATGTGGACTCGTAGAGCTGCCGCCAGCGGTCGATCTGTGAAGACTGCGCTTCAGCCTGGCCGGACTCCGCCGCCCGGGCCGTCACATAGCCAAGCAGTTGCTTATCGCCCGCCTGTTCGCGCACCAGCACCAGCGCGTCGGCCACGCGCTCATGCTGCCGGAGTACCGCTTCGATCTCACCTGGCTCGATGCGGTATCCCCTGATCTTGAGTTGAAAATCGATCCGACCGAGGAATTCCAGTTCGCCATCGGGACGCCGGCGCGCGAGATCGCCGCTGCGATACATGCGCGAGCCCGGCGGTCCATAAGGATCGGCCACAAACCGGTGCGATGTCAGTCCCGGCCTGTTCAGATATCCGCGCGCCACTCCGATGCCGGCGATGTAAAGCTCTCCGGTCACGCCCAAGGGAGCGGGACCAAGATCGGCGTCGAGAACGTGCATACGAATATTGGAAATGGGCCGCCCGATGGGGCCGCCGCCGGACTTCGGGTCATCCGGACGGACGTGGTAATACGAACACCCGACCACCGTTTCGGTCGGACCATATTCGTTGATCAGCCTGGTTTCCGGCCAGGTATCGCGCCACGCCCCGAGGGTTTCGTACTTAAGCGAATCGGCGCCGATGACCATCGTATGAGCGCGGCCCTTCACATCCTGCGGAGACATATTCGCATTGAGCACTTCCATGTGCGCGGGCGTGAGTTTGATCGGACCGAAATCTCCCCGTGACAGAAGGACGTCACTCAGGGTCTCCACATCATTCTGCTCTGCGCCCGCAAGGATGACAGGCCGGCCGGCCAGCAGCACCGGGAAGATACTCGTAAGGGTGAGATCAAAGGCGATGGAGCTGTGCACCGGAGAACCGTTGCCCCGCTCCGCACCATATTCGCGGATGCCCCAGAACAGATAGTTCATCAGACCCTGGTGCGAAACCAGAACGCCCTTCGGCTTTCCCGTGGAACCGGAGGTGTAGTAGACATACGGCGGATGATCGGGCAGCAACGGGCATTTCCTGTCCGCATCCACAGGGTTCTCATTCGATGCCCGGTCGAGCAACGCCTGGTATTCAGGTTCATCGATGAACAGCAGATCCATCTCCTGAGGCAGACGAGGCTGCATCTCACGCCGGCACAGGACCGCAGCCGGCGACGAATCATTCAGCATGTACGCGAGGCGCTGGTCGGGGGCTTCGAGATCGAGCGGAAGGAAGGCCGCGCCGGACTTCATCACACCCAGGATGGCCACGATCAGAGCAGGCCCGCGTTCGATGGCGACGGCCACCACATCTTCGGGGCCGATGTCCATAGAGATAAGGTGATGGGCCAGCCGATTGGCCCGTTCGTTCAAGTCGCGATACGAAATGCCGACATCGCCGAATATGATGGCGTCCGCTTCGGGAGTGCGCGCCGCCTGTTCTTCGAACATTGCCGGCAGGGTCGTTTCCGGGAACCGCTCATCGGTCGCGTTGGCATCCAGGAGCAGCATGCGGCGATCTTCAGGACTGAACATTTCCAGTTGGCGCAGCGGAATTTCCGGCGCGGCGATTGCGGACCCGATCAGGCCGATGAAGTGGCGGGCCATCTGGTCCATTCGCCAACGATCGAAAAGACCCTTGTTGTAGAGCCAGTAGAACCCGAGTTCGTCATCATGCGCAAACCCATCCTCAGAACCATGTTCAAAGATGTGCAATTCAAGATCGAAGCGCACGCGCAGTTCATCGCCGCCCACCGGCTCGATCTCCAGCCCTTTCAGTTGCTGCCGGCCCATGGGCGCGTTCTGCAGCGCGAACGACACCTGGAAGATCGGCGTCTTGTTGAGGGTGCGCTCCGGGGCCAGCTCTTCGACCAGCCGCTCGAAAGGAACGTCCTGATGTTGATAGGCTTCGAGGGCGGTGGCGCGCACGCCGGCCAGCAGTTCGCTGAAAGAAGCTTCAGGAGAAATCCGTACGCGCATGACCAGCGAGTTCACAAAGAAACCGATCATCTCCTCAAGCTGCGACTCCTGGCGGTTGGCGATGGGCGAGCCGACCACGATGTCGCTCTGACCGCTGTACCGCTGCATCAGGACGGCAAAGACCGAGAGCAGCGACATATATAAGGTTGAGTGGCCTGCCTGGGTCAGGCGGCGCAGGACCGCCGTCGAAGCAGCGTCCAGTCTTGTTTCGCAAACATCCGCCGCATACGAGGGCATCGCCGGCCGCGGCCGGTCTTTCGCCAGTTCGAGTTCCGCGGGAATTCCGTCAAGATGTTCCTTCCAGTATTGAAGCTCGCGGCCCATCGCTTCTTCGTTGAGCCACTGCCGCTGCCAGAGGGCGAAATCCGCGTACTGCACCGGCAGCGGCGGCAGCGGATTTTCACGGCCTTCATGGAAGGTCTCATACAAAAGCATGAACTCGCGGCTGAAGACGCCGACCGACCAGCCATCGGAAACGATGTGGTGGAAGCTCCGGAGCAGAAGGTGGTCCCGCGGCCCCAGCTTGATCAGCTTCATGCGCAACACCGGGCTACGGGAGAGATCGAAGGGCCGGTCCAATTCGCTCCGCAGCGCCGACAGCGCCCGCTCACGCTGCTCCGCTTCTTCCAGCCCGGTCAGGTCTTCAAGAGGAATAGCGAAAGGCGCGGGAGGACCGACGATCTGCACGACTTCGCCCTCGATCTGAGCGAAGCGGGTGCGCAGGCTTTCATGCCTTTCGAGAATGGTGTCGATGGCCTGGTGCAGCGCTCGCATGTCGAGGTCGCCGCGCAGGCGCAGGGCCGAAGTCATGTTGTACTCGGCACTGTTACCGCCTTCGAGCTGGTCGATGAACCACAGGCGCTGCTGCGCCCATGATAATGGCAGACGTTCAGGACGGAGCTGAGGCACCAGCGGCGCGCGCACTCTGGCAGCCGTGGTCACCAGCGGCGCAAGTTTTGCGACGGTGGGCGCTTCAAACAGCGAACGCAGGGCCAGTTCCACGCCCAGCGTGCCGCGCACCTGACTGACCAGCCGGGTGGCCAGCAGCGAATGTCCGCCAAGGGCAAAGAAATCGTCGTCAATGCCAACCTGATCGACCGACAACACCTCCGCAAAGATCGAGCAGAGGATTTCTTCCTGCGGAGTGCGCGGCGCCCGATAACCTTCCGGGCGACGTTCAGGCACCGGCAGCGCGGCGCGATCAATCTTGCCGCTGGGCGTCAGCGGCCAGGCCGGCAGCACCATGATCGTCGAGGGCACCATGTAATCCGGCAGACTTCGGCGCAGATGGTCCAGCAGCACGCCGCCCAGTTTCGCGCTTCCCGCCTGGAGTGCGGGCGAATTTGCATACGCACGGTAACGGGCCCAGGGCAGGTCTTCCCCGCTTTCTAAAGATTCCTGACGCGGGCGGAAGATGGCGTCATAAATTCCTTCGGAAGAGAACCTCTGCCAGGAAAGACCGACACCCACGTCCTGTGCCAGGTTCATCAGGGCATTCGGATCTTCTCCTTCCCTTCCCTCGCAGGCGGCTTTAATTTCTTCCGCGATCGAGAAAGCAGAATCGGAGGACCGCAGCAGCCGGGCCGCCCTCACAGCCTGGGACGCGCGGGCATCACGAATGTCACGCACGCCGATCGCCGCGTGGAGATTTCCGGCAAGTTCGCGCCGCAGCGAGTCCCGCCATTCGCCGGCTTCATCCCAGGTAAGCCAGCGATCGGGAGCCGCGGTCTGTTGCTTCTTTCCACCGCTATTGACCGCCAGAGTCACGTCATAGCGGAAGCGGCTGATTTCGTTGTCGTACCCGCCGGGCTTAAGAGTCGTCTCCGCGCTTTCCAGCTTCGGCCATCGTCTGGCCAGTTCCTGAAACAATTCAGGGTCGATGAATAATTCTTCTTCGACCTGCCTTGCCTGAATCACTTTCTGCAGGAGTTGCTGCTTCGACATCTGCGGGACCGCTCTGAACAGTTGGAACGAGGTATAGGCGGCTTCCTGCAACAACAGGTTGCGCACATCGCCGACAAAGATGTGCCCGCCAGGCCGCGTGACTCGCAGGGCTTTGGCAAGGGACCGCAACAGATAATCCGTTCCTGGGAAATACTGGACCACGGAGTTGATGATGACCAGGTCCGCGCTGTTGTCAGCGGCGAACGACAGATCGTCGGCCGCGCCGGTGCGCAACTCCACGTGCCGCAAATCATCACGGCGAGAAAGTTCTTCGCCGAGGCGTCTGAGGGCTTCCGAAGAAAAATCGAGACCGATGTAGCTCGCACACGTCCCCGCGAGACGAGTCAACAGCAGACCAGCGCCACAGCCCACTTCCACTACGCATTGTGCCTTGAACCCGCGCAGGCGCTCGACCGTCTGGTCGACCCAGATTTGCATTTCCGCCGCGGGAACCGGTTCGCCGGTATAGCTTGAGTTCCAGCCGGCGAAGGTCCGGTCATCGCTTCGCTGCGAGATTTCCTGCCGGTACGAGTCATAGAACTTCCGCCAGTAGAGCACCTGGGCAGCCTCGGCTTCGGCGTGCTCCGACTCAGCGCGACGCTCCACCACATAGGCGGTGAGCTGTTTGTCCCCTTCCGGCAGTTCGCGCAGAACCACCAGCCCATCCTCAACCCGAGGATGCTTTGACAACGCCGATTCAATCTCTCCGAGTTCAACGCGGAACCCGCGAATCTTGATCTGATGATCGCTCCGCCCGAGAAATTCGAGGTTGCCATCGAATCGCCATCGGGTCAGATCGCCGGTCCGATACATTCGCTCACCCTCGCCAAAGGGACAGGCCACAAACCGTTCCGCCGTCAGGCCCGCACGGTTCAGGTAGCCGCGCGCGAGACCCATCCCCGCCACATACAATTCGCCGGGCACGCCCGCCGGCGCGGGCCGCAGAGATTCGTCAAGGACATACACGCGGGAGTTGTATACCGGCGTGCCGATCGGGGGCGCGCCTCCGCCGGAGAGCGGGCCGGCCATGGTCACCACGATGGTCGTTTCGGTGGGGCCGTAACCGTTGAACATCTTCCTGCCCTGCGACCATCGGGCCACCAGTTCTCCGGAGCAGGCCTCGCCGCCAACCATCAGATGGGCAAGCGGCAGTTCGCCGACGTCGTTCAGCGTGGGCAAAATCGCGGGCGGCAGCGTGGCGTGGGTCACGCCGAATTCCGCCAGCACATCGCGAAGCGGCCGGCCCGTTCTCTGTTCCTCGCGGACCATGACGAGGGCCGCGCCGGTCGTCAGGGTCTGAACAATTTCCACCATCGAGACATCGAAGCTCAGCGCGGCAAACTGCAGGACACGCGAAGCCGGGCCCAATCCGAGCCGCTCCGCTCGTGTTGCCGCCAGCGACGGAAGACCCGCGTGCGTGACTATCACGCCCTTGGGCGCACCGGTCGAACCGGAGGTATAGATGATGTAAGCGGCGTGTCGCGGAAGCAGAGGGCTTCCACGTTCTTCGTCGCGGACATTCCGTCCGGATTCCTTCATCAGCGCCGCAGCGAGATCGGGGCCGTCCAGAAGCACAGCGTATGGTGACGCGGGCAGCCTGGCGGCGTTCTCCTCTACGGTCAGCACGCAAACCGCCTTCGCATCCCGCAGCATGAACTGCAGCCGATCAGGCGGGTAGTTCACATCCAGCGGCAGATAAGCCGCGCCCGCCTTGAGAACGGCGAGCAGGGCAACGATCATTTCCGCCGAGCGAGGCACGGCCAGGGCGACAACATCTTCAGGCCCGATGTTTTTGGTCATGAGGAAGCGCGCCAGCCGATTGGCGCGTTCGTTCAGGCCGGAATAGGAAAGCGTCTCTTCCTCCGAAATCACCGCCGTCGCCTGAGGGGTCCTTTCGGCCTGCGCCTCAAAGAGCGCCGGCAGAGTGTCTTCGGGGACCGGATGGGCGCTTGCGTTCCATTCTTCCAGTATCTGATGACGCTCGGCGGGGGCGAGTAAATCGATTTCGGCAATTGGTGAATCGGGGCCCGCGGCAATCAATTCCAGAAGGCGGAGATAGTGACGCGCCATCTGCTCCATGCGCGGGCGGTCGAACAGGTCGCGGCCATACAACCAGTGAAGTTCGACGACTCCCTCGCGCTCCACGGCATGCACTTCGAGATCGATGCGCACGCGCAGCTCGGTCATGCCCACCGATTCCACTTCCAGGTCTTTCAATTTTTGCGCGTCCATCGGCGCATTCTGCAGGGCGAATACCACCTGGAAGATCGGGGCCGCGTTGAGCCGCCTCTCCGGAGAGAGTTCTTCGACCAGGCGTTCGAAAGGCACATCCTGATGCAGGTATGCTTCAAGACATGCGGCGCGGACGGTGGAAAGCAGGCCGGTAAAATTCTCTTCGGGCTTCACCTGAGCGCGCATGATCAGCGAGTTCACGAAAAAGCCGATCAGGTCTTCCAGTAGCGCGTGCTGCCGGTTGGCAATCGGGGAGCCGACGACGATATCGGTCTGCCCGCTGTAGCGGTGCAGCAGAATGGAAAACGCCGAGAGCAGCGTCATGTAGAGCGTGGCCTGATGCCCATGACTCAGCCGTCTGAGGGCCGCAACCTGTTCAGCCGGCACGGCCACAGAGCAGACCTCCGCCGCGTACGTCCGCCGGGCCTGGCGGGGACGGTCCTTCGGAAGTTCCAACTGCTCCGGTATGCCCGCAAGCTGCCGCTTCCAATATTCCAGATCGCGGTCGAGCGCCTCTTCGCCGACCCACTTCCGCTGCCACAGCGCAAAGTCCGCATATTGAATCGCCAGAGGCGGCAGCGGATTATTCCGGCCCTCGCGAATGGCCGCATAGATCGTCATGAATTCCCGGTTGAAGACGCCCTGCGACCATCCGTCGGAAACAATATGATGAAGGGTGCGCAGCAGGATGTGGTCGTGTTCGGCAAGTTTTAGGACCCTGACCCGAAGCAGCGGGCCGCGTGAAAGATCGAACGGCTGCTCCCACTCCTGGCGCAGGAAGGCCGAGGCGCGTTCTCTCTGGTCCGGTTCGCTCAGGCCGCTCAGGTCTTCCAGGGGAAGATCGAACACCAGCGACGGTTCGATGACCTGCCAGGTCTTCTCGCCATCCCAGGCAAAATGGGTGCGAAGGCTCTCGTGACGCGCAACGATGGTGTTGATGGTCTGCCGCAAAGCGGCCAGATCAAGCTCTCCGCGCAATCGCAGTACTTCCGGCAGGTTGTACTGGACGCTGGTGCCCTCAAGCTGATCGATAAACCACAACCTCCGCTGCCCGTGAGAAAGGGGTATGCGATCAGGACGCTCCTGGCGCGCCAGCGGAGCGCGCGCCTTGGCGGCGGACTGAAGATGGGGAGCAAACTCGCCCACGGTGGGCGACTCAAACAGCGTGCGCAGGGAGATTTCCATGCCGAGCGTGGCGCGCACCTGGCTGACCAGACGCGTGGCCATGAGCGAATGGCCGCCCATGGCGAAAAAGTTGTCATCGACTCCAACTCGGTCGATGCCAAGGATGCCGGCGAAGATCGCGCACAACATTTCCTCGTCGGGCGTGCGCGGCGCGCGATATGCCCGGCTTTGACGATCGGGGGCGGGCAGGGCCCTGCGGTCGAGCTTGCCGTTGGGAGTCAGCGGCAACTTATCCAGCGCAATGAAAGCCGAAGGCACCATGTATTCCGGCAGACGCTCGCTCAAGCGTTTGCGCAAGGCCTCGGAGTCCGGGACATTTCCGTTGACAGCGACCAGGTAGGCGACCAGTTGTCGGTTGCCCTGGCCGTCGTCATTGACGACCACCGCCGCGTGACTGAAATCAGAGCCGGCTTTCAATACGGCTTCAATCTCGCCCGGCTCAATGCGAAATCCGCGCAGCTTCACCTGCTGGTCGGCGCGGCCCAGGAATTCCAAAGTGCCATCGGCGCGCCAGCGCGCCAGATCGCCGGTACAATACATTCTCTCGCCGCCGGCCATCCAAGGATCGGCCACAAATCTTTCGGCGGTCAGCGCGGGGCGGTCCAGATAGCCTCGGGCCAGACCCGCGCCCGCAATGTACAGATCACCCACAACACCGGGTGGCCGAAGTTCCAGGCAGTGATCGAGAACGTACATCCGGTAATTCGCAAACGGCCGGCCAATCGTGACAACGGCGGGAGCTTCGGCCACGACATCGGCCGGCGAAACCTGCTGCACGCTTGCCCAGACGGTGGCCTCGGTTGGCCCATAGAGATTCCAAACTCCGCCCGTTGCGACCCGACAGAGCTCTTCAGCCATCTCGCGGGGCAGGGCCTCGCCACCGCTCAGCACACGCAAGTCCCGCAGGCACGATGCGTCCTGCTCCAGCAGCATGCTCCAGTGGCTGGGCGTGGCCTGCATGGAGTTTGCTCGCGACGACCGGATAAGACGGCTGAGACTTGCGGCATCGCGCACATTCTCCCGTGAAGCGAGCACCACGCGCGCGCCGTGACACAGAGGCAGAAACAGTTCGAGAACTGAGATATCGAAACCAATGGTAGTCACCGCCACATGAATATGGCGCGTATCGAAGGCGATATGCTCACTTACGCCATGCAGAAACGCCTTCAGTGCGCGATGCTCAATCACCGTGCCCTTGGGGATTCCGGTCGAGCCGGAAGTGTAGATCACATAGGCGGCATCCTCGGGCGAAATCCGTACGTGAGGATTCTCCGCAGACATGTGTTCGAGGACTTCGAGCAATTCCGCTGAATTAGACACCACGGAGACCATTCCTTCCGGCAGAGCGGACCGCAACAATTCCGTGGTCAGTACCACTGCAGGGGCGGAGTCCCGCAGCATGTGGGCCAACCGCGCCTCGGGATATTCGGGGTCGAGAGGCAGATAGGCGGCCCCCGACTTCAATACCGCGAGCATGGCGATCAACATCGCCGGGGAGCGATCTATGCAGATGCCCGCGATCTTTCCCCGTCCCACACCCAGCCCGAGCAAGTGATTCGCCAGGCGGTTCGCGGCGACGTTCAAAGCGGTGTAAGGGATTCCTTCTCCGCCCCATTCGATCGCAACCGACTGACCCGTGCGCGCCACCTGGGCCTCGAAGAGTTCAGGCAGATATGCTTCCGACAACGGCACTGCTTCGAGATTGAAGTCGCCCAGCATGTCGCGGCATTCTTCCCCGGTCAGCAGCGGGAAGCCGCCGATCGGCAGTTCAGGTCGAGACGACAGCGCCTCAATCAGGGCCACCATGTGCGCGCCCATGCTTTGAATAGTTGCGTCCTCAAAAATATCGGTGTTGTATTCGAACATGGCATCGAAGCCGTCGTGCGACTCGCCGAAGGTAATCTGGAGATCGACCGGCGAAGTCCTGCGGTCGATGCCGAAGGCGCTCATCTCGAAGCCCGGCAGTTCGACTTTGCCCTCGACCGCCCCTGAATTGTTTTGCAAAGGGCTTTCCGTGCTGATGTAAAGATATTCCACCTGATAGAGCGGCATGCGGCCCATGTCCCGCTCGAGTTTCAGGGACTGCACCAGATTGCGGAACGGATATTCTTTGTTGGCAAAAGCGCCGAGGCAGGCGTTGCGCGTTCTTTCCAAAAGCCGAAGAAATGTCGGATTGCCGGAGAGGTCGGCGCGCAGCACCAGAGTATTGAGCATGTAGCCGATCAGGTTCGAGGTTTCAAGTGTGTCACGGTCGGCGGAAACCGGTGTGCCGACCAGGAACTTCTCTTCTCCACTGTACCGCCACAGAAACACATCGAGCACCGCCAGCAGGGTCATGAACGATGATGTGCCGGCCCGACGGTTCAGCGCCCGCAGACGCGGCGCGAGAGCGCGCGGAATTTCGAAGGACGCGCGCGCACCGCCATGCGACTGCACCGGAGGACGCGGCCGGTCCGCCGGAACCTCCAGCACATAGGGAACGTCGCGCATTTGGTCCATCCAGTAATCCTGCTGTTCGCGGAAGGCCCCGCTCTTTTCCCACTGCGCGCGCCATGCGGCCCAGTCCGCGTACTGAATCGGCAGTTCGAGAAACGGACTCGGACGCCCCTGGGAATAGGCGTGATAAAGGCCGAAGAGTTCGGTATAGAAAACGTAGTACGACCACCAGTCGGTGACGATATGGTGCAGCAACCCGACAAACACATGGTCGCCGTCGCCAATGCGGACCAGCGGCAGGCGCACCAGGGGGCCGCGTTCAAGGTCGAACGGCTCGCGAATCAGCCGCGTCACCTCGGCGCGCGCGGCCGCCACCGGATCGGATTCGCGGCTGACATCCACAACCGGCACGGTCAGATGCATGTCGGTGACGATCTGGTACGGCTGACCGTCGATGGATTTGAAGACCGAGCGCAGAATCTGGTGACGTTGCGCCACTTCATTGAAACAGCGCTCAAGCAGGGCCACATCCAGGCGGCCTTTGAGACGAAAGCCGTTGCCAATGTTATAGGCCGACGTCGCGGGATCAAGCTGCTGGATAAACCACAGGGCCGATTGATCGGTGGTTGCCGGCCAGGGGCCGAGGCCTTCGAGCCGCGGAATATGCGGCCTGTCTTCCCTTTGCGCCTCGCGCTTTTGCGACTCGCGGCGGCGAAGCTCATTGCGCCGGCTTTCATACAGCGCGCGCTGCTCCGGCGTCAGGCCGGCGACCCTTTCGGCCAGCGACTTCCTGCCGGATTCCACTTTGCCCGGCTGAATTCCGGGCGCTTCTTTTTCACGGACACTCATCGCAAAATCTCTCCTGCCGCTTCGGGCGCAAGCGCTTCGGCTGCGCCGGCTTCGCCGGCTGCATTTACTTCGCCGGCCATCGAAAGCCGCAGAGCGGCCAGATGCTCAAGGCTTTCAAGAGTGGACCCAAGGTCGAGTCCGAAATCGATCAGGCAGGCGGCTTCATTGACGCCCGCAGCCGCCAGTTTTTCGAGCATCGCCCCGCATTTTTGCGGCGTGCCCAGAAGTGAACTGTTCTCGAAGTAATGTTCGAAGGCCAGTTCAAGAAGGTCCCGCATCCCGGCGGAGGAGGAATCGGTAATTCCCTGGCCGACCATGGGGCGGAACTGGTCGAGATAACTGTGCAGATAATTCTTCATGGGCCCGCGGACCCGGTTGCGGACCTCTTCGAGATCACTGCCCAGACAGGTGTGCAGCATCACCGAGACGACGCCGGTGCGGGGATCGTGACCATTTTCGAGGCGCGCCTTGCGATATCCGGCGATCCGCCGCCGCAATTCCTCCGGGGGAACGCCGGCCAGGGCCGTCAGCACATTGGCGCCTATTTCGCCCGCGCGCCGCCAGGTGCCCGGCGACACCACGGTGACCCACACGGGGAGTTCACGCCGGACAGGGCGCGGCAGGGTCTTCACGCGGACCTTCACGCCGTCGGGACCCGGCAATTCAACTTCTTCGCCCGCCCACAAACGCCGCACCACGCCGATATCGCGGAACATCAGCTCACGCCGGTCGGCATAATTGGCGGGCGCGATGACATAGTCGTGATGGTGCCAGCCGGTAGCAAACGAAATGCCGATCCTTCCGCGCGAAAGATTGTCGACCACCGCCCAATCCTCGGCCACGCGCACCGGGCTGTGCAAAGGCAGCACCACGCTGCCCGCGCGTATCTGCACATTTTCGGTGATCATGGCCAGCGCCGCGCTGAGCACCGCCGGATTGGGATACAGGCCGCCGAATGTCTGGAAATGCCGCTCCGGAGTCCAGACAGCGGTGAATCCGTTGCGATCGGCGAAGCGCGCGCTCTCGATGAGCAGGCGATAACGGTCGTCTTCGTCAACGTCGCCATTGGCGGAAAAGAAAAAAATGCTGAAATCGATGCGACGCGGCGCATAAGACGCATTCACCATCTCCGTCGGCGGCCCCGATGCAGGCCGGGGCGCGGCGGAGGTCTCCCGCGCATTCGCGTTCGGCGGTCCGCGCCGCTCCATCTGTTCCATGCGCCGGCGCAGCAGTTCCTGCTGCTCCGGAGTGAGGTTCCCGATGCGTTCAGTGAGCTTAGTCATGGGAGCTCACCTCGGTTTCGCTGCGCGCGGAGCGTAACTCCTCGCGCAGCCGTTCTTCGGGCATTCCCTCGATATCGGCCAGCAGGGCCTCCAGTTCGTCCATGTTCTCTTCAGGGCCCGCGTTTGCTCCGGAAATCAGGCCCGCAATTTCGGCGATGGTCGCGGAGCTGAACAGGTCCTTGAGCGTGATGCGCGAAGAGAATGTTTCATTGATGTTCTTCAGGAGCTGAAGCGCCAGCAGGGAGTGGCCGCCGAGCTCAAAAAAGTTGTCGTGGATGCCGATGCGATCGAAGCGCAAAGTGGATTTCCATATCCCGGCCAGTTCCTTTTCAACGTCGCTGCCGGGCGCTTCATAGTCCGTCGATATGTCGGGACGATGGTGAAGATCGCCGGCTGAAGCTCCGCTACCCGACGGGTCCGCCTGTATCTGCCGCCCAAAGAAATCGGCGGTGAACAGGTGCTGCTGCTCCATCAGCGCGGCGAAATCCCGGGTGGAAACGATTACGCGACTGAGCGCGGGATCGTCATGATTCATATCCAAAGCGCGCTCAATCGCGTCGAGGCATTCTTCCTCGGTCATCCCGAAGCGCCGGCGCTTTTCTTCCAGTTGCCGGTAGATAAACGATCCGCTGTCGGGGTTCTCTTCGTCGGCCTCAGTCCATGCCCTGGTGCCGAGTTCAATGACCATGGTCCGCTGTCCGTTCCGCGCGAGCCTTTCGGCGAAAAGACCGAGTATCGCGTTGCTCGCCGCCTGATCCGACTGCCCTAACCCTCCGATCTCCGCCATATT
>Ga0137397_10001963_pt1 | contig 14354 bp, 14 predicted proteins | sample czorhiz116metaG_FD_106658 | JGI IMG/M metagenome (GOLD analysis project Ga0137397, IMG submission 106658) | Vadose zone soil microbial communities from Angelo Coast Range Reserve, California, USA - czorhiz1.16 metaG | ecosystem: Environmental > Terrestrial > Soil > Vadose zone | place: USA... | reverse complement strand
TGAAAGGAGCGGTGACCGTCGTCTCCGGGCCGGATGAAGTTGGCGTAATGGGCGTTTGAGATCCGGGCTGAAAGCGAAAGATCCAGATCTTGTTTTCGAATCCTCCCGCGGCAAACAGCGCATAAGAACCGTCGGCTTCCGCTATTGGTGAGAAAACCAGGCCAACGTTAACGCTCTGTGGGGAAGGAAAGTAGATGTTCTGAATTACGGCAGGCGCGGGTCTGGCATTCAGGTCAATCACGGACAGCGATTGCTGACTTCGATTGCCGGCCGCATTGAACTGCAGTCCGAAGCCGCTGTTTACGGCGATGAGATATCGTCCGCTGCCATCGCGTCCAGCGTTATCGGGGCTGCGAACAAAATCTACCGGCAAGGCTCCCACCGCTGCCTGTCTGGTTGTCACATCCATAACCAGAGAACCGGCGGGTGTAATGCGGCGGCCCTCCGAGGCAGGTTCATCATCGCGGTCTCGTCGCGCGGAAGAGGGGATACCGCCGATTAGGAGCATGACGATCAGACACGCAAGTAGAGCGGTTGTGTATTGGGATTTCCTATCAGCCATCGAAGAGACCCTTCTTGAAGTAGTTTGGAGGCGGCTGGGCAATAATAGAAAGCGTGTAGTTTACCCGGCAGACGTTATGGCACGTACGCATTTCATGAGCGCTATTATTAGTCAGTAATCAGTCCGACCCTGGACCCTTGACGTCGACTATGGACTTTCGGTTCTTGCTGATTGGCGGAGGCACTTGCGAGAGAGCACTTTCAATAGTCTCGCGCAGGTGGTCGCCGCTCTGTCGACGCGAATACCCACGCCACTGACTCACGATGCGCCCGTTGGGAGCGATGACCAGCGTCTGCGGGATCGTGCTCCTCCCGTTCATCAGCGTGAGCGTCGTCTCGCGGTCGGCCCAGCCCAGGCGGAACCCGAAATTGAGATTGCGCACGAACTGCTTCACGCGGTCGGACGACGTTCGCGGGTCTTCAGTCGTTAGACCGATGAACTCCACCTTGCGGCCAGCGTACTCCTTCCGCACCTTCTCATACTCCGGAACTTCCGAACGGCAGGGGCCGCACCACGATGCCCAGATGTTCACTACGATGACCGCGCCGTCGAAGTCCGCAAGGCGGAAGCTGCCCTTATCGAGCGACTTGAGCGAGCGTTGGAGGAGGCTCTCGGGAAGGACACTCAACTCCGCCCATACGTCCGCCCGTGCTGCGGGAGGTGCGGGCTCGGGCTGCGACCAGACCGGCGCTTGAACCGGAGGTTCCGTCTGCGTCGGCGAGCGGGTGATTCTTCTCCCTGACTGCGACGCGGCGTTCGCGGCAAAGGCGGCAAGGAGAAGGAGTGGGATTAATTTTTTCATAGCAAGCCTTTTGCGAAGTAACAAACCGGCAAGTGTGTGGCAATTCTACAGTAACAAGTTACCCATTAGAAGGAATAAGGTCGAGCGGTTCAGCCTGGCCAAATTTGAAAAGCGTGAGAAACCGCCGACACGACGCTGCGGACTATTTCGCGGCTTCTACACTAACTTCCTTCAAAACTGTATTGTCAGGATCCAGGCGCACGGCAGAAGGGCGGTTGCTGAGGGGCAATTGAAGAGTGGTGAGCTTGCCGGAAGGCCTGATCGTTTTTCGTGTGACACCTTTCGAACTTACAATCTCGAAAGGCACTGACATCAGGAATGCTTCTTCACGCTGGGTCTGGTTCAGATTTATTGTGAGGATGCCCTCTTTGGATCTCGTCTGCTTCCATTGCCAGGTTAGCTCATACCTCGGGTGGCCGGCGCCGTAAATCCAGCGCGCAAAGAACTCCTTCAAGTTTCGGCCTGACGCTCTCTCCAAAGCTGAGCGCAAATCCTCTGTGCTGGCCGTCGAGTTCTTGTGATTGTTGTAGTAGTCGCGGACTCCACGGAAGAAGGCTTCGTCGCCGAGAGAGGAGCGGAGCATGTGCAGCACCCAGGCGCCCTTCTGATAGTTGTTGGCGTTCAGAAGTTTGAAGAGGTTTTCCGTCTCAGTATCGTGAATGGGCGTGCTCGTCTTTTTCTCATACCTTAAATACTCATCCGCAGTGCGTTTCATGTACTTCTGAAAAGCCTGCTCCCCTTCGTAGCGCTGAATTACCAGTCCGGCGAAATATGTCGCAAAACCTTCGCTCAGCCAGAGGTCTGACCAGGTCGACTCGGTAACGGAATCACCAAACCATTGATGCGCTATCTCGTGCGCTACCAGCGAGACAGTGCCTTCACGAATTTTGAAGACTTTACTGATGGGCTCCGATTTCGATCTTGAATCAAACAACCCGCTGGTGAAAACGATCGCGCTGGAGTTTTCCATTCCTCCAAAGCGAGTGGCCCCCACAATCAAAGCAAGTTTTTCGTATGGATAAGGTGCAACGGTTTGACTAAAAAACTTCAGCGAGGGATTTGCCGCAGCAAACCCTTCGACCGCGACATCTTTGTCAGGAAGGGGAACGTAATAAGAAAGCGGAGTGACCTCTTGCTGTGATGGCGTAACCTGAGCAAACTCACCAGCGGCGATAATCATGCAGTAGGGAGGAATGGGAACACCTTCGCTGTATTTCCACCTTTTGCTGGTGTCAGAAACAGTCTCAACGCGATCGAGCCGGCCATTGGCGACAACCAGATTTCGCGCCGGCGCAGTTACAGTAAAGCTGACGGTAGCTTTAGCTGAGGGGTGGTCCAGGCAGGGAATCCAGTGATGCACGCGATTGGGCCAGTTGTCTCCAACGGCCGAACGTTTTCCAGCCTTGTCAGTGGTCAGAATCAATCCATCCCTGGGTACACCATGATAGGAGACAACAACCACGAGGCGCGTGTTTCTCGGCACTGGTTTCGATAGTTTCACATTCAGGAGATCTGGTGAGCGTTCGAAAGGCGTTGGTTCACGGTTAACAGTCACCGAGTCAACAGCCAACTCGCCGAAATCCAAATCGACCTGCGACAAGCTGCCCTTCAAGGAGAGAACTGTAATCTCGGCGGTAGCACTAGTGATCTCTGTCAACTGGTCGTTAAGTGTAAGGGATACGTTGTAATGCAGTGGCTTCCAGGAATCGATGAGGCGCTCACGGCGGGCGGCGAAGGACCAGGTAATGACTGATACGAAGATCACGAGCAGGAGGAGCACCCTCAGGTTGGCAGACGCCTGCGCAAGAAGTAACCCTCGCTTTTTTCGTGCGGCTTCGTGTGATTTCGTGGATCGGGTCCTCCCCCACGGGCGGCGATCCACGAAATCACACGAACGGTCACGAAATCTAGAGTTCTTTTCCCTCATTCATGAAGCCTCTGAACATGATTGAAAGTTGTACAAGTATTTTCGACAACTGCTGTAGTGTGGAAGGGTTTTCACCTGATCCCCAGCAGCAGTAATGCTGAGCGATCAGAAACTTTTCGGTTTTCTGACTCTTGCCATTGACGGTAAGCGCCAAGTTCTTCTTCGCCAACCGAGCGATTGCTCAGTCGCGCGGCCGGCGTTCGCTCAAAGGCTCTGTCGGTCATTGCCATGTGGGGGTTTCGGATCGAAAGCGAGCCAGGCGTCTTAAGCGCTGCTTCGGCGGCTTCGACGCTGGGGAAAAACTCTTCGTAAGCCAGTAGATGCCAAACTGTATCAGCACCCTCACCTTCGATCGCTAAAATACGTAATAGTCCCAACCCGCTTTCGAGTTGAAAAATAAGATCATCGCCGGGAGCAAATCGGTGTGCCATCTCTCGTCTGAAGGTGAATACTACGAAACGAGAGTCGAAACCGTAAAGCTCGCAAGGGAATTCGCAACATTCACGGTCAATGATCATTGCAAATCGGCAATCGCAAAACTAGAATCGCGAAATCCCCATGAGCCAGTTTGATTCGGACAAAGACTACTACGAAATCCTGGGTGCAAATAAGCGCGCTTCCCGGGACGATCTCGACCGACTGTATAAGCGGTTGGCTGCACGTCGCCATCCTGATAAAGGCGGCACCGAGGAAGAGATGAAATCTCTCAATGAGGCGTATGGCGTGCTTAAGAATGACGAAACCAGGCGCGAGTATGACGCTGTGCGGGTTGGGCCCGCAAAAGTTGCGTTTGTACGTACATCGTCGCCTCCGGTCCAGGATGTTGGACTTCTGGGACATGGTTTGAGTGCGTTCTTTTGTCTGCTGGTCGGATTGTTCCTGCTATTCCTGGTTCGCTTCCAATGGATCTGGTTCTTGTGGCCTCTGGGGATCCTTGCGCTGTTCGTGATCCTCTTTGGAGTTATGATGGCACGCAGCGCGATGCGCGCGATTAATGCTTCGTTGCCGCCCTCGAATCGCTTCCGGCGGTATACGCGGTTGCAGGAGGCAGCCTTTTGGTCTGTAGTCACTGCGAGTGGCTATGGCGTCTATCTTCTTCTTACCGCGGTATGGTGAGACTGATATACCGGCGAGGCTTGGCTGCCCCGGAGTGATTAATGAATATTTCCGGTCTGGATTTGTTGTTTCTTGAAGTTAACAATTTAGATGAGTCGCTACAGTTTTACAGCGGCCAGCTCGGCTTTGAAGTTAAAAAGCACACTCCGGATTCAGAGCCGCCGATGGCAACCTTGCAAGGCGGTAAATTGAAGATTACTTTGGCTCAGCACCTGGAGACGATGTTGAGACGTGGTCGAGGGGTTAGTTTCTTTCTCGGTGTGTCTGATGTTGATGAGTACTATAGTGATCTAATGGAGAGAGGTGTCGAGATCCATCCACCAACGGACGAAGGTTGGGGCGGTCGTTTCATAACCGTGGAGGATCCCGACAAGTATCGATTATTCTTTGTTACGTGGGCGAGCGAAAAGTTGGAGAGCATAGAGTTTGAGGTAAAGGACCTTTCGCCGTCGCTCGATTAAGCTGCGGTCGCCAAAATGGAACGACAACACACGGAAAATTTATTTCGTCGGTACAAAGGGAAGCTCGTCAAGATCAAGACCATCTCGGGAGGCCTGTACAGCGGTCGTGTAGGCGAGATTACCAACGACTATGTCTCGCTAATCAACCGCGAGGCCGAGGACGAAACCCAAAACTTCGTGTTCTTCGAAGCGATGGAGTCTCTGGTCGTAATGGAAGTGCCGTGACTCTGGTAATGCCGACGCCCTCCAATCTCGCCAAAAACCCTTGTATCTGTTAAGCTCTGTTTCACCGATAGGACAAGCTTGCATTCGTGCGTTCTGAGCGAGTCGAGTCCGGAATAACATGCATTACGTAGACAACCCTCCTAATCCGTGGCTTGCGCATTCAGTCGAGTGGCTCGGTGAGCCGCCCGAAGCAAAGCTTGAAGTATTTGAAGAAACCGAGACGCGCCGCATTATCACGCATAACGACAGCCCCGATGTTGGCTTCGACTACACCGTCAATTGTTATCGCGGCTGTATTCACGGCTGCACATATTGTTTTAGCCGGCCGACCCACGAGTATCTTGGTTACGGAGCGGGCACCGACTTTGATCGCAAGATTGTTGTAAAGATCAACGCCCCGAAGTTACTGCGGCAGGAGTTGATGAAGTCTTCCTGGAAGGGTGACGAAATAGTTTTCTCGTTCACCTCCGATCCGTACATTCCGCTCGAAGCAAACTACAAGCTCACCCGGCAGTGTCTGGAAATCTGCGCGGAGTTTCGACAACCGATCGGGGTCATTACCAAGTCCGCATTGATCCGGAGAGACATCGACGTACTACAGCAGCTAGCTCGAGACTCCCACGTGGGCGTGTTCTTCACAATTCCGTTTACCGATCGGGATGTCGCACGCGCGGTCGAGCCTTACGCACCCTTGCCCGAAGCGCGTTTTCACGCTATGGCCGACTTAGCCGCTGCGGGAATTACTGTGGGAATCGGAATCGCGCCGGTAATTCCCGGACTTAGCAGCGATCTTCCCGTGCTCCTAAAGCGGGCGAAGGATGCCGGTGCTACCCTGGCCTTCATTAACATGCTTAGGCTGCCCGGTAGCGTGGCCCCCTACTTTGAAGAGCGGTTACGCGAGAAGCTCCCGACGAAAGCGGATCGTGTTATGAATCGCATTCTCGATGCTCGCGAAGGCAAGCTGAATTCAAGTGTATTTGGCGAACGAATGCGCGGAAAAGGCGAGTACTGGGCCGCGATTGAGCGTCTGTTTAGAATCCATTCCGAACGATTAGGATTCAACCGAACTAACAAACGGTTCGCTAAGTCTGAAAGCACATTTCGCCGTCCATCGGCTCAGGCCAATCTTTTCGGTTAGGTGGCGTGTAATCGAAAGCTTTGGGAGAGAGCCGCTTCTCTGGAGTCTTTTCAATAGAGACAGACCCCCCGGCTTTCTCTATAATAGGCGATTGTAATCACCACAATGCGAGCAGAACTCAAGGAGGCTCCCCATGATGCTGGTCAGACATGTCATACGCAACCGTGAGCCTTACTCAATGAAAGCGTCTGCCACGGTCCAGGACGCGGCGGAGTTTATGGCCTCGCGTAACGTGGGCGCCGTTTGTGTAGTCGATGATAACGGCAAGCTGCTGGGAGTGTTTTCGGAACGCGATGTATTGAGACGTGTGGTGGTGTTGCGCCGTGATCCTACCTCGGTAAGAGTTGGGGACGTAACCAGCGAACTCCGGGCAGTAATTAACTGCGACGAAACTCCTCATCAAGCCCTTGAAAGAATGGAACTCATCGGCACGCGTCATCTGCCCGTCGTAGACGGCGAACGCTGGGTGGGCATGCTTTCCATGCGCGACCTGATGCGCGTTGAGCTAAGCGAGCAGGGAGATGAGATCAAATTACTTCACGAATATATTCAGCATTAACCGCCAGAGACGATCTTGGATCTCCGTTGACTTGCAGAGAGGGTTATGGACAGTCCTCACGCAGCCCTGATTAGCAACGGATGAAAGCCCAAGCGAGTATTTGCAAAATTAATCGGCATGAATCGAGTCACCTTCACAGGACTTTGCCTGGTCGCAATCCTGGCGCTTGCCTGTAGCCATCCGCCGCCGGGTCGTGGTGAGGGCGAAGTGGAATCGTCGGAGAATTCTCGCGTCGCGTTTCGAGTTGAGACTGTTGTAGGTCATTTAGAGGTCCCTTGGTCTATTGCCTGGGCACCGGATGGACGGATGCTTTTTACAGAGCGAGTTGGACGCGTGCGCGTCTATCAGAATGGCACGCTTCAGCCGGCCGCACTTTTTACCGTACCTGACGTTGAGCCCACCGGAGAAAGCGGACTAATGAGCATTGCGCTGCACCCGCAGTTTGCCGGCAATCGTCTGCTTTATCTTTCCTATGCATACAAGGGCGACGGACAGCGCGTGCGGGTGGTTCGTTACCGGGAAACTCCAGGGGGACTTTCCGAACGCACGATAATTATCGACGACATCCCGGCGGCTCAGTTTCATGCTGGGTGCCGCTTGCGCTTTGGGCCTGACGGAAAGCTTTACATTACAACTGGTGACGCGACTCAACGTGAACTTGCTCAGCGGCTCGATTCGCTGGCGGGAAAAATACTGCGGGTGAATGATGACGGCACGGTTCCGGCGGATAATCCGTTCGTTGGGCAACAGAATGCTCGGCCGGAAATCTGGTCCTATGGTCATCGCAATCCTCAGGGAATAGATTGGCAGCCGGGAACGAATCTCTTGTTTGAAACTGAACACGGCCCGAGTGGCTTCGACGGGCCGGGAGGCGGCGACGAAGTGAATATTGTCGAGAAAGGAAGGAACTACGGTTGGCCAGTGATTCATCACACGCAAACTCATCCCGGCATGGAAGCGCCACTACTCGAATACACACCTGCATGCGCGCCCGCGAGCGCAAGTTTCTATCGGGGTGCGGCGTTCCCAGAATTTCGCGGTAACTTCTTGTTTGGTTGTTTGCGGGGTATGCGTATAATTCGGGTTGAGCTGGATGGGCGCCGCGTGATTACCCAGGAGGATTTGCTCTCCGAAAAATATGGCCGCATCCGCGAAGTAGCCGAAGGGCCTGATGGTTACTTCTACTTCACAACCTCAAACCGGGACGGGCGCGGTAAGCCAACAACCGACGACGATCGCATCATCAGACTCGTTCCAATTAAGTGACGCCCGCGGTAACAGGGACGACGCCGAAGCATAGTAACGATGGACGAAGTTACTTCTGATATTGGTCAAACTATTACGAAAAGGCCGGGGATTAGGATCATATTGACAGGTTTGGCTGCTGGTATTCCGCACTTACTTAGCGATCGTTTTATGTAGTGAAGGGGCCCATGAGCATTGGAGAAACTTTGGTGAGCGTTCAAGAGCAGGTGTCTGAACAGGAATGGCAGGCGCGCGTCGATCTCGCGGCCGCTTATCGTCTCGTTGCGTACTACGGCTGGGATGATCTTATTTTCACCCATTTATCGGCCCGCGTGCCGGGCCCGGAACACCATTTTCTTATCAACCCGTACGGAAGGATGTTTGAGGAGATCACAGCGTCGAGTTTGGTGAAGGTTAACCTTGAAGGTCAGATCGTGATGTCTTCGCCCTACTTCATTAACCCGGCCGGCTTCACAATTCATAGCGCGGTACACGCTGCTCGCGAAGATGCGCTCTGCGTTATTCATCTGCACACTGATTATGGCGTAGCGGTGTCTGCACAGAAGGATGGATTACTCCCGGTTTCACAACAATCTTTGTTTGCACTAGCTTCGTTGGCTTACCATGAATACGAAGGCCTCGCGCTCAACGAAGAAGAGAAGTCACGGTTGGTCGCGGATCTCGGCAATAAGGTCCACATGATTCTAAGGAACCATGGGTTATTAACTGTTGGAAAAACGCCGGCTGAAGCATTCCTGTCGATGTACATCCTCGAGCGCGCGTGCAGGATTCAAGTTCTTGCACAGTCAGGCGGTGAAATCTTGCTCCCGGTTTCTGACCGTATTATCGAAACTGTAGCTTCTCAACTCAATGCTGTTACCGTAGGGCAGGGAGCTCAACTTGCCTGGCCCGGCCTGCTCCGGAAACTTGACCGGATCGATCCATCCTACCGCGAATAGATCCCAGAATCTCAAGGTACCTCAAATCTCAGATCCCAAATAATTCCCAAATTTCAGATCTGAAATCTCGATCTGAAATTTGAGATATGAGACTTTAGATATTGGCGTGATTTATCGAAACTTTTGAGCGAGCATAGCAGTTTTGCTCCAGCCTATTATCTGCAGCGGTGGGAAACGATACTCGTGAATCAGCCGGAACTGTTTGTCTGTCTGGCTCAGGATTTCTTTTCGAGGATGAGACTTGAATCGAAACAGTATTTCGAGAAAGGTCGTGGCAGGCGAAGGACGGCACGGGATATGAAGCAGGTGCCCACCGGGCGCGATTACTCTTGCAATCTCAGTCATACCCTCGCCCAGCGGCACGTACTCCAGCGCGCCACTCGTGACGACGAGATCGAGGGAGTTATCGGAGAAGGGAAGCGACAAGAGGTTTCCCTCAGCAAAGGTCACGTCACGCGTTCGGCCAGGACTTTCTTCCACTGCCTTTCGGGCGGCGGTAATCGAGGTTGCCGAAAGATCGAGCGCTGTAATGCTCACGGGAAAGTGTAGTGCTCGCAGAAGCGCCAGTGTCAGCAATCCGGTGCCGCATCCAGCGTCCAATATCTTCGCGCCGCGCGATACTGGAAGAGGGTGATTTGCAAAATACTCGTCGAGTGACCTTCCGTAGCCGTTGAGTTTGAACGTTAGATCATAGAAGGCCGCAATCTTGTCGTAGTAAGAACCGGCAGGAGATTCGGTCTTCGTTCCGGTCAGTACATATTCCATATCTACTCCTAACAGCTCTTGGGATTGAATCGATCAGAAAAAATTGGAAATGAAAGGCGCGTTATTGTAGCCTCCCGCCATTCTTTACTCAACATAATAGCGGTAGTTGGCGTTTTTGCAGGGGATAGCTAGAAGCTTCTCCGATAATTGCGGCATGATCCAGTCAAATTGGTGTCAGACGGCCGCTCTTAGACTTTAGAGTGCGCAAGAACTGCAGAATCAAGTCGTTCCTCCACCGGGTGAAGAAGTGTGGATACTAACAGGAGGAGAGCACAATGGAAAGAAGGGTAATACTACTTTCTTGCGCAGGATTGGCACTGGTTATTGCTGCCTCGGTGGCATACCGTCCCACGCGGGCTGCTCGCGTCGGAACCGAATCCTCAAACGATCAGACTGAAGTGGAGGCAATTCATGTCTCAGATGCGACCGAACACGTAGCTCTGGATCGGCGTTTTGAGGTTCAAATTTTGGTCAATGGACGTCCGCTCGAGGAGTACTACGCTCGAGGCAAGAGCTATGTTGAAGCGATCGAAGGCGCGGAATACGAAGTTAGAATTCGAAATCCGTTACCATTTCGCGTGGCTGTGGCCCTGGCGGTCGATGGCCTTAATACCATCGACGCACGTCGCACGACGGCGTGGAATGCGAGTAAGTGGGTGATTGAACCGTACGGAACCATCAACATCACGGGTTGGCAGATGAGTTCAGAGCGCGCACGCCGCTTTTATTTCACCTCCGAACGCGATTCCTACGGCGCGAAGCTTGGCAAAACGTCCAATCTTGGCATGGTTTCAGCCGTCTTCTTCCGCGAACGACGGCCGATCGTTGTCCCGGTCACCCCACCTCCTCGTCCACGGCCACCCTATGAAGAAGATGGCCGCCGGAACAATAGTTCTGAAGAACCCAGTGCGGGAAGTAGAACTGAGGATTCAGCAAAGCAGAGACAAGGCCAGATAGCTCCCGCGCCGGATGACGAGTATGCGGCAACAGGGATCGGACGGTCCGTACGTAATGACGTTCAGTGGATCAATTTAGAGTTGGATTCGCGGCCGGCAGCGGAGGTAATGATTCGATATGAATATTATCCGGCGCTCGTTCGGCTTGGAATTGTGCCGCGCGCCTACCCCCGGCCCGACCCATTAAGAAGACGCGAAGGAGCAACTGGCTTTGAAGACGGGCGTTTTAGCCCTGAACCCTGAGGCCACCAGGCAGCGGCACTTACGTTTGCACATATTAGGTTGGACTACCTGCGAGTAAGGTCAGCAGTATACAGCTGGCGGTAGACGCGATAATTGTTCATTACTTTTTGAACGTAGGCCTTCGTCTCGTCAAAACCAACTTCCGACGTAAACACACCTGGGTCTTTCTGTTTTGCGCGTTTCACCCAGCGAACTACATTGTCTTCGCCCCCATTGTATGAAGCGGCTACCGCCTCTGGCAGAGTCGGAAACATCGCCAAAAGCTCGCTGAGATATTCGCTTCCGAGACGGATCGAGGTTTCGGGTTGATAGAGTTGGATTTCTTGTATATCGGCCAGGCCGGCATTGGCTGCATATTTCTGAGCGGCATCGATTGTAAGTTGCAACAATCCGCGCGCGCCGGCGGGCGATTTCGCAAGTGGACGAAAGACGCTCTCTTGTTTAATGATCGCCAGAACGAACCGCGGATCAAGCTTGCGCGTTTTTGCGGCAGAAATGATCACCTGTCTGTAGGGTGCTGGATACCGATCTGCGACGGCAGCGGCTTGGGACCCGTTGCGGTTGATCCGGTCTTCCACTAACGCGCGTCTTTTATTGTCAGCGATGGAGGCTAATCTGTCGCTCGCCAGCCACCCATAGTAAGAATCGATACCTGCGGGCACCGCCAAATACGCATTAATTGCCTCGTCTCGATTACCCCATCTGTCCAAACTGTAAGCCCTCAAATACGCGACTTCAGCTGGGGTGGTCGCAACGCCCTTTTGGAAACTCCTTTTGCGAAGTTCATCGGCCGTCCCCACGGAGCGTTTCCAATTACCTTCCGAAATTTCGAGGTGTAACTGCGCGAAGATAGAGTTTGTCTCCGTGGGCGTTCCGGGGAATCGCTGCCTCGTGCGAGCGATCCACGCGATGGCGTCTTCTAATCGACCGGCTTCTCTCAGTGAGTCAATCGCATTCAAATGCGCGCTATCCGCTCTTTCACCATCGGGAAAACGATTTACGTATTCAATGTAGCGGTCTGCTGCTTCCGAAGGTTTTCCCAACCTTAGCAAGGAGGCAGCGCTGAAGTTGAGGCCTTCGCGACCCTCTTTTGTTGCGGGATAGTTGCTGGCGAGCCGATCGTAGGCATCGTAAGCCTCGGAGTAATGACGCGATTGAAAGTTAGACCGCCCAATACCAAGCAACGCCTCCGCCACCCTGGGATCGTCAGGATAGTAATTTATTAATGCCTGCCAGTGTTCACGCGCCTCGTCGAAAGCGCGATTGACGTGGTAGATGTTGGCACGACGAAGATGTTCTTCCGGACTTAATCGCGTCATCACCCCTCTAGCATTTCGCGCGTCTCGATCCTGTCGGCGTACGGTCGTGAGGCTCACATCGCTGCCCACCTGAAGCCCGGGCGAACGAAGGGGATTTGATACAAATGCGATTGCAGTAGAAAGGTGCGCAACCCCATTCAGGCCAAACATCGTGGCGAATGAAATCAAAACAAATAAAGGCGTCCAAAAGTTCATTATCTAATCCTGCCCACTGAGGAGCGTTCGTCTAATCTTAACCTTCGATGATCTCAAAGCTGGAAACGATTTCCGCCGTAGGCCTGAATGTTGCAGCAACACTGCAGTATTTTTCTTCCGACAGTTCGATGGCCTGAGCGACTGATCGCTCTGAAATATTACGGCCCGTGATAATGTGATGAACTTCCATTCGCTTGTAACTACGCGGATGTTCCTCCCTCCGCTGGCCGCGCACTTCAATCCGATAGTCCATCACCTTTTGTCGTTTCTTGCGAAGGATTGAAATGACATCCACCCCTGTACACGAACCCAGAGCCAGCAATAGGAGTTCCATTGGGCTCGGCCCCGAGTGTCGAATATGATTAGTATCAATTGTCACCGCATTGCCGGACGGTGTGTACCCAACAAAGAGATCGTCGCCCGTTAGCTGAATAACCGCTTTGGGATCTTCACCACCCATTCGGGTAACCTCCCACAAAAAGCTCCATGATCTGACAACTTCCAATAAATGACTTGTGGCAAAGAATACTACACTGAGAGTCGCCCCTTATGTGTATGTATTTCCTCCCTTTACTCTAGAATGCTATCTGAAATACTACATCTTAAACGCGAAATCCCGTTCAAATTGTCACTGGCACAGCGCTTGTTGAGGCTTAATCTAGTTGTGAAGATTGTCTCGAAATCGTGTCATAAGTGCTGGGCGATCTCGGTAGTGGCCGGACGAAAGTTCAGCCCAGGTTTTTCTTGGAATAGGGAGGAAAGAAAAATGTTCATGGTTAGAAAAACGCTTTTCGCGATTCTCGCGCTTGTGTTATTCGCTGGATCGACAGTCACTCAAGCTCAACGTCAAAGCTATCGTGGCACGTTTCGTTCGGTGCGTCAGCTCATACTCCAAATAGAAAACCGAACCAACCTATTCCGTAACAGCCTTAATGCCCAGAATCAAAGCCGGGTTAACGGAACGGGTGGAAGAAACGTAGACGATTTAGTACAAGACCTGGAAACGGCAACAAGTCAATTAAGAGTGCGGTTCGACAGACGAGAAGCGACTGCCGCGGACGTGCAGGAGCTTCTAAAGCATGCCGCGGTTATTGACCGTTTGATGGGACGGAGTATTCCCGGTGCTGCCGTCCTGCGCAATTGGACAAATCTGCGCGCCGACCTAACTCGGCTGGCTAATGTCTTTAACCTGACCTGGCCGTCCGCTACCCAAAGTTATCCGGATACCAATTATCCAAATAACGACCGAGCACCTTACTCTTCTAGTCTCCTGACTGGTACGTATCGTCTTGATCCGTCAAATAGTGACGATCCTGGACAGACCGCTGACAAGGCGACTCAGTCTTTGCCCTACAGCGACCGCGCTCGCCTGCGGGATGAGCTTGCCGGGCGGCTGGAATCTCCTGATCAGATTGCGCTCGAATTGAGAGGGAGAGATGTAACTATTGGATCCTCGCGTGCGCCCCAAATCAGCTTCTCAGCTGACGGTACTGAGCGAATCGAGAGAACAAACGACGGTCGTACTATCCGCGCCCGCGCGTTACTGAATGGCGATCAATTGATTGTCAGCTCAGTGGGAGATCGGGCTACTGAGTTCAACGTCACATTTAGCCCGATTGATAATGGCCGGCGACTGAGCGTTACCCGCCGAGTTTACGTTCTGGGAGTGTCCAGGCCGTTGGTCGTGCAGAGCACATACGATAAGGTGTCAGATGTCGCTCGCTTCGACCTAAACACTGGGCCACAAGCGTACCCATCCACCTCCAATTCGGACACGGATTTTCTAGTGCCGGACGGAGAAACTGTAGTCGGTGTACTCAATGATGGTCTTTCTACGCAAAGTGCCAGAGCGGGCGATCGATTCACGCTGACCGTGCGCCAG
>Ga0137397_10001960_pt1 | contig 14367 bp, 11 predicted proteins | sample czorhiz116metaG_FD_106658 | JGI IMG/M metagenome (GOLD analysis project Ga0137397, IMG submission 106658) | Vadose zone soil microbial communities from Angelo Coast Range Reserve, California, USA - czorhiz1.16 metaG | ecosystem: Environmental > Terrestrial > Soil > Vadose zone | place: USA... | reverse complement strand
TGTCGGGATCGAGGCCTGCGTGCGCGACGCTGCCGCGCAGGTAGTTGCCGGCGACGCCGCTGAACAGCGAGGTGTAGACGATGTCCTCGCCGCGGCTGTCGACGAGCATTTGCTTGTACTCGGCGCTGGCGTTGCCCTCTTCGGTGGCGATGAAGCGCGTCCCGAGATAGGCGAGATCCGCGCCCAACGCCTGCGCGGCCAATACGTCGGCGCCTGTGCTCATGGCGCCCGACAGGATGATGGTTCCGGCATAGATCTCGCGAATCTGTTTGACCAAGGCGAATGGGCTCAGCACGCCGGCATGGCCACCCGCGCCGGCGCACACGGCGATGATGCCGTCGACCTTCTGTGCCGCAGCCTTTTCGGCGTGGCGCAGATTGATGACGTCGTGAAACACGACGCCGCCGTAGCCATGCACGGCGGCGACCACTTCGGCCGGCGGCCGAAGGCTGGTGATGATGATGGGCACGCGGTGCTTCACGCACAGCGCGACATCATGCTCCAGGCGGTCGTTGCTGCTATGCACGATCTGATTCACCGCGAACGGCGCCACCCTCGCCTGCGGGTTCGCGCGACTGTAAGCTGCCAACTCGCCGGTAATCTCCGCAAGCCAGTCATCGAGTTGTGCCGCCGGCCGCGCATTCAGCGCCGGGAATGAGCCGACGATGCCGGCCTTGCATTGCGCGAGCACGAGGCGCGGGGTGGACACGATGAACATCGGCGCCCCGATGACGGGCAGGCGCAAGCGGCCTTGCAGAATCTCAGGAATGGGCATATACGGCTCCGCACCGGGCTTAGGATCATTGACGACTCTCGGTCATTATGGCTTAGTCGCGCTGCGCTGCACACGGAGACGTGAACCCCGCTTCGCCCGTATCCTAGAAGTACCCATACCATCGGAACCATCATGCAATTTGACACTCTGCTATTCGAGCGGCGAGACGGCATCGCCTACGTCACGCTCAACCGGCCGGACAGATTGAACGCCCTGAATCGGGGGCTGATCACGGATTTGCGCGCAGCGGCGGCGGCCATCGACGCCGACCGCGACATTCGCGCCGTCGTGCTCACCGCCTCCGGCCGAGCCTTTTGTTCCGGCGCGGATCTCATGGGCAACGATCTTTTGGGCGATCCGCAGCGCAGCCGCGGCGAAAATATCGGCACCAACTTGCACGAACATTTCAACCCGATGGTCGACGCTTGGTACCAATTGCGGGTGCCCGTCGTGGTCGCGGTCAACGGCGTCGCGGCGGGCGCCGGAGTGAGTCTCGCACTGGTCGGCGACATCGTATTGGCGGCGCGCTCCGCCACGTTTTTGCAGTTGTTCGCACCCAAGCTCGGCCTCATGCCCGACCTCGGCAGCACTTTTCATCTGCCGCGGCTGGTGGGGACGGCGCGCGCGAAGGGCTTGGCCTTGCTGGGCGACGCATTGACGGCCGCCGACGCGGCCAACTGGGGACTCATTTGGGCATGCGTGGAAGACGCAGCGCTGCAGTCGCAGGCGGAGGCCACCGCCCGTCGCTTCGCGGTGGGTCCCACCCAAGCGTTTCAACGCATCAAGGCGGTCTTCAACGTGGAGCCGCCGCGCACCCTGACCGAACAGCTGGCGCTCGAGGCGGTTGCCCAAGCCGAGCTTGGCGACACTCAGGATTTTGAAGAGGGCGTACAGGCGTTCCGTCACAAGCGGGCGCCGATTTTCACGGGCAAATAGCAGAGGAAACGCGATGAAGCGCGCCGCCCCATCATGCGGCGGCGCCCGCCGGGCTGCCGCTCACCGCGTCATCGACGCTGGAATAATCGAGCGCGGCCGCCGGCAGCGCAGGGAACTGGGCGCGCATCAAGGCGTCGCGGCTGGCTTCTTTCAGGCGCGCGACGCGCATCTCGATCTTGCGCGTGGCGAGCCCGGCCGCGAACTCTCCCAGACATTCCAGCGCAGTGCCGTCGAGATCGGGCGATTCCTCGAGACTGAGAACCACCAGCCGTACTTCCGTTTGTTGCAATACGCGCTGCCGCGCCATCGCGAGCAGCGGCTCGGCATTCGCGAAGAACATCGGCTCTTCGGGCCGCAGCACCAGAATGCCCGGCGTGCATGCCGCCTCCGGAAAGCGCTGGACGCTGACGAAATCGTGAGCACCCATGCGGCCGAGAACGGAAAGGCGCGGGCTGGACAATGAATGCAGCAGCATCGCGAGGCTGAAGGCGATTGCCGCCAGAAGGCCGTCGAGCATGCCGAACAGAATGACTGCCGCCACCGCGGTCAGTGTGACCAGCCGATCGCGTTGCCAGCGAAAGTACGGCCGGAAAGCCGCCACGCGCAGCGACTTGCTCACGGCGTGGATGACGATCGCGGCCAAGACCGGGGCGGGTATTCGCTCGATCCACGGCAGAAACAGCAGCAGCAGCGCCAAGACCGTCGCAGCCGCGCACAGGCCGGCGGCGCGCGTTCGGGCGCCGGCCGCTTCGTTGGCCGACGTGCCCGAGTACCCGGCACCGACCGGCGTACCTTGAAATGCTCCCGACACGAGGTTCGCAACACCGAGCGCAATCAAATCGCGATTCGGCTGTACGGAGTCGTTGTGCTTCAAAGAGAAGGTGCGGATCGAACTGTAGGATTCCGCGTACAGAATGAACATGAGCGCGAGCGCGAACTCCACCAGCGGCAGCCAACGCCCACCCGCAGGTACGGCGAATGCCGGCAGCGCCAAGGCAAGATGGATGGGTCCGGTCAGCACCACACCGCGGGAGCTCAGCCACGGAGCCGCGGCAATTCCGGCAACAATCACCACCATCAGGCCCGGGACGTGCCGGACGCGCTCCAATGCGAACAGGGCCAACAGCGCACATACACCGACTACGAGGCTCGCCGGCTGCCAGGCGCCGACGTTGCGAAGAATCTCGGCCAGCAGGCCCAAAAAATCCGTGCTGTGCGCGTGCATACCGACGATGTGCGGCCACTGCTTCACTGCAATGACCAGGGCCAGCCCGAATGAAAATCCGCGCAGCACCGGCCGTGCAATCAGATTCGACATCGCACCCAGGCGTACGCAGCCGGCGAGCAGAAAGGCAATTCCGGTCGCGCATACCAGAATCGAGGCAAATGCGAGACGTTGGCCGGCCGCATCGGCTCCCAGTACCGCTGTCGCCGCCGCGAATACCGCGGCGGACGACGAGGTGGCGGTGACGATGGCATAGCGGCTGCGGCCGATGAGGGCATAGCAAATGAGCCCCGCGAACAATCCGATCACGCCCGCCTGCGGCGGCAAGTTGGCCAAGCCCGAATAAGCTACCGCCTCGGGCAATAGGAGTCCTGCGAGCGAGAGGCCGGCCACAGCATCGGCCGGATTGATTGCACGGATCTTGTTCATTGATCAGATGATGGGCCGCACCAACCCGGCAGAAAATCCGCCTCGCCGCTCTTTGCAAGCTTCAACGCCCGAACCAGCGCGTCGGAGAAATCGTCATCGAGGCGCTTGCGCTTGATTCGGCGACGCAGAAAGTCCGCCCAAAGGAATTCGCTGAACGGTGTGGTGTCCTTCGCGAAACCGCCGCTCTGGCGCAGTTCGCCTGCCAAACTGCGAAACGGATCGTCCACCAGACCCGTGATCCGCTTCGGCACATCCTCGTAGCTGCGCCTGCGGCCGCGTACATCGAAGGGATGCAGCCAACCGCGGTTGTCCAGGAACACCCAGAATGCATCGCGCGGCAACCGCCGCAGGTCAGCTACCACGGTGGTCGCGATATTCTTGACGCCTTCCTGGTGCAGGGCCAGTGCCAAGTGATGATGATCGATGACGTAGTACTCATCCTTGGGACCCCAAATGACGGGAATCAGATGCTTGCCGAGAAAGTCGGCTTTCTTCCGGTCCGGGTGATCGCGCCAGCTCTTGCGCTTGGCCTTCACTTCGCGCATTCCGACCGTGATCTGCGTCGGCCTGAGGCCCTCGATCGGCACCGGATGAATTCGGGGTTCTCTGGGTAATGTCATGTTGCTTGCTCCTGACTGCGCGTCATCAGATTGGCACGGAATGACAACGAGCCGGTGGTGTTTGCCTTCGCTGCATCGCCGCTTGTTCTTCGCATCCGAAGTTGCGCTGACCGCGTACCCGGTTCTTCTTCTCGGCTTTCGCCGCTCGCAAAGACTAACATGCTCAAGGCCATCGCGACGCGGCAGAGGAATCCCCGACGCCCTCCTCGTTCGCGAACGCAGCTGCGCGGACAGTGGCGTCGCGCTCGCCCGGTGCTTTTTGACAATGAAACAAGTTCGGCCCGATACTAGCTTGGGTAGCGGCGCGGCGGCCCGGCCGGCGCCCTGATCGCATAACAACTACAGGCACGGAAGCGATTGTCTTCAAATGAATAAAGTCGCGACGGTATGCCGTCAGCCGACGTGGGATCGATAGCGTTTTTCGCTGGGAGAATGCCAATGGGGATATCAACGAATAGCCTCGCCTGTGCGGGCGTTGCAGCAATGATTGGGTCGTTGCGCGTGTTCGCCGCAGACACTGCGGCGCCATCGAACGAACTGGAAACGATCACCGTTACCGCGCAGCGACGCAGCGAAAGCCTGCAGGACGTGCCGCTGTCCATCACCGCCATTGACGCACGCAATCTGGAACAGAAAGCAATCTATAGCTTCTTCGACTACGGCGGGAAGGTGCCCAATCTGGCGTTCGCCGACACCGGCGACGGTAGCGGCACGGCACGGACCATATCCATTCGCGGCATCTCGGGCGACGGGACGACCGGATTCTACATCGACGAGACGCCGGTGCCGGATTCGATCGATCCGCGAATCGTCGACATCCAGCGCATCGAGGTGTTGCGCGGGCCGCAGGGAACTCTGTACGGTGCTCGCTCCATGGGCGGCACGGTTCGCCTGATCACCGAACAGCCAAACTTCAATACCGCCGATGGCAGGCTGCGAATGAGCGGCGGGCATACGTGGAATACGGTCAACCCCGATTATGGGGTCGACGGCGCCTTCAACGTGCCGCTGATCCAGGACACGATGGCGTTGCGCGCGGTATTGTTCTTTCAACACGACGCCGGATTTTTCAAGCGCCGCTATTTGTCGGACCCCGCCGATGCCGCCAATCTGCCGGCGACGGCAAACCCGACCACGCTCGGCGGCTTGTCGACTTCCACCACTGACGATGTGGGCCGCGTGAACAGCTTCGGTGGCGCGGTGTCATTGGCGATCAAGCCGAACGATGTGCTGATGATCACGCCTCGGATCATGTACCAGCAATCGAAAGCGAATGGATTTTCATATGCCGATGGCGGTTCGTATCCGGTGCCGGTGCCGGGAACGTTCGTCAACGCGCCGAACATGCATCCGTCCGGCTACATGCAAGACCGCTTTTTCAATTTACCCGAGGACAGCAACGACGCCTGGACTCTGGTATCGGTGGGAGTCAAATACGAAGCAAGCACCTTCGCCTTCCTTTCGTCCACATCGTATTTCGATCGGACCGTGGACGAGACCGAAGACCAGACTGATTTCCTGTGGCAGAACCTTCTGGCGCCATTCGATGGGATTCCCCTTGGTGACGCGACCAACCCGAACACGCCTGCGTACAAGGCAGTGCCAATAGCCGCGACCATTCGCGAACTCAAGCAGATTCACCGCTTCGTGCAGGAATTTCGCTTCACTTCGAAACTGTCCGGACCGTGGCAATACGTCGCCGGAGTCTTCTTTTCCGATACGCGAGGCCGCGTGCCATATGCGGGCTATTATCCGCCGTCAATCGCCCCTGGCATAAGTCAGACCGGAGGTTTCGTCGTGCAGGGCATCCCGGGGTTGCCGATACCGGTCAATCCTTCGAACCCGGACGAAATCTTCGGTCAGGACTACCAAACCAAAGTCAGTGAGCCGGCGATCTACGGAGAAGTGACTTACCATTTCGATGAACAGTGGGCGGTCACGGCGGGGCTGCGAGGTTATCGGATCAAAACGCAGACCGGGGGATATCTGGAGGGAATTGCTTTCGGCGGCCCGCGCATCAACGATCCAGAGTCATCGTTCACGGAGAGTGGAGTCAATCCCAAGCTCGGACTCGACTACAAGCTGTCCTCCGACAAGCTGCTGTACGCCCAGATCGCGCGCGGCTTTCGGCCCGGCGGACTCGTCCCCTCGATTCCCGGCAACAGCACCATTGACCCGCTCGGTTGCTTCGCCCAATTGCAGGCGCTCGGGTACACCAGCGCCAACCAGACGAAGAGCTACAAGTCGGACAGCCTCTGGAACTATGAGCTTGGTGCAAAGACCGCGTGGGCCGACAACCGCGTCACACTCGACGGTGCCGTGTTCTTGGTCAAATGGAACAAGATCCAGCAGAGTGTAGCCTTACCGTGCGGCTTTCAATTCCGCGCAAATTCAGGCGCCGCAGAGATTAAAGGCACTGAACTGGAGGCGCATGTGCGGCCAAGCCCGGTGCTCGACCTGTCCGCTGGTCTCGGTTACCAGCGCGCCCGGATCACCGAAGCGAGCGCACTTTTACCGACACTCAAGGTCGGCGACCGCGTCTATCAGGTTCCGGACTGGACCGGGACCGCGTCGGCGACATACACCGTGCCGCTCGCGGAATCGCGCAGCTTTTCGAGCACTTTGAGCTACTCCTACACGGGGGACAGCGTCAGTGCGAGCGTCAACGCGAACTTCCCGCGCGTACGGCCGAGCTACAACATCCTCGACCTGCGGCTTGCCTACGACGTTCATGACTATGAACTCGCTCTAGTCGGGAAAAACCTTACCAACGTAGAGGCCAACCTCGGCGACAACCGCTCGCTCGCCGCAGAAACGATCGGGCGCCCGCGCATCGTAGTGAATCCGCCCCGAATGATCGGTGCCGAGTTCCGCATGAAATTCTAGCTTGGCTCGGGCAGCGGCTTCGAAATGGTCATTCATTGTCGCCGTTTCCTTACGTCACCGTTTTCCTACGCGACTTCGAGTAAGCGGCCGCTGTTCACCCTCACCTGAGTCGTCGATGCTGACAGAATCATTATTGAAGCAACGACATTATGGTGTTACCCGGACGATTCATCGATGCCCCGCAAACCTTTCGAAGCCTATGCCTCGCCGGCATTTTTGTGGCCTGCAGCATGGGTGCGCGAGCGGATGAGTCGAATTCGACCACTCCTCTAGCCGCTCCGCATTCGGCCTCGCCGGTGCATGAACCGGTGGTGGCAAAACCCCCGCTCGACCTCTCCGGCCATAAGCGTCGCGGGAAAGCCTCGTTCTATGCGCCGATGTTCTCCGGTAGAAAAATGGCCGACGGCACCGTCATGCAGCCGCAAAGCAACAACGCAGCGAGCAAGACCCTTCCGTTGGGCACCACCGCCAAGGTCACCAACCTCGAAACCGGTCAAAGCGCGGTAGTCACCATCCGCGACAGGGGGCCCTATATCCGAGGCCGCATCGTGGACCTCTCCCCGTCCACGGCGAAGGAGATCGGCATCGACCGCGAAAAAGGCGTTGCCAAAGTCGAGGTCGCTCCGATCGCCCTGCCGCTTGCCGACGGCCGCATTAAACTGGGTGCTGCTGCAACTGACGACGAAAGAGTGACGAGCAACGATTGAGTCACGCGAAATTTTCGTGCGTCTCTTCTCGAGGCGCAGGCGGGACTCGGCGGATTTTTATTGATCTCCACGGCCGCTCGAGACACGAGTGATAAGATTCCCCGCGCGCCGATTAACCCCTGACAATCGCGGCGCATAGGGGATGCCGTTCACATGCGTGTGTTGCTCGTTGAAGACGACGGCATGATCGCGCAAGGGTTGCAGACCGCCCTGCGGCAGGGCAACTATGCCGTCGATTGGGTGGCCGATGGGAAGAGCGCGGATGCGGCGTTGAGGGACTCGGTTTTCGACTTGGTGCTTCTCGATCTCGGGCTGCCGCAGCGTGACGGCCTCGGCGTCTTGCGCGCAATGCGTCAGCGCGGCGGCGCCACGCCCGTCATCATTCTCACGGCGCGCGATGAAGTTGGGCAGAGGATTGCCGGCCTCGATGCCGGCGCCGATGACTACATCGTCAAGCCTTTCGATCTCGACGAAGTGATGGCCCGCATGCGCTCCGTACTGCGCCGCGCGGCCGGACGCGGCGACCCCGTGATCCAGCACGGCGATCTGCGGCTCGATCCGGTATCGCATACGGTCGAGCGCAGCGGTGTGCCCATCAGCTTATCGGCCCATGAGTTTTCAGTTCTCGAGGCTCTGCTGCAGCGCCCCGGCGCCGTGCTGTCGCGCGCCCAGCTCGAGGATCGCTTGTACGGTTGGGACGAACAAATCGGCAGCAATGCGGTCGAAGTCTACATTCACGGGCTGCGGCGCAAGCTCGGCAACGATGCCATTCGCACGTTGCGCGGGGTGGGTTATTTCGTTCCCAAGTCATGAGGTCCATTCGCGCCCGGCTCTTGATGGCATTGATAGTACTCGTGGCAATCGTCTCGCTGCTCGCGGCGACGGTCACGTACCGCCGCGTATTGAACGAAACCTCGACTCTCTTCGACTATCAATTGCGCCAGATGGCGCTGTCGCTGCGCAGCCAAGTCTCCCTCGCGCCGCGAATCGAGGTTCCGCCGGATCAAGGCGACACTGATTTCGTGATTCAAATCTGGGATCCCTTCGGAGCCCGGGTGTACCTGTCGAGGCCCGGTCTCCCGCTGATCAACCAGACCGTTCTCGGGTATGCGAATCTGTCGCTCCAGGGCCAGACCTGGCGTGCTTACGGCCTGCAAACGGAAGACGGCGTGATTCAGATCGCGCAGCCGATTCAAGTGCGGGAGCGGCTGGCGCGGGCGGCGGCGCTGCGCGTGGTGGTCCCGCTCATTCTTCTCCTGCCCATCATGATCGCCTTCGTCGCCTGGATCGTCAGGCGCGGATTGCTGCCCCTGCGCGATGTCACCGCCGAAGTGCAGCGGCGCGAGGTGCGCAGCCTGACCCCGTTGGCCACCGACAATCTGCCGCTGGAAATCCAGCCGTTGGTCGCCGAGCTCAATCGGCTCCTGGCCCGATTGGATGAGGCCTTTGCGGTTCAACGGGCGTTCATTGCCGATGCGGCTCACGAGCTTCGATCGCCGCTCACCGCGCTGCGCCTGCAGCTTCAGCTGCTGGATCGCGCACCCGACGACACGGCCCGCCGCACGGCGCGAGACAGCCTGGGTGCGGCGGTCGAACGCGCCATTCACCTGGTCGAGCAGCTGTTGACGCTGGCGCGCAGCGACCCGGGGGAGACGGCGGGCGACTTCGAGCTTGTTGACCTCGCGGCTGTCGCCGCGCAAGCGTTGACTGAAACGCATGCATTGGCAGAGTCGAGGCGCATCGATCTGTCGCTGGAACGCGAAGGCAAGGTTTCCGTGAGCGGGGATCGAGATGCGCTTCGTACGCTGGTGCGCAATCTCGTGGACAATGCGGTGCGCTATACGCCTCCCGGAGGATCGGTACAGGTACGCGGCCATGCGGGAGCCGCGGGCGCCAAGTTGGAAGTGGTCGACACCGGCCCCGGCATCGCGGCTGCCGATCGAGCCAGAGTGTTCGACCGGTTTTACCGGCGGGCCAACGCGAATGAAACCGGAACGGGTCTGGGGCTCGCGATAGTCAAAGCCATCGCGGCGCGCCATGGTGCCCGGGTCGATCTGGGTGATGCCCTCTCGGGCGGTTTGCACGTCACCGTGAGCTTTCCCCCGCCGTCTTAAGACTGTCTCCCGCCGTCTTAAGGCTGTCTCCCGCCCTCTTAAGGCTGTCTTAAGGCACTTGTGGGAACGTGTCGCCAGAGCGTTTGCTCAACTACATATGGAGACCTCACATGCAAATTCGCGGCAAAACATTGGTTTGGTCGGCGGCGGGGCTGCTCGCCGTCGGCACAGCCACGGGCCTGTCCGCGGCCACTCTGCTTCAATCCACGACGCAGACGGCGCCGGCGGCCGCAGTCACTGATTCCGTTGCGGCGGGTGCAGCGGCATCGCACGCCATCTCGCCCGCAACCGCCCCCAATTATCGTGCGATCGTGGAACGCAACCAAGCCGCGGTCGTCGGCATCACGACGGCCGGCGCGATGGACACATCAGCGCAGGAGTTCAACTTCGGCGGTCCTTTCGGCGACAACGACAATCCCCTGTCGCAGTTTTTTCGCGGTCTTCCACATCCGCGCAATCACGGCGTGATGCATGCCCAGGGTTCCGGGTTTCTGGTGAGCTCGGACGGCATCGTTCTCACCAACGCCCACGTGGTCGACGGCGCGAAGGAAGTTACCGTCAAGCTGTCGAACCATCGGGAGTACAAAGCGAAGGTTCTCGGCGCGGACCGCACCAGCGACATCGCCGTGCTGAAAATCGACGCGCATGATCTGCCCACCGTGCAGATCGGCGACTCGAACCAATTGCACGTCGGCGACTACGTGCTCGCGATCGGCGAACCCTTCGGGCTCGAAGAGACGGCGACCGCCGGCATCGTGAGCGCCAAGGGCCGTTCTCTGCCCGGCGATGGCTACGTACCCTTCATTCAAACCGATGCGGCCGTCAACCCGGGCAATTCCGGCGGTCCGTTGTTTGACGCGAACGGCAACGTCGTCGGCATCAACGCCCAGATCTACAGCAATTCCGGTGGTTACCAGGGTGTTTCCTTCGCGATTCCGATCAATCTTGCCATTCAAGCCAAGGATCAAATCGTGAAGACCGGCAAGGTCGCCCACGCACGGCTGGGGGTCGAAGTGCAGACTCTCGACCAGTCGCTGGCCGACTCGTTCAAGATGAAGGCGCCCATCGGTGCTCTCGTCGCCAAGGTCGAGCCCGACAGCGCTGCGGCCCAGGCCGGCCTGAAGGTTGGAGATGTGATCCTCGAGTTCAACGGAAATCCGATCGTCGACGCCGGCCAATTGTCTGCGCGCGTGGGTGCGGTCGCTCCCGGGGATAAAGTCTCGCTCAAGGTATGGCGCGACGGCAGGGAAACGACCCTGAATGCCACCGTCGGCTCCGCCGCACCGGTGGAAGTGGCCGACGCAGGCGGCGCGAATGCATCGCCGCAGGCACGGTTAGGCTTGGCTGTGCGTCCGTTGAATCCGGATGAGCGCCAGCAAGCCGGTGTGAGCGGCGGTCTGATCGTCGAAGACGTTCAAGGCCACGCTGCCGAGGCCGGCATCCAGCCGGGCGATGTGGTTCTTTCCGTCGATGGCACACCGGTGCAAAGCGTCGCGCAGCTGCGGAAAATGGTGCAGGAGCACGACAAGCAGGTGGCACTGCTGATTCAGCGGGGAAACAGCCGCTTGTTCGTCCCGGTAACGCTGGGCTAGTGCACGAGGGTAGGAGCCGGTTCGCGCAAGCCCAAGCGCGAATCGGCTCGTTGCCAGGCGCCTTAGACAATCGCCGCGGCCGCGATATAAAGTTGACCAAATCTCCTGGATTGATAAATTCTTTATGAGTTCGAGGCCGGGCAGCAGCGGCCCTAGGATGGTAGATCTGCGGCTTTATGACCATCGCTTTCCGACATTGATTTAGCCTACTCTTGTGCGACGCACACCCCCGGATCGCGGGGTCAAATAAGTAGCGTGGCGCATTCGACCGTTCCAGCACGCGATAAAATCGCCGCGACTTGGCGGCCACAGCGCCGACCGCCACAGATTCAATTTTGCGGGACCACCTGCCGTGGCGAACGAAGCGGCCACAGGCCGAAGGCTCATAATTCCAGGGCGCCAAAACCATCGCTAGGAGAGCGTCATGCCAACCTACATCCTGCTGAGCACGCTGACACCTGAAGGGCGACATTCTCTACACAAGAATCCCGAGCGCATTGATGCCGTCAACAAGGATATCGAAGAATTTGGCTGCAAAGTCCTTGGCCAATACGCGACACTCGGTGCCTGGGACTTCGTCACAATTGTCGAGGCGCCGGATAACGAAACCGCGGCGCATTTGGCCATCGACCTTGGATCCCGTGGAACAGTCAACATTCAGACGCTGCCGGCCCTATCGCTGATAGACCTGCGGAAAGTTATGAAAGGACCCAAGCAAATGGGCAAAAAATAGCTCGTGCGTACGACGGCGCGCCGTTCGAACTGTACAGAGGAGGCCCAATGCCACGCCAGAAACGTGCGGATTTCTTCGAAGAGATTGAGCGAATCGAGCAGGTATTGAAGCAGCTCTTGGAGGCCGAGGAAGACGCTTTCCGGCGCATGATGGAGGCACCTGCGGGGCCTGCAAAGGGCGCCGCGCTAAGTTCGTATCGGCGCGCTGCTGGGGCGCAAAAGAAAGCGGTGGATCGGCGGCAGAAATTCCTCGAGAAGAACCGCCCGTGATCATCGTTGCTGTTTTCGACCCAACCGCGCTGATAGAGCGTACCTCTAAGCGCGCCGGCCGATCTTCGCCACCGGCACTCTCACATCGGCCGCACTTGTGCCGACCGGCTCCTTGATCGGCGACGGCCCCTCAGTCTTTGGCGACTGTTCCGAACCACAGCTGTCGCAGCCGCCGCAAGCGCTATGCACCTTGCCGGCGGACGCGGCGGCGAGCCGCTGTGCCGTTCGCCGCAGACCAAGAGACACCGTCGCCCGGCTCAAAGCCGCGAGCAAGCGGCGGCGAAGGCTCCGCGGACCGAGCGACAACAGGGCGTATCCCGCACTGCCCAGCAGCGCGAGGCCCACCAGAGAATTATCGATGACGCTGTTCATACGTGCGCTTCCACCGTCAGCTCAGCAGCGCCACGGCAACCCGATAGGTGATCCATGAGCCGGTGTACGCCAGCGCAAACAAATATGCCGCCATGATGATCGGGTAGCGCCAAGAATTGGTTTCGCGTTTGACGGTAGCAAGGGTCGACAGGCATTGGGGCGCAAATACATACCACGCGAGCAGGGAGAACGCGGTCGGCAAACTCCATGAGTGGGCGATCAAGGGCGTCAGTGCGCCGCTCACGTCATCTCCGGTCGCGGACAGGGCGTACACGGTGCCGAGCGCACCGACGGCAACCTCGCGCGCAGCAAGCCCCGGGACCAGCGCAATCGATATCTGCCAATTGAAGCCGATGGGCGCGAACAGCACGGCGAGCCAGGCCCCCAAATGTCCGGCGATACTGTATTGAATCGGCGGACCGGCGGCTCCGGGCGGCGGCGCGGGGAACGAGCTCAGCGCCCAGAGAATCACCATCAGCGCGAGAATGATCGTGCCGACGCGGCTCATGAATATCTCGACCCGCTGCCACAGACCGATGCCTAAGCTACGCAAGTTCGGCCAGTGATACGCGGGCAGCTCGAGCATCAGTGCCTGAAAGCCCGTGCCCCGGCCGCTGCGCTTGAGCACGAAGGCCACGGCCATGGCGCTCGCGACTCCGACGATATACAGGCCGAACAAGACCACCCCCTGTAATTCCAATCCGCCCCACAGCGCTCGTTGTGGGATGAAGGCGCCGATGATCAGCGCGTATACCGGCAGGCGCGCGGAACAGGTCATCAGCGGTGCGATCATGATCGTCGCCAATCGATCGCGCGGATTTTGGATGGTGCGCGTCGCCATGATTCCCGGAATCGCACAGGCAAAGCTCGACAGCAAGGGAATGAAGGCGCGGCCCGACAAGCCGACGCTGCCCATCACCCGGTCGAGCAAGAACGCGGCGCGCGGCAGGTACCCTGAGTCTTCCAGCATCAAGATGAAGAAGAACAGGATGATGATCTGCGGCAGGAACACCAGCACGCTGCCGACGCCGGCGAGTACGCCGTTGATGAGCAAACCTTTGAGCAGGCTCTCGGGCAGCGCCGCTCCCAGCCAATGGCCAAAGGCCGCGACCCCGAGTCTGATGGCGTCCATCGGCACTTGCGCCCAGGCAAACACCGCTTGGAATACCAGGAACAGGATGCCCGCCAGGATGAGGGGCCCGAACACGGGATGCAGCACGACGGCATCGACGCGATCGCTGATGGTCACGCCGTCGAGCCGATCGCCGCCCACCAACCCTAAGATTCTGCGCACTTCGGACTGGTCGTGTTCGATATCCGAGGCGCTCGGGGTGCGCCATACCGCAGCCTGCCGCGCGCGGCCCGGAATCGCCAAGCCATCGAGCACCTTGATCAGGGCCCGGACACCGGTCGCCTTGACGCCGACCGTTTCCACCACGGGCACACCCAACTCGGCGGCCAGCCGCTCGGCATCGATCACGATGCCTTTGCGGCGCGCGATATCGCTCATGTTGAGCGCCACCACCATGGGCAGACCCAGTCGTTTCAAGCTCAGCACCAGGCGCAGGTTCTGGCGAAGATTGGTCGCGTCGGTGACGCAAACGACGAAGTCGGGCTGGGTCTCGCCGGTACGCCGGCCGAGCAGAACATCGGCCGTGACTTGCTCGTCGGGAGTCAGTGGATCGAGGCTGTAGGCTCCCGGCAAGTCG
>Ga0137397_10001957_pt1 | contig 14382 bp, 19 predicted proteins | sample czorhiz116metaG_FD_106658 | JGI IMG/M metagenome (GOLD analysis project Ga0137397, IMG submission 106658) | Vadose zone soil microbial communities from Angelo Coast Range Reserve, California, USA - czorhiz1.16 metaG | ecosystem: Environmental > Terrestrial > Soil > Vadose zone | place: USA... | reverse complement strand
GCTTCGCCCCCTTGCCCAGCCTGACCGGGCAACCGGGTCCGGGCGCGCTCGGCGGCTGGCAGCTGGCGGTCGGCGCGCGGCTGCCTCCGGCGCGTCGGCGCGCGGCGGAGCGGCTGGTGGCCTTCCTCACCTCGCACGAGGCGGCCGTCGAGCTGGCGCTGCGCTACTCCCGCATCCCGGCGCGCCGCGCCGTGTACCAGGACGCGCGAGTCCGCGACGGGGCGCCGTTCATCTCCGCGCTCCTGCCCGTCGCGGTCGCGGCGCGGCCGCGGCCGGTCTCGCCCTATTACGCGCTCGCGAGCGACGCCATCCAAGGCGAGCTGTCGGCCGCGGTGGTCGGGCTGCGCGCGCCGGAGGAAGCCCTCGCCCGCGCGCAGCGCATCGTCACGCACCTGGAGGAGCGATGAACGCGCGCCGGCAGGCCGCGGCGCTCGCCGCGCCTGCCGTGGCGGTCCTGGGCGGGGTCGCGGTGGCGCCGGTCCTCGCCGCGGTGTGGCTCAGCCTCCACCGGTCGATCCTGATCTTCCACGAGCAGCGGTGGGTCGGGCTTGCCAACTTCCGCTTCCTCCTCGGCGACGCGCGCTTCGGGTCCGCGCTGTCGACGACCGCGTATTTCACCGCCGTGGCCGTCTCGGCGGAGCTCGCGCTGGGGCTCTTGGTCGCGGTGCTGCTCCAGCGCGGCGGCGGGCTGTTCCGCGCCGCGGTGCTCCTGCCCTGGGCGGTGCCGACCGCCGTGTCGGCGCGGATGTGGGCCTGGCTGTTCAATCCGGACTACGGCCTCCTGCACCGGATCGCTCCCGGGATCGACTGGCTGGGCTCGCCGCGGATGGCGCTGCACGCGGCCATCCTGGTCGACGTCTGGAAGACGACTCCGTTCGTGGCGCTGCTTCTGCTCGCGGGCCTGCAGGCCATCCCCGAGGAGGTGCTCAAGGCGGCGCGCGTCGACGGCGCGCGGCCCGCCCGCGTCTTCTTCTCCGTCACGCTGCCGCTCCTCCGGCCGGCGATCCTGCTCGCGCTGCTCTTCCGCTCCCTCGACGCCTTCCGCGTCTTCGACGCCATCTACGTGCTCACCGAAGGCGGTCCGGCCAACGCCACCGAGACGCTCTCCATCTACGCCTACAAGACGCTGATGCGGTCCGGCGATTTCGGTTACGGGTCCACGCTCTCGGTGGCGACGTTCGCGTGCGTCCTTGCACTGGGCCTTGTCTGGCTGCGCGTCCTGGGGCGTCGGCGATGAAGCGCGCGCTCGCCGTGGCCGCCGTGCTGTCCTTCTTCCTGGGGCCGCTCGCCTGGCAGGCGCTCACCTCGATCTGGCCGGAAGCGGAGCTGACCCGTCCGCTGCCGCGCAGCCTCACCCTTTCGAGCTATGCCGGCCTGGGGGGCACGTTCGCGAGGGCGGTGCTGAGCTCGCTCGTCGTCGCCGCCGGGACCACCGCGGTCTCGCTCGCGGTGGGCGCTTCGGCCGCGTTCGCGATCGCCAAGCTCGACTTCCCCGGGCGGAGGCTGCTCCTGGGCGGAGCGCTCGCCATCTCCATGTTCCCGCCCATCGCGACGGTAGGCCCGCTGTACCTGGTCTTGCGCGCGGTCGGGCTGCGCGACAGCCTGGCCGGCCTGGTGCTGCCGTACACGACGTTTGCGCTCCCGCTCACGCTGTGGCTGCTCACCTCGTTCTTCCAGGAGCTTCCGGACGAGCTGTACCGCGCCGCGCGCGTGGACGGCTGCACGCCCTGGCAGGCGTTCCTGCACGTCTTCCTCCCGCTCTCCTGGCCCGCGCTCGCCACCAGCGCCATCCTGGTCTTCATCTTCTCCTGGAACGAGCTGCTCTACGCGCTGACCTTCCTCTCCACGCCCACCAAGCGGACCGTCCCGGTGGCGATCGCGCTCTTCGCCGGCGAGCACGTCGAGCCGTGGGGCCAGATCGCCGCCGCGTCGGTGGTCGCGACCCTCCCCCTGGCCATCCTCACCTTGCTCTTCCAGCGCCGCATCGTCTCGGGGCTGACCGCCGGCGCGGTGAAGGAGTAGCCGTGGCGAGCGTCTCGCTCGAGCGCCTGCGCAAGTCCCACCCGGGCGCCCCCGATGCGTTGCGTGAGCTATCGCTCGAGATCGAGGACGGCGAGTTCGTCTCGCTGGTCGGTCCCTCCGGCTGCGGCAAGTCGACCACCCTGAATCTGATCGCCGGGCTGGACGAGCCGACCAGCGGGATGGTGCGCATCGGCGGAGCGCCGGTGAACGGGCTTTCGCCCGCCGAGCGGGACGTGGCCATGGTCTTCCAGAGCTACGCGCTCTATCCGCACAAGGACGTGCGGGGGAACCTGGCCTTCCCGCTGCAGCTCGCGCGCCTGCCGCGGGCGGAGATCGATCGGCGCGTCGCGGAGACGGCCGGGCTGCTCGGCATCGCGCCGCTGCTCACGCGCAAGCCGCGCGAGCTCTCCGGAGGGCAGCGGCAGCGGGTCGCGCTCGGCCGCGCGCTGGTACGCAAGCCGCGGGTGTTCCTCTTCGACGAGCCGCTGTCCAACCTGGACGCGGGGCTGCGGGCGCAGCTGCGCGGCGAGCTGAAGCGGCTCCACGCCGCGCTCCGCGCGACCTTCGTCTACGTGACGCACGACCAGGCGGAGGCGATGACGCTCTCGGACCGGATCGCCGTGCTGCGCACAGGCGAGCTGCAACAGGTCGGCGCGCCGCGAGAGATCTACGACCGGCCGGCGAACCGGTTCGTCGCGGAGTTCTTCGGCACGCCCCGCATCAACGTCGTCCCCGGCCGCGTGCTCGGCGTCCCCGGCGGCGAGGTAGGCATCCGGCCCGAGCACCTCGAAATTCTCGCGGCGCCGGCGGCAGGCGCGCTGGAAGGCACTGTCGAGCTTGCCGAGCTGACCGGCGCGGAGACGTGGGTCACGGTGACCGTTGGCGCCGAGCAACTCGTGGCGCGCGCCGCGGCGGAGTTCGCCGCCCGCCCCGGCGAGCGCATCTGGGTCCGGCCGCTGCCCGGGCGCATCCTGCGATTCGATGCGTCGGGCGACCTGCGGCGGACGTGAGGCGTCAGCGCGCGGCCGCGGCAGCCGGGGCCTTCTCCGCCTCGGCGACCGCCTTGAGCTGCGAGAGGCCCTTGTCGAAGTCGTTCCCGATCATCTTGTCCATGTCCATGAACACGGAGAACGCCTTCCCCACGAACCCGTTCTGGCCCACCATCGTCCAGGTGACCTGCGTCCCGGCGGCCTTCGGCGTGAACTCGAACTCGGTCGAGTTGGTCGAGGCGAATGGCTTGATGAACTCGAGCCGGATGCGGACCCGCTCGCCCGGCTTGGCTTCGACGATGGTCATCCTGCCTTCGCCCACCTTGTCGTTACCGGTCCACGCGTACGAGGAGCCGGCCGCCGCGACCGGGCCGGCGTAGGTGGTCTTCATCGCCGGATCGAGCTTGGCCCACGGCGACCACTTCTCCCATTGATGGAAGTCCGCCACGAACCCGTAGACGGACGAGGGCGGGGCCGCGATCGCCTGCGCCCGGGACACGCGATACGAGCTGGGCCGCGTCGCGACGAACACCGCGAACAAGGCGAGGACCACGACGACCGCGAGCAGCAGCTTCTTGAGCACGAGGGACCCCCGGGGGAAGATGCGAAACGGTGTACGACCTCGCCCGCGGGGAAGGCAAGCCGGGCGGGTGCCCGGCCGGCACGATCGGCGGAATACCGCCCCGCGGCGGTGGGTAGGAGAGGGAGCAGGCTGCCGCGCCGGGCGCCTGTTTGCTTGCCTGTCCACCGGCGAAAAAGAGGCTTCATGTCGCTCTGGAACGCTGAAACGTCCGTCAACGATCGCAAGTCGAGCGCCGCCTTGGCCCAGCCCACGCCCGAGCGGCAGGAGCCCGTCGCCGTGGCGAAGGCCCCCGAGGCAAAGGCCCCCGAGGCCCCGGTCGCACAGGTCCCGGCCCCCGGGAGCGATCTGCTGCTCGGGCGCGGGGCGCGCTTCGAAGGCAAGCTCACCTTCGAGGGCACGGTCCGCATCGACGCCCGGTTCATCGGCTCCATCGTCACCAACGACGTGCTGGTGGTCGGTGAGGCGGCGCGCATCGACGCCGACATCACCTGCGGCACCATCCTCGTCGACGGCGAAGTGAACGGGAACATCAAGGCGAAGACCGCCGTCGAGATCCACCAGACCGCGAAGGTGCGCGGCGATCTGGAGACGCCCTCGCTGGTCGTCCAGAAGGGCGCGCTCTTCCACGGCGCCTCGAAGATGGACCCGACCGGCGCGAAGGCCGCGCCGCTGAAGGCCGCCGCCGCCTCGAAGTAAGAAAGCCTGGCGCCGCTCCTGGATCCGGTCCGGTTCAGGAGCGGCGCCGCCACTGCGCGGCCGCGACCGGCAGCGCCAGCCCGGTCGCGACCAGCGCGCTCCCGGCGAGCTGCGCCGCGGTCAGCCGTTCTCCCAGCGCGAGCCTGCCCGCCAAGAGGCCGACCACCGGCACCAGCAGCGTGAACGGCGCCACCTGGGCCGCCGGGTAGGAGTTGAGCAGCCGGTTCCACAGGCCGTAGCCGCCGAGCGTGGCGCCGAAGGCGAGGTAGGCGACGGCCGCCCACGAGACCGCGTCCATCGCGCGGAGGCTCGAGGCGACCGCTGCGCCGCCTTCGAAGGTCCAGGCGAGCGCGAAGAAGGGCAGCGGCGGGATCAGGCTCGACCAGATCACGAACGCGACGCCGTCCACCGGGCCGTGTCGCGAGAGCGATCGGCTGATGAGATTCCCTACGGCCCATGCGGCCGAGGCGCACAGGTTGAGCGCGAACGCGACCAGGGGGAACGAGGTCCCGCTCTCCGCGCCGATCCAGGCGAGGCCCAGCGCGGCCACCACCATGCCCGCGATCTGCGGGCGGCGGGGCTTCTCGCCGAAGACCGGCACCGCGAGCAGGACGGTGATGAACGCTTGCGACTGGTGGATGACGGAGGACAGGCCCGACGGCATCCCCAGCTTGAAGGCCCAGAACAGCAGGCCGAACTGAAGGACGAACGCGGTCAGCGCGAACCCCACGTAGAGCCGGAGCGGCACGCGCGGGCGCCGGACGAAGAGCACCGCCGGGATGGCGGTCACGGCGAAGCGCAGTCCGCCGAGCACGAAGGGCGAGACACCCCGAAGCGCGATCTTGATGACGACGAAAGTCACGCCCCACAGGGCGACCACGAGGAGTGCTAGCGCGACGTCGCGGGGGCGCAAGGCAACGCCGTTTGTAGCACCCGGCCGGAGGGGACGCCGGTGCGCGCCGGTCAGAGATCGCGCAGGACGAGGTTGCAGTGGCGGGCCACGCGCTGACCCGGCGGGGCGGGGTGGAGCGGCAGAAAAGTCGCCTACCCGACCACTTGGTGGCACTTCTCCGCCATGGCCAAACTGCTGCTCCTGTGCGGCGGGGCGATCATCGTGGCAATGCTCCTCGGGCGCCTCCGCCGTCTCCTCGGGATCGTGGTGATGCTGTGCGCTGCCGCCGCCGCCGCGGCGCTCTTCCTGCTGCCGTTCGACGGAGCGACGCTCTGGGAGCGGGCGCGGCGGGAAGGACTGCCGGACGAGGTCGCGTCCGAGGCGGCCGGCGCATGGAGGTGGCTCAAGGACCGGGTGCCCGGAGATCCCGCGCCCCGCAAACCGCGCTCTCGCAAGGGAAACGAGCCGCTCGCCCGCGCCCGAGACCGCCTCGACCGCTGGGACGACCATGCCTCGGAGCCCGCGGCCGAGCCTGAGCGCGCCGCCAAGGCGTCTCCAAAGGAGAAGCTCTCCCCGAGCGATCACGAGGCGCTGGATCGGCTGGTGTCCGACCACAACCGCTGACCGCCTGCGGGATGGAAAGGGCCGCGGCGGGGTATCCTCGCGGCTGTGCGCATAGCGTCCCTGCTGCCGTCGGCCACCGAGATCGTCTGTGCGCTCGGGGCGCGCGCCGACCTGGTCGGCCGGTCGCACGAGTGCGACTTTCCCCCCGGCGTCGAGGACGTGCCGGTGCTCACCTCCGCGCGGGTCGGACCCCTTCCCTCGAGCCAGGCGATCGACGCAGCCGTCCGCGACGTGCTCAGGGACGCTCTCGCCATCTACGAGATCGACCTCGAGCGCCTTCGCGAAGCCCGGCCCGACGTCATCGTCACCCAGGACCTGTGCGACGTGTGCGCCGTGTCGTTCGACGACGTTCGCAGCGCCGTCGCGCGCCTTGCGCGAAAGGACGTGGCCATCGTCAACCTGCACCCGATGCGGCTGGGCGACATCTGGGACGACCTGGCCCGCGTGGGAGAGGCGATCGGGCGCGGCGGAATCGGGGCGCGGGTCGTGGCAGAGCTGCGCGCGCGGGTTGCCGGGATCGCGCGCCGCGCGGCGCCGCTGCGGCGGCGGCCCCGAGTCGTGACCCTCGAATGGATTGCGCCCGTGATGATCGGCGGGATGTGGATGCCGGAGCTGGTGACCCTTTCCGGAGGCGAGCCGCTAGTGACGCGGCCCGGGGATCACGCCCCGACCCTCGGCCCCGAGGCGCTGGCGGCGCTCGACCCGGACGTCGTGCTCGTGAAGCCCTGCGGGTTCGCTCTGGGCCGGACGCTGGAGGAGCTGGAGGTCTTGCGCGAGGCGCTGCCGTCCGGCTGGCGGGCGCGGGTGTACGTCGCGGACGGGAATGCCTACTTCAATCGGCCCGGCCCGCGGATCGTCGAGTCGCTGGAGATCATGGCCGCCTGCGTGCATCCCGAGGCTTTTCCGGACTTCGCCGGGAAGCACGCCGCGAGCGTCCGCCAGGTGTTCAGCGCGGCGTGATTCGCAGCAGCTTCGCGCTCAGCCCGCGAAGAACGATCTCAACGCGGCGCCTGTCTCGTCGGGCGCTTCCTCGGCGAAGAAGTGTCCGCCCTGGATGGGACCGCCGCGGAGGTCGTCGGCCCAGTCGCGCCAAACCGAGAGGACGTCGTACCAGGCAGGCAGCGATCCGCGCGCGGCCCACAAGACGAGGACGGGCGCCGGGATCTTCTTCTTGTGCGCGCGATCGTCCTCGTCGAGCGCGAAATCGTACGTCGCCGCCGCGCGATAGTCCTCGCACGCGGCGTGGATCGTCTCGGGATTGCGGTAGCAGCGCAGGTAATCCTCTTCCACCTCGGGCGCAAAGACCGATCGCCGCCCGGGCCGGTGGCGGAAGAACCATTCCGGATCGGCGCCGATGAGCTTCTCCGGCAGCGGGTATGGCTGGGCGAGGAAGAACCAGTGCCAGTAGCCGAGCGCGAAGGCCATGCCGGCGCGGCGGAAGTGCTCGCCGGTGGGGAGGATGTCGAGGACGGCGAGCTTGCCGACCCGCTCGGGGTGGTCCAGCGCCAGGCGGTAGGCGACCCGTCCGCCGCGGTCGTGGCCCGCCACCGCGAAACGGGGGAACCCGAGGCGCTCCATCACCGCGACGCAATCCCGCGCCATCGCCCGCTTGGAGTAGGGCTCGTGGTCGGGGGTCGTCGCCGGCTTCGAGCTCTCGCCATAGCCGCGAAGGTCCATGGCGACGACCGTGAGCTCGCGGGCGAGCTGCGGAGCGACCAGGTGCCACATGAGGTGGGTCTGCGGATGTCCGTGCAGGAGCAGGAGGGGCGGACCGCTCCCGCCGTGCCGGACCCGGATGGTCGCCTCGCCCGTGTCGATCCGCTCGAGCCTGAATCCTTCGAACATCACTGCGCCGATCCTGCGGCTGCTTACGCCCATTCGAGGATGACTTTGCCCGACTGCCCGGATCGCATCGTCTCGAACGCCTTCAGGTGGTCCTCGACGGCGAACCGGTGGGTGAGCACCGGCGAAACGTCGAGGCCGCTCATCAGCATGGCGGTCATCTTGTACCAGGTCTCGAACATCTCCCGGCCGTAGATGCCTTTCAGCACCAGGCCCTTGAAGATCACCTGGTTCATGTCGATGGCGACCTCGCCCGTCGGGATGCCGAGCAGCGCCACGCGGCCGCCGTGGTTCATCGCGGCAAGGAGCCCCCGCAGCGCCGTCCCGTTGCCGCTCATCTCCAGTCCCACGTCGAAGCCTTCGGTCATCCCGAGCTCCTTCATGGTCCCTTCGATCGAGGCCTGGTTCACGTTGATCGCCCGCGAGGCGCCCATCCGGCGGGCCAGGCTGAGTCGATAGTCGTTCACGTCCGTGACCACCACGTGGCGCGCTCCGACGTGCCGCGCGATCGCCGCGGCCATGACGCCGATCGGCCCGGCGCCAGTGATCAGGACGTCCTCGCCGACCATGTCGAAGGACAGCGCGGTGTGCACGGCGTTGCCGAGCGGGTCGAAGAAGGCGGCGATGTCGTCGGGAATCTCCCTCGGGACGCGGAACACGTTGACCGCGGGGACGGCGATGAGCTCGGCGAAGCAGCCGGCGCGTTGCACGCCCAGGCCGACGGCGTTGCGGCAGAGGTGGCGCTTGCCGGCGCGGCAGTTGCGGCAGTGGCCGCAGGTGATGTGCCCCTCGGCGCTCACCCGCTCACCCTTGGTGAAGCCGGTCACCGCGCTTCCGATGGCGGCGACCTCGCCGGCGAACTCGTGGCCGATGACCATCGGCACCGGGATGGTCTTCTGCGACCACGCGTCCCAGTTGAAGATGTGGATGTCGGTGCCGCAGATGGCCGCCTTGCGCACCTTGATGAGCAGGTCGTTGGGCCCCAGCTCGGGGACGGGGACCTCCTGTAGCCACAAGCCCGGCTTGCGCTCCGCCTTGACCAGCGCCTTCACTGGATCACTTCCAGCTGGCGGCCGATCTTTCCGAACGCGGCCAGCGCCCGGTCCAGGTGCTTCCGCTCGTGGGCCGCGGAGATCTGGGTCCGGATGCGAGCCTGGCCGCGCGGCACCACCGGGAAGGAGAAGCCGATCACGTAGATTCCCTCCTCGAGGAGCCGGTCGGCCATGGTGGTCGCGAGCTTGGCGTCTCCCAACATCACGGGGATGATCGGGTGGCTGCCGGGGACGAGCTTGAAGCCGAGCCTGGTCATTCCCGCGCGGAAGTACGCGGCGTTGTCGCGCAGCTTCTGGCCGAGCTCGCCGGTTCCCTCGAGCATGTCGAGGACCTCGATCGACGCGGCGGCGATCGACGGCGCCAGCGTGTTGGAGAACAGGTAGGGACGCGAGCGCTGACGCAGCCAGTTAACCATCTCCCGCCGCCCGGAGACGTACCCCCCGCTGGCGCCGCCGAGCGCCTTCCCGAGCGTGCCGGTGAGGATGTCCACCCGGCCCATCACGCCGCACGCCTCGTGGGTCCCGCGCCCCTTCTCGCCGGTGAATCCCACCGCGTGCGAGTCGTCGACCATGACCAGCGCCTGGTGCTTCTCGGCGAGGTCGCAGATCGATCTCAGATTGGCGAGGATCCCGTCCATCGAGAAGACGCCGTCGGTCGCGATGAGGCGGACGCGCGCGTCCTTCGCCTCGACCAGCCTGGCTTCGAGGTCGGCCATGTCGTTGTTGGCATAGCGGAGGCGCTGGGCCTTGGAGAGCCGGACGCCGTCGATGATGCTCGCGTGGTTGAGGGCGTCGCTGATCACCGCGTCGCCCTCCTCGAGGAGCGTCTCGAACAGCCCGCCGTTGGCGTCGAAGCACGAGGAGTAGAGGACGGTGTCCTCGGTGCCGAGAAAGCGCGTGAGCCGCCCTTCCAGCTCCTTGTGCACGTCCTGGGTGCCGCAGATGAAGCGCACCGAGGCCATTCCGTATCCGTGGCGTTCGAGCGCCTGCCGGGCAGCCTTCACGACCCGCGGATGATCGGCCAGCCCGAGATAGTTGTTCGCGCAGAAGTTCAACACCTCGCGCCCGCCCTGCACGCGGATCACCGCGCCTTGCGGGCCCTCGATGACGCGCTCGCGCTTGAACAGTCCCTGCTCGTGCAACGCTTCGGTCTGCTGGTGGAGATGAGCGAGGTAGGCGCCGGGTTCCATGGCGCGCTCCCATAACACGGGTTCGGGGAGGAGCGAGCCCGCGGATCTAGTTCCTGTTGTCCTTGGTCGCCTTCGGACGGGGCCGGGTCTGCAGGTAGCTCTTGCCCGGGCAGCCACAGCGGCCCCGCCGAACGTCCCCTCCGACCACGGTGCGCCAGTCGTCCCACACCACCTGCTGCTTGCATTGATCGCAGACCCGATCCCGGCCGTCCTCCACCACGCACGCCTCCCCCACCCCGCCGGGCGCATCATCGGGCAATTCTGCAGGCCCCGCCAGCCGGGGCAGCAAGAAAGGGCAGCCCCCTTTCGAGGGCTGCCCCGGGCGCTGCACCAGACGGCTGGGGACAGAGACTACGTGTTCCTCCTCCCGGCGCCGCTTTCGACGTTGCTCTTGCCGCTACCGCCCTGTACGTCGCCAGTCTGGAAGACGGGGAGCACATCCTTCGCGTCGAGGCCCTGCTGCTTGAGGTGCTGTAGGAAGTCCCGCACAGGGACGTTGCCTGGAGTGTCGATCTGGATCTGCCGATTGCTGCGGTCGTAGCGGATGTTCTGCAGGTTCAAGTTCTCCGTCATGGTGTTCTCCTGAGTTGGCCGGCTGGCACAGCGCGGCGGACCCTAAGCGGGGGACGCCGCAGCGTCGAGAGGCAGTCGTGCCCTTGCCTACCCGATCGGCTTGGGCTTTCGGGCGAGGTTGTGTACCAGGCGGCCTTGGCTAGTCCACCAGCGAGCCACAAGTCAGGTTGGCGATGGCGCCGGTCATCGCGCTGGCGCGATCCGAGGCGACGAAGGCCGCGAAGTTCGCGACCTCGGCGAGCGCCGGAAAGCGCTTCAGCAACGTGCCGGTGCGCGCGCGTTCCGCCACCAGGTCCTCGATGGGCCGGCCGGCCCGCCCTCCCGCGCATGCAACCCCAGGTGATGCATTGCAGATGACGTGGGGCGGAGTGCTGCTCCGGCGGATGCCGTGCGGCGGACCGGCGATCCACAGAGGATCGTGCGATCCGCTGCGGATCTGAAGCGTCCGATCGCGAGCGATTCGCGTTGCCTGGCTGCATCGGGGTCGCAACCATCCATCCCGGACCCGGGGAGTCCGCTTTCCGAACCGAAGGGGTGGTCACCGTGAAGACGATCAAATTCTGGATCAGTCCGGCAGCCCTCATCGCTCTGTGGATCATCGTGGCCGCGTTCACGCTCTCCCAGCTGGCGACTGTCGCTCCGTTGCTGCTCTCGACTCCCATGCAGCCGCCGCGGCTCGAGGAGCCGCGCGAGCTCGGGGCCTGATCGGAGCCGAGCTCGCCGCCATGACCGACGAGATTCTCGCCGAGCGCACGCGGCAGGGGAGTAGCGCGGCATTCGCCGCGCTGGTGGCGCGGCACTGCGACGCCGTCTACCGGATCGCCGGAAACATCTGCACCTCTGCCAGCGATGCCGAGGAGGTTACTGGCCAGACGTTCCTTTCTGCATACCGCGACGCGGGCTCCCGGCCGAGCGATTCCAGCTTCAGGATCTGGCTGTACGGGATCGCGATGAAGAAGGCGTCCAGGCAACGGGAGCGGGCCTCCCGCGGCCAGGCGGTCTGGCTGGAAGCGTTCCTGCCAGGCTTCGACGCGGACGGCGGTCTCGAACCCGGCGGAGAATGGCCCGAGCTCGGCGCCGCTCGGCTGGAGCAGATGAACGTCGCAGGATTTCTTCGGGAAGCGCTCGATGACATGGACGAGCGCGTTCGAGCGGCCTTCGTGCTCTGCGATCTGGCGCAGCTGCCGGCCGAGGACGCCGCCGCGATCGTCCAGGCCTCGCCGGAGGTAATCCGCGCGCGCGTTCATCGAGCGCGGCTGATGCTCCGCGGGCTCCTCGACCGGCTCTGGAGCGTCTGACAGTGCGGCTACCTCTTCGAAGTCGGGACGCTTAGGTGGAGGCGCTGGCGGGCGAGGAGAACCGCTCCTTTTATGGTTGCGGTGATCCGCGCGATCGAGCAAAGAACGGCGACCGTCGTATGATCGCCTTCGTCCTGCCAAGGAGGTAGCGTGAGCGAGCCGGTGACGCTGACCGTGTTCTCCGACTACGTGTGACCCTGGTGCTACCTCAGTACCGTGCGTATTGAGAAGCTCAAGGCCGAGCACGACGTGAAGGTGGAGTGGGTGCACTTCCCGCTCCACCCGGACACGCCGGCGGAAGGTCGGTCGCTGGCCGACCTCTTCGCGGGGCGCAATCTTGACCTCAAGGCCATGCACGCGCAGATGAAGGCGCGGATGGACGCCGAAGGGCTCCCGTACGGCGAACGCGCCATGACGTACAACAGCCGGCTGGCCCAGGAGCTGGGGAAGTGGGCGGACACGCAGCCTGGTGGCGAGGCCATCCACGACGCTCTCTTCCGCGCGTACTTCGTCGAGGCGCGCGACATTTCCCGGCCCGCCGTGCTTCTGGACATCGCGCGGCAGGTCGGCCTGTCCGTCGATGCCGCCCGCGAGGTGCTCGAGAAACGGACGTTCAAGGATGCCGTCGACGCGGACTGGAAGCTCTCGCGCGAGTACGGGGTCACGGGCGTGCCGACTTTCGTCGCCGGCCGCCACGGCGTCGTCGGAGCGCAGCCGTACGAGGCGCTGGTGCAGCTCGTGAAGAAGGCCGCGCCCCAGGGTGACGCCGAACGGTAGGCTCTTGCGCAAGCTCGACCAGCTGGGCCTTCGCGAAGTTGCGGCCGGCGCGTCTGCTCCTACATGAAGCGCGCATGTGCGACCGACCGTTTACTGGCGGCCTCCGCGCGCGCCGGTAATGTGTTGAGGTTTCCGCTGGGGGAAAATATGCGTCGAATCATCTTCGCACTTGTCGTCGCGGCATTGGCCGCACCGGCTACACAAGCAGAGCAGAGCAGCCGACCCGCAAGGATCGTGATCGGGGCGACAGTCCCGATGACCGGGTCGGAGTCGAAGGCCGGCAACATGTACAAGGACGGCATCCAGCTGGCGTTCGATCAGCTGAGCGCCGCCGGCGGCCTGCAGATCGGCGGCCAGCGCGTGCCCGTCGAGCTGCGCCTCCTCGACGACGAGAGCAAGGGCGAGAACGCCACCAAATTGGTGGAGAAGCTGGTGCAGGAGGGAGCGGACTTCCTCATCAGCACCTACTCGACCGCGCTGGTCGAGCCGCAGAGCGCGGTCGCCGAGCGGCTGCGCGTACCGTACCTGGCGGGAGCGGCGTCCGCGACGCCGTTGTACGAGAGGGGCTTCAAGTACCTGTTCGGGCTCCAGTCGCCGGTCGACGAGCTGGCCAACGCGCTGTTGCGCTACATCGACGACGCCCAGAGGGCGGGCAAGTTGCCCAGTCCAATGCGTCTCGCGCTCGTCTGGGAGAACACCTCGCACGGCAAGGACTTTCGCTCAGGCGTGCATGAGTTTGCGACCAAGACGCCGAGCCGCCGCTCGTCCTATCAGATCGTGCTAGACGAGTCGTTCGAGCTGAATACGAAGGACTTCAAGCCGCTGCTCTCGCGCGTGCAGAGCGCCAAGGCGCATGCGCTGCTCGCCGACGCGCACCTGCCCGACTACATCGCGATGCACAAGCAGTACCTTGCCTCCGGGATGTGCCTGAAGATCGTCACCTACGGGGCGCGCGGCAGCGAGAAGGAGGCCGTCGCGGCGCTTCCTCCCCACGGCACCGACTACGTCCTGTCCGCCGTCTGGTGGAACGCGCAGCTCGGCGCCAAGGGCTTGAACAAGGATTTCGTGGATGCGTTCAAGGCGAAGTACCGGCGCACTCCGGAATGGTATCCCGCCATGGGTTATGAGGCGTCTCGCGCGCTCTTTACCGCCATCGAGAAGGCCGGCTCGAGCGACCGCGAGCGCGTGCGCGAGGCGCTGGCGAACTTGAAGATGGAATCGATCGTCCCCGGCGGATACCTGATGTTTCCCAAGGAGTACGGGTACCAGGCGCGCTACCTGTTCCTGGTGCAGCAGAACCAACCCGACGGAACCTCGCCCATCGTCTTTCCCAAGATCGCCGCCACGAACCCAGGCTCTCCGGCGAATCCGAATTGCAACTGACGAGTCGGTCCTTCAAAACCACACCAAGGGTGACATGGGCCACCCGGCGCCCGGAGTGAGCATGTTTTTTGCCGGTCGGGGTGGCGCCGATGCCCTCGATGGTGGTGATCGCATGCCCGATGGCGGCGCCCACCGGCATCACGCAGGCTCGCCTCGGGATGCCGTCCAGGTGCACGGTGCAGGCGCCACAGAGCGCGACGCCGCAGCCGAACTTCGTGCCGGTGATGCCGAGGAGGTCGCGCAAGACCCAGAGCAGAGGCATGTCCGGCGACGCGTCGACCTTGTGCGGTTTGCCGTTGATTCTCAGGGTGGCCATGCAGGCAGCCTCCCTGACGGCCGTTGCCGAAAGGACTGTCTCGCGGGGGGAACAGTCGACGGAGCAATGAACCCGCTACCCCTCCCGACGACCGCGCATGGGTCCGAGCTCCCACGGTGGCGGCGTCATCCGTTCCTGCAGATGC
>Ga0137397_10001956_pt1 | contig 14382 bp, 12 predicted proteins | sample czorhiz116metaG_FD_106658 | JGI IMG/M metagenome (GOLD analysis project Ga0137397, IMG submission 106658) | Vadose zone soil microbial communities from Angelo Coast Range Reserve, California, USA - czorhiz1.16 metaG | ecosystem: Environmental > Terrestrial > Soil > Vadose zone | place: USA... | reverse complement strand
CGCGATCCTGACGGTCGTCGCGAAGATTGCCACGACCGGGCACGTCGACCTCACCACCGACCTGTCGGCGATCGCCGCCGGCGTCGGCCTCATCGTCGCGCACGACGGCAAGTAAATGGCGCTCGACACCGTGGCGGCCACCGTGCTGCCGACCGTCATGCGGGACGAGGGCTTCCGCGCGCACCTCTACCTGGACGCGAACGCGAAGGCGACCATCGGCTTCGGAACCTGTCTCGAGGGCGGGCTCGATGCCGAGGAGGCCATGTTCCTGCTCGAGCACCGCCTGCACAAGGCGGCCGTCGCGGCGCGCGCCGAGTTCCCGTGGTTCGCCAAGCTCGACGCCGTGCGCCAGGGCGTGATCACGCAGATGGTCTACCAGCTGGGCGTCGCCGGCGTCGCGCAGTTCCGCGACATGGGCCGCGCGATCGCCGTCGCGGTGCAGACGAGCGACGCCGAGATCCGGCAGCTGTCCTTCACCGCGGCCGCCAACGAGATGCGCGACAGCAAGTGGGCGCGGCACGACTCGCCGGCGCGCGCGGAGCGCCGGGCGCGCGAGATGACGACCGGGACGCTGGCGCGTGGCTGACGAGTTCCTGGTGCCCGTCGGCGTGCAGCAAACCGCTGTACACGAGGCCGACCCTGACCGCGACGAGAAGAAGCGCGCGTTCCTGATCGCGTTCGCCGAGAGCGGCAACGTGTCGGCGGCCGCGCGGCTCGCCGGCGTCGGCCGACGCACGCACTACGACTGGCTGAAAGCGGACAAGGAGTATCGGGCGGCGTTCGATGCGGCGCAGGAAGACGCGTCGGACGCGTTGGAGGAGGAGGCCCGACGCCGTGCGCTCGGGTATGCCGAGGCCGTTTACGACAAATCAGGCAACCAGACGGGGATGCGGCACCGACATTCCGACCTCCTGATGATTTTCTTGCTCAAGGGTCTGCGGCCCGAGAAGTACGCCCAGCAGCACGTCGTCGCCGGCAAGGGCAAGGGCGGCGCGATTCTGCTCGAGCACATCGTCGCCGGCACGCTGACCAGCGACGAGAAGCTCGAGAGCGGCGTCGTCGACGGGGAGCTGGCCTAGCGTGTCGGTTCTCGCGTCAGCCCGCGAGCGCATCGCTCGGTACCGGAGGCTTCCGTACGGGGCGGTCGAGTTCGTGCGCGAACAGTTCGGCGCCGAGCCGGACCCCTGGCAGGTCGACGCGCTGGTCGCGTTCGCCGACCCCGCGATCCGGCGCATCTCGCTGCAGGCCTGCGCCGGGCCGGGCAAGTCAACCATCCTCGCGTGGTGCGGCTGGTATTTCCTCGCGACGCAGGCGACCCCGAACGGGCACCCGAAAGGCCTGGCGACGTCGATCACCGCGCAGAACCTGCGCGACAACCTCTGGGCCGAGTTCGCGAAGTGGCACGCGAACAGTGAGTTTCTGAAGGCGGCGTTCACCTGGTCGCCGTCGCGTATCGCCGCGAAGGACCACCCGTCGACGTGGTTCCTGTCGCCGAAGGCCTGGCCGAAGACCGGCAGCGCCGACGAGCAGGGCGCGACGCTCTCGGGGATGCACTCCCAGAACGTGCTCGCGCTCATCGACGAGAGCGGCGCGATTCCGACGACCGTGCTGCGCGCCGGCGAGCAGGCGCTGCCCAACACCGTCTTCGGGAAACTCGTGCAGGCCGGCAACCCGATCGCGCTCGACGGGATGCTCTTCGCGGCGGCGAACCAGCTGCGGCATCTCTGGCACGTCATCCGGATCACCGGCGATCCCGACGACCCGAAGGCCTGGGTGAACGCGCCGCGCGTCGGCACCGAACCGGCCGCGATGAACCGGCTGCAGCTCCACACGTACGGCCGCGACAACGCGTGGTGCAAGGCCTACATCCTCGGCGAGTTCCCCGATGAAGCGCTGAACGCGCTGATCGGGATCGAGGACGTGCTCGCCGCGCAGCAGCGGCACCTCGAGCCGAGCCAGTACGACTGGGCGCAGAAGCGCCTCGGCGTCGACGTCGCCCGATTCGGTGACGACCGGACCGTCATCTTCCCGCGCCAGGGCATGGCGGCGTTCAAGCCGGTGCAGCTGCGCGGCATGGCGACGACCGACATCGCCGCGCGCGTCGCGATGGCGCAGGCGTCGTGGGGCAGTGAGCTGAACCTCGTCGACGACACCGGGCACTGGGGCCACGGCGTGATCGACAACCTGCTCGCCGCCGGGATCCCGTCGATGGGGATTCAGTTCCACGGCAAGGCGATCAACCCACGCTACAAAAACCGCCGCGCGGAGATGTGGCTCGAGATGACCGACGCCATCAAGAAGGGGATGGCGCTGCCGAACGTCCCCGAGCTCGTCGCCGAGCTCACGACGCCGACCTACACGTTCGTCAACGGCACGTTCCAGCTCGAAGAGAAGGACCAGATCAAGTCGAGGCTCGGCCGCTCGCCGGACCTCGCGGATGCGCTCGCGCTGACGTTCGCGATTCCCGACATGCCCAACCAGGTGCAGGAGCGGATTCACGGGCAGCGCACGAGCAGCGGCGCGATCAAGGTCGCGACCGACTACGACCCGTACGCCCAGGCCGCTTAGGAGACACAGACCCCATGGACACACAGAAGCAGATGGTGCAGGCCACGCAGGCCGGCTTTTACCGCGCGACCTACATCGAGCGCGGCATGACGTTCGCGCTCGTCAGCGTCAGCGATTTCTCCGCGAAGTGGATGGTCAAGGTCGGCCCCGAGGCGGTCGACATGATCAAGCCCGCCGACCCGCGGCGTCAGACCCGGCCCGGCGAGCGCCCGGCGGTGTCGGTGCTCGCGCCGCTGCCGACCGCGCCTGGCGCGAAGCCCGGTGACGTGACGCGCGTCAAGACGCCGACCGGCGACGAGTCGGTGATCTGATGCTGACCGCCGCCAACAACCCCGGCCTGTTCGCGCAGCTCTACAAGCCGCGGACGCCGGCGCCGGTAACCCCGGCCGCGCCCACGACCAGTTACGCGGCGCCGGGGCGCCGCACGCTCTTCGGCGTCGGGCCGTCCTTCGGCCAGGCGCTGCCCACGTTTTCACTGCCAGGCCAGCGCATCGGGAGCGCGGCGGCGCCGCTCGCCTCGCCCTCGATCGGGCAGGCGCTGACGCCGGCGTCCGCACTCGCCGCCGCGGTGGCCGGCGCACGGGCGGCCGCAGCCGCGACAGCCGGCAAGGGAGGCCGCTAAGACCATGATGACCAAACGGCAACGCTATGAGATTGCGCGCGCGGAGATGATCCTCGAGCGCAACAGCTTCGACGCGGACTACCAGGAGCTCGCCGACTACCTCGCGCCGCGGCGCGTGCGCTTCATGACGACCGACGTCAATCGCGGCGGTCGGCGCGACCAGAAGATCATCGACTCGACGGGGCGCTTCGCGGTGCGGACGATTCAGTCCGGCCTGCACGCGGGCCTCACCTCGCCGGCGCGCCCGTGGCTGCGCGTGGGTGTGCCGGACCCGGACCTCAACGAGTTCGCGCCCGTGAAGGCCTGGCTGCACACGGTCACCGGGCGGATGCTCGACGTGTTCCTGAAGTCGAACCTGTACAACGCGCTGCCAGTGCTCTACGGCGACATGGCGGTCTTCGGCACGGCCGCGATGGCGGTGCTCGAGGACGACCAGGACCTGATGCGCTGCCAGGTGTTCCCGACCGGCAGCTACGCGATCGCGCTCAACGCGCGCGGCGTGGCGACGGCCTTCACGCGCGACTACGCGATGACGGTGCGGCGCGTCGTCGAGACGTTCGGTGTCGTCCCCGGCTCGCGCGACATCGACTGGTCGAAGATTTCGCAGACCGTGAAGAACCTCTACGACCGCGGCTCCTACGAGCAGAAGGTCGACGTCACCTGGATGGTGGCGCCCAACACCGAGGCCGACGCGCGCGCGCTCTACCCGGCGCAGCGGATGCCCTGGCACTCCTGCTACTTCGAGCGCGGCGCGCGCGAGAACGTGTTCCTGCGCGAGGGCGGCTACGAGCAGTTCCCGTTCATGGTGCCGCGCTGGGACGTGACCGGCGAAGACATCTACGGCACCGACTGCCCCGGCATGGTGGCGATCGGCGACGTGAAGCAGCTGCAGCTGATGACGCGGCAGAAGGCCAAGGCGATCGCCAAGGCCATTGACCCGCCGCTGCAGGGACCGACGGCGCTGCGCACGACGAAGACGTCGCTGCTGCCGGGCGACCTGACGCTCGTCGACGTGCGCGAGGGGATGCAGGGCCTGCGGCCGATCCACGACATCCGCCTCGAGGGCGTGCAGGTCTTCGCCCTCGACATCGGCGAGACGCAGATGCGCATCCGGCGCTCGTTCTACGAGGACCTGTTCCTGATGCTCGCGACGTCGGACAACATGCGCGGGGCGCAGCCGATCACCGCCGCGGAGGTCAACGAGCGCCACGAAGAGAAGTTGCTCGCGCTCGGCCCCGTGCTCGAGCGCACGAACGACGAGCTGCTCGACCCGCTCGTCGACCGCGTGTTCGCGATGATGCTCCGCGCCGGCGCGATTCCCGCGCCGCCCGAGGAGCTGCACGGCATGGACCTGAAGGTCGAGTACATCAGCCTGATGTCACAGGCGCAGAAGCTGGTCGGCGTCAGCGGACAGGACCGCTTCCTGCAGTCGACGCAGGGACTCGTCGCGATGTTCCCCGAGGCCAAGCACAAGATCAACGTCTGGCAGGCGATCGACGACTACGCCGAGATGCTGGGCGTCAATCCGAAGCTGGTGCGCTCCGACGAGGAAGCGTCCGCCGGCCTCGAGGCCGAGCACCAGGCGCACGCGCAGGCCGCGGCGGCCGAGCAGTTCACGAAGACCGCCCAGGCGACCAAGGCGCTCGGCGAGACGCCGATGGGGGGTGACACGGCCCTCTCGCGCATGACGGATCGGCTGGCCGCGTGACACGGCCGATCAACTCGCGCGATGATGGGGGACTGGCGAACGCCGCCGACCCGGCTCAGGTCGAGTCGGCGCGGCTCGCCGACGACCAGGGCCGCGAGCAGGCCCTGCACGACGTGCGCGCTGTGATGTCGACCCGGGAGGGTCGACGCGCCGTCCGACGGTGGCTGGGATCGCACGGGCTCTATCGGTCGATAACGGCGATCGAGAGCTCCGCGCTCACCTACGCGTTGTCCGGTCGGCGCGACGCCGGCCTCGAGATGCTCGAGGACGTAGTGACGGCGGATCGGACGTTGTACCTCGCGATGGAAGATGAAGCCCGCGAGGACGACGCGCAGCAGCAGGCAGTCGCTGCCGCGCGACGCGCGCGAGCGCTCGCTGACGACGGCGAGCTCGCGTAACTTTCGACCTGCGCTATGAGCGGCGCCGACGGGCGTCGCTGACAACCGGTTCCCGAACCGGCCGCAGGGCGACAACGGGACGCAGAGGAAACGGGCCTCGCTGATCACGGTCAATGCCGTGGTTGCGAGGCCCGTTTCTTTTGTGGACCGGAAAGGGTGACCGCGATGGCTGAGAACGACCCACCGCCTGGCGGGGGCTCGGCACCACCGCCGGCGACAGACGCTGCAGCGACCGCTGCAGCTGCGGCCGCGGCGGCCAAACCAACGTCACAGCCCGGCGAGGCCGCTGCGGCCGCCGGTTCTGAGACACCACCCCCGAAGCCGGGCGAGACACCCGCCGGCGCGCCCGACAAATACGCGCTCACCATTCCCGCCGACACGCCGCTCGACGCCGCGGACGTCACCGCCTTCGAGACGCTCGCGCGCACGCACAACCTCACCAACGAGCAGGCGCAGGCGGCCTTCGCGGAACACGCGACGGCGATCGCCGCGCACAACAAGGCGTGGCTCGACGCGACGACGGCCGACGCGGAGGTCGGGGGCACGCACCTCGCCCAGTCGCAGCAGCTCTCCAACCAGGTGCTCGACAAGTTCCTGCCGGCGAGCGAGGCCGACGGCGCGGAGCTGCGCGCGGTGCTGACGAAGCAGGGCCTCGGGGCCTACCGCCCGATCGTGAAGCTGCTCTCGCGCATCGGCAAAGCGATGGGCGAGGACCAGCCGCTCACGGATCGCGGTGGCGGGCAGGGCGGCAAACGGTCACACGCCGACCGCCTGTTCGGTGACAGCAAAACGTAGAAGGGAGACGACATGGCAACGCTTGCAGCGCAAAACCCGACTCTGCTCGACCTGGCGAACCGGCTCGGCCCCGACGACAAGATCGCAGCCATCATCGAGCTCTTGAACCTGCAGAACGAGATCCTCGATGACTTCGTCTGCATCGAGGGGAACCTGCTCACCGGGCATCAGACGACGGTGCGCACGGGCATCCCGCTCCCGACGTGGCGGAAACTCTACGGCGGCGTCCAGCCGACGAAGAGCACCACCGCCAAGATCACCGACAGCTGCGGGATGCTCGAGAACTACGGCGAGGTCGACAAGGCGCTCGCGGACCTGAACGGCAACACCGCGACGTTCCGCCTCTCGGAGAACATGCCGATCCTCGAGGGGTTCAATCAAAAAATCGCGACGTCGCTCTTCTACGAGTCGGAGGCCACGACGCCCGAGGCGATCACCGGGCTGTCGCCGCGCTACAACTCGCTGGCGGCCGAGAACGGGGACCACATCATCGACGGCGGCGGCACCGGCTCCGTCAACTGCTCCATCTGGTTGATCGTCTGGGGCGAGAACACCATCCACGGGATCTACCCGAAGGGCAGCAAGGGCGGCTGGCAGATGCACGACAAGGGGCAGGTCACGATCGAAAACGTCGACGGCTCCGGCGGCCGCATGGAGGCGTATCGCACGCATTACCGGTGGGACCTTGGCCTCACCGTGCGCGACTGGCGGTTCGGCATTCGGATCGCGAACATCGACGTCACCACGCTGACCAAGGCCGCGACCGCGGGCTCCGACCTGGTCGACCTGATGACGCAGGCGCTCGAGCGCGTGCAGTCGCTGACTGCGGGCCGCGCCGCGTTCTACTGCAATCGCACGATCCGATCGTTCCTGCGGCGGCAGATGGTCGCCATGGTGAAGAACAGCACCCTGCAGATGATCGACATCGCCGGCAAGCAGGTCCTGAGCTTCGACGGCGTCCCCGTCCGGCGCGTCGATGCGCTGCTCAGCAACGAGGCGCGGGTCGTCTAGCCCCGCACAATCCGCACACCTGAAAAGGAGAAGACACATGGTGCGTCCGTACACGTTCGACGGGGTGACGGTGTTCGCCGCCGGGCTGCTGCTGGTGGTCGTCGGCCTCGCGGTCCTGCCGGCGGTGAACGTCGCCGGCATCCTGACCACGCTCGCGGCGCTCGGATCGATGGCGGTCTTCGGGATGATCCTCGACGACCGCACCGAGATGGCCGACGCGACGGCGCTCTCGACGGCCGGCACCGGCCTGGCGCTGGTCGGCGACGTCGTCAACCTGAGCGTCGCCAAGGGCATCGGCGCGAACATCGACAAGCCGCTCTACCTGGTCATCCAGGTCGATACGACCGTCACCTCGGCCGGCGCCGCAACCGTCCAGTTCATCCTCGCGAGCGACGCGCAGGCGGCGATCGCGACCGACGGCAGCGCGACCGTGCACTACCAGACCGCGGCGATCCCGAAGGCGACGCTGGTCGCCGGCTACACGCTGAACATTCCCGTGCCGCCGCCGCCGCCGGATTGGGAGCAGTACATGGGGATCCTCCAGAACGTCGGCACCGCGGCGCTGACGGCCGGGAAGATCAACGCGTTCCTGACGACGTCGCCGTCCATCTGGTCGGCGCGCGCGGACGCGTTGTAGCGCTCGAGGGGCTGTGACCCGCAGGTGCTCCTTGCGTTCGGTCGCTGGGAAAGCCTCTCGACTCGCCGGCGGCGGACGCCTCCGACGCCGCCGCCGGCGAACCACTTTCAAAGGGGAAGGACCATGAAGTATGCGTACGCAGTGGTCGCGGTTCTCGCGCTCGCCGCTGGCCCGGCGGCCGCGCAAGCGATCGGCCCGATCAACATCACCGCCAACGACGCGAGCGGCGTCTGCACGACGGCCAACGCGTGCGCGGACTTCGTCATCGGCAGCGCGCCGGCGCTGACGATCGACGTCAGCGGCACCTGGACCGGCACGCTGACGTTCTACGCCGCGGTGACGACCAACTTCCGCGTCGTCACGGTGACGAGCATCACCGACCTCTCGAGCGTCTCGACCACGACCGCGGGCGGGACGTGGACGGTGCCCAACGTGGGCTACGGCGTGGTGCGCGTGCGCGCGACGGCCGCGATGACGGGCACTGCGGTCGTCGTGGCGCGCAGCGGCTATCTGAGCGCGCGCCTGGCGGGCACGACGCCGCCCCTGCTGCAGGTCGGCGGCACGACGAACGCCTTCGCGGCGATCAAGCGCAACGGCTTCGGGATCGACATCCGCAAGGCTGATGACTCGGCCTACGGCGCGATCACCGCGTCGCGCGTGATCTTGGCCGGCAGCGGCGACATCGTCGTCAGCAACTCCGCGATCCTCGCCGTGTCACCCGGCACGCCGACGTCGTGCGGGACCTCGCCGGCCGTCGCCTCGAGCAACGGCTCGATCACGCAGCGCGTGACGCTGGGCACGACCATGAGCTCGACGTGCATCCTGTCGCTGCCGACGGCGGCGACCGGGTGGAACTGCCACGCGTGGACGACGACGACGTCGGCCACGATGTTCGTCCAGAAGCAGACCGCCTCGACGACGACGTCGGCGACGATCACCAACTACGGCACCGCGGCGACCGCGCAAAACTTCGCCGACAGCGCGACGCTCGTCGCCCTCTGCAGCGCCTACTGAGCGGTCGCGATGGCAAAGACCGTCTACCTCACGTACATGGTCAACCTGCCGAATCGTGCGCTCGTAGACTCGCTCCTCGCGCAGTACCCCGACGGCGTCGTCCGCGCACCCTACAACCCGGTCGGCCCTGGGGGCATGGCCGTCGAGGCCGCGAACATGCTCCGCGAGGCGGACCCGGCGGGCGGGTGGCCGACGCTGCTCCCGATCATCCAGGTCGGCGACGTGCCGCTCGGCCAGGCGTTCAGCGTGCCGTCGATGTCGTCGCTGTACTTCGACCCGCACAGCAACAGCTTCCCGCGCGACGTCGCGACGTTCACCATCTCGAGCGGGTGGTGGATTTTCGGGAAGAGCACGAAGTTCTACTGGGTCGCGATCTTCCAGTACATGCCGGCGCCGGACGGCACGGCCGTCACCGACGGCAACGGCGACGCCATCAGGCCCGCCGCGATCCCGGCGCGCTACTTCATCGACGGCGCCGAGATCCTCGAGCACGGCGAAGGCTCGGTCGCGCTCACCACGGGACGCGCGCTGTCGCGCGCCGGCGTCACCGACGGCGAGGGCATGGGCTTCGCCTATCGCAACGGCGGAGCGGCCGCACTCTCGCGCTCGCATCAGTTTGCCAACTCACCGCAGAAGCACACGACCTGGAATCGGTTCTACGTCCGCCTGCGGAAATACCCGAACGTCACGACCGAGATTTTTCGGATCAGCAACTTCGGGCAGGCCAACTCCGGCGGGCGCCTGGCGGTGACGGCCGACGGGCATCTCGCGATGTACGTCGTCGACGCGAACCCGCCGGCGCTCGTGTCGGTGACGAGCGGCCAGCTCCTACTCGGCGAGCGGCAGCGGATCGACGTGCTGACCCAGATGGGGCCTAGAGGCATCATCCCGGTCCCCGCCGCGGACTGTGTGTACTTCCTCGACGGCCTCTACATCGGCATGTCGTCGCACAATCCTGGCGGCACCACCGGCAACAATTTCATCACCGATATTCGCCTCGGGCAGAGCCAGAGCCTGGCCTCCACGCTGGAGATTGACTTCGATGACTGGCACTGCAGCGACCCGCCGCGCGACAAGACCCCCGTCCTCTTGGACCCGTTCAGTTTGTGGGACGGTGCCCACGCGGCCTACCACGTCGGCGACATCGCGCTCTATACGGGCACGCGCCCGGATGGCGTGCCGCTCCCGCAGATCGGTTTCGAGGTGTTCCGCTCGACGGCCGAACATCTACTCGGTGACACCGAGCCGCCGCGCAAGGCGGTCGCGCCGTTCAGAACGAACGCAGGCTGGGAGCTGGTCACCGAGTCGGCGGACTGGATCCTCGGTTCGCGCATCGTCCGGCTGAATAACACCGCCTTCGCCCAGAGCGCGAACTGGACGGGCGACTACCGCATGGTGTCGTGTCCGTTCACGCGCGAGGGCGCGACGGGCGGCATCACGTCCGGCACGTCCGCGGCGGTCGTGGCGATGACGACCGATGCGCTCGTTCGCCTGGGCAACGTGCTCGGGGCGGTCGGGTGGGCCGCGGTCAACGTCGGCGTGAACGGCAACAAGGCCAACGCGCCGGCGGCCGACGGCAGCATCGGCTACAAGATCGGCGCCGCGGCGGCGGTCTACGCGACGATCACCGGTGAGTCGACGGCGGGCGGCTGGGCGAACACGCTCTACGCGCCGGCGGGCCTGCAGAAGCCCGAGCCCTTCGCCGCGGTGGAGGCGCACTACAAGAAAGGCGCGGACGCCAACACGTCGCGCGTGATCGCCCTGATGGCGTCGGTCGAGGCGCTCGGCTGCTTCAGCGCGTGCGATATCCCGCCGGTCTACGACTCGACGATCGGCGCGTGGGTGAAGGGGACCGGGCAGACGATCGCCCCCGCGCGCGGCACGCACAACGCGCCGTACGCCGACACCCCCTGGTTCCGCAACGACGCCGCGCCGCTCGGGCCGATCGCGATTAAGGGCGGCACCTATGTCGGCAACGACACGGGGCAGGACCTGTTATTTCCACTGCCGGTTCACTACATGGTCATCCGGCCGCTCTCGGGCGATACCGGCGGCGCGCGCTACTTCAGCGCGGCGCCGAACATTCAGAAGTCCACGACGATCAGCGGCGTCAGCCAGTTCGGGCCGGGCCGCGCGCGCCGCGACAACACGTTCGTGCCGGGCTCGCCGACCGCCGACCAGCAGATGCAGTTCCTGTTCTCGATCGCCGGCAACGACGCGCAGATCAACGCCAATGGCGTGACCTACCAGTACGTCGCCTACATGGATCCCGGCGCGCGCTTCAATCTCTGTGGCGCGAGCTATCACGAAGCGGCGACGGGCCTGCTGCCGGTCAGCGAGACGCTCGAGGTGTCCAACTTCCTCGCCGAGTGGGCCTGGCTGTGGCGCTTCGACCTCTCCATCTCGTCGACCGATGAACTGTGGACGAAAGGCGCGGGCCACACCGCCGCGCAGGCCTCGAAGAGCCAGAGCGGCGCCGCGGTCGCGACCGCACTGACGTTCGGCAACGGCTCGCTGACGTGGGACAGCGGGTTCGTCGACGGCACCTCGCGATGGGGCACGGTGTTCTCCCTCTGGCGCAAGGCCGACGGCAACGGCGACGCCGATCAATCGAAGGTCTTCTGCCACGGCACCTACGTCGGCGACGGCAACGCCTCGAGGACCGTCCCCATCTCGCCGGCGAGCGGCCTGCGGCCGCTCTACGCCTACGTGCAGCCGGTGAACGCGAATCCAGGGATTCACCGCGACCCGTCGCACACCGGCACGACGAGCTCGACGATCGCCGGCGGCGCGAACGCGTCGACCGGTATCACCGCCGGCGCGATCGACAGCTTCACCGTCGGCAGCGCGCTCAATAGCAACGGCGTCACCTACAACTGGTTCTGCCTCCTCGGCTCGGCGACGGCGGGCAACGGCGGCTTCAGCCCCAACGGCACCTTCACGCCGATCGCGAGCGACACGCCGATCGACCCGAGCTATCCGACGCCGCCGGATCCGACGCTGCCGTTCCCGCCGTCGACGACGCCGACAACGCCAGGCGGCGGCACCGGCGGCACCGGCACCGAGCCGGACCTCGCGGCCGCGTGCGTCGCGATGACGCAGAAGGCCGTCAACATCGCGCTCGCGCATATCGGCGTGTCGAAGCAGATCACCGACCTCGCGACCGAGCTGACGCAGGAGGCGGTGACCTCGCGGCTGCATATCAAGGACGACGTCGAGGCGGTGCTCTACCGCTTCCCGTGGCGCCGCGCGAAGCGCTACGCGAACCTGGTGCTCGTCGGCGGCACGACCAGCGTGCCGGTCAACAACGACTGGCAGTACAGCTACCGCGCGCCGGCGGACATGGTCCGCGCGCGGCGCATCACGTCGCAGATCGGGGGCAAGCGTCAGTACGACCCGAACCCGGTCGCATACGAGGTGGGCAGCGACGACACCGGCGACCTGATTTTCACCGACGCGGTCGCCTCGACGACCATCCCCGTGCAGCTCGAATACACCGCGCGGCTGACGTGCCCGGCCTCGCAGCTCGGGCAGGCCTTCCGCGACGTGCTGGCGTGGAAGCACGCGGCGAGCCTGGCGCCGGCGCTCTCGAAGGACCCGTCGAAGGCGCAGTACTGCGAGGCGAAATACCGGGACGTCGTCGTCACCACCGACGTGATCGACGCCGCCGAGGAGCAACCGCAGAAGCCCAACGAGGGCGACCCCGACTGGATCCGGGGGCGCTGACGTGGCGATGAGCGCGCTCGTCCAGCGGGCGTTCGCCGGGGGCGAGATCGACCCGGCGCTCGGGATGCGCGCGGACCTGGTCAAGTACGCGACCGGCCTGCGCACCTGTCGCAATTTCGCGGTGCAGCGCCAGGGCGGCGTCACCAACCGCAGCGGCACCTACAAGGTCGCCGAGACACGCAACTCCGGGGCGGACGACTGTCGCCTCAAGCGCTTCGTGTTCGCGGCCGCCGACGAGTCGTATCTCCTCGAGTGCGGCAACAACTACATCCGCTTCTACTGGCACGGCGCGCCGGTGCTCGTCTCGGGCGTCGCGGCCTACAACGGCGCGACGGCCTACGTGCAGGGCGACCTGGTCGTCAGCGGCGGCGTCAACTACTACGCGATCGCGCCCGGCACCGGCAACGCGCCGCCCAACGTCACCTACTGGTACCCGCTGACGGGGAACATCTACGAGATTCCGACGCCCTACGCGTCGGGCCTCTTCAAGGCGCCTGGCCGCGCGTGCTTTGCGCAGAGCGGCGACATCATCACGATCACGCACCCGAATGTGGCGCCGCGGGAGCTGCGGCGCTACGCGCGCACGCGCTGGACGCTGACGCCGATCAGCACCGTGCCAGCGACCGCCGCGCCGGCGAACCTCGCGTGGACAGCCGGCACGCCGGCGCCCGTGCCCGACACGATTTCGACCGGCTACGTCGTCACCGCCGTCACCGCCGTCGACGAGAGCCTGCCGCAGACACCGGTCGTCTACCAGAAGGTCGGGCCGGCGACGCCGGCGAACCCGAACGTGCTGACGTGGGATGCGGTGTCAGGCGCGACCGCCTACAACGTCTACAAGGACGCGAACGGCAGCGCGATCTACGGCTTCATCTGGACGACGGCGCTACTGACGCTCAGCGACGTCGGGTTCACGCCGAACAGCGCGAAGGTCCCGCCGGTGGCGCGCCTGCTCTTCAACGCCGCGAACACGTATCCCGGCGTGAACGTGACCTACCAGCAGCGCCGCTGGATGGCGACGACGGCCAACGAGCCGGAGCGCATCGAGGGGTCGGTCGTCGCGAAGCGTTCCAGCTTCGGCATTCACTCGCCGCTGCAGGACGACGACAGCCTCTCGTTCCAGCTCGCGGGGCTGACCGTCAACCCCGTCGCCCACATGCTGCCGCTGCGGCGGCTCATCATCCTGACCGACGCGAGCATCTGGGTGATCAACGGCGACGACAACCAGGCCGGCGCGATCACGCCGACCAGCATCAACCCTGAGCAGCACAGCTACGTCGGCTCTGCAGACGTGCCGCCGGTCACGATCGGCGACGCGATCCTCTTCGTGCAGCTCCAGAACAAAATCCTGCGCGACCTCCGCTACATGAAGGGGCAGGAGGGCGAGTCGCTGCTCGGGGGCCGCGATTTATCGGTGCTGGCGGCCCACCTGACGAAGAGCAGCGGTATTACTGACCTCGCCTTCGCCCCGAACCCGCATTCAATAGTCTGGGCGGTGCGCGCGGACGGCGCGCTGCTCGGCCTGACCTACCTCCCCGAAGAGGAGGTCTGGGGCTGGCATCGGCACGACACGGCGACGAAAGCGGGCGCGAGCGTCATCGAGTCGGTGTGCGTCGTGCCCGAGCAGGGCGAGGACGTCGTCTACATCGTCGTCAAGCGGGTGATCAACGGGTCGACGAAGCGCTTCGTCGAGCGCCTGGCGTCGCGCGAGTTCACCGACATCCGCGAGGCGTGCTTCGTCGACTGCGCGGTGCGCGTCGTGAACAGCCCGGCATCGGCGACCATCGCGGGCCTCGCGCACCTCGAGGGCGAGACAGTGGCGGTGCTCGCCGATGGCGCGGTGCCGGCGACGAAGACCTACACGGTGACCGGGGGCCAGATCACGCTGAGCGCGGCCGCGTCG
>Ga0137397_10001955_pt1 | contig 14382 bp, 13 predicted proteins | sample czorhiz116metaG_FD_106658 | JGI IMG/M metagenome (GOLD analysis project Ga0137397, IMG submission 106658) | Vadose zone soil microbial communities from Angelo Coast Range Reserve, California, USA - czorhiz1.16 metaG | ecosystem: Environmental > Terrestrial > Soil > Vadose zone | place: USA... | reverse complement strand
GACGGCCTGCACGTGCGGCTCGAACTGGCACTTGACGTTGTCGATCTCCGGCTTCTTGGCGGGTTGCTGTATCGCCTTCCCCTTCTGGACGTCCTTCAGGTAGACGATCGCGTCCTGCACGCCTTTGTCGGGCCCCACGACGATCAGCGGCTCCTCGCGGATCGCCCCGCAGACCTCGTTGTCCTTGGTCACGACGATCTTCTTGGTCGCGATCTCGCCCTGGTAGGTCAGCTTTCCCTTGATGGTTCCGCCGTCGGTGACCTGGACGGTCTCGTACGCGCTGGCCGGGAGCGAGAGGAGGAGCAGACCGAGGAAGAGCATCGAGAGGGTTCGCGCGAAGTGCATCGACCGCAGACCTCGCCCGGAGATGACGGGCCCCAAGGTTGAACGTCCCGCGCTGCACCGGCTCTCCGCCGTTTTGCAAAATGGAGAACAATTCGCGGACGGAGAACAATTCGCGTTTTAGTCCTTCCCGGGTTCCGACGTCAACTCCCCCCTCCTCCGCGCTCGATGCGGTCTACATGGCGGCTGGAGGTTCGTGCAGCTCGATCGGGTTCCCGTCTTGATCGCGAAGGACTTTCATTTGGGCTCGACGGAGGCCGTCCCGGGCGAGTACCTCAGCTTCGACCAGTCGATGCGCCAGACGCGGCCCGTGCGGATCCAGACCAGGGGGCGGCGTCGCTCGGGAGGCGTCGCCAGCGCCAGATGGTACAGGTCGTCGACGCGGGCGTGGAAACCGCGGGTGTGCGGGGTCTCCAGGAAGCCGAGACCCTCCCGATCGAGGTGATGACAGAACTCGTGCAGGAGCGTGTGAAGCAGGCCACGATAGGACGTCACCTTCCCGAGCACGGCGGTGCGCATCCAGACCCGGATCCGCTTCTCCGCGAAGTCGTAGTCGCCGAACAGCTCGAAGTGTCCGCCCTCCCAGATTTGCCGCGGCCTCGTCCCCAGCACGCGCAGCCGGGGCGCGCTGATCCCGTAGGTCCGAGCGAGCAGGCCGAGAATCGAAACGCCCTCGACCCGGACGCTCCGTGCGTCGCCGGTGGCGAGCGCCTTCTCCAGGAGGAGTGCGCTGTCCTGGAGGTCATGGGCGTTGGGGAGGGTCGCGAGCCTGGTGAGCGCGTCGCTCTCCTCGAATTCGCGACGCGCCTTTGAGCTTCGTGGCGGGCGGTCAGTGATCACGCCCTGAATCTAACCGGCTTGGCCCTCTCGAGTCGGGAGACCAGGGGCCCGCTTCAGCTTGTGAGGCTCCGGGCGAATCGCCCTGCAGCTTGCGGCCCCCCGGGCGAAGTGCCCACCACGCGATGACCGGCGCAGCAACCACCAGCGGCGAGAGGATCTGACGATGCGCCTGGCTGCGATGCGACGTTCGCGTTATTTCAAATTGCCTGATGGAGACTCTGCTTCTCCCCGGGATGCACGGCACCGGAGAGCTGTTCGTCTCCTTTGCCAGGCACCTCGCACCGGAACTGTCGCCACGAATCGTCAACTATCCGTTGCAGCGTGCACTGGGATACGTTGATCTCGAGCGCGGTGTCGGGTTGCCGGATGGACCCTTCGCGATCGTAGCGGAATCCTTTTCAGGGCCCGTCGGCGTCCGGCTCGCCGCGCGCCATCCGGATCGCGTACGCGGAGTGGTCCTTGTCGCAAGCTTCGTCCGGAGTCCGGCGCCAATTCTAGCCCGGCTGGGAGCTCTCGTTGCGCCTCTGCTCGGCGGAACCGCACCAGCTTTCGCGCTGCGGTGGTGGCTGCTGGGCGGCGACGCCAGCAGGTCCGAGATCGCGGAGACTCGCGCGCTGCTCCGGTCAGTACCTCCCCACGTGCTTGCCCGCCGGCTGCGCGAGATCGTCGAAGTCGATGTCTCGGCGGAATTTGCGGCACTCCGAGCGCCGATCCTGTTTGTCGGCGGCACACGCGACCGCCTGGTGAGCCCTGGAGTCGTCGCGGGTCTGCGCGGTCTGCGCCGAGACATGGACGTCTGTTTCCTGGACGCGCCTCATTTCGTGCTTCAGCGCAACCCGGTGGAAGCCGCCGCGGCGATCTCCCAGTGGCTGCTCGCAAAGGCGAGCCTTCCTGAGTCGAGTCGATGACCGACAGGCGATCTCACGCGTCGCACATGGCGCAGTGCGGCCCGCCCCGGAGCGAGTTGGTGATCTTCGCGGCCAGAGAGTACCAGCAGCTCGAGGAGGGCGGTCACGCCTGGAAGGCGCTCGCGTAGTCGCGGGCGAACGCACGCTCGTCCCGCGGCTCGGTGCCGGCGACCTCGCGCACCGTCGGCGAGATCTCGGCCGCCTCGCCGCGGGAGTAGTGCGCGTAGTCTTCGACCAGACCCTCCGCCTGCCAGGCCGGCACCCCGAACTGCTTCAGTGCGGCCGCGAATGCATCGGGCGGTGTGTCGACGAAGACGGCCTCCCGCCCGATCGCATCGCCGATGGCGCGCGCAATCTCGGCGTGCGTGACGGCCACGGGGCCGGTAATGGTGCAGGTCTTGCCGATGTGACCACTCATGGCCCGCCGGTCCTGATGTCCCGATGCGGGTCCATGACGGCGAGCCGCGAGGCCTCCCAGCCGCCGCCCAGCGCCTTGATGAGCAGGACGCTCGCCGTCATCTGCTGCAAGCGGATGTTCATCGCGGTGCGCTGGTTCGAGAGCAGCGTGCTCTGCGACGTGATGACGTTGAGGTAGCTGTCGACTCCGAACTTGTACCGGTCCTCCGCGCGCGCGAGAGCCGTCTGCGCCGATGCGACGGCCGCGTCCTGCTGCCCCCGCTCCTGGGAGAGGATCCGCAGTGACGCCAGCTCGTCCTCCACCTCCTGGAACGCGGTCAGTACCGTCTGCCGGTAGCTCGCGACGGTACCGTCATACGACGCCATCGCCTGTTCGACCGTCGCCTGCCGTTTCCCTCCGTCGAAGAGCGTCTGCGCCAGGCTTGCCCCGAACTGCCAGAACCGGCTCGGCGCCGACAGCAGGCTGCCGAGGGCGGTGCTCGCGAAGCCTGCGCTGCCGCTCAGCGTGAGGGTGGGGAAGAACGCCGCCTTCACCACTCCGATCTGCGCGTTGGCCTCGGCAACGCGCCGCTCAGCCGCGGCGATGTCCGGCCGGCGCTCGAGGAGCTGCGAGGGAAGCCCCAGCGGGACCTCCGGAGGGTTTGGTTGCAACGGCGCCAGGGGGATCGAGAAGCTCGAGGCGGGCTTGCCGGTCAGTGCCGCGATGGCGTGCTCGAGCTGCGCCCTGAGGACCCCTAGATCCGTGTCCTGGGCGATGGTCGTGTTCAGCTGCGTCTCGGCCTGGGCGACGTCCTCGTCCGACGCGATGCCTCCTTCGTGGCGGATCTTGGTGAGATCCAGCGCCTTTCGGAAAGCGACGACGTTGCTGTCCAGGATCTCTTTCTGAGCGTCCTGCCCTCGCAGCTGGAAATAGTCGACGGCAACCTCGGAATGGATCAACAGACGCGTGTTCTCGAGATCTGCCGCCGTCGCTTGGGCCTCGTCCGTGCTTGCGTTCACCGAGTTCCGGATGCGACCCCAGAGATCCGCCTCCCATGTCGCGTCGAACGGCAGCTGGAACTGGGTGGTCGCGGACGACGACGAGCGTGTAGAGGACGTCGAGGTCGTCCCGGACCCGGACTTGGACCGCGTCACGGACGGCGAGGTCGTCACGGTCGGGAACAGCTGCGCGCGCGCCTCCCCGACCAGGGCCCGCGCGACGCGGTAATTGGCGGCCGCGAGCGCGAGGCTCTGGTTGGAGACGTCGACCTGTTGCTCGAGCTCGTTCAAGAGGGGGTCGCCGAACATCTCCCACCAGCTTCCGCGAATGAGATCGTCCCGGGGCTGCGCCATCTTCCACCCGTCGGTGCTCGGGAAGTCGGCGGGCGCCAGCTCCCGGAAGGCCGCGGGCATCTCCGCCGAAGCCGTGGGCGAAAACGCGGAGGGTCGCGCGTACTCCGGCGCGAGATTGCAGCCGGCGACGAGGGCGACGGCGATGGCAGCAACCCGCGTCCTGCGCCAGGCGCTCATGGCATCGGGCCCGAAAGCGAGGTGACCGCGCGCCGGTGACGCCACTGCTCGAATCGGAAACGAAGGCGGTCGAGCGAGAGATAGACGACGGGCGTCGTGTAGAGCGTTAGGATCTGGCTGACGACGAGGCCCCCGATGATGGTGACGCCCAGCGGCCTCCTCAGTTCCGACCCGATCCCGGTGCCCAGCGCGAGTGGCACCGCGCCGAGCAGGGCCGCCGTCGTCGTCATCAAGATCGGGCGGAAGCGCAAGAGGCAAGCTTGCTCGATCGACTCCTCCGCGCTCTTGCCCTCGGTCCGCTCGGCCGCGAGCGCGAAATCGATCATCATGATCGCGTTCTTCTTCACGATGCCGATGAGCAGGATGATGCCGACGAGCGCGATGACGCTGAGATCCATCCCGCAGACGAGCAAGGCGAGGACGGCGCCAAGGCCCGCGGACGGCAGCGTCGACAGGATGGTGATCGGATGGAGGTAGCTCTCGTACAGGATTCCCAGCACGATGTAGACGGCGCCGAGCGCGATGGCGATCAGGAGCGGCTCGGTCGCCAGCGACGACTGGAAGGCTTGTAGCGTCCCGGTGACGCTGCCGTGGATCGTCGCCGGCATGCCGATCCGCTGTTGCACCTCGTCGATGGCCGCCGTCGCCTGGCTGAGGGCCACCCCGGGCGCCAGGTTGAAAGAGACCATCACCGACGGGAGCAGGCCCTGGTGATTGACCGCGAGCGGCGCCGTGGCGGGGGCAAAATGCGCGACGGCACTGAGCGGGATCTGTCCGCCGCCGGGCGTGTGCAGGTAGATGGCGTCGAGTCCGGCCGGGCTCTGCCAGAACCTCGGCTCCACCTCCATCACGACGTGGTACTGGTTCAATTGCGTGAAGAAGGTCGAGACCTGCCGCTGGCCGAAGGCGTCGTAGAGCACGTCGTCGATCATCTGGGGCGTGAGGCCCAACCTCGCCGCCGTGGCGCGGTCGTACTCGATGGCAGCCTGCAGGCCGCCGTTCTGCTGGTTGGAGCTGACGTCGGTGAGCTCCGGGCGCTTGCGCATCTCCCGCAGCAGGATGGGTCCCCACTTGTCCAGATCCTGCAGGTTGTCCGTCTGGATCGCGTACTGGTACTGCGCGTTGCTCTGCACGCCGCCGATGCGGAGATCCTGCGAGGCCTGGAGGTAGAGCGAAGCGCCCGCGACGCGAGCCAGCTTCGGGCGCAGGCGGGTGATGACCTGGTCCGCGCTCACCTTGCGCTGCTCGAGCGGCGTCAGGGAGATGAATACCCTGCCGGTGTTCGTGGTGCCTCCCGGGCCAGCCCCGCCCGTGAACGCCATCACCGTCGCGACCGCCGGGTCGGACTTGATGATGTCGACGAAGGTGGCCAGCCGCGCCTGCATCGCCTGGAACGAGGTGTCCTGCTCGCCCTGGATGGCGCCGTTGAGACGTCCGGTATCCTGTTGGGGGAAGAAGCCCTTTCGCACGATCTGGAAGACGTAGACGTTGGCAGCGACGGTGACGAGCAGCACGCCGAGGGTAACGGCAGGATGGCGGAGCACCACTTCGAGGCTCCGCTGGTACGCGCGCAAGAGGCCCGAGAACACCTTCTCGCTCGCTCGATAGAGCCGTCCATGTTTCTCCTGCGACTCGTGCCTGAGCAGCCTGGCGCACATCATCGGCGTGGTCGTCAGCGAGACCAGCAGCGAGACGAGGATCGCGACCGACAACGTGACAGCGAACTCGCGGAAAATCCGTCCAACGATGCCGCCCATGAGCAGGATCGGGGTGAACACCGCCACCAGCGAGACGCTGACCGAGAGGACGGTGAACCCGATCTCGCGCGCGCCCTTCAGGGCGGCTTCCATCGGGGGCATGCCTTGCTCGATGTAGCGCACCACGTTTTCGCTGACGACGATCGCGTCGTCCACGACGAAGCCAGTGGCAACCGTGAGCGCCATGAGCGACAGGTTGTCCAGCGTGTACCCGCAGAGGAACATCACCGCGAAGGTCCCGATCAGCGACACCGGGACCGCCACGCTCGGGATGAGGGTCGCGCGCCCGTTGCGCAGGAAGACGAACACCACCAGGACGACCAGGGCGATCGACGCGAGCAGCGTGCGCTCCACTTCGCGGACGGATGCCCGGATGGTGGTGGTCTGGTCGAGGACGACCGTCCATTGGATGGCGGAGGGAATCGACGCTGCAAGCTGCGGGAGGGCCGCCCGGACGCGGTCGACGGTATCGATGATGTTCGCCCCCGGCTGGCGGGAGACGATGACGAGCACGGCCGGCATTCCGTTCGTGTTGCCGGCTGTGCGGACGTCCTCGACCCCGTCCTGCACGGAAGCGACGTCCGAAAGCTTGACGGCCGCGCCGCTGCGGTAGCTGACGATGAGCGGGGCGTAGTCGGCCGCGCGCAGGAGTTGGTCGTTGGCCGTAATGTCCGACGTGGAGGTGCCGTCGGCGAGCTGACCCTTGGGGCGATTGACGTTCTGCGCGCCCAGCACGCTGCGGACGTCCTCGAGCCCGAGGCCGTAGGCGTTGAGCTGGGTGGGATTGAGCTCGACGCGCACGGCGGGCAGTGAGCTGCCGCCGACGACGACCTGGCCGACCCCCGGGATCTGCGAGAGGCGCTGCTCCAGGATGGTGGACGCCAGGTCGTACAATCGCCCGCGGTCGTAGATCTTCGAGGTCAGGGCCAGGATCAGGATCGGCGAGTCCGCGGGATTGACTTTTCGATACCTCGGGTTGCTGGGCAGGTTGGCCGGAAGGTTCCCGCGGGCGGCATTGATGGCAGCCTCGACGTCCCGCGCGGCGGCGTCGATGTTGCGGCCCAGGTCGAACTGCAGGGTGACGGTGGTCGAACCCAGATAGCTCGTGGACGTCATCTCCGTCACGCCGGCGATGCGGCCGAACTGGCGCTCGAGCGGCGTCGCCACCGACGACGCCATGATCTCGGGACTGGCCCCCGGCAGCGCCGTCTGCACGGTGATGGTCGGAAAATCGATCTGCGGAAGAGGTGAGACCGGCAGCTGGGTAAAGGCGACGCCGCCGGCGAGGGCGACGGCCGCCGTCAAGAGGACCGTAGCCACTGGCCGCCGGATGAAGGGGGACGAGAGGCTCATGCCGATCCCGTCGGCGCGGTCGCCGCCGGCTGCGCGCGGGCGGCCCGCGCCGCCGAGAGCTTCCTCGCGATGCGATCGAAGAAGACGTAGATGACGGGCGTCGTGTAGAGGGTGAGCAGCTGGCTCAGCGTCAATCCGCCCACGATGGCAATCCCGAGCGGCCGGCGCAGCTCCGAGCCCGGTCCGGTCCCCAGCGCGAGGGGAAGTCCGCCGAGCAGCGCGGCCATCGTCGTCATCATGATCGGCCGGAACCGCAGCAGCGCGGCCTGATGGACCGCCTCGCGGGCGCTCACGCCGGTGTTCCGCTCGGCTTCGAGAGCAAAGTCGACCATCATGATGCCGTTCTTCTTCACGATCCCGATCAGCAGGATGATGCCGATGAGCGCGACCACATCCAGCTCCGCCCGGCAGATCATCAGGGCGAGGATCGCGCCGACCCCAGCCGAGGGAAGGGTCGAGAGGATCGTCAACGGATGGATGTAGCTCTCGTAGAGCACCCCCAGGACGATGTAGACGACCACGAGCGCCGCGAGGATGAGGAGCGGCTCGTTGCCGAGTGACCCGTGGAAGGCCTGGGCGGTGCCTTGGAACGTCGCCAGGATGGCCGGCGGCATCGCCAGCTCGCGCTGCGCACGCTCGACGGCGGCGGTAGCGGCGCCGAGCGATGCCCCCGGCGCCACGTTGAACGAAATGGTCGCCACCGGGAACTGGCCCTGGTGGCTGATGGCGAGCGGCGCCGCCCCGGTCTCCACATGGGTGAACGCGCTGAGGGGCACCGGTCCGCTGGAGCCCCGAACGTAGATGTCCTGCAGCCTGGCGGGCGCGCTCTGGAAGTCCGCCGCCGCCTCGAGCACCACGTGGTACTGGTTGATCTGGGTGAACAGCGTCGACACCTGGCGCTGGCCGAAGGCGTCGTAGAGCGCGTCGTCGATCGCCTGCGGCGTGATCCCCAGGCGCGATGCCGTCGCCCGATCGACCGCGAGCGAGGTCCGCAATCCTTGGGTCTGTTGATCGTTCGCGACGTCGCTCAGCTCCGGCAGCTGTTTCAGCCGGCTGGTCAGCCGCGCAGCCCAGGTGGCGAGCTCGTCCGCGTCGGGGTCTTCCAGCGTGTACTGGTACTGCGTCCGGCTGACCCGATCCTCGATGGTGAGGTCCTGCACCGGTTGCAGGTAGAGCGTGATGCCCTGCACGCCATGGAGCGCGGCCTGGAGGCGGTGCATCACCTGCGCGGCTCCGAGCTTGCGCTCCGCGAGCGGTTTCAAGTTGATCAGCATGCGGCCGCTGTTCAGCGTGGTGTTCGTTCCGTCGACCCCGATGAACGAGGACATGCTCTCGACAGCCTGGTCGCGGAGGACGACGTCCGCAAGCGCCTGCTGCTTCTCCGCCATCGCCGCGAAGGAGATCCCTCCGGGCGCTTCCGAGATGCCCTGGATGACACCGGTGTCCTGGACCGGGAAGAAACCCTTCGGCACCGCCATGTAGAGCACCACCGTCAGCGCCAGCGTCCCGACCGCCACGCAGAGGGTGACGGTCTGATGTTCGAGCACCCACTCGAGCGTCCTCCCGTAGAATGCGACCACGCGCTGGAACATCCGCTCGGAGGCGCCCGGCCGCCGTGGCTCCTTTGCGCCCGAGCGGCCGCGCAGGAGCTTCGCGCAGAGCATCGGCGTCAGCGTGAGCGACACGACCGCGGAGAGGAGGATGGTGACCCCGAGCGTCACGGCGAATTCCCGGAAGAGCCGGCCGACGACGTCGCCCATGAACAGCAGCGGGATGAGCACGGCGACGAGCGAGACCGTCAGCGAGAGGATGGTGAAACCGATCTGCTCGGCCCCTTTGAGCGCGGCCTGCAGCGGCTTCTCGCCCTCCTCGATGTAGCGGACGATGTTCTCGATCATCACGATGGCGTCGTCCACGACGAAGCCCGTCGAGATCGTGAGCGCCATCAGCGTCAGATTGTTGAGGCTGTACCCGAGCAGGTACATGGCCGCGAACGTCCCCACCAGCGACAGTGGAACCGCGATGCTGGGGATGACGGTGGCGGACAGAGTGCGCAAGAACAGGAAAATCACCGTCACCACTAGCGCGATGGTGAGCATGAGCTCGAACTGCACGTCGTGGACGGATGCCCGGATGGTCGCGGTGCGATCGGTCAGGACCGACGTCTGGATGGACGAGGGGAGCGAGGTCTTCAGCTGCGGCAGGAGCTTCGTGACGCGGTCGACGACCTGGATGATGTTCGCGCCCGGCTGGCGCTGGACGTTGAGGATGATGGCCGGGACGTCGTTCATCCATGCGGCCTGTTTCGAGTTCTCCACGCCGTCGACGACCGTCGCGACGTCCGAGAGCCGCACGGGCGCTCCGTTCCGGTACGCGACCACCACCGGGCGGTAGTCGGCAGCCGACAGCAGCTGATCGTTCGCCCCGATCTGGAACGATTGCTGCGGACCATCGAAGCTGCCCTTGGGCCGGTCGATGCTGGTGCCTTGGACGGCGGTGCGGACCGCCTCGAGGTCGAGGCCGAACGACGACAACGTGGTGGGGTTCGCCTGGATCCGCACGGCGGGCTTCTGGCCGCCGCTGATGCTGACCAGACCGACCCCGGGCAGCTGCGAGATCTTCTGTGCCAGCCGCGTATCCGCCAGATCCTGCACCTTCGAGAGCGGCACGGTCTTCGAGGTCAGCGCGAGCGTCAGGATCGGAGCATCCGCCGGATTGGATTTGCTGTAGACCGGCGGGGCCGGCAGATCGCCGGGCAGGAACGTCTGTGCGGCATTGATCGCCGCCTGGACCTCCTGTTCGGCGACGTCGATGTCGAGGCTGAGCGAGAACTGCAGGGTGATGACCGAGCTGCCATCCGAGCTCGTCGAGGTCATCTGGTTCAAGCCTGGCACCTGTCCGAACTGCCGCTCGAGCGGCGCGGTGACGGCGGAAGCCATCACGTCGGGGCTCGCACCCGGGAAGAAGGTGACGACCTGGATGGTGGGGTAGTCCACCTCGGGCAGCGCCGAGACGGGCAGCTGCCGATAGGCCACCGCGCCCGCGAGCACGATGGCTGCCATGAGCAGGGACGTCGCTACGGGCCGGAGGATGAACGGTCGGGAGATGCTCACCGCGTGCTCCGGCCCGTCCCCTCGGCGACCGCCGCCCTCGGCGAGATGCGGATGCCGTCCTGCAGCTTGTCGAAATTGTCGATGGCGATCACGTTCCGGGGCTCGAGCCCCTTCACGATTTCGACGACATCGCCGTCGGTTGCGCCCAACGAAACCGCCTGCACGGAGACGGTCTGATCGGATCTGACCAGGTACACGAACGCGCCTTGCGCGCTCCGCTGCACGGCCGCTGAGGGAACCAGTGTTGCCCCGCGGTGCACGTCCACCAGCAACCGCGCATTCACGAACTGGCTGGGAAAGAGCGCGTCGTCCTGGTTGGAAAAGACGGCCTTCAGCTTGACCGTGCCGGTAGTGGTGTCGATCTGGTTGTCGAAGGTGAGGACCTCTCCCGTCGCGATCCGATTCTGCTGTGCGCGATCGAGCGCGTCCACGGTCAGTCGATGGCCGAGGCGGAGCTGCTGCTGGATCTGCGGCAGGAAGTCTTCGGCGATGCTGAACACGACCGTGATGGGCTGCAGCTGGGCGATCATCAGCAGGCCCCCGGTATCCGTGGCGTGCACGATGTTTCCGGGGTCCACGAGCCGCAGGCCCACGCGGCCCGAGATGGGCGAGGTGATTCGCGAGTACACGAGTTGCAGCTTCGCGTTGTCGATCAGGCCGCGGTCATTCTTGAGGACGCCCTCGTCCTGGTGGACGATGGCCACCTGGGTATCGAGAAGCTGTTTCGGGATCGCATCCCGCGCAAACAGGCTGTGGTATCGATCGAGGTCGATCCGCGCATTCTCGAGCAGGGCCAGGTCGCGCTGATATTGGCCTTCGGCCTGGGTGAGCTGCACCTGGAATGGCCTGGGGTCGATCTCGGCCAGAACATCGCCTTGATGCACCATCTGGCCTTCGCGGTAGTTCACGGCCATCAGTTGCCCATCCACCCGGGACTTCACCGTCACGGTGGCGAGCGGCGTCACCGTTCCGAGGTCATCGAGGTGCACGCCGATATCCCCTTGCGAGGCCGTGGCGGTGGTCACGGCGACCGGCGGCGGAGCCCGAGGCGCCTGTGACTTCGATTGCGCGAGCGCGTGCCGTTGCCAGATGAACGCCGCCCCAGCGCCGACCAACACCGCGGCGACGATCCAACGCCACCGGCCGCGCGCTTTGGCACGCCGCTCCGGAGCGGTCACGCTTGCAGCGCGCTCAGGCATCCGCACTCTCCAATTCGCCCCGAACGTAAGGAGGCTGCGGCACCGCTCGCGGATGGATCCGACGAAGGGCCAGATCCTGCCGACGATCGACGGCAGCCCGATGGCGGATGTGGCCGCGCAAAGGCGTCTCAACCCGGCGGTGCTGGCGAAATGGCAACCCAATGCCCCGGGATCAGCCGCCAGTGTCCGTCGGGATCTTCGACCCAATGCGACGGTTCCCAGTCGTATCCCGGGTAGCGCGCGATCCAGCGACCCTCGACCCAGACCCATTCGTCGTGCGCGAGCGCCCAGTAACCCGGCTGCCAGGCGTAGCCCGGCTGGGGCGGCGGCGCGTAGACGACACGAGGCGGCGGAGGGGGGCGTGAGCTGACGATCGCCGCGGTGACGATCGACGTCCCGACGACGGCGCCGAGCAGCGCGCCATGCCTGTAACAGCCAGGCGCGAGCGCCAGCAGCAACGTGAATGCGATCGGCTCGACGAATGTCTTCATGGCGTCCTCGCCATGAAGAGTCCGCAGCGCGCCGATCGATTTGCGTCCGACACGATACTGAAATGCAGCCGCGCCTCGATGGACGTGCCCGCTGCGCACCACTTCGATCAGGTATCAATCGTCGTCGAGGCCGGGGCGCCTGATCTGGCTGTCGATCCTGGATGTCCTCGTTCGTCGTACGAGGAAGACGGCGAAGGAGCCGGCCAACCGGAAGGGACACCACATGCGAGTGATGGTCATCGTGAAAGCAACCAGGGAGTCGGAAGCGGAGATCAAGCCCGGTGACGAGAAGCTCTTGAAGGAAATGGGCGCGTTCAACGAAGAGCTGGTGAAGGCCGGCGTCATGCTCGCCGGCGAAGGACTCAAGCCAAGCAGGCTGGGGAAGCGGGTCCGGTTCTCGGGCGCGAACCGCATGGTGATCGACGGACCGTTCACGGAGACCAAGGAGCTCGTGGCCGGCTACTGGCTATGGCAGGTGAAGTCGATGCAGGAGGCGGTGGAGTGGGTGAAGCGCTGCCCCAACCCCATGCCGGGCACCGATTCCGAGATCGAGATCCGGCCTCTCTACGAGACGGAAGACTTCGTGGCGGCCGACCCCACGGGCGAGCTCCGCAAGCAGGAGAACGAGCTGCGCAAGACCATCGACGCGCAGCGGCGCTGAAGGAGCTTCATGTTCCCTCCGCGGCCCTCTGGCCGGTGCGGTACGTGGCGATGGACACTCCGTACGACTGCTTCCAGATGCGCCGCAGCTGCCGCGCGTCCTCGAAGCCGCAGCTCTCGGCGATCGCTTCCACCGTGCGCTGCGGATCGGCGAGCAGGTCCCGCGCGACCTGCACCTTGACCTTGGCGGCGAACTGCTTGGGCGTAGTACCGGTGGCGCTGCGAAAGACGCGCGTGAGGTGGCGCGGGCTCATGGCGGCGATGCGCGCGAGTTGCCCGAGAACCGGTCGCTTGTCCGGGTGCGCCACCAGCCAGTCCTGCACGCGGTGCACGCCGGGGTGCAGGTGCGTGCGGTGGTCGAGGTACACGCTGCGCTGCTCCTGATTCCCGTTGCGCCGCAGGTAAACGATCATCTCGCGCGCCACCCGTGATGCGACGATGGGCCCGTGGTCCTCTTCGACCAGGGACAGAGCCATGTCGATGCCGGAGGTGATTCCCGCGCTGGTGAGCACGCCACCGTCCTCGACGAAGAGTCGGTTGTCGACCACGATCGCCCGCGGGTACTCGGCGCGCAGGCGGTCAGTCACCTTCCAGTGCGTGGTGCAGCGCCGGCCGTCCAGGAGGCCCGCGCGCGCCAGGGCGAAAGCGCCGCTGCACACCGAGGCGATCCTTGCGCCCGCGGCATGCGCCTCCCGCAGCCAGCCAGCCGGGACGTGGTCGAGACGGTCGAGCGTATCTGAGGAGACACCCGGGATGAGCACCAGATCACCCCGGCGCGCCGGCGGCGGGTGCTGGAGGTTCGACAGCACCAGGCCTTGCGCCGAGGTCACTTGTGGTCTCGATGCGCAGTAGGAGAGCTGGTAGGCGCCGCCGAGCCGGGAGGCCTCGTACAGCACCTGGACAGGACCGGCCATATCCTGCAGGTGCAGGTCGGGCAAAAGGAGGACGAGAACCCGCCGCGGTCTCAAGGGAGCCTGGAGCGGCCGCATCTCTCTCAAAGGTGTGCGCATCGACGCACACGGTAGCGTCAAGCAGGACGGCGAACAAGGTCCGAGCGAGACGAAGACCGGACGGATCCGGCCATCCGCGAAATCTCCGCCACCCTTACCGCGTCTTCAAGGTGCGGGAGGTGGTGCATGGACGCGTTCAAGCGATGGGCGATCCCGATCGTGCTGGCTCTGGCCTGGCTCCTCACCGCCGGCTACACCCTCGCTTCGCTCTCGCAGGCGAGCGCAGCCTGGCGGGCGCGCTCGGCGCCAGTGCAAGTAGAGGCCCAAGCGAAGCCCGCCTTGAGCCATGCTGGTTTCTCGGCGGAGCGGGAGGGGGAGTGACTTCGCGACGCGTAGCGAAGTGACCGAGCATCTCGCGCCCGTTCACTTCGCGGGCTTCTTGTGCTCCTGCTCGGCGACGGCCTTGTAGTCGTAGGTCGGGTAGAAGTCGGTGCGGTAGGCGCCCCAGGCTTTCTCCTCGAGCATCCGGTTCACCTCGCGCAAGCGCTCCGCCGGGAGTCGCACCGTCACCACCTGCCCGATCCCCATCATCACGTACCAGGAGACGACCTCGACGCCGGCGGGCGGGAACGCTTCCATGAAGCCGGTCCGCTCCAATTGGGCGCGGATCTCCGGAAGGGTCTTGGACTGGTCGTGGCGGAGAAAGATCGTCAGCAAAATCTTGCCGCGGTCGTCCTGCTGCTGTGGAGCGCCAGCGGTCGGAACGAGCAAGAGCAGGATAAGAGCGAGACGTCCGGCCATGGGGCCTCCCTGGGCCACGATCCTTACCGGGCGTGTCAGCTG
>Ga0137397_10001953_pt1 | contig 14392 bp, 17 predicted proteins | sample czorhiz116metaG_FD_106658 | JGI IMG/M metagenome (GOLD analysis project Ga0137397, IMG submission 106658) | Vadose zone soil microbial communities from Angelo Coast Range Reserve, California, USA - czorhiz1.16 metaG | ecosystem: Environmental > Terrestrial > Soil > Vadose zone | place: USA... | reverse complement strand
TCTTGTACAACGTACCTTGCTCAGGTTGATCCGAGCGCCGCGAGGCACGGCGCCGCCAGTGATGATCATTGGATATCGTACTGTAAAAGCATGGGTGTGTTCTGTGCGTCGATAATACGATTTAATCATGATAACTGCAGTGCCGGTGCGCGAACCGAGAGGCGAAGGACGAACGAACCAAAGAAGAGAAAGGAATGGAATGCGCTCAACCAGTTGTTCAGAATCTTTCATGGAACATGGAACATGTGGAAGATGAGAAAACGGTGTCCGACTGCCGTCATTGGCATCTGTGCCAGTGATCGATTGTCGAGGCTGAACGTCATGCGTCTTATCTCCTCCGTGTTCCCGTTAACCTGTGACTAGGCCTGACACGGCTCTCACTCAACTCCCATCTCCAGCTACCAGGTACTTACGGTATATTCCATCATTTATGCATACTCCCGCTTGTCAAAATGTTTCGTGCCACTCATTCACGCCGCCTGCGCCACATGATTAGGATAAGCTCCTATGGTACAGTTCGAAGTTCAAGGTTCGTGATTTCATGTTTCCCTCCACTTCAGAACCTTACTCTTATGTTGATGGCGATAATAATAAGAGCCATCATCACGGGACGTCGAGGAGGTGGAGTTTACTACCGCCGAGCTTTCCCACTCCCGCCCTTCGAAGTGCACAAAATCTAAGATCGTGGCGGGGGTCGTTTGCGCCTCCCAACTGGGCGGGGGTTTCGTTGCCCGTGTGCTTGCGTCGCCGGAGTTGCTTCCCGTCACCGCGTCACACAGACAAGGACAGGCTACTTGCGACATAGTAGTACAGTACAGTGGGTGCTTCTTACTCCCTAAAAGACGTCAGGTGCGTCGAATGATGATTGACGCCTGCGAGGCTTCAATTGGTCACTCGCCTTGACATAGAAAATTTTCAGCCACGCGTCTTACGTTCACGAGAAGCCACACCCTTGCAGCGGCTGTCCAAGGAATTTCCTTCCTTCGCTTGACAGAGATAAGAGCCCTCCGGCGTCTCGTAAAAAAGGTGGTCTAGCCTCTGGCTTATTCCACCTTGCGAAGGGGACGTCATGCTGCCTGCGCGGCACGAGGAGTCCCTCGGGCTGTCCGGCTGTCCATCAAGGCCGAGCGAGCCGAGCCGAGAACATTGGCTGGACGCATGTCAGCTTATCGCCGCGTCGTTCACGGAAGGTTGAACCCGTGGGATTGCATCATCGTCTTCTCTCCTTCTCACTGCCTGTCCTGTCCCGTTTACGCGGGGGTGATATGTCCCCTCGCATTAAAGTCAGCCGGAGTTATCGTCTATTAAAGTCGTAATGGTACCATCCCTGGGTCACATATCACTTCGCTTTCCCCGGCCGGCGGTTGCTTCCCTATTCGACGCAGCCTCATGGCAGCCCCACATACCTGCGAGGCGAGAGAATATGATACGTGCCCATCCGCCTGTGATGTCGATAAGCCGTGGGCCACAGGCCAGGCCTTGAAAAAGTCCGCTATTTTGGTAGTGGACGCGGCTTCCTTGGAAAAGCGCTCGCTCTTCACGGCAAATATGTGTACATCCATGTCGTACATGCTACAGGGGCCAGGACTCCTAAACCATTAAAAGTATATCCCGAAAAAGCATGCCAGATAGCGAACGAGTGAGGATCTGATCATCAATGGCATAGGCGTACCCTCGCCGTGGCCGTGGAGGCGCATTACCACTCCGCCAATCGCTCGCCATATCCGCAAAGAAGTTGGAAGTTACCTTGGCCCCGCCTTGCTTTCCGTGTCTCGCCGCCATCATCAGTGCCAGCTACCACTTTCTCGGAACTTTCCGCTATACCGCATTGTCCCAAGTCCTCCTGTCATGAGGCACTGCCGTCACGAGAGCACCTTCCAGGAGACGTCGACCGGTTTGATTGTGGAGTGGCGCAAGTTCTCAGCCCAGTATATTGTTCAATACAGTGCAGTACTTCGGATGTCGAAGTCAGCAAGCCAGAAGCCAGCCCGTTATCACGTGATGGTGAGGATCCCTAGCCTCGAGGACAACACGAGTCACCAGAGCCTGAGCTCGTGCCCGGGCAAGGTCTTACCAAAATCACTCTTGAACAACCACCATTGTCTGCGTAGTACATCCCTCCAGACCTCTCATATCCTATTTGTTCCGAAAGATGCTCTCAGCAGGCCATGGCCAATACCGGGCTGCTGAGCCACCTCATCCCCCAGGGTTCCCGTGCCTTAATCTAGTGCTACCTTCTCGAGGCATCGCTAAAGGCATCCCATGTCGGAGTGTCCATGACTCTCCATCGGCCCCTCACCCTGTGTCCATGAAAAGATACCAATTGTAGTACGGACCAGCCAAGGAAACTTCTGACCGGCCCTGCACGCAATATACCCTGGCGCAGTTCAGGCCTAGTGCGTATGACATTATGTGGCCTCACCCTCAGTGCCCTATTGCCCACTGATCGCGATACAGGAATATCTTCGTCGCGGTCGAGGAGGGCCCAAGTTGCATCCTACCGGGCTACACAAGGATGAAGGATGGACGATGTGGCGAGATAAGCCCAGCGATGGCTCTGGTACGGTATGGGCCCCATGACCGGATTTCCTTCCTCGTGCATCAGTGATGCATTCGCGTCTTGAAGCGAATTCGATGGCAATTATACCTGATTCGTCGAGGGGACCACACAGAAGTCGGCATCGGCGCGCTGGTATCCCAGAATAGTCGCGACGCCCTTGCCATGAGCATTCCGGCGAATGATGGAAATGAGGACAACACTGCTCCGTTGGTATCGCCTGTTGTCGGGGGTTTTTCATTCGTGATCGGGTCATTTTCGCATCTCCTGGGTGTGCAGATTCCGCGGAAAGGGGACGATATTGGTGACGGCGACGGAGTCAAATTTCGCCTGGGCGCCGGATGTCCCGTTTTATACGAGTCGTGCCTGAATGGTGCGCCGCCCTTTCCCTTAACGAGCTTGCTGACGCAGACTGCTTCCCAAGTTCCCATCCATGTCGGGGTTTCTGCTGCCCAGCTTTCTGGCAACTTCGACCCTTGGTTGTGTTGGTGGTGAGCTATTATGTTATTCTTATTGATGGCACAATCGGAAGCATAACCGATACACCTCAAGGCATCAGTCCATTGTGTATAAGCGAGTTGGCGGTAGCAGGAGCACAACAAGTGTTGCGCTTATTTGGGTTTTGGCCATCAAGTCAAACTCGGTTCGCACGCCACCGTATGTGTTGTTCTCAGTGTACGGGACGACCCGCCCTTTTCGCCTCATACTCCCCTCTCTTGTCAGCTCCCACGACCATCCGACATCATCATCCTCGTTTGTATTGCCCTGTCCCATTTCCAGGTTGCTCTGAGGAAGTACCTCACTGCCTCACGGTTAGGGCATGCTCGGACCGGCTGGGGCAGGACCGTCGCAGTACTTCCAAGGTGCGCACTTGGTTCCTAGTATTATAAGACCCTTCTCCCTCACCTTCAACAACATCTTTCAGACTCGGTCTTGGGTGCCTTCTTCACCTAGGCCGCCAATCTTCTTCTTTCGACGCGCTACACCCACTTGCCTCGTCATAGATTTCGCACCTCTCAAGTTTCCGAAGAATCACACGTAATGTCTCACGGCGCCGCTCCCGAGGACGTACATCAGCGTCATCCCCTTCTTCACCACCCGAACCATCGACACGCTGTCCCACCTCGACCAATTTTACTCCGTCGCGCAACAACCTCTCATCTAGGAAGACAGTCTTCAGGACGTCCTCAGGGTGCGCGCCTCTTGCCCCGTCATCGTTGTCCAGCCACTCACCTCGCCACAAAATCTATCAGCCCGCGTACGGTTGTCGATGCGGCGAAATTCCGATTCCTCGAGGCGCAGCGATGATCGATATACGAGTGTTATCGCAGCGGTTTCTCAAGCGAGAGAGCGGATACGGCAGTTTGAACGGGAGGGTGGTGGTGACACGCATGCACACGCGCGCCGGCCTCGCTCCGGAAGCTTCGGGATCAGCACAACAATCAGCGAAGGAAACGCAATTAATCTCGATCTTGGGCACGAGCCCACTTATTTACCGCAGCCACGTCACGTTCCAGGGACCCCCCATCCCCAAAGACAAGAACAAGGACAAGAACGAAATTTGAACCCACCACGTCCCACCCATCCTGATCCACAACGACTACCTTCCCCGAGCAACCCCCAACATACTTCCGCCTCCCAAGTCCCATTGAATCACTACGCCACGACTCAAGCGTCCCCTGCATCCGTTCCCCATCAAACAATGGCCACCTTTCCGCCGCCGCTCGCTCATTTTTATCAGCAACCTCAGGGACCTTCGTCTTTTGTTGGTCCCACACCGCTTGTTCCAATTCCCGGGCTCGTCGCAACCCCCCTCGCCACGTCACAGACGTTGCCCTCTTCCTGGGCGCCCACCACGCCACAGGTGTTATCGGCTTACGTTTCTACCCCGGCCACATCTGTGCACAACCTCCAACCTGTCGCTCCAGGGTCAGGGATGTTTGCGTGGCAGCCCCTTCCTCAAATGTACCCCGGAATGTCTGCTCCTACATTCTGGCCTACACCGGCGTCCGTGGCCCCAGCCATCCCGTCAACACCGCTGACACCTGGCCAAGCGCTGGGAATACCCGGCGGCCTCATGCTTCCAGGCACAGTGCCGTTCTGGACTCCCGTCGAGTCATGGCCGCCGCCAGTACGCACCCTTCCACTGCACCTCGCGCCATGGCTTTCGCCCAATCCCGTCAACGCCGACCGACCGCATATCGTGTGGGACGTCTCCGAGCCGCCGTCCACGGCGAAACGCATCTCGGGCAAGGACATATTCGTGAATATGAACGAAGCGTTCTCGTCCGATCAGACTGCAGTGTTCCCCGAGACGGACGAGCTCCTGGTCGTGTGCAACTCGGGGTTCGCGCAGGATATGTGGTCACCTATCAAGATTAGGAAAAACAAGGTCACTTCTGGGGACGTGTTCTGGGCAATTTACGAGTTCTTCCAGAAGCCGATCACATGCGACGAGGTCGACACCATCAGAAGGCGGTCAGAAGATGACTATCGTAGGATGCTCGAAGCCTGTTACCTCCGCTGCCGCCGCGCGCCTGGCCTGGCAGAGATCACCAGGAGGCAGGGCGTGAAACGCATCGACTGCTTGGAAGATCGCACCGCTTGGCGGGGGATGTGGCCCGTGTGGGCTCCGGATGGGAGTTGGAGTCTACACCTTGGATTGATGGCGTCTTCTCGTACGTGATACCGTGACGTTCTTAATTCTGCGCCCCAAAAATCCCCCCTTCGGATTCCCGAATCGTATACAGATCGTTGAATTGGTTTGCTTTGCTGTACCGTAGCATCTGATACCAGTGGATTGTAGATAGATATAATTGTAAACACAGCCCCCTTTGCCCTGGCATCTGTTTCTTGGTTACTTTGGGCATTTCATTCGCTATAGGATATGTAATTGATACCGCACAGATGTATTTCATGGCAGGTTTGAATGCCCCGATAATAGAGAGGCCGCCCACTCTTTCGTGATTGCCGTTTCCTAGCGCCGTCGCAGTACAGTATCCTCGCAACGAACCATCTCCACAATATTAATCCCAGAACGATGAAACAAAAATATCTGTGAAATTCATGCCCTTCGCCATGCGGTGGTACACAGCTCAACGGACCACTCTCTGCCCTAAACCATTCCGGGCTTGAAACTTCGGAGCCGGGGTCTGATCATGGCTGATTGCCAGCAGTTTGCCACAAGGATGGGGCAAGGGTTTTCCGTCTCCCCCTTCTCCCTTGACCACCACTGGCACAGTCCCTTCCTCTACTCTCTCTGTAGCATAGCATCTACCCGCGCCGCTCGCCAACCGACCCGACTTATTCGGCAGGCTGAGGGCAGTCGGCGGACGTCAGAAAAACCACGCACCCGCCGCAAACCAATCGCGCTTGGCCACCCCTTTTTTTTTTCTGGTTTCAAAATCACAAGATGCGTGTGGGCGTTTGAGGGCGCTCTCGTTACTTCTTCGCGTAACGCGCCCGTTCAGTTACCGTTTTACTCTTTGATGCCAGCTGCAGATCGCCTTAGCGTCCTTCGGCTCCTCGGTAAGCCCTGTCTGTTTCTTTGCGGCACCCCAAAGCCGTCAGCGATGCTGATGCTGCGTTTCGGTAAGAAAAAAAGAGGGTGGGAGGGTTCTCTTCTGTTCTGTTTTATTAACCTGACCTCGTGGTCTCGAAAGGGGCTCTCTCTGTTACGTGAAGCCGTTTTCTCTTCTCGCCTTCTCGGTTTCTCACATTGTATGGAGTATGGACTCGGAGAGAGGGGTTGGGTTTTGAGGAGGAACACAGCGATACGTATCCCACTTTGAATGGCCATCTCATTCCCTTTTATTTAGAGTGTGGACATGTGGGGAGCGGAAGCTGGCTTGGAGATCGTGTGCTCTTCTTCCGTGGGTGGGCGCCAATGCGCCTCATCTATTGATCTTTTCCACCCTCATCGGCAGGTGTTGCACCAAAGTAAAGACGTGGGTCAGATCTCCCCGTTCATCTCGATTAAGAATAACGATGCGCACGCAATTGGCGCGATTACCTATACCGCCATGCATCCGTTGGGGCACTTTAGTGGTCGTCTTGAGTGCCATTGCGCCCGCAGGCCAGGTTCGTGACTTTACGCACCTGATCATCCTACCATATACACGCATTATCCCTTGTAAGCTTCCCACCTCGTTGATCCCAGCCGTCCTCCTCGCCGTTAGAAGCTTATCCTCCGCTCGCGAGATCTAGATTTCATTTGTAATCGGGTCTGTAGCGTCAGGGACATTACTTTGTCGAAAAGAAGGCCTGGAAGTTAAAGGCCAGCCATCACCCTGAGTTTCTCTTCATTTTCAGTGTTTGTTTGATTTCGTGTCTGCAAACGCATGGATGAGTTGATGCCGCTTTCAAGTTCGGCATTCGAGTTGTCTCCATTTCAGTCGCCTTGCTTTCCACGCCTTGATGGACTCGTCCGTTTGGCTGTGCTTATCAGCAGTGGTACGGCAGCAGCCCTTGCCAGTGGGTCTGATACGTCGGACACTATCAGTGGCAATGTCTAGGCCGGTCCAGCTCGCCCACAGACCGACAAGTTGTTATCATTGGTCCATCGACGCCTCGTGCTGTGGCCATCACACGTTCCTTGATCCCATCTAGCAAACGCGCTTCCCCCTTCGTCAGCGCCACCGCCGACCTGTTTCACTCGTCTTTGGGCATAGAATCACCTTGTTCAGATTCGCTCTATCGCTCTCTCACTTATCTTGATACTGTGATCAGCACCACAACGCCGCTGATGACATCCACCGGGAACCGAGATCAACATTGACGGCAGCCGTTCTGCCTATCATATTTTTTGTTTTCCGCAGCCGGTCTAGGATATTCTTCTCGCTGTTCTCCGTATCTGGTTTACTATCCTGGTCAACGTTATGCCGTGTTGCATTCAATCTATCCACCGTCAGTGCCGACAGCGATACCTCATACCCTACTCCAACCTCGCACGTTTGTCCTCCGCGGGTACCAAGCTCCACTGATGATCCGCACACGCATTTTCCTAATCCCTCCTCTGTGACTCGTGTACATAGCGGCGCATGGTCGTTCGGTCCAGGCGACCGGCAGCCTTTGGAATTTCTCAACCCGAGTACTTCGCAGCCTTTCAAGAGGCGATTACCCCTGGGCCTGAAGTAGACTTGCCTTTCGAAGTTTTTGTACGCTCAGATATGTCAATTTTTTGTCCGTGCGAAGCCGACATCTGTCGTGTGAGTCCGCCTGGAGCACACGACATCCTCCGACCGGCGGACCAGGAGCCCATCATCGGTCTGGACAACAACGAGGCTACGTACCCGTCGCGCATCGGGCGCTATATTTATATTTTTACCCCCCTATCTCTTCATGTTCATGTGGTCATGAACTTCTATCCTACGTCATCTACAACGGGTTCTCCCCCCTTTTGCTAGCGAGCGAATATACCGCAGTCAAGCGAAGGTGGGATCAGAACGCGGTCCTTTACGGCTTTCAACCGATGGAGTGCCGGGAGAACTTCCCGAGTCATGCGTTCTGTCTGAAAGGATCATACTGTACATTTTCCGCAGATGGGGAGGGGGATCAGCTTGGAAGGCGGCGGCGGGCGGCGGGATTGGGGAGCGGGACAGTGCCTAATTAGTCAATAGTGCGCCACGTCAGTCGATGGAGGACACGAGCCACGCGCTGAACACGTTTAGTTTACAGACATGCGTTTTTCGGGGCAGTTTCAAGTTCGGTCGAGGAAGGGCAGCATCCCATTCATCAGCTCGCTCTGATTCCAACATTCCGACGTGTTACATCAACGTTACACATGTGCGCCCGAGGTCTTCTCTCGCCATCTCTTCGTTTCCACTTCCTTGTTAAGAACGACGTTGCTCACCAAGCGGCAAGCGCGGTCTCACCGGACCAATCACTAAGCGTTCGAGATCCCTGCCTCGTTGCTGCAGCAATTTTAGAGTGGCATTCGCTATTTGGCCAACGAGCTGCCCGCTTGTGGAAGCAACAATGGCTGTGAGGCACGCTTCGGTGATCCGGCTATTCTTTCTCATACGGCACCCTACATTTTCGTTTACGACATCGTCTCAGAGTCCAGACTTCGGCACTAAACGACACCCCTTCCACATCAAGGCCGTATCAATCGAACAGTGGCTTTGACACACCTGGGCTTATAAGACCAGTGGATCAACTTCATTCGCAACGTCACAAGTGGTTCTCTCCTCTCTCAAAAACTCCTCCCCTCTCTGCGCTCACACTCGTGCGCTCTATCCATACCCCTTCACGACTTTTCACGACTTTGGGAAACACCTTTCAGCCCTTTCACGTTCTTCAAACCTTCAATACCTTTTTTTCCTCCCCCTGCTTTATAATGGCAGCATACCTACGCAACCTCTTCAGCAGTGGTCAACCTACCCCCTCTCACGGAAAGGCCAAGTCGCGTAGCCGTACACAGTCATCTCCAGCCCCTTCTCCTTACTACGTTTACACCGTTCCTCCGGGGAACACGCCATCGACGTCAACGACCCCAGGCACGTCACCAAGTAAGGTTCAGCGCGTGCATAGCAGCAAGACCCCCGCTATGGTATCATCACCACTTCGTTATCCGACCCATGATTCTCGCCATTCCCACGAAGATAGCCGCCCATCTCCCAATCGGGCTGCGAACCACAAACCACCTCCTGATACGATAAACGGTCCGTATAATCTACACCCTTGACCCATATCAGTGCATCTGTAGCTCACATACGGTCCGCGGAACGCAGGGCGACCCACGCAATTTTCGCCGGGTGGCTACGTAACTCCAGGCAGCTCGCGATCAAACTCTAGCTCTTCGTTGTATCCTGGCCCAGTCTATGGCACGCCCTTCGTGCCATCTCCGCTGGTCCCGAGTCCGCCTCGTTCCCAGACATCCGATGATACTCCCGCCAAGCCTGCGGGCCAGAAGATCGCCTGGCAAGTCGGTGTCAGCTCGAGCGCGAGCGGATCTTCGACCTGTACGTCTCTCTCCCTTTGATCCTACCCTTTCGGCAACTAGAGTTCTCAACTGACAAATCCCCACAATCGCACCAACAGACGGACCAGAGCCATCGCCCCCACGGTCTCAGGCCCGTGCCCCCCGCTTCCACATGCACCCGCTCCTCTCCTACACACGGCTTCATCACGCCCCCATCTCATACGACGTAGCCTTCACCCCCTCCGCACGCACCGTCGTCGACCGCACAATGCATTCGCCCCTCCCGGCCGTCACGCTCGCGCAGCCCGCGACGGAACCGCCGATACCGGCGAACTCGCGGCTCGTCCTGCGCTCGCCGAAGCTGCCGTGGGTCGTCGTCGTCGGGCCGATCGGCGCCCCGGAGCAGCACGGAAAGACAAAGACGACGCTGGCGCTGACGAGCCTCGACGTGCTCTACGCCGTGCACGCGACGCTCATGCAATGCGTCACCCCGGAAGAATGGCACTCGCTTGGCGAGGGGTCCCGCGCACAGCGCCGCGTCGCTGAGGCGTACAAGAAGCGCTGCACGCGCATGGGCGGCGGTTGGGAGGGCGGTGTCCGCCGGGTGGACTGGCTTGGCTCCAAAACCCACCTCGTTGGCGTAGAGATCGACAAGGACAACGAAGGGGACGAGAACGTCGGTACACTCGTGTTCGGAAGGCCTTGATGCCGTTGTTGTTGTATTCGCGCCACTTCTCTCTTTCACATGAGGCTGCTGCGCATCCTCCTATCCTACTCCTGCATTCTCTAACCTGCTCTTCTCTCTCTTTCCCTTCCTGTTTTCTCTCTGGCAATTACCCTCTAGTTACGCATATTTTCACATTACTTACCACGATAGGACGGTCTCTATTTCTCTCTCCCGGTTTTCTGGATCACGCACACCCCCAATTGTACTATCTGACAAACACACGTTTCCCTCCAAAAGTTCCTCCCCCTTTTTTTAGTTTTAGTTACACGCTGTTTTTGCACGCATCGGGCTCTGCCCGCTGTATTGTTTAAATGCTGTTATTATGTCGTGCGATGCGACATGTACGCACGATCACGAGAAAATCTAGCCCACTATCGCCTCTGCTTCTCGTGGCACGTCATGCGTGTGTCAAAAAACTTACCGATAGATCTTATCTCCCGGCGCGCTTGTCAAACTCGATCGACCGGGCGGAAATGTATTTCGTATCCGATCGCTTCAGACAAAACAGTTGTTGAATCTAAAACCTTGTATGAACCTTGCGTAGATGGCTTTACAGACGAGCCCTAGCAAGGTGCAAAACCTGCGGGACACCGCGTGTGAGGCCGCAGCGTTCAAGGGTTGAGGTGCCTGTTGTGTTCATTAAGATTCGAGTCGTCTTTGCGTCACCCCCGAAATGTGGCCAAGTGCCAACTTGACGAAAGAATGGAGGCGCCTGCCCGCCCCTTGTGCTACTGCGTGTACCCCCGAACGTGGTCCGGGAAGGGGAATCGATTTAGTTTGTTCCGGTTGGGAACTCGAGAGTGTCATTGATATCCGTTTTCCTGGCCCACGTATCGATATGGTCTGTTATCACAAAGGGGCGACACGAGACAGCTGTAGTCATGCGCGCATCATCGAGCTTGATAACGGAGGTGGTCCAGAACCGCACGAGCTGATTGTTCAGGAAAAGCGCAGGGTGCCCCTCGTTCCAGCAACGCTACCGAGAAGCACCGTTTGAGCCTACCTCGTGCCGGCCGGAAGGGGATTAGAACAAGTCGATGTCCATGCGGTGCCGCCACATGCTGCGGAAGGAAAAGGCAAGAGTTACTTTACTTGCCAAGTTCAGTAAGGCGAGTTCTTCTTCACCCTTCGACCTCCTGTTCCTGGGCCCATGATGATAAACTCGTTCGCCAGTGATAAGTGACTGATGACGTTGCCTCCGTGCGCCTCCCCCTCGCGGGTGACTGACGTCTTTTCCTGCTGCATTGACAGAGATAAAAGTTCCGAGGGCCGTATCGGGGAGCTCTCGACCGGGGATGGGCCATGTGTCGTCACGGTCCTGCTCGTTTGCAAGTCGCAGCCAAGCTCTGGGCTTCATGATAAGAAAACTGACGTTACGACCGCCGTTGTGTTTTTCGGACGTACCCGGGAACCCTCCTGACAGTTCGACGCTTTGGACCGCCCGAGAACCACACGCCCGTTCCATGCGCCGTACAGGCCTACAGACTTGACTGGGGCCAGAATTTGCGGTATGTTCAGAGATGAAAACCAACGAGAGCAGCTGCGAGGAGAGCGTTCCCACGGTAGCACGCACGTGACGCGTGATAGGGTGTGCTTTTTTTTTGGCTGGAAGGCCTCTCGTCTCGTAAATGTGTTCCCTTCTCGCCCACATCTCACATGCCTCATCATGATCGCAGCGTTGGAATGAAATATCCGAGTAGTCCGATTCCCAGCGACCAAGGAATGTGATTGACAAACCTCGATGCTCGGCACCCTGAAAGTAATGAATGTATTGCGTGGTCCCCGGTCTGACAAGTAGCCCGGCGGCCGTCGTCGCGCAGCCGTGTTCCTTCTCGCCTGGCTTCCGTGATTGATAAGGCTCGCGCTGTAGCTTCTCGTCTGGATTGGCGAGCGGAACTGCTGTGGACAAGAGAATTACTTCATCACCGACTAAGAAATGCACCCCTATCCTCACTCGCATCAATGCGCGGGTACACTTTCACTTTTCGAGGCTCACATCCCGTCCGCGCTTGTCGGTCATTCTGTTACCCGGGCTTGCCCTTTCCTTGAATGTCCATTCAATCCTCACGTCGACGCCCGTGTTGGCTGGCCTCTGCAGTTGGTACTGGTTCCGAAGCAATGGAAGGCGTATGTGTGGGAAGGCGAGTTGTGGGAGTATTCGTCTGATTCTGATGTCGACAAAGTCGCAGGGGATCCTGAGGCAAGTAAATGCAGTTTCTATTGATCGACTCGTCCCACCGAACTGAGAACCGCCGACCAGCTCGAACTGGCTACCGAGAACTGAATGAGGCCCGCGCGTGCCATCCGCATTCCACTGACAAGGTTTGTAAAGTTGATGCCAGAGCATTCATGGCTCAACGTCTGGAAGGCTTCTGCGTCATATGTACAAGATGAGAATTTCAGCCCCAGTACAGAGGATGGTCACGACTACACCATGAGGTTCAATCATAGGCGCATGGATCAACTGAGGCACCCTTCCGAACACCATGGGGCCCACGAATCACGTCTTTAACGGTTGCTCCGACTTTCACAGGACAAAGGACTTCTCGAATGCCGTCCCGTGTCACCTTTCTAAAGGTGTCGGGTCTGGTGATACCCACCTATCGCCATCAATCGTTAACGAGTGGCGTAGTGACCACCGTCATCATTCTTCTCAAACTATCACGATCTCTTGTTCCCACTTCCCGAAGAAATCAGGCAATGTGGAAATAGCGCCGTGGTAAGTTTGCCGGTGCGTGCCCACTCCTCTCGATATAGCAAGTTAATCAGACGCGTTTCTCAGGGAGTTAAGGGGGAGATGAAGATGATCAAGGCTGCCCGGCCGGAGAAACCTCGGTGGCTTTCATTTCGGAAAGGGCAGTGATTCGACGTCCGAGAAAAGCGCCCTCTCGTTTTTGCACAAAGTGCGTTCGGTGGCGTGGATGCCTCCAGCGGGCAACTCGTTTGATGAGTGGCGTTATAACATTTTGTGTAGCTTCATGACCCACCGCGTGATCCACATGTTCCCATTGTTACTTGCAGCACACGCTCGTGCGCTTGACGTGATTTTTGCAAATCAGCGTTGCCATAGTTTTGGAGAACAATGAAGACGGTGTGAAAGAGATGTGGCGGAGCACATTTGCCAGCATGATGATGCTAGGAACAATATTTTTCGTCGGAAGGGTTCAGCGACCTGTAGCACATAGTACAAAAGTTAAATTCCGAGACTGGGCCATTCGGTTTCTTCCAGTGGGAATTCTAGATGCCTTCTCTTTCTCTTCAGGTGTTCATCGCACCGTGCCGGAGGTGGTCGGTTTGCGCCCGACCCTCCTCAAGCTCTTGACGTCACCCACGTTCGTCGAGAGAGCAGTATAATAAGGCAAGGCAAGGCAAACTGAATGAATCCCTGGTCCACGAGGCAAGGGCCACATAATCGTTGCCACGTGCGCCCATCGTCGCCTGTGCCCATCCTTTGTCTCCTCGCTGCACGCCATCTCTCCGCGTACAGTTTAGTGGCCTGGTCTAGCCATGCGATTTCCGGATTATGGCCCGTTTGTACGGCAGCAGTATCCATGCGAGCTGATGCGACCACAGTCCACACATGGGTCCGGCAGGTCGATCAAGGTTCAGGGGAAAAGGTAAGGGGAGATGATGGACCAGGTTTGGGAGCTTTCACCGGCCGGTGCTGTCTCCTCCGGGCACTTACAGTCCACACAGGGAAGATCGCGCGAATGTTGAGCGCACCTGGCTTCCTGTTTGCGCGACTTCTCGGGTTCTCCGTTGTGGTCCCCGCCGGAAAGTGCTCATCACCGGTAAGCGATGGGCCCAGGTCCCGTCAAGTCAGGGCTCAGCGGTCTTCGAAGGGCCAACCCTCAGCATGATCGCCTTTTCCTTCTATTTTTACGACGTTTCGGACCCCGGAATACACTAGAGCGCACGTCGGAGATTATTTCGTCGTCAAATGTTGCTTGTAAAGGGCAAACGGGCGCTGACGGCACACACGCTTTCCGACCGGTTTCCGTGACATAAATAATTTTGCTCGCGATGGTGAGTTGGCCTGAAATTTCCCTCGACCTCACCATCTTGTCGAAAGCACGGTTTGACGATTCGCGTCTATCATGGGCACTTGTTTCAGCACCAATCCTTCTCGCCGCATGCTCGACACATCCAACGGCGCGGGGATCACGGCAAACATTCACCTCCCACC
>Ga0137397_10001951_pt1 | contig 14397 bp, 17 predicted proteins | sample czorhiz116metaG_FD_106658 | JGI IMG/M metagenome (GOLD analysis project Ga0137397, IMG submission 106658) | Vadose zone soil microbial communities from Angelo Coast Range Reserve, California, USA - czorhiz1.16 metaG | ecosystem: Environmental > Terrestrial > Soil > Vadose zone | place: USA... | reverse complement strand
GAGGATGAACTAGCAGAGACGCCTGTTCCCTCTGTGCCTGATCCTGACGCGCGAGCGACGAAGAAGCTCCGAGCCAACAAGGAAGGTACAGCTGTAATCACTGCAACAGCAAAAATAGGTAATGCGCGAGCAAGCAAGGCTTCACGCAAGCCTAATGTACCCTTTCAACGCGTCAACGTACAAGCAGTGAACTATCATGATGAGGCCCTGAAGGATAACTCTTTTGAATCACGAGTTTGTCCTGTTTCGTATGCTGCTCGATGAGATTTTCCTGAAGACGTCGTAATGGCACAGGGAGCACGCTCAGATGACTATGGCGCACGAGCGAATCGGGATTTGGTTGTGACACGCGGAGACGGGTTTAGAAAGGAGAAAAACAAAAAGAAGCGTGGGTCCTATCAGGGAGGAGACATTACAGTGAGCCTTGCCCTGACCTTGCAATACGGAAGTGAGCTGGATAACATAACGTGACCACAGTTGCAGTCCCATAGCTTCAAGTTCGAAGATTGACAACGCGATATCCTTTGTCAAGTACCCCCGGACTTCAAAAACCAAGCTTCACGTTCATTTACACGATGCAGGCGTCTCCATAACTAGCTACCAGCTGTCTTCACGACTTAGATTCATTAGACGTCTACATTAAGGCTCGTCTAGAATACGTATGAACTTGAAATCGACAGCATCCTGCCACGGCGGGCGCACTTCCTGAGGGTTTTCTGACGTGGAGTAGTTTCTTCTCGTGCCTGGTGCAGGCTCGTACCAGTCAAGTTCAGGCGCAGATATACATGCAAGCGTGACGTCTCCCTCGCCCTCTCGTCGCCATACCACCCGGGGCCAGAGCCATCTGCTTCCGAGGATCAACACGACCCTGCCAGAACCCTCTATAATACTGGCCGTGACAGGATCGCCAGGTGGGATCGCCTCGAGCCGGAACGTGATCTGAAATCTGTTGTCATACAGCACTTCTGCGCGTCGCCTCGAAGGCGACAGTTCCGCGCTGATGTCACGATCGAAATCTGACTGACAGAGTCGTGGTGGTGGTGCACGTGATGCAAGCCATCCGAAACGCTCGCCCCTTCTCGGTTGACCATATTTTAGCCTTCCGTCTCGGCTGATTCTTAGCGGTGTCCAGAGGACGTTTGCACCCGCCTCGAATCGACTACGTGCCTTGGAAGCCGGATCGGGATCCCAGACACGCTGGACGATACGTTGTAAGCTCTCATAGCGTCGTCCGGCCTGGGCGCGCGTCGAGCCCCATGGATGTGGTGAGATGTACCGTAGCATGCGGAGGACCATCGCTAGTCGTATGAGCGGATCCGTGGCCGTCATCGAAAGCTTGTCAGCAGCGAGGATAAAGGTACCGGGGGGAGCTGGTACAGAGAAGCGACTGAGATAGGCACTGACTTGGATGAGGTGTGTTCAGGGACATTGTGCGATATGACAGTGCCAAAAGGGGCATTACCTCGACTTTCGATGTCGGAGAGATTGCGAGATGCGTTGCGGACGGCTGCTTGAAGATCTTCCCGGCTGCCCATTAAATCGATCGAGGTCTGCAAGTCCTCGGAGGCTGCTTTCATGCGTCCAATCTTGTCCGCCAAAACCGGCGGAAGTATCGCCAGTTCCTTGAGAGAGATGTTGTCCGTATCAGACTTGCTTTTCACAAACAACAAATCAAGGGACGAACGGGGGTTTTGGCAGAGCGGCGGTTCTTTTCGTTGCTAGCGAGCACGTGGCGAATGGCGTTGCGCAGCGTGAGGTCTGGCTGAAAATTCGTGCGGTCGAGCACATAGCGAAGGCCATGCAAGTCGCAAGTCGCGAGAATTCTGTCCTAGGGGCGGCGCACATGCAACCTTCATCATTCATTCGCCTACGAAGAAGCAGGGTGTGTGGGTGGCGCGCAGGCTGACCTTGGACACGTCGAGCAGCGGACGGGCGATCCATCGGTGCAACCCCTCGTGTCCAAACCAACCGAAATCGCCCTCGCGCTTGCCAAGCGCCATCCCGAACCGACGCACGGGCCGCATACCGCCCAATCCGAGTGCGGTGCTGCCCGAGCCGAGACGCATCAGCACCGTCTCGACTTGGTCGTCCGCGTGATGCCCCGTCGCGAGGACGCGCACGCTGTCGTCGTAGTCGTCGTCGCGACGGCTGCGACGGCGTACCATCGCGTCGAATATCAGCCGATAGCGCGCGGTGCGCGCGAGGGACTCCACGCCATCGCCGCCTTCGCCTTCGCCTTTGTCGCGTGGGAGCGGGCGGGGCGGGAACGGCGGGTCACCCCAGGGGATGCGGAGCTCGGAGTGGTCGGCCTTGAACTTTGTCGCTGCCGCGCTTGAAGCGTACGCCATCTTCTCGGCGTCGCTTTGCAGGCCGTGGTCCACGTGCAAGGATAGGATTGACTCGGGGAGGTCGGAGGGCCCAACGGGCCCCTTGCTCGTATGCTTTTTTTGATGCTTCAAGTCGATCATGCGTCGGAGGAGAAAGAGGAGACATGTCGAGTCTGGCCCAGCAGAGTTTGCGATAGCTGTTTGTTGTTTGAAACAGTGAGTTGATCTGAACGAGGGTCGGGCATAAGTACTGACCTATTGTGGATGGCCAGCCAGTGGGAGGACGACACTTCTCCATCATCTGAATAAACTCTGCGTTGGTTATGGCGCGAATTTGGGAGACGCGCCGCATATCGACAACAGAGAAACGAAATGTGAGGATTGTTCAACGCAACGGGCCACGGGCCGTACTACCCGAGCACTGCCAGTGGTCACATTGAATTTCCAATCCAATTCGATCAAGCAATTTATACCAATACTCTTCATGAACAAAGGGGAGTCCCATCCTATGAGTAGCGTAATAGTACGACATTGTGCAAGTACAAGGAAGACGAACAGGGCCAAGGTCCACGCCCATTCGACATTGTCCCTGTCCGTGTCATGTAGTAACGCAGTAATATGAGTACAAAAAAAATAGAACAGCTAAGCCAAACCAAGGATAACATGAACGGGTCGCGGAAGGGTTGTAAGGGAGATTAGCAGCGACACGTAAGACGTCAGACAAATGGGGACCCATTGCTACTCGTACATGTTTTCGAAATAGAGACGACAACAGTGTTAGACAATAACGCGGGATCTATGTCACTGAGAAAAGCCGGTAATCTCTCTGATGACAGATAGGCGCTCACTTAGGAAGGGAAACCGGGTACACCACCCGCGAAGCCTTGACCCGGCACTGGGCTCGGGTTGCGCATCAAGCTTTGTATCGTTTGAGCATTGACAAAGGGCAAGCCCATCTGCATCTGCATCTGCATCAGGGGACTCATCTGCTGCAGCTGAAGCTGCGAGAAAGCGAGACTATTTGGGGTAGTCATGCCAAACGGTTGCGGTTGCTGGACAGGTGGCTGGACAGGTGGCGACGGCGAGCTTGTCTGTGGAGATGGAGGAGACTGCGTGGTGGTCGTTGTCGCGGCCGTGGTCACTTGGGCTGTCTGGGCCTGCATCCTTTGAATGGATTGTAGCTGAAAGGGATTTGGACGAGTTAGACGGGGAGCAAATTGTGATACGGGACACTACCTCGTAAAAAGCGAAGTCTTGGAGCAGTGACGTCCTGGCTGGGTGTGTGTGGAAAATTCGAAGCATCTCTTGGCCCGCGTCAGGGGGGAGCTCCTGGGTATCCCTCGAGTTGGTGACTGGCTTTCTCTCCTGGGTATTGCTGAAAAGCATCCTTTCTCAGTAAAAGAGAAGAATCGAGAGTAAATGATTCGTACTGCAGGCGTATATGACGCAAGTTGGCGTTAGGAATGTCACGCACAAAAATCCATCGAACCTTAAACACGCCCTTCCACTTGTCAGAGGCCCAAACAGTACTGCTTCGCGTATAATCCACAGGCGTTAACATTTCTGCCATACCGCAGAAATGGCCGCTAATAAAAACGACATGAGCGTGACAAACGCGCACGACGTGGAACAGTGGCACCTCGCATTGACACTGAAGAAGAGATAGATTTGGCCCCTTCCGGCGTTCTCTTTGAATGCCTTATCGAGCCTCTTGTTTCCGGGATCGGTCGAGCTCCAAATCTCGTATTTGAGAGACTTTTGTACGTCATCTTCAGTATAAGACTTGATCACGAAATAGCGAGCCTAAAGGGACCAATCAGAATACGTTGCGAAGGACAGAGCACCCAGACAACGAACAAAGGCTGGGCGCGTATCGAAATTTTGGGGGTTATAACCCTTTGTTGCGACGAGAGTAGGAATGTCGATGGGCGACGTGAGAAGACCCGGCTGCGCGCCCACAACACCGAGGTTGCTCGTCTGCGTGTTCAAACCCAGCCTAGCATTCTGCTGTTGATTGGCTTGAAGGAATTGCGCCGGAATGGGGGGGACGCTCGGGATCCCCTGTGCCTTCGATTGTTGCTGCTGGGTATTAGACCCATGATTGATGTTCGAGTTCGACGACCGCGTGTGGAGAATGCGTTCCTTTTGATCCCAAGTTCCCGAAGCCGTGAATGCGCGCTCGTCGGTTTCGCCTGTACCGGCACGTTGCTGTTGCCCCGTCGACTGTGGCAGTGCATGGCCGATGTGTGGCACGTATGCGGACGCGCTAACAGGGCCTGATGAACTTCCGGAGAGCTGATTACCACGTTCGTCCAGGTTCGTGATAAGTTGCAACTTGCGCGAAGCACTACCATCATTGTCATTTGGTACTGCATTACGCAAAGCCGTGAACTGCTGCGGCTGATTCGGGTTGAAGCGTGGTGGGTGGTTGGACTGTGCGCCAGGGAAGGTAGCTGCAGAATACCCCTGTACGTGACTGTTGATGTCCATGGAGGACATTGCTCGCTGAACGTCATCGATTGCAGAACTCCCATTGTTGGACCCAACAGGGTTGGCATTTCCTCCAGAAGAGCGCCATTCATTGCTAGGGGTGCTCCATGGAGATCGGCTGATGGGACTGGTGGGATACTGCGTCCCCGGATTCGAAACCTGCGGGTCAAAGTAGGATTCGTCCTCGTGGCCATTGGAGCTCCCTCCAAAATCTTCCTCGCCGGCAGTGGGGCTGGGCGTCTGGGGTTGATGACCATGTGTGCGGCCTTGGTTTTGCAAGGTCCCGGCACGCCTGAGGCCAGACGAGGCCATTCCTTTCTTGACCCCTGCAGTTGCAGTACCATATGTGAGTGATTGATGCCTTCGAACGGCAGAGCCTGGGGGTGGAGAGGGAATGGGGCAGAATTGTGCAGCCATGGGGGATGGGGTGTTTTGACTGTGTTGATCCAAGGATTGGTATTGCGAATTCTCGCCGACGTAAACCGCCTAGACAAAAGGGTTAGTATCCATGAGCAATAGAATGGGCTCGTAGAGAATACGAAATACCTCGTCCTCATTACGCAAACCCCGAAGATCCGTTTCCCATTCCTCCTCTTCACCCTCCTGACCAGCGATCGCCGTAAGACTGTTCAAGGCACGAGGGGTATGGTTACTGGGTGTGCGCGGGGCGTGGCCATAAGCTTTGAATGATATACGATTGTCAGTGAGGCACGGATAACAACATTGGGAGGAGGACCGGCGAATTTGGGTTGATCAGGGACGTACCTCTATTATACCGTGAGGGAAGGGAAGCCTGTCGATGAAGGGAACCGCCTTTCTCGCCCACAGCTCCTACCAATCTCACCCGTTCCGGGTCCACGACCTCTTCGTCATCCCAGGTCTGTTGGTCTTGAGATTCCTCGGAGATCGGCACCCGGGCAGATGCTCGCGCACTTCTTGAGGCCGCGGTGATGGTGTGATGACGTCGAACGCCAGTGGCTTGTTGTTCACTGCCTACGATTCCCGGAGGTGGAGAGATGTTGTGAGGAGGGGGGGCGGACATGAGGGGAATCGGATTAAGGGGAAAGGGAAGGAAAGGGCGATGATGATCAAGAGGTGGAAGATGAAGGTTTAGCAAAGGGAGTGACTTGGCGTGATGTCCTAATGGGATCGATTGATGGTGTTACACACTCTGCCACTTGCACAGGGCTGAAATTTGACCAGTCAATCTTGGTCGTGCGCCACTCCTCGGCCAACAGTAGTTTTTTCATAAAAAAAGAGGCCAGAAATCTCGTATAGCTATCTAATTCCGCTATCGGCAAAAAAACGGAAGGAACGTCGGCTAGTAGGCTCCACAACGCCTCCCCGTCGGTCAGGTTTTACGAATTAGAATATACAGTAACAAGCCTGCACGCAGCGAAACGAGAGGAAGTAGTAGGATGTCGCCAAGCTTTTGAGCGGGTCCAGGCCTCGTTGTAAACGCATGGGAAGGTGACGAGAACTTCTTTCTCGTGACCATCATTTCCCACTTCTGATCCTGAATTGTACTCTGTGATCAACACGAGTCTCCATGTCGAAATGGGGGACCTGCGACCAGACTTCTCATATTATCAGATTGGTGGCTTCAGGCCCAACGTGACCTTGCAAGGGTGCAGCACCACTTCCTTTTTCTTGAATTAAAAGCACTATTCAAAAGCGCCGTGATCAGAAAGTTTCAGTATGACATGCCCAAGCTTGCCCAAGCAATCTTTGGCTCAAAATCTTCAGTGGACCTCGTCCTAGGTGCGCCGCATTCAAATTTTCTGATCTGGTTCGAGGGCGACCCATCAATCGCGAGACAGGAATCAGATCCTCTGGGGCTTCGTCTATCCTCATCCCTGCCTCCGAATGGATCAAGAAAGAAGAATTTAATTATCCAAAAGCTTCGCAACGAGCATCTGATTTCCTCTCGCTTTCTCCTCTCAAATTTAATAACACTGTCCTGTTAATCAAGAAACTTAATTCCCTTAAGCCAAGAGGAAAGAGGCGAGGCGAGGATGATAGCCCTGCAAACAAAGCTTATCTTGGGAACACTGGCTACTCTGGCCAATCTCGTACCGCATTCGAGCACAACCGGTATCGTATCATTTTCATTTTCCCTCGACGTGATCGTATCGAGCAATCTCCCCCAGATTATTGTTTCATGTCTCAAAACCTTCCGCCGAATTCTGGAGGTTTGGTCTCAGTGGATCCTCTCCATGGGCCTCTGCGCAAGTCGCGTCGCTTGTATTTAACGAGTGGCTTCATGAGAAGGGTGTAATTCTTGACATTGGGTGGAGTTCAATTACTTGTGGGACGCACCCGCCTACATTTGGAACTACCGTCCACCTTGTAATCGAAGAGAGACAACGTTTTGGCAACCGAGGCAAACAGAGGGCGGTAAGTGTTTTGAAAGACTCGATTGTTTGGAAATCGTAAATACCTTTGTACAGCCTTTCCAATATGGCCAGACCGAGGTGCTGAAGACGAACGACATACCGAAGAGGATCCGAGATTTACTCATATGCGAACGGCCTATGATATTGCTTGTGCATGATGAAGATGCTGTTCGTTCCCTTCTCAAAGATCTTAATATTGATACGGGCGATTTTGTCTCCGGGCTCAAGACCTTGCTGCAGTAAGTCGTGTGGAAGACTCAGGCGCATCGCTCCTTTGAAAAATATCATGTTAATTAGGCATGAGCCCCGAGGCTCTTTCCGTAGCCAGAGCACCTACAGGGACTCACAGAGTCGCTCACGTTCCCCACGACGCGATGAGAAAGTGGGCGATCAACGTCGACGTAGTCCCCCTCGCACAAAACCGCCCGTCTGTCTCGTAGACGTCCGTCAAATGTACATCACCCTCCGCACCTGCTTTGCAGAGTCAAATATTTCCCTCGTTAAGGTCGCCACCGAACTCGGGCTCACGGGCGACGACAACACCATGTGCGCTGGGAATGAGAGCCGGTGAGTAAACAGAATACGTGCTACACTACAACCCCACGACGGCATCTCGCTCAATCTGGGTTTCGAATCAGGCTGTTAGCGGAAGTGTGGACTGCCATGGCAGGCGGCCCCGCTATCGATGAACAATATGACGCGCGATGGGGTCCCGATGCGGTACACCCGAAATCGACAGCCGCTGCTCACGATGCTTCAGGTGGACCGGCGCTGCCACTAGATCCGAATGATGCGGACTTTGATCCTAACGATCTTCCACCCGCGGGTTCGACATCGTATGTTCAACCCTCACGACCCAGTCAGATGTTGGATTGGGATGACCTGGATGACGATGAGGAAGAATTCTTCGGCCGTTGAAGCTTCTTGTTGCTGTGCATTGTATGGCATGCGCCTGTATGCGGGGTTTTTCTAGGCGTAATGGGTCAGAGGCATCGTAAAATGGACTGTATTTGTACAGCTGTATTACAGTAAAGAAAATACCGGAACCGGCCCGTGCCGGTTATGTTTGCGACCAGATCTTTGCTTCGTTCGATCTCATTCTCGCAAAGTATGGTAACTAGTGCTTCCAAGAGTAAAGATTCGTCGGCTCTGAGGTCTTCTGCTAGTCTCGTCGTCGTCAACTCGAGTAATGAAGTCCTTCTCGTCCACCGGAATCCAAAGGCGACCTCATTTGCCGGGATGCACGTGAGATTCATCGCTGCCAACTGCCCACCGGTTGTCTGATTCCGCCTCGGCACCACGCAGGTCTTCCCTGGAGGCCTCTATGACGAGAAACAGGATGAGTCGTACCAAATTACGGCAATCCGGGAGACCTTTGAAGAGACTGGTTTGCTGCTCGCGTTGTCAACATCCAGGCCGCTTCCGAGCGATGCGGTTTTGGACGCGTCGCGCGAATCCATTCACACCGGGGTGACTCTTTTTCGTGATTTCTCGAAACAGCACGCCCTCTCCGTGGATCCGAAAGCCCTGCTACCTTTCACCTCATGGATCACGCCCCTCGGGAGTCCTCGGTACGCGCATTTCACCTCCCATATATATTGTAGCACGCACTGGCACTTGTTACTAATACCACCTACCACGCACACTGGCAGGCGCTTCCACACGCGTTTCTACGTCGCATTTCTGCCCGCCGTCTACCACGCGTCTGGCTTCTCTTCCGGCGCGACACGACACCGCCTTCCAACGCCCGACGGCGGGCAAGAAGTGATCGAAGCGCGATTCGTGCGCCCGCGCGACGCGCTCGCAGAGCACCGCGCAAAGAAGATCGCGCTCATGCCGCCGCAGCATTACATCCTCACCACGCTCGCAGAGCTCCTCGTCGGGCGCGAACTGACGTCCCAGCAGCGCGAGCGCGTGGAGCGGTTGGCGGCGGGCGCGTTTGGGCAGATGGTCGTCTTCCCACGGGCTGGGAAGAAGGACGCGAAGGGGCGGACCCCGCTTGTGTACGAAGGCGATGAGGCGCGCGGGGGTCCGAAGGACCGCCTCCATCGTTCGCTTGTGCTGTTCAGTCCGGAGACCAAGGTTGGTGGTTCGACATGTGTGCTTTTGACAGACGCTGAGGGCAGCGTGACCCGCAGCTTCCAACAGAAGTGGAGTTATTGCGAAACTTTGATATCTTTGCCGAAATGGAGAGTAATACGGCCATTAATATTGGGTCGACAAAATTATGACATTGAGCCACCGCGCGGTAAGCGAAAGGTGCACATTTTCAGCCTCAGTGTGTGGTTCGCGTCATCTTAGTTACTTTATGTAGTTTATTCGTATTCCTGCTCTAGAGTGTAAACAAGTCCTGCAAGTTTGCCCGATCCTAGTTCCAACGGCACCATCTGGCGTTCCATGACCCGTCCAAACCTTTCCACGATCCCAGGAACTTCCGTCCCAACTTCCCGTTCCCTACTCGTCGCGCCTTCAATGGAGGCCGCTTTCACATCAGCGAGGCCACAGGCGACGACTTCGTCAAACCAAGCGCGCGGTTCGCGCGTGACGTTCATCGCAAAACCATGGCTCGTCAGTCGGTGGCGAACCTGCACGCCGATGCTCGCCACCTTTTCGTGCTTGCCGAGAAACACGCCCGTATGTTCGGACGTCACGGGGGCGAGTCCGTGCGCCTCGCGTAGGTGCAGCGACAGGATGCGCTGCAGGCGGCAGATGTAGTCGCGAATGCCGATCGCGGGACGCGTGCGACCAAGGTCGAGCAGCGGATAGCCGACGAGCTGGCCGGGCCCGTGATACGTGAGCTCCCCGCCTCGCTGGGAAAGCACGAAGTCCGCACCGAGGGCCGTCAATCGCGCGCGTTCGGACGCGGTTTCGGACTGCGTTTGGCGTCGCCCGCTCGTGTAGACGGGCTTATGCTGGAGGAGAAGGAGGATGTCTTGGTGTGAGGCTGAGGAGCGGCGCTGTTGTAGCTGTAAGGCATGTATGGATTCTTGCAGTTGAAGTGCGCAGAGGTAAGGCAGAGGTCTCGAGAAATAATGATAGAGTGTGGGTGCGAGGCTCATCGGTGAAGTTGCACGCGAAGCTCAATATTTGATATGTGGAGTCCGCACCGGAGTATTACTCAGCTACGAGCTACCATTTGCCCTTGTATCCGCACCAACTGAACCAGATCCCAACCCCATCCCATAGTTGCTGGTGTGAAGTCCCTGCTTCGAAGGGCGTTTGCCGTACCCACCACTCTCGCGTACGTATTACAACTGCCCCATAGCACATCCACCATCGAACAGGCCGGATCAATCCGTTATCATGGATCATGAATGCATGAACCTGCACGTTCGTTGTACCATGTTTGTACAATATGCTCCGGAAATAATTGCCGTGAAAGAAAACATATAAGGTTCGAGAATCTCAAGTGTCTTCAGGCCCCTGGCTAAGTTTTCGGTCTTACACATTTCGGTGCTATGGCTGCACAGGAGAATCTTCCCCGGCTCCCCGAAAACGTCAGATTCCGAGTCCTCATTATTGGAAGAGCAAACGCGGGGAAGACATCGATTCTCCAACGAGTCTGCGACACCACCGAGAGTCCAGTGATCGACGGCGTTGGTTCATCGGGAACTCGCAAGCAGGTACGTTCTCGATCCTAGTGGCACCCATCGACCTCATCGTCTAGCTAGATTTAACTCGAACCTTCGATGGAGGTTAGGCAGGCTTCTCGTCGTCGGCGATGGCTGATCGTGATGATCCTACTCGCAGCGTGGCCTGCACAACATCGAGGACGAAATCACCTTTGCAGAGCACGATGGTTATGTTTTCCACGACTCCCGAGGATTTGAAGCTGGGGATGAAATGGAGTTGAAGATTGTGCATGTTTTTGTCCGTCGTAGGTCGGAGGAGAGGCAATTGGCGAAGAGATTGCACGCGATATGGTTTGCTCGTTTCGGTGCCTGTAATCGTAACCTCACAACTCACAAGGTTTGCCTTTTTTTTAGGTATTGCGTTCCGATGGACAATGCTCGGCCATCGCTAGATTTGGCGAATTTTGACAAAATTTGCCCGGATAAGAGCATCAAAAGTACGCCCAAATCCAACTTTTGAAATGAGGGTAGAGCATGAGGGGATTTTTCTAGTTCCTGTGATAGCGGTATTCACCAAATATGACCAACTCAGGCGCGAAACGAGTTTCAGGTTGGAGGACCAGGGTCTCGACACTAGTGACGCAGCGCTCCCCAACGCCGAGGTGGAAAAGATCTTCAAGGAACAGTATCTGGCCAAGCTTCCGGTATGTGCACCGACTGTACGTTTGGAGAGTGAGAATTTTGTTAACCAGTTAGCATGTACTACGCTAATTCCTGTCCCGCAGGAATGCACAAGCCCGGCCGAAAGTGTACCGAGCTTATTGAAAAGACTGGAAATGAGCTCTCTAGCGGCCTTGTTGCCCTAATGCTCTTGGCTGTTCAGAAGGACAATCTGGAGCTGAGCATAAACCAAGCAGTTCGGCTGTAAGCCTCTGTTTTATAGCGAGAGTAGAATGAGGCGAACATAGTCCCGTTACAGGGCCTATTCTGCATTCAAAGAAGGCAATTGCGATACAGAAAGGCTTACAAAGATATGCATATTGGCATTTCCGTCGCTCTGGGTAAGTCATATTACCGTGTTCCGAACTAACTCTGGCTCAAACAAGTTCATTACTTAGCTTTTCGTCAGTCTGCCCTCGCTTTTCGTGCCATAACGTCCTGAATCCTTATTCTATCTTTCTATGCTCCCGTCACTCGCTCGGTCTATTTCTTTCCATGGCCTGACTTGTCTGTCTGTCTGCACTCTCTAGGATGTGAGTGCCCCTCGCTCGGTCAGATTCTCTCCGTGTCCTGACTCGTCCATCCATCTGTGCTCTCCAGTCCGTGAGTGCCCCTCGCTCGGTCGTATACTTTTGTCCTGAATTGTCCGTGCGTCTGCGCCCTCCAGTCCGTGAGTGCCCCTCGCTCAGTTGTATTCTTTCCGTGTCCTGACTCGTCCGTCCATCTGTGCTCTCCAGCTGGTGAGTGCCCCTCGCTCGGTCGAATTCTTTCTGTGTCCTGACTTGTCTGTCTGTCTGCACTCTCCAGGACGTGAGTGCCCCTCGGTCAGATTCTTTCCGTGTCCTGACTTGTCCATCTGTCTGCATTCTCCAGTTGGTGAGTGCCCCTCCCTTGGTCGGATTCTTTCCATGTCCTAATGTAGATTTGTTGTCCATCTGTGCTCGTCAGGATGTGAGTGCCCCTCCCTTGGTCAGATGCTTTCCATGTCCTGACTTGTCCGTCTATCTGCACTCTCCAGAGAGTGAGTGGCCCTTGCTTGGTCAGATTCTTTCCATGTCCTGACTTGTCTGTCCATCTGTGCTTTCCAGAGAGTGAGTGGCCCTCACTTGGTCAGATTCTTTCCATGTCCTGACTTGTCTGTCCATCTGCACTCTCCAGTTGGTGAGTGCCCCTTGCTCAGTCTGATTCTTTCCATGTCCTGACCTGACTGTCCATCTGCACTCTCCAGGAAGTGGGTGCCTCTCACTCAGTCAGATTCTTTCTGTGTCCTGACTTGTCTGTCCATCTGTGCTCTCCAGTCTGTGAGTGCCCCTCACTCAGTTGGATTCTTTCCATGTCCTGACCTGACTATCTGTCTGCACTCTCCAGGAAGTGAGTGCCTCTCACTCGGTCCGATTCTTTCCACATCCTGACTTGTCCACCCATCTGTGCCCTCCAGTCTGTGAGTGCCCCTCACTTGGTTGGATTCTTTCTGTGTCCTGACTTGTCCATCTGTCCGTGCTCTTCAGGAAGTGATTGCCCCTCCCTTGATTGGATTATTTCTGTGTCCTGACTTGTCTGTCCATTGGCACTCTTCAGGAAGTGAGTGCCCTTGGTCAGATTCTTTCTGTGTCCTGACTTGTCTGTCCTTCTGCACTATCCAGTATGTGAGTGCCCCTCCCTTGGTCAGACCCTTTCTGTGTCCTGACTTGTCTGCCCATCTGCACTCTCCAGTAAGTGAGTGCCAGTACCCCTTGCTCATTCATATTCTTTCTGTGTGCTGACTTGCCCATCTGTCTGTGCTCTCTAGAAAGTGAGTGCCCCTTGCTTGGTCAGATTCTTTCTGTGTCCCAACTAGTTTGTCTGTCTGTGCTCTCCAGGAAGTGAGTGCCCCTTGCCTGGTTGGATTCTTTCTGTGTCCAGACTTGTTCATCTGTCTGCACTCTCCAGTTGGTGAGTGCCCCTTGCTCAGTCAGATTCTTTCTGTGTCCTGACTTGTCCTGATGTCTGCAATCTCCAGTATGTGAGTGCCCATTGCTTGGTCAGATCCTTTCCATGTCCTGACTTGTCTATCCTTCTGTGCTCTCCAGAGAGTGAGTGCCCCTTGTTCATTTGCTTTCTGCATCCTTACTCCTTCCTTTCTCTGCATTAAAGCCATTATGCATTATGCCCCAAGTTGAGCTCATTTTGTGCCAAGGTACTGTTGTTATTTATAGGCTTATCTTTGTTTTATCAACACACTTGCAGCCACCTCTTTTGATATCTAGTGATGATCGCATTCATCACAAACTGATTGGTACATTTCTGCTGTTTTCCTCTTCATCAAAATAGTTATAATTTTCATCCTTGAACATGCATGCCTTTCTTATTCCTCACAGTCTAGACTAATTAGGGATGAGGCATTGGACCAGGCAAATTCTCGATGTTGTGCTTCTGACATTCTTATTGACCTCACAAAGCAGTTCTCTGCATCTCCTAAAGAATATTCTATCATTCAGTTGTAAGGTGAGCTGTGCCACTACGTCTGCACAGCACTCGTGAAAGGGGGAATCGGTGACACCAACACAATCCCCGCAAGAACCACATCTCCTCATGTCAACTTGTCAAGTTCCCTTTGCATCCGAGTCCCATGCCACTTTTCATTTCCCTTTGTTCCAATTCACTCTGTTCTCCTCGCCCTTCAAGTCCCCCTTTGATCTATCGCCCCACGTGGCCTTGCCTGCCTTGGGCCCAATACCAAAACCCTCAAAACTTGTCGATGTGGTCTCAACTTCGATGTGACCTCCCTTCCGCTGATAATGCTAGATTTCGTATGGTTCCGGACTTCTCGTTTTCCCATTGTTCTCCTCTTTTAGCTATCATACTATACTTCTTTTGGGTTTATTGGTTTAGACTAATAGGCCTAGTCCCTTT
>Ga0137397_10001950_pt1 | contig 14400 bp, 12 predicted proteins | sample czorhiz116metaG_FD_106658 | JGI IMG/M metagenome (GOLD analysis project Ga0137397, IMG submission 106658) | Vadose zone soil microbial communities from Angelo Coast Range Reserve, California, USA - czorhiz1.16 metaG | ecosystem: Environmental > Terrestrial > Soil > Vadose zone | place: USA... | reverse complement strand
CTTCCTCGTCGACCACCCGCTGGTTGCCAAGCTGTGGGGACCGATCGTCGGTCCGCTTGTGGCGGTCGTCTCGTTCGTGTGCTCGGTCGGAAATATTCCCCTGGCCGCGGTGCTCTGGAATGGACCCCCCCGACGAGCCGCCGCTGTTGCGCGTCGTATCGAAGGGGTTTCGCGTGCACCCGAAGAGACAATTGTCGCATGTGCCGCGGAAACCCATGGTCGGACTATTGGTCTTGCCCACGACAATGGCGCCGCCGCGCCTTTCGATCCGATCGGCGAAGACGCAGGAGGCGTTCACAGTGAAATTTTTCAGCGCGCGAATGCCGCCTAAGGTCGCGGGCCAGCCCGGTTTGAAATCGAACAGATCTTTGATCGCCACCGGCACGCCGTGCAGGGGCCCCAAAGGTTCGCCCGCAAGCACAGCCTTTTCGGCCTCGCGCGCCCGCGCCCGCGCCTCATCAAAGGCGGTGTAGACCAGAGCGTTCAAACTCGGATTGCGCGCCTCGATGCGGCCGATCGCATCCTCCATGACCTCGACGGGCGAAATCGCCCGGCGTCGGATCAGGCTGGCGGTTGCGGCCGCACTCATGGCGCTGGCCCGGGGCTCCATCGTCGTCCTCCCTTATTGCGGCGGACAAACATCCGTTGCCCGGCAGCGGTCTCTTCTTCACAGTCTCAAGGCTTCGTCGTCGTGCTTGCGACCCGCTTGCTCGCCGAAGATCGGGGTAGGAATTCCCGCCTGACGCGCCTTGATCTGCAGCGCCAGGAACTTCGAATAATAGCGCGACAGATGCAGATTGCCGCCGTGCAGCCAGATGCCCTGTTGCGCCGTCGGCTTCCACATGTTGCGCAACTCGCCCTCCCAGGGACCGGGATCGCCTTTCGTGCCCGAACCGAGTCCCCAGCACGGGCCGAGTTTCGCGCCGACCTCAGGCGATATCAATTTGGCGGCGGTGACATTCAAGGAGTGATAGCCGGTCGCCAAAACGATCAAATCGGCGGGAAGCTCCGAGCCGTCTGACAGTGCGACCGAACGTTGCCGAACTTCGGCGACTTCCAGGCCGCTGCGTATTTTGATTTCGCCTCTTATGATGAGATCCGACGCGCCGACTTCAATGTAATAGCCGGCGGCGCGCCGCAGCGCCTTCATCATCAGGCCCGATCCATCCTCGCCGAAATCGAGCAGAAACCCCGTCTTGGCCAGAGCCGCATAGAAGTCCGCGTCGCGGCGTGCGATCTCCTCGTAGAGCAGTTTTTGCTGGCTGGGCATCGCCGCGAAGGGAACGGATGCGAAGAGATGATCGGCGATCTCCGTCGTAATGCCTTCGCGCAACGCCTTTTCCGAGTAGAGACCCGCAAAACCGAGTTCCATCAGCGTCTGCCATTTCACCACCGTGGTCGGCGAGCGTTGGATCATCGTTGCATTGGCGCGATGGCGCCAGAGGTCGGCGCAGACATCATGCGCCGAAGTGTTGGCGCCGATGACGACGGCGTTTTTCCCCGCAAAGGGCCGGCCTGTCTGGTAGTCATCCGAATGCAGGATCTCGCCGGCGAAGCGATCGGCGCCCGGCAATTCAGGGCGGACGGGAAAGCCGTAGGCGCCGGTAGCGAGCGCCAATTGGCGCGGGTGAAGAGTGATTTCCTCGCCATTTCGATTGACGCGAACCGTCCATTCTCTGGCCGCCTCGTCATAGCTTGCGCTCACGCATTCTGACGAGCCCCAGTAATTCAGCTCCATCGCGAGCGTATAGCTCTCGAGCCAATCGCCAAGCTTGTCCTTCGGTGTGAAAACGGGCCAGTCGTCGGGGAAGGGAAGATAGGGCAGGTGATCGTACCAGACCGGATCGTGCAGAACGAGGGACTTGTACCGTTTGCGCCAGGAGTCGCCGGGCCGCGCGTTCTTCTCAAGGATGATCGTCGGGACACCAAGGCGTTTCAGTCGCGCGCCGAGCGCAATGCCGCCTTGCCCGCCACCGACAATCACACAATAGGGTTGCCGTGTGACGCCGAGCGCGGCCTGTTCGTCGGCGCGCTCTTCGAGCCAGGTCCTGGCGTTGCGGCTGACGCCATGGCCCGCCCCCAGGACGCGCGTTTCGCCGCGCCGTTCTTCAAGACCCTTGAGCGCCTCCATGGTGGTCAGCAGCGTCCAGCAGCGACCGTTGCGAAGGCGCAAATGACCGCGACCCAGCGCAACGCCGGTCTCGAACGTGAACCATGCTTCTATGATTCCATCGACGATCTTCGCCTCACCATCGATGAGCCAGGAGCGCGGGCGCACGTCGGCCAGCGTCTTTGTGAGCATCGCGACGATGCTGCCGTGGCCTTCCATGGTCTTGATATTCCATGTGAAGGTCACGAGGTCGCGCCAATAGCACTCGTCGTTGAAAAGGCGCGCCGCACTGTCGATGTCGCGGCGATCGAGCGCAGCGGAGAATGCGCTCATCCATTCGCGCGCAAGCTGCGTCGCCTCCGGTGGAGCTGGCCGCCTTTCTTGTCGCATCGCGTCACTGCCAGGCATGACTTCATTCCTGCGGCTTGAGGCCCTGCATGAGGGGGGTGGGATCGGTCGAAGGAGACGGGATTGCGATGCCGATGGTCGTGACGGTGTAGCGCACGCGCCGCAACGCCTCGCGGGCATTGGCGCCGAGGCGTTGGGCCAGACCGGTCGCCAGAACATCGATCACCGCGAGATGGGCGTAGCGAGAGGGCGTCGGCACGAGGACGTCCTCGCCTTCGGCGATGACGATGGGAATGACGATCTCCGCAGCTTTCGTGAGCGGCGTATCGGGCCGGGTCAGGGCGACGGTGCGGGCGCCGAAGGAGCGGGCGATCGAGACGGCCTCGTAGACCGGCTTCGAGCGCCCGCTGTTGGATATCGCGAAAACGGCGTCGCTTCGCCCCAGCGTCGAGGCGGACATTCTTTGCTGATGGCCGTCGACGAATGCGCTTGTTGGAACGCCAAGACGAAAGAAGCGCAACTTGGCGTCTTCGGCCATCGCCGCAGAACCGCCGCCTTGGCCATAAATATCGATCCTTCGACTGCACGCAAACGCCTCGATTGCCGCTTCGACGGCGCTGGTGTCGAGCTGGTCAAGCGCCTCGCGAACGGCGCTTGCGGCGCGCACCATCACGGATTGCGCCAACTGGCCGACGCTGTCATAGAATATTCGATCCGACCGCAGATAGGCCGCCGCGACGGCCAAGGTCGTTGCAAGCTGGATTTTGAATTCGTTGAAGGACGCGCATCCGACCGAGCGACAAAATCGGGTGATCGTCGGCTGGCTGACGCCCGCCTTGCGCGCAAGCTCCGCGATCGTGATGCGCGTGGCGCCGTTGAAATCCTGCATGACGGCCTCGGCGACCCGTCGCTCCGCCGGCGCCAGCTCCGCCTCGACGCGTTGAATGCGTGAAACAATGTCTATCTGCGCGGGGGCGCCGGCGCCAAAAGCTTTCGCCTCCTCCGGCGTCGGCAGATTGTCGCGTGGCTGCTCATTCACGGCCTGCGCCTCCAACGCGCGCCGCGCACAGCGATTGCTGCGGGCGCAATCGCTCGAGCTTTCAGCGCCGATACCCATCTCATGGCCTACCTCGCAATAGAGCCGACGGCACAACGTCTGCGCCCCGTTAACACAACAATTGAGGCGGCCCGGCAAGAGAATAAATTACATGCTTCGTCCGTGCGCGCCAATCCGGTCTTGCCGTTTTTCGCTCGAAATTCACCTACGGGAAGTTTCCCGCTGCCTGCCTGAGAGACGATTATTCGTTTAATTATTGTAACTTAGCGAAGTACGCGCAAAATCTCAATGCGGAAAGATTCCTGTTGCGTCCCTCTCCCTTCTGTAACATTATTTCAACAATGAAGACGAATTAGCAAAAGAGACGTTGAGGGTCGGGCTAATTTTATGGATCACAGCGCCACGGTGAGTCAGCTGCGTCCGGTTGCGTCTGCGCGTCCCAAAATGGTCGTGCGCGAGGCGACCAAGTTTTATGAGACGAAGTCAGGGGCCGTGCACGCCCTCGACGCCGTTTCGCTTGATGTCCTCGAAGGCGAGTTTCTTTGCATTCTCGGCCCCTCAGGGTGCGGAAAAACGACGCTGCTGTGGTCGATGGCCGGGCTCCACGATTTGAGTTCGGGCGAGATCCGGCTCGGCGACGAGCGCATCGCGAAACCGCATCCCGAAATCGCGATGATCTTTCAGGACGCCAATCTGCTGCCCTGGCGCAACCTTAGCGAAAACATCGCGCTGCCGTTCGAGATCAAGCGCCAGCGGCCGGATCGCGATCGCATCGCCAGACTGATGGCGCGCGTCAACTTGGATGGTTTCGAGACGAAATATCCGCGCGAACTTTCCGGCGGCATGCAGCAGCGCGCCTCGATCGTGCGCAGCCTTGCTGTCAATCCTTCCGTACTGCTGATGGATGAGCCGTTCGGGGCGCTCGATGCGTTCACCAGGGATGAGATGAACTTGCTGATCCAGGAAATCTGGATGGAGACGCGCAAGACGATCGTGTTCGTCACCCATTCGATCTCCGAAGCGATCTTCCTGGCCGACCGCGTCGTTGTGATGTCGGTGCGTCCCGGCCGCGTGGCGTCAATCTACAACATCGATATCCCGCGACCGCGGCCGGTGCATATCCAGACGCGGCCCGACTTCATCGAGCGAATTCTGACGATCAAGGCCAAGATCGACCATGGGCGCGGCGCGGCCATCGGGGTCGCCATCACTTAAACAACATGCACAGCAAACGGGGGAGTGAAAACCGTGGACAAGGCGCTTGGTGGCCAGATCCCGGAATTCAACAGGAAGGCGGCCGGCGCCGACAAGGCGGACCTTGGCGGCATGGTCGCCTTTTCGGTCGGCGAGCATCGCTCGACCCTCGAAGTCCTCGTCATCGTCCTGGTCGCGGTCGTCATCATCGGCGGATCGGAACTGGCGTTGATCGCCTTCAATGTCCCCCAATATGTCCTGCCGCGTCCGAGCCAGATCGTCACCGCGTTGTTCACCGAATGGCCCAACATCTGGCCCCATCTTCTGACGACCCTCTACGAATTGGCCGTCGGCTTTGCGATCGGCGGGTTGATCGGCTTCCTCCTCGCCGCCGTGATCACGCAATACCCGTTCGTCGAAAAGGTGGTCACGCCCTACATCCTGCTGCTGGTGACGACGCCAATGCTCGCGCTGGTGCCGCTGCTCATTCTTCGTTTCGGCTTCGGCAGCGAACCCCGCATCATCGCGGTGGTGCTGGCGTCGGGGCCGATGGTGATGATCAATTCGGCGACGGGATTCCGCCGCGTCGATTTGGCCAAAATCGCGCTGGCGCGCTCTTTCGGCGCATCCACGTTCCAGATCTTCACGAAGATCCGCATTCCGATGGCGATGCCGATGATCATCGTCGGCCTGATGGTCGGCTCGATCTTTGGGCTGCTCACGACGATCGGCGCCGAAATGGTCGGCGGCGCGGAGGGGCTGGGCAATCGGCTCACGTACTATTCGGCGCTGATCCGGATGCCGCAGTTCTTTGCGATCATCCTGATTCTCGCGATCATCGGAATTTCGATCTACGTCTTCTTCTTTTGGGTTGGCCGCAAATGGGCCAGCTGGGAGGCGTAATCGCTCGGGAAAGATGGGGCGAGCCCATCGGTCGCGCCGTAACGTCTGCGTCAGGGGCGCGCTGGCCGGAAGAGAGGGAGCGGGCAATGAGCAAAGGGATCGAACAACATAACGCGATGACACGACGGCGGCTGCTGACGCTGACGGCGACAGGGGTTGCGGCGGCGACGCTCGGAACTGTTGGCGGCATGCGCGGCGCTCGAGCTGCGGACACCATCCGCTGGGTCTCGCCGCGTGGAACGATCGAAGTGCTCGATGACTATCCCTATTGGGTGGCCAAGAAGTTCGGCTATTTCGGCGACATCGCTACGACCTTGGAGCCGGGACCGTCGGACGCGACTGCGTGCGTCAAGCTCGTAGATCAGAAACAGGCCGATGTCGGCTACCCCTCGCCGGGCGTGTTTTCGCTTGGATTGACGCAAGGCATTCCGCTCGTCTCCGTGTTCGAAATGGGCGGCGCCGACGTCTTCGACTTCGCGTTCCGCAAGGGCGAAGCGCCTAAGAGTGTCAAGGATCTCGAGGGCAAGACGATCGTCCTCGGCAGCGCCGGCTGGCAAGCGATCTGCGATCCGATGCTGAAGGCCGCCGGCGTCGATATCACCAAGGTGAAATATGTCGACGCGGGCTGGCCCACCTGGGGCACCGCCGTCGCGCAGGGCAAGGGCGACACGGCGCTGAGCTGGGAGGGTCTGCGCGCGCAATGGAAAGGGCAGGGCCTCGACTTCGACTATATCCTCGGCCGAAATTTCTCGAAGCTGCCGGCCAACAGCTTCGTCATCCGCAAGGCGGATTTCGAGGACAGAGCGAAAGCGGAAGTCTATCGCCGCTATTTCAAGGGTTGGGCGGCAGGATTGGAGTTCGGCCGAACGAACCCGCGCGCGGCGACGCAGATCGTCATGGAGCAATTCCCAGGGCTCGGCTCCCAGATGTCGCCAACGGTTGCGACCGAATCCATGATGCAACTCGGCAATGCCTTTGGCGGCCGCTGGGACGAACGCAAGAAGTGGGGCTACCATATTCTCGAAAGCTGGAAGCTGTTCTTCGATACGGGTCGCCAGATCGGCCAGATTACCGGCGACTTCAAGCTCGAGGACGTCGTGAAGAACGACTGGGTCGATGACGCCAACAGCTTTGACGCGGCAAAGGTCAAGGCGGACGCCGGCGGCTTCAAGCTCGCCGACGGCTACACGGCGGTGGACGTCGCAGGGATCCAAGCGCGGCTCTGAACGGCATCCTTAGGCGCTCGCAGTCTCGGTCCTGGTCGCGCAAACGCCCGCGGCAGCTATGACCAATCCTGGAGACGTCGGAGTGGCAGGCGCAAGCAAGGGTTTTACCGGCAAGGTCGTCGTCGTCACGGGCGCCGCCGGCGGCATCGGCCAGGCCATTTGCCGACATTTCGCCGCCGAGGGCGCCGCGATCGGCGCCCTCGACAGGTCTTCGTCGGTCCTGGATTTTGCCGATGTACTGAGGTCGGAACGCGCCGCCGCCGAGGCGCGCGTCGTCGACATTGCCGAAGCGCGTGCGGTTGCGACCGCCCTCGCCGAAATCAAGGAGCGACTCGGGCCCGTCGATGTCCTCGTCAACAATGCCGGTTTTTCCGGTTATCCGACGCTTGCACTGACAGATCCGGCGAGCTGGCGCGATGATATCGCTGGCAACCTCAATGGCGCCTATCACTGCGTCCATGCCGTCATTGGCGACATGGTCGCCAGACGCGCCGGTTCGATCGTTTGCGTCGGTTCGGTCAACGCTCTCGGCGCCCTGGGCGATCCCGCCTATAGCGCGGCCAAGGCCGGGCTGGTTTCGCTGACGCGCGCGCTGGCGCTTGAATACGGACGCTACGGCATTCGCGCCAATATCGTTCTGCCGGGGACGGTCAGAACGCCCATCTGGGAGCAGCGCGCCGCCAAGAACCCTGAGGTGCTTGCGACGCTGAAGCGCTGGTATCCGCTCGGCCGCATCGTCGAACCGATCGATGTCGCGCGCGTCATCGCCTTTCTTGCCTCCGACGCGGCGGCGGCCGTCACCGGCGTCGCGCTCCCGGTGGACTGCGGGCTGTCCGCGGGCAACCTCGTGATGGCGCGCGAGCTGACGCTCGAGGATTTCTGAATCATTCACTGACGGCGGGAGGAAGAAATGACCAAGCGCGTTTTGGTAGTAGGACTGGGCAATATGGGCATGAGCCACGCTCTGGCCTATGCGCGCATTCCGGGCTTCGAAGTGGTCGGGGTCTGCGAGCGCCACATCGACGCCCGCGAGCTGCCGGCGCCGCTGCGGGGCGCCAAGCGTTTTGCGAAATTCGAGACCGCTTTGGCCGAACTGAAGCCCGACGTCGTTTCGATCAACACGATGCCCGACACCCATGCCGACTTCGCGATCAAAGCGATGGAAGCGGGCGCGCATGTCTTCGTCGAAAAGCCCCTTGCCGACAATGCTGAGAACGCCGAGAAGGTCGTTGCGACGGCTCAGCGCGCTGGCCGCAAGCTCGTCGTCGGCTACATCCTTCGCCAGCATCCCTCCTGGATCAAATTCATCGAGATCGCGCGCGAACTGGGGACGCCGCTGGTCTTTCGCATGAATCTCAATCAGCAGTCGAACGGGCAGACCTGGGACTGGCACAAGCGCCTGATGAACAGCTTTCCGCCGATCGTCGATTGCGGCGTGCACTATGTCGACGTCATGTGCCAAATGACCCGCGCCAAGCCCGTCAAGGTCCACGCGATCGGCGCCAAGCTGAGCGACGAGGTCCGCCTTAACAATTACGGCATGCTGCAGGTGACGTTCGACGATGGTTCGGTCGGCTGGTATGAAGCGGGCTGGGGCCCGATGATGAGCGAGACCGCATTTTTCGTCAAAGACGTGATCGGCCCCAAAGGCTGCGTGTCGATCGTCATGGCGGAAACAGGCGGCAAAGTACGCTCCGACGACATCAACGCGCATACCAAGACCAATCAGATCCTTCGCCACTATGCCGACATGTCGAAGCCCGATGAGCGCATCGATATGAGCGATGAGCCGGATCACGATGCTCTTTGCGAGCGCGAACAGCGCTACCTGCTTAAAGCCATCGATGAGAATATCGATCTGACCGATCACATGAACGACGCCGTCAAGAGCTTGAAAATCGTGCTCGCCGCGGATCGCTCGATCCATGAGGGGCAGGTGATTTCGATTTAGCTTGCGCGTCGCAAAGAGGCCTAGGCCGGAGCCGGGAGATGTTTGTCTTCGATCATGTGGGCATTACGACGAGGCTGCCGCAGCCCGACGAGAATTGGGTCGAACAGAGCCGCGTCTGGGTGACCAATCCGCGCAATCACCCCGAACATATCGAATTCTTGCGCTACGAGCCGGGAACGATGGTTCCGCAGGTCGTGCGCGACAACCCGCATATCGCCTACCGCGTCGCTGCGCTCGAGCTGCATATCGAGGGGCAGGAGATTCTCATCCCGCCGTTCGTCGTCGGCGATTTCTTGCGGGTGGTTTTCATCCTGAAGTACGGCGTCGTGTTCGAATACATGCAGTATCTCAAAGAGGGATGGTTCGGGACTTAGCCCGAATCCGCGAAGAGAAGCGCGCCATGGGCTACAAGGCCATCTACACCTACGCCTGGGATCTGGCGGATGCCGGGGTCTCTGCGGCGACAGTTCAGTTCCGATCCCTCGGCCTAGATACGGTCACCATCGCAGGCAGCTATCACGCCGGCAAATTCCTGCGCCCGCACGGCAAGACGGGAAAGGTCTTCTTCCCCGAAGACGGGACCGTCTATTTCCACGCCGACCTTTCCCGATATGGCGCCATCAAACCCGTCGCAAATTCGCTGCTGAAGGACCGCGACGTTCTGCGCGAGCTTTGCGTTGAAGGCGCAATGAACGTCAACGTATGGCTCGTGCTGTTGCATAACACGCTGCAGGGAACCCGCCATCCGGACTCAACCGTCGCCAACGCCTTCGGCGATCGCTACCTCTATAGTCTTTGCCCTTCCGCGCCCGAAGCGCGCGCCTACGCAATTGGGCTCGCGCGCGACGTGACGGAATCCTATCCGGTCGCCGGCGTGTCGCTGGAAACGCCGGGATATCTTCCCTACGCGCACGGGTTTCATCACGAATTTGCCCTTGTTCGCCCCAATCGGTGGCTCGACAGTCAGTTGGGCCTTTGCTTCTGTCCGCATTGCCTCGCCGGCGCCAAGGCGGTCGGGATTGATGCGAGCCGCCTCAAGGCCCAGACGGCGCACGACATCAGCGCCTATCTCGCGAGCAACCTCGATTTCCCCGCGGACATGGCGGAGGCCTTCTGGCTGGCCGATACGCGTCTCGACGGGGAGTTGAAGGCGTTTCTTGATTGGCGCTGCGCCGTCGTGACGTCGCTCGCCCACGAAATACGCCGCGTTGTGCGCAACAGCGCGACGGTGGCCATCATACCTTCGGTGGCGCGCCCGTCAGGCGGCGCGTGGTACGAAGGCGGCGACCTCGCCGCGCTCGCCGACGCAGCGGGCATTATCGAGGCGTGCTTTTACGAACCGAGCGCGGCGCGCATAGAAGCAGATCTGTTCGACCTGCGCCGCCGGTTGCGGGGCAAAGGCGCGCTGCGCGGCATCGTGCGCCCGGCTTTTCCCGATCTTGAGGAAAAGTCGCAATTTCTCGCCGCCATGCGCGCGCTTGGCGCCGGGGGAATCCAAGAGGTGGCGTTTTACAACTGGGGCCATTTGCGCTCCGCCAATGTCGAATGGATCGCCGAAGGCTTGGCGGCACTCGCGGCGGGGTAGGGGAGGCGACGATGGACAGAATTCGCATGGGCGTCATAGGACTTGGCTGGTTCGGCGAAATCCATTGCGACGCCATCGCAAGCGTCCCCAATCTTGAACTTGTGGCTTTGTGCACGCGCCGGCCCGACCGGCTCGCCGAGCTCGCGATGAAATATAACACGCCAAGGACCTACCGGATTACAGCGACTTGCTCGCCGATTCCACCATCGACGCGGTTTCGATCGTTACGATGTGGGATCAGCATACCGAGCCAGCCGTCGCCGCGCTGCAAGCGGGCAAACATGTTTTCTTGGAAAAGCCGATGGCCTCGACCATGACCGCTTGCCAGAAAATCATCGCCGCGGCTAAGGGCGCCAAGGGCATCCTGCAAATCGGCCACATCTGCCGCTTCAATCCCCGCTATCGCATGGCCAGGCAGGCGATCGGGGAGGGCCGCATCGGACGCATCGTCGCGATGAGCTCGCGCCGCAACATTCCGGCCGCATGGACGCCCGAGATTCTTAACAAGATCGGTCCGATCGTCGGCGACGCCATTCACGACACCGACCTGATGCTTTGGTTTACGGGCGACAGAATCGTCAGCGCGTACGCCCAGACCGTCGATGTTCGCGGGCTCAAATATCCCGATATCGGCCAGACCATGTATCGCTTTGCCGGCGGCGCCACGGCGACGCTCGAGACGGTGTGGTGCATGCCGGAAAAGACACCCTTCGACATCGACGAGCGCATGTCGATCATCGGCACGGAAGGGACCATTCAAATCCAGGATACTTTCCCCAACCTTGGCATCGCCGGAAGGGACAAGTTTCACAGCCCGGACACAACCTATTGGCCATTGTTCGACGGCGTCCGCGGCGGAGCTTTGCGCGAGGAGTTCTCGTATTTCGCTAACTGCGCCGCAACCGGCGCCGCGCCCGCGATCGGCCGACCGGAGGACGCCGCGGCAGCGCTCGAGGCGACGCTGGCCGCCGAGAAATCCGCGCGGACCGGGACCGCAATCAGAATTGGCGGCTAGAGTCGCGCGCCCGGGACAAATGTTTGCATTCACCTGAGATCATGAGCAGCGCGACCTGTCGGTCGAATCTCTGCCCGAAATTGAGCGCGCTCAGCACAACTGTCGCTTGGCAGTATTTCTTTGCGTCACGGATCCAGTCGGCAAGCTTTTCGGCGCTGCCTCTCCGTAGCACGCCCTGCCGCTTGGCGCGACAGTGCTCGACATGGCTGTGTTGCACGAATAGCGGCGTGGCGGTCTTTTTAAGGAATATGGGAGCAGGTGATTGCCGTGGCCATCGCGGGGATCCATCGTGCCGTTCAAGTTTCATTCCAAGGGCCGGCGCCACATTCCCCGTCAGAAGCATCGAGTGACGAACTGGCGGGACTATGACGCAGCGCTTCGTAGTCGTGGCAGCTTGACGATCTGGTTCACCGAAGAAGCGCTGGAGGGTTGGAAAGCCCAGCCCCGAATGACACGGGGCGGCCAACCTCTTTATATTATTCCAATCTGGCCATTGAAACCGCCCTGACATTGCGAGCGGTTTTTCGACTGGCGCTGCGTCAGAGCGAAGAACTGATCGGTTCGATCATACGGCTGCTTAGGCTCGATCTGGCCGTCCCCGATCATTCGACGCTGAGCCGGCGGGCTTGTGGAGTGCCGGTCCAAACCCACCGGCGAACGGAAACGGGCGACCTTCACCTGATCGTCGACAGCGCCAGGCTGAAGTTGCGCGGTGCGGGCGAATGGCTGTTTGATAAGCATGGGGCCGCCAAGCGCCGCGCCTGGCGCAAATTGCACATTGGCATCGACGCTGACAGCGGCGAGATCGTCGCATTTGATCTGACCGACAAAGACTTCGACGATGCTTCGTATGTCGCTCCTTTGTTGAGTCAATTGGCCGGGGCGCCGGCTTCGTTCACGGCCGATGGCGCTTACGAGCTTGCGAACGTATTGCGGCGAATCCTAAGACACCGAAGTATGCCGCTATCGATATCATCATGTGGCTGACGCTCACGGACCCTAATATCTGGGCGCTCAAGCCGGGCACGCTGATGGTGCATATCTTGGATGGTGACGAGAGCCAAGTGATCAACTGCTGGAAATGTCTCACCATAGCCGCGATGACGGCACTCTTACACGGGTATCCGAAAGAGGCAGTAGAAGACTTCCAGAAAGCCGCGAACGTCGTTAGGCGCGATACCGGCTCCGTACCCGCATGGCTCACGTCCAGAATTGATATCGCCGCAGCGGAGGCGGCAAAGCAAACTCGCTGATTCCAGGTACCATGCTCGCGCGGACAGCCAGCTACTTTTGGCGGGGAGCAGATTAGGCTGCCCGATAAGTCTTTGAAAACAAACGTTCTGATTGGGTGGGGGACTGGCTGTAGCGCTCTCCCGCTACCAACAAAATCAAGTACATAGCCAACCAGCAAGATCTTCGAAAAGCCGCTGTGTTGGCACTGTGTCGGCAAACCGATTGCCACGCTGGGGCTGTCTCGCCGCGCGTATCGCCAGCGGCGGGGGCGGCCTCGGCCCCGAGCGCCCCTGTTTCCGCCCATAGCCAGATTTGAAAGAGCCAGGGTGGGCCCGCGCGCATAATTCATTACCTAAAGATACGTCTGCAATGCATTGAATTATCTAATGTATTGTAGGTTGGCGTACGGGGTAAAACGCCAGCCGCGATGCTCCTATAACGCTCGGCATATTTTGCCGCCCGGCCTTGTCGGAGATCTGTTCCAGTGATCTCTACGCCGGTCGCGTGGTGGCATCTAAGGGGGCGGCGCGACATCTCAGAGTTGTGATCCGCGAGCGTGGTTTTGTGTTCCCGCTCTCGGTGTCGGTCACTACTTACTCACCTTGTCGGTGCAATACATCGCCTCATTGCCGAGAGGCAATCATGCCGACCGTCAAGCGCCACGCGTCAACGATCCTCGGCGCGTTCGAGCAAGCCCGGACTGAACTGATCGGCAAGGCCGTGATCCTCACCGATGGAAAGGCCGGGACGGTGGAGAACGTTTGGCTTGACGAATTCCATGGTCTGCGAATCTCGATAAAGTGCCACGATGGGAGGTGGCCTGTCTCAACTATCAAGTTCGCGCAGAGCTAGATCCCGTCGTCGAACACGCCCGTTTCGCACCTAACTAATAGGGGCGACGAACTCGGCGCGATCGTGCGCCAGGTCGCGAGCGGGTGGCCGCCTGAGCAGCCGGATCCTTTCGAGGATGGTTTGCCCGGTGGATGAGACCCAGGAGAGAAAGCCGCCACTGGGCCCGAACAGCGACGGCTCTCGCTCAGACACCGTGACCACCAGACGGTCATGACGAGCAACAAACATTACCGCTGGGAAGGTCATGACGAGGATGAGCCGGAACGATTAATCGATCGTTAAGTCTGGCAGCGGGACCGAAGATTGCCGCACTGCCCTGGCCGGTGATAGACTGGATTCCGTCGGCGATCTGCGCAGTGATTGCCGACTTAGAACCGGTCGGTCCTCCAGCGCCTGACCGGCCGGTTCGCTCCCCCGATCGCAGACACGGATTGCAGACTTGCCTCGCCGTGACTCTAGGAAGGCCGCTCGTGCGAGTTTGGTTTGCGGGCTCCAGAGTTGCCGGTCAATCTCGGCCATCGCATGCGCGTCCGATGCTGATTCCCCGCGGGCGCTGTTTCGGACCTTTTGAGCTCCGAGCGCGTTAAGGGCCGTAGTGCCGGGGCAGGACCGCGAACCTGGAGGTGGGTAATGTGCGACATCCCTCTGGACCTTCAAAGAAGGTTGGAACAGCGATGGGCCGCCAGATTTGCGCGGCCGGCGCCGTCGGTGGCGCCGAAAAAGCAAGGACTTGAAGGGCAAGATCAACAGCCTGCCGCATCCGCGAAATCCAAAGAAGAACCCGCCGGGTTGAAGCGGCGGGCTTGAGACCTTCACCGGCGGTTTGAGCGCGGGACCGAAGCTCCGCGCCCCTATCTCAACAATAATATCTGCTCACTCCAGTGACTGGACCGGCGGCGCGGTGGAAGCCGTGGTGGTGGCGGACG
>Ga0137397_10001947_pt1 | contig 14404 bp, 9 predicted proteins | sample czorhiz116metaG_FD_106658 | JGI IMG/M metagenome (GOLD analysis project Ga0137397, IMG submission 106658) | Vadose zone soil microbial communities from Angelo Coast Range Reserve, California, USA - czorhiz1.16 metaG | ecosystem: Environmental > Terrestrial > Soil > Vadose zone | place: USA... | reverse complement strand
GGACTGGTCATAATCGCGATGGCGATTTGCGTCGTCGCCGCGCGCCCCGCGATGGCGCAGGGTGTGCGTTATGGCGTGAGCGCTGGCGTGCTTATGCCCATGGGTGACTACAACACGTTCGACAAGATGGGCTTTGTCGGCGGCGCCGGTGCAACATACTGGCTCGCCGGCCAGCCGATCGGTATCCGTGGCGACCTGTCGTATTCGCAAACGTCGCATGATCCAGCGGTTACGGGATTCGACGGCCACACCAAGATCATCGGCGGCATGGCTTCGGTGGTCTATGCGTTGAATCCGGCCAGCGCGCCCGCCCGCATTCTGCTCAACGCGGGTCTCGGCTTCTACAATGTGAAGGTCGACCAGACCGGCGGCGGCTCAGCCTCTTCGTCGAAGATCGCCTTCGGCGGTGGCGTCGCGGTCGCCTTTAAGATGGGGACGGGCGGCACCCGCCTCATCGTCGGCACGCGGTACACCAGCGTGAGCACGACCGGCAGCTCGACGGCCTTCCTGCCGATCACTGTGGGGCTGAGCTTCGGGAAGTAAGCGACCTCTGGCGGCGTGAGCCGAATCACCAGGTCGGCCGTAAACCATGGCCCGTCAGCCTCCTAGCTGACGGGCCATCGGCCTTTCTGGGGGTTCCTAGTTGACAGAACCTGTTGTGGTTCTTAACGATGTGGCGGTTTTTACCACCCCAACTGGAGGCTTTATATGCGGAAGGTCACAGGTAGTCTTCTGGCGGCTGTCGCGCTGGTGGCGCTCCCGCACATGGCGCTGGCCCAGCGTCGCGCGGCAGCTAGCAGCGCCGGTGGTGCGAAGACCGAGTTCGGCGTCGATCTGGGCGCCGCGTTTGGCCACGTTGGAAGTGGTTGCGCGGCCAATTGCGGGACTTTCGAGGCCGGCACTCCCATCGATGTGCGGATTGGCTTCGTCGGCGCAAAGATGAACGTCGAGCCTCGCCTGACGTTTTCGTACGTGAGTCGGGGCGGCAACCACCTCTTGATTTTCAGCCCCGACGTGAACTTTTTGAAACCGATGGGCACGAACACCGCGCACAAGGGACTCTATCTCACTGCGGGTGTGGGCATCAGCATCATCAGCGCGTCCGGGGCGTCGTCCCAAAACCAGTTGTCGCTGAACGGCGGTGTCGGCACGCGCATCCCGAAGCCGAACAACAACTGGAGACTGGAAGGATTCTTCCGCTACAATCTTCACAGCGGGGCTTTGCCCAGCGGCTACAACGTTGGCGTCCGTGCGGGCATGTCGTTCTGGCAGTAAGACACGAATGAAGTAGCCGATGGCCCGTCGGGGTTTGCCCGGCGGGCCATCGTGCTTCGGAACGTCGTACCTGCTGGTCGGGTAAGCTTCTCACCAAATCACGAGGAGTCAGGATGCGCTGGACTCGCGTGTTGTGTCTGCTGGTCCTGAGTGGAGCGATTGTCTCCAGGGCGGCGGCACAGGCGACCGGTATGCCGAGTTATAACGCGCCGTATCGGGCATTCGGCCGTTCGGAGATCGGGTTGGTACTGAGCTTTCCCAACGGCGGCGGCACGGCGTTCGAAGGCGCCTATCGGTGGGCGGGTGGAAAATTCGATATTGGTGTGCGCGGTGGCATCTTCACGCCGGGCGGCGCCGCCAAATCGGTGCTCCTCGTGGGTGCGGAGGCACGCGAGCGTGTCGTCACGCATACCGAGGACTTCCCTCTCGACGGCGCGTTGATCGTCGGTATCGGCGGACAGTTCGTGAGCGGCAGTTCGGCGTTGATCGTGCCGGTCGGTCTGTCGCTCGGACGGCGCGTCAATCCCAGGGATTCCAAGATCAGCATCGTCCCGTACGTGCAGCCGACCGCGTTTCTGGTGGCCGGCAGTAGCAACTCGGACTTTCTCTTTGCGCTCGGGCTGGGCGCCGATTTCCGGCTGACTCCGCGGTTCGACGCGCGCATCAGCGCGGGACTGGGCGATCGGGAAGGTGTGTCACTTAGCGCCGTGTGGGTGCATTAGGCGGACACAGATTGACTTCGCGAAAGCGACTTCCTACCGTAGGGCCGTCACTGGGAGCGCCGTCCGTGACTCAACCGATTCTCATGAGGTGGAGGATAGCAATGAAGCGCATGCTAACGGTCATAGCGGCAGCCGCGTTCACGGTTGCACCACTCACGGCGCAGTCGCTCGGGATGCCCAACTGGAGCAACCCGAAGGGCGGCACCGGAGTGACGATCAGCGGTGATTTGGCGATGCCCAACTCCGACCTCGGGAAGGGGACGGCGTTCGGCGCGCGCGGCACGCTGGGGCTGGCCAATATCAGCCTCACCGCGGGGGTCGCGAGCTGGAAGCCGAGCGGAGCGTCCCAGAGCTTCACGTCGTTCGGCGGCAAGGCGTCGTTCCGGGTGATCGGCGGCAGCCTGATTCCGCTGTCGATCAGTCTCGATCTACAGGCGGCGCGCGTGGGCGCAGCCAATGGCGATTCCGCGCTGTTCCGCCTCGGGTTGGGCGGCGCGGTGAGCGTCAACGTGCCGACGCCGGGGCTCAGCATCGAGCCGTACCTGGCGCTGAATAATCGCTGGTACAAGTTCTCCGGCATCAGCGGCACGAACTCGAACATCGGGTGGACGCTCGGAGCGAACGTGGGCTTCGGGATGCTCGGCCTGCATCTCGCGTATGATTCAGAGGACTATGGGAACGGGGTGAAGGGCGGCATCTTCGGCATTGGCGCGCACGTCGCGCTCAAGGCTCCCATCGGGATGTAAGACGCAGTAGCTTTGGGGCGCGCCGCCATCATGCGGCGCGCCCCTTTTTTTCCCGGGAGATTCGTGATCCATCCTGTTACACGCGCGGGCCTCGTGGTCCTGGCCCTCACGCTGACCGGCTGCGCCATGGCGTTCGACGCCACCGATCTCGGCGTCCCGACATCGATGGCTGAATCCGCGCGGACGCCGCCGCAAGGGACGCCATTCAGAGTCACGAGACATCCGGTGTACCTGCTGTGGGGACTGGCCGCAGCATCGCGGCCCAATGCGGAAGACGTGCTGGCCGGTCAGGTTGGTACCGGCCGGCGTGTCGCGAACCTGCGCATCAAAGTGCGGGCGCGGTGGAGCGATCTACTGGTGACGGTGCTGACGGCGGGGCTGGCCAGCCCGCGGTCGGTGACGTTCGAAGGAGTAGTGGTCAGCGATACGGCTTCGACTTCGTCCACACCACGATAACGCCGCACCCCGCATTCGAGCCGGCAAACTCCGCCGGTACCTCACCCGCCCCACGATAGACTTCGATCCCGTAGACATCGTTGATCGGCGTGTTTTCATGAAACGAATGGACTTCCACGCCGTCGACGTACCAGGTCGGCTCGCATTGCGGCGTGCGGGCCATGTGGGCGTAGCACTCGTACTTTTGCTGGTCACACTCCATGCGGACGCCGCGCACGGTGCGCAGCGCGTCGCCGACGGAGCTGACGCCCTTTTGCTTGAGCTCATCCCAGCGGAGGTACGCGCCCATCTTGCGCTGGCGTCGCTGCTCGAAATCGTTGTAGCGCGGCATCAGCGCTGCGGCGCGCGCTTCCACGACGACCGCCGGCAGCATGTAGCCGTTGAAGTCGAGCGGAAAATCCCCTCGCACGACCCCTGATGCCGGTACCCGGATGTCGAACGTCCCGGGCTCGAACCCGATCTGCCTGATCTCGATTACGGTCAGTCCGGGCGTCACATTCTGCGCCACAAAAACGCCCCCGGAGTCGGTCTTGACCACGGGGCCGCTCTTTCCGATCTGCACCGTGGCGCCGGCCAGGGGAGTGCCCATTTCGCTGTCGATGACCCGCCCACGGACGGTGGCCTGACTCACGCCTGAGGCTGCGGCGGTGAGGCTGGCGAGGGCCGCCAGGAGGGTGGGGATGATGATCCGCTTGGGTGCTATCATGTTTGACGAAACCCCTCTAGCGCAACAACTAATAGAAGGTAGTATGAACCTTGGCGCTAGTCAGGCCAGTCGATCCTCCGAAGTCTGGAAGGGCCGTCACGCTCGGTCGTCGGGCGTGGACCAAGGGGGTTGGTCACGTTGGAGTGTCATTGCGGGAAATGCCGTCCCATCCGCGTTCCCTCTTCACACGAGAGGCAGCTTATGCGCGTACGCAAGTTTGGTACGCTGCTGGTCACAAGTGTGGCCGCAGCACTGGTAACACTCACGTTCACCGCCGGGCCGCTGGCCGCGCAGGAAGCGGTCATCAGGGGCAAGGTCACCTCGGAAACCGGTGATCCCCTGGGCGGCGCCAACGTCGTGGTCGCCAACACGAACGTCGGCGCCATCACTGCGGCCAACGGCACTTACACGCTCACCGTCCCCGCGAACGTCTCGCGGGGGCAGCAGATCGTGCTGACCGCGCGGTTCATCGGCCACAAACCGGTTACCCGCACGGTGAGCCTCACCGCCGGCGAGCAGGAACAGAACTTCCAGCTCGCGGCCGATCCGCTGCGACTCGAGGAAGTCGTTGTGACCGGCGTCGCCGAGGCGACGGACCGGCGCAAACTTCCCATGACGGTCGCCAGTGTCAGCGGAGATCAACTCCAGGCCGTTCCGGGCGCGAGCGCGTTGCAGGCGGTCGAAGGCAAAGTCGCCGGCGTGCGGCTCGTGCCGAACACGGCGCAGCCGGGTGGTGAGCCGACGCTGCGGCTCCGCGGCGCGACGAGCATCGCCGGGCGGCAGGATCCGCTGGTCATCGTCGACGGCGTGATCACACGGTTCGGACTCGCGGACATCGCGGGCGAGGACGTGGAGCGCGTCGAGATCGTGAAGGGCGCGGCGGCGTCGGCGCTGTACGGGTCCGATGCGGCCAACGGCGTGGTGCAGGTGTTCACGAAGCGCGGCCAGTCGTTGCCGGAGGGTGGCCTCCGCATCACGACCCGCGTCGAGGGCGGCGCGAACAACATGCCGAGCCAGATGCAATTCTCCCACCACCATGCGTGGGAGATCAACTCCACGCCGACCTACTGCGTGACGAAGAACCCGGCGTGGACCGTCAGCGCCGCAGGCAACTACTGTCTCAATGCGTCGGGCGCGCGGGTCATCAAAACCGATCAGATTGCGAACAACCCGTTCAGCGTCTACTACAATCACTGGGACGCGCTGGTGAACACGGGTCAGTTCTGGACGGGATACGCTTCCGTCGCCCAGCGCTCAGGCGGGACGAACTACAGCGTCTCGATCGAGGAAACGCGCAACAAGGGCGTGATCTTCGGTCTGGCCGGCTACAACCGGCAGAACTTCCGGATGAACGTCGATCAGCAGATGCGCTCGAACCTCGACGCGTCCGTCAGCGCCTTCTACGGTCGGTCGACGAACGGGCGCTCAACCGAGGGGCAAAACGGTCCGTTCTTCGGTCTGATGTTCGTGCAGCCCGACGTCAACATCAAAGCGTGCTGCAATCCTGACGGTACGCCGTACATCGCGTCCGTGCCGCTCAGCGGCGATGTGGCGAACGACTACAACCCGCTATATGAGCTGAATACCCGCAAGGTCAACCAGGATCGGAGCCGCTTCACCGGTTCGGGACGGCTCCGCTGGCGCATCAACCCGTGGCTTCAGGCGGAAGGCACATTCGGGTACGATCAGGAAGGGCAGCAGTTCACCGACGTGACGCCGTATGGGCACTATGCATCCACGGGTGCCACGGACAAGGGTTCGCTGAACGATTCATCGACGACCAACTGGCAGGCCAACGGGGGCCTGACGCTCACCAGCATCCGGCACTTCGGCAGCCAGATCACCAACACCACGAAGGTGGCGGCGGTCTTTGAGGATCAGCGTAACCGCTTCATTCAGGCGTTTGCCGGCGGATTCACCGTGCCGAAGGTCCCGGAGTTCGGGAGCGGGACGGACCCGCTCGTCCCGGCGTCGTCGTACGACGCGAGGATTCGGAACGAGAACTTCTACGCCGTCACGACATTCGACATTCGCGATCGCTATATCCTGGACGGCCTCGTGCGGCGGGATGGTTCGTCGTTGTTCGGTCAAAACAATCGCTGGGCGACGTACTATCGCGTTTCCGGTGCATGGCGCCTCACCCAGGACATCAACCTGCCCGGCATCGAGGAGATGCGGCTGCGTGCGTCCTACGGCACGGCCGGTCTCCGCCCGGGGTTCAACTATCAATACGAGATCCTCTCGGCGGTCGGCGGCGGGTTCCGGGCGATCACGCAAGGGAACCCGGACCTCAAGCCCGCAAAGTCCGCGGAGCTCGAAGTCGGTACCAACATCGACTTCAAAGGCGGCCGCTATACGCTCGAGTACACCTATGCGCAGAAGAAGACCAGGGACCAGATCCTGCTCGTCGATCTGCCTGCCGTTGCGTGGTTTGCGAACCAGTGGCAGAACGTCGGGTCGCTGCGGTCGCGCACCCATGAGGTGACGTTTGCTGCCCGCGTCATCAATCAGCCGGGCACGCAGCTCACCCTGAACCTCGTCGGTGATCGCACGCGTCAGGTGATCACCGATTGGCCCCTGCCGGAGCGGCTCTACAGCTTCGAGCAGATGCCGGCGGCGTTCTTCCTGGGCAAAGGCTCGGATCTGGGCGTGATGTACGGGAACCACTGGGTCCGCAATATCAACGAGCTGTACGATGACCCTGCCAAGGCGGCCCTCAGGGGCCCGGGCCAGACGTGGAGCCCTGACTCGGTGATGGTGAACGAGGATGGTTATGTCGTGCGCAAGAGCACATATGGGTCGGGCGGCACGACACCGAGGGAGCGGGCGATCAAGTACGTCTACTGCAAGCTGCCGGGACCCGGTGGGACGTGCGCGATCACGTCGAACATCGTCAAGATCGGGAACGCCAACCCCGACTTCAACCTGAGTTTCGGGGTGAATTTCAACGTGAAGCACCTCTCGGTGAACGCGCTGCTCGACTGGTCGCACGGCGGCCAGCTGTATAACGGCACGCGGCAGTGGGCCTTCCAGGCGACACGCGACAGGGTCCAGGATCAATCTGCCAAACCAGCAAACGACCCAGCCTGTGGGGCCGGGCCGGGCGGGATCACCGTTCCGACTGATCCGATGCCGTCCTGCCCGCAGAAGGCACTGCCGTACTACGGCGTCGGGTTCTACAACGGGCTCGATCCGAACGACTTCTTCGTCGAGAGCGGGTCGTACGCGAAGCTGAAGGAGTTCGCGGTCCACTATACGTTCGCGGGCAGCTCCCTCCGCTCGATCGGTTTGGGGAACCTGTCCGAGCTGCGCGTCGGCCTCGTCGGCCGCAACCTGTTCACCATCACCAAATACTCAGGGCTCGATCCAGAAGTGTCGGGCCTCTACGGCGATCCGTTCCAGGTTCGGATGGACTGGTTCCAGTATCCCCAGTTCCGGACCTTGTCGGCCGTCGTCGAAATCACGTACTGAGGGGGCCGACATGAACTCTTTTCGAGGAGTATCTATGCTGCGGTGGTCAACGCTCGTCGTTGCTGCGGCGGCGCTCGTCACGGTGAGCTGTAAGCTGAACATCGAGAACCCCAACGACCCCGACAAGATTCGCTCGCTGGGGCAACCGTCCGGCTTGCAGCAGCTGCTGGCCGGCGGGTTCCGGACGTGGCTCGAGACCCGTGAAAACTATTTCGTCATGCCGCTGGACGCGCAGGCGGACAACTACACCGCCTCGTGGAACAACGCCGCGATGCGGTTCTATAGCTCGGTCGGGTCGGACTGCCCGATTCGCTGCGGCTGGACGAACAGCTCGACGGCCCCCGAAGCAGCGGGTGGTCCCACAGTTGAAGTGTTGTGGTACGGGTATTACAACGTGCTCACCACCGCGAACAACGTGTTGAGCGGCATCGAAACCCTGCACGTTTGCTTCGACGACAACTGTTCGGTCGACTCCACGCTGACCCAGCGCAACAAAGCGATCGCGCGGATGCTGCAGGGCATGGCGCTCGCCGGGGTCGCCGTGATCTACGATCAAGGTTTCGTCGTGGACGAGAATACCGACCTGTCGAACCCGAAGAACCTGCCGTTCAGCACGCGACAGGAAGTGCGGGATGCGGCGCTCGCGAAGTTCAATCAAGCCTATACGGAAGCGGGCGTGCTCACCTGGAACACGGAAGTCGATTGGGCGGGCATCGGGGCGGGGACGGTGTACAGCAACGTCCAGATCCAGCAGCTCATCCGGACGATGCAGGCCGAGTTGATTGCGATGTTTCCGCGGAATGCCGCGGAAAACACCGCCGCCGACTGGGCTGCCGTCGCGAACTACGCATCGCAGGGCATCAGCAGCGGTACGCCGTTCGATTGGCAGTACTACATCGATATTACCACGCGTGAGTGCGGCATCGCGTGCATCAAGAACTGGGGCAACTCCGTCTCCACCGAACGCGTGGATACACGCGTGGCCGCGTTGCTGACGACCAACCATCAAGACCCCTGGCCCCCGCCCGATGGCAATCCCTGCCCGACGGTGTCGGCGGACAAACGGGTCGGCGACGGGACGTACGGACCTGCCAACAATGCCAATTTCGACCAGGTGGGCATTGCTCCAGCCGACGCCGGCGCCGGCACGGATTACGCCTGCGCAGGCGTCGCGATTTTCCCGCCCGCGCGTGGCTCGTACCACCAGAGCAACCTGCAGCACGTGCGCTACCACGCCCTGGCGTCGCGCGGTGAAGATCTTCCGGCTGACGACGGCACGGGGCAGGATCCGTTGTTCACGACACAGATGAACGACCTGCTCTGGGCCGAAGGCTTGATCCGCAGCGGTGGTAGCGCTGTTACCGCGGCGGGAAAGATCAATAACAGCCGTGTGACGCGTGGTGGTCTAACAGCGCTCACGGGTGCGGAAGGGACGCCAGCGCTCATCACGGCGCTGCAGTATGAGCAGGAGATCGAGTTCATGGGTCAGGGCGTCACGCCATTCTTCAACCGGCGCCGCTCGGGGTACAACGCGGCGGCAGCGGGTGGTCGGCCAGCATACGTCGATGGCTTGATCCCCGGCACGCCGCGGCACATGCCCGTTCCGGCCAAGGAGCTCGATATTCTCACGCGGGCCGTCTATACGTTCGGCGGACCGAGCGGCCCGGATATGTCGGCGTCGGTGGGCGGCGGTCAGAGGCAGGAGACCCCGGGTGATCGCTTCCGTGCATTGCAGAACTCGCGGCCAGGGTATCTGACGCGCTTCTTGCCGAGTGGCATGCGGTTCTAAGTAGTGCTGAGCTGAGCTGGACGAGGGGGCGGGAGCGATCCCGCCCCTTCCTTATTTAGGCGTGTGAATCGTGATCTCCCGCTGCCCCCGCGCAAGCGCGAACGTTGCCTCGCCGCCCCCAGGCCACCGGACCCAGAGCCCACTCGGCTCGCGCGCCCGCCCCAGGACCTGCACGCCACCGTTCTGCGACCAGTAGCCCGATCCTGCCTGAATCTCCCGCACGGGGCCAAAGGCTTCGCCGTAGCGCAGCCGCAGCTGGGTCCCGATGCCGGTCGGATTCCCCGCCGGTCCGACGACGCGAACACGGAGACCCGGTGTGGCGCCGCGGTTTTTGAATAGCCGCGTCGCCGCGCCGTTCTCGCTGACCGCGAGGTCGAGCCGCCCATCCCCGTCGAAATCGGCATACGCAGCGCCCCGCTGTTCGCCATACACCACCAGCCCGGAGCGCTGGCCGGGCACGGCCTCGAGCCCGCCCGTGCCGTCGCCCAGGAGCAGCAAGCTGCGGCCGGCATCGTAGCGCGACGTGGCGATGTCGGTCGCGAAGAAGTTCTGCGTGAGGAAGACGTCTTCCTTTCCGTCGCCGTTGAAATCCGCCACACCGGCGTAGAACGCGGGCGCCAGTTGCGCTTCCGCCGGGAGCGAGTGCGCCTCGAACCTACGCCCACGATTCAAGAACACGATGTGATCCAGTGTCGTCGCGCCCAACCGTACCGCCCCCTTGGCGGCGGGGCCGAGCACCTGTTCGATGTTCGCATCGGCGTACGCGCGGAATGTCGGGACCCGTCGTGTCAGTCCCGGAAGCGCCAACAGCAGTCGATCGAAGGACACGAGCGGCGCGGGCGCGCCGATCCGCGGATCCTGCTGCGCCAACACCGCGTCCGGCCGGCCCCGTCCGCTGAAGTAACCCGTGTAGAGGAGCAGGGGGTCGGAGTCGCTCGCGTGGTAATCGAGATTGCGGCCCCAGCTCGTCGCGATGATGTCGAGCCGGCCGTCGCCGTCGAGGTCGCCGGTTGCGAGGCCGTTCCAGCGGCTGTTCACGTCGGAGAGACCGGGGAACTCCGCAGCATGGAATCGGCCGTGATCGTTCAGCAAGATGTGAATCGCGCCCCACTCGAGCGTGACGATGAGATCTGGATCGCCGTCGCCGTCGATGTCCGCAAACGTCGCCGCGGACACCATCCCCAGCTCGTAGAACAACCGATCGTTCGCGGAGTCGAGGACGAGACGTCCGGCGACGTTGTGGTACAAGTGGGAGGAGGGCGACAGTGGATATCCTGCCGGATAGATCCTTGCGCCGACGAACAGATCGAGCTTCCCGTCGCCGTCGTAGTCCGCGAGCGCGAGCGGGCCGACGCTCGCCGTGTCGCCGCCCAGCAGCGGGGTCATGGCTCCGGTGCGCGGCGAGTACGCGACGACGCTCGCGGTCGTCCGGGCCTCGTAGTTCGCCACACCGGCGAGGATGAGTGATCCGCCGTGATCATCGGGCCAGCCGAGGATCGTGGTGAGATCGCCCGGGGCCGGTGGTGCGTGCACCGTCGACGGCTGCAATCGCGTTCCGGTGTTGTGGAAGAACGCAATCGAGCCGGTGCGTCCCGCGCCAACGATCAGATCTTCCTTGCCGTCGCCGTCGAGATCGACCCACGCGACGCCAGGTCCGAGCTGGCTGAACGAGTTGGGTAGCAGTGGCTGGCGTTGATAGTCGTCGAAATACGGATCGACGTGAGTGTGACCGCCGAGTTCTGTGGTGATGTCTTCGAATAACGGCGGCGGAGCAGCGTGCGTGGTGCGTGGTGCGTGGTGCGTAGGACTCGGCTCCACGATCTCATACTCGCGATTGGGCGTCGCAGTATCGATCACTGACCGAGAGCCGTCACGCCAGTCGACTTCAATGCGCACATGCGCCGCGGTCCCCGTTGCGAACGTGAGGCTCGCGTCTGAGCTCGACAGGTACAGCCCACCGGCCACCAGCTCGCGTTCCTGCAGCGGCACCGGACCGCCCTGGACGCGCACGCGGCTGCCGATGCCGGCGGTGTTCGGCGGGGCGCCGTGCAACCGGACCGCGATGCGCGGCGCCGTCGCATCGTTGCGCAGCACCGCCGCGGGACTGTCGAGACGATTGATCACGACGTCGAGATCGCCGTCACCGTCGAGATCGGCGAGCGCCATGCCGTTCGAGATGTCATCGCCCAGATCGAACCGCCACTGCTTGCTTAGATCCTCGAACGTCAGGTCGCCGCGATTCCGGAACGCGACATTCGGCAGCTTGAGCGGCGGGTAGTCGAACAGCAAGCGGCGCCAGTCCACCCCCTGCACGGGCCCGCCGAAATAGCCGCTGAACAGATTCCGCTGCCGGTATTGCGTATCGCCGTCCATGACGTCGGTGACATGACCCGTGCCGATGAGGATGTCCTCCCACCCGTCCAGGTCCACGTCGAGAAACGCGGCCGACCACGACCAGCCGGAAGCGTTGACGCCGGCAAATCGCGCGACTTCGGCAAACGTGCCGTCGCCGCGATTCAGCTGCAGGGTGTTGCGCTGCATCTGCGGCCGGTCGTCCCCGATGCCGGGCTGTTTGGCGACGGCGGTGTGCGTCGGGATCTGCGTCTTGAGGCGGCGCGTGTCTTTGCTCAGCATGTCGGCTTCGAACACGTCGGGGTATCCGTCCCCGTTGACGTCACCGACCGCGACCGCCATTCCGGAATTACTGGTCGCGCGCAGGGCGTACCACGGAATCAGGCGAAACCGTCCATGCCCGTCATTGATCCAGCACTGGTCGGGATCCTCAAAATCGTTCGCGACGTACAGATCGGGCGCGCCATCGCCGTTGAGGTCGGCAAAGATGGCCGCCAGGCCGAAATCCTCCCGCTCCTCGGACAGCTGTTTCCCATTCTCATCGAGGAAGCGGGGATTGTGGGCCAGCGGTTCGCGCACGAAGTGCCCTGTCCCATCATTCAGATAGAAGAAGTCGGGATCGGCCCGCTGGACCAGGCTGAAACCGCCTAAGTCCGCACGATTGACCACCTTGTAATCCGCGCGGTACTGCTCGCGCACCTCGTAGCGGTTTGGTCCGAGCTTGCGGGTGATCCGATCGAAGCCCCGCTCCGGCGGCGGAATCCGATCGATCGTCGTGTAGGCCTTGTTGTTGGCGACATAGAGGTCGAGATCGCCGTCCCCGTCGACGTCCGCCACGGCGACCGTCATGCTGCCCGCGCGGTCGGTCAGCCCGGCGGTCTGCTCGGTGAAATGGCCTTTGCCGTCGTTGATGAAGAGGGCGTTCGGCCCGCCAAGCGAGACGAGCACGAGGTCCTGATCGCCGTCGCCGTCCACGTCGGCGAAAGCGCATCCGGTCGCATGGCGATCCGCCGTGGCGATGCCGGCCTGGCTGGTGATGTCCTCAAACCGCCAGTTGCCGAGGTTGCGATACAGCGCGCTGGACCCTTCGGTGCGGGCGAGAAACACATCGGGACGGCCGTCGCCATCGACGTCCGCCAGGCAGACGCCGGCGCCCTGCGCCAGTTGGCGGTTGTGCGCCAGCGTGGAATCACTGACGGTGTTGGCGAACGAGATGCCGGTCCTGGACGGAGCGAGCGACGTGAATCCGGGTGTGAGGTTGCCGCGCGGCACGTCGAGCTCGCGCCAACGGTAGCCATCGGCATCGTGCCATGTCGGCGAGACCGTGGCGGTTTCGCGACTGCAGGCAACAATCAACAACAGCAAAGGCAGGAGCCTCAACTCTCCACGAGCCCCCACACGAGCGCCGCCGTGCGTTCGGCGGCGCCGCGTCCCTCGGCGACCATTTGCTTCGCGGCTTTTCCGGCGCTCTTGCGGGCGGCGGGATCGTGATGCCACACGAGCCACTGCGAGTGCAGGGGGTGGCGTGCGTCGCCGTGGGGGGGCAACGCGACTGCGCCGCCCTGATCGAGCAACAGCGCGGCGTCGCGACTCATCCGCCAATGCGGGCCGAAGATGATCGGCACGCCGAACACCGCCGGTTCGAGCACCGAGTGGAGGCCCGCGCGATGGAAGCCGCCGCCGACGAACGCGGCATCGCCGAGCGAATAGAGGTCGGCGAGAATGCCGACCCGATCCACGACGATCACGGGTCCGGGCTTCGCATGCTCGAGCTGCGACAACCGGACGGGGCGTGGCAGTTTCAGGTGGCGCAGCCGCTCGGCGATCCCGGCGAGATGATCGGGATTCGGCTCGTGCGGGGCGAGGAGCAGTCGCGCGGTCGGGAGCTGGTGCAGCAGATCCGCGAACGCGGGGAGCAGGACGGCTTCATCCGACGGCCACGTCGATCCCGCGACGATGGTGAATGTGCCGGGTCCTTCCCCCATCGTCGCGAGTCGCGCGAGGGGCTCGCGCGTCGTGTCGAGGCGCGCCGCGCGCTCCGCCACGCTGTCGTAGCGCGTGTCGCCCGTGACGGCGATGACGTCGGCACGCGCGCCGAGCCGCTCGAGACGCACGCCGTCCTCTTCGCTGATCGTGCCGATTCTGTCCAGCGCGTGATATGCCGGCGCGGACCATTGCCGCGTGGGCCACCGCAGCCGCGAGCTGTTCGGCGACACCGTTGCGGAAATCAATCCGAGCTTCACGCCGCGGGCCGCAGCGGCGAGCGTCAACTCCGGCCAGACGTCGAGCTTGCTGAAGACGAGTGCGGTCGGTTGCAGCGCGTCGAGCACCGCCGCGACTTCGGAGGGCCGGTCGAGCGGCAGGTAGTCGGCGATGTCGACCGGCAGATTCCTCGCGAGCCGCTCAGCCGACGGCGAAAAAAAAGTGAAGGCGAGCTGCCAGTCGGGATGCTCGGCGCGCAGCGTCTCGAGCACCGGCTTTGCCTGCAGTCCTTCGCCGACCGACGGCGCGTGCATCCAGACCAGGGGCCGCTTCGTGTCGCGCTGCGCCGCCGCCCACGCTGCAAGACGGGCGGCCAATCCGCGCCGCCCGTCGAGCCCTCGCGCCACTTTCTTGTCGAATCGAGCGACCAGCGGCGCCGCGCGCGTCACGACGTTCACGCTCAGCCGGTACAGGAAGGAAGTCTTGTTCACTTGGATGCGCGCGTGCGCACCGCGTAGATCGAGTCCAGCAGGTGCCGCATCGGGTCGGGGGTGTAGGGCGCTCCCGGGAGCAGGCCGCCTTCTATATAGAAGGTCGGCGTCGCATTGGCGCCCGAACGGGTTGCCCGCTGCGCATCCAGCTCGATTTCTCTGCGTACGCTGTCATCGTCGAGACAGGCGAGCAG
>Ga0137397_10001944_pt1 | contig 14425 bp, 16 predicted proteins | sample czorhiz116metaG_FD_106658 | JGI IMG/M metagenome (GOLD analysis project Ga0137397, IMG submission 106658) | Vadose zone soil microbial communities from Angelo Coast Range Reserve, California, USA - czorhiz1.16 metaG | ecosystem: Environmental > Terrestrial > Soil > Vadose zone | place: USA... | reverse complement strand
TCATTGACGAGAGTCGCCAAGGTACCTTGAGGGTGACGTGTTCGGATTCCACCTCCGACGCGATGCTGCAGATCCGCACCTCGTAGAACGCCCGTCCGCCGCCGTCCCGGACTCGTCCGAACACCTCGCATGGCGTAGACAAGTCACCGAGTACCACCCCGTCGAAGGCCACCACGGCGACCCGGTGCCGCACGCCGGCAGGCCGGCTGCAGATTGGCTTGAATCCTGCGAACAACGTCTTTTTAGCCACTGGGCTCAGTTTGCCACATTCCCTAAGATCAGAACCTCAAAAGGCAGGACGCTCATGCACAGCTCACCCCCGCTCGTGGTCATGGATTACGTCGGCCCCTCCATCGGAGCCGCAATCTTCGTGCTGATGATGTCGTTCGTGACGGAGCCAGCCCGTCGAAGCTTCAATGCCATCTTCGTGGCCGGCGCGAGCGGCGTGTATCTGAGTGGCGGGTTCGGTCCCTGGGAATTACTCTATCCCGCGATCACGGCTCCTGTGGTGTACATCGGTCTACGCTCGTACCGGTTCATCGGGCTCGCCTGGCTGATGCACTCCTGCTGGGATCTCGTGCACCACGTCTGGGGTAATCCGATCTGGCCGTTCATGCCGACATCGTCGTTCGGATGCATGATTTTCGACGCGCTCATCGCGGCGTGGTTTATCGCCGGCGCGCCGTCGATACTCACGTTCGTGTCCGGAAGACAAGTTGCCCCGACCATTCAATCGAGACGGCGCAATCGGCGATTTCGACCTGGCGGCCGACCGGTAGAGTTCCACTTCGTTGCCTCCTCGCTGCGCAAGTGAGCCTGGACTCTGGTGTGCCGGCTGCGCGGCCCACCCTTGAGAAACGACGCAGCAGCCGATCGGGCCGTGCGGTGACGCCTCCGGTGTCGCCGAGCAGCCTCGCCCAATTCAACCATATGGTAGACTATCAATTAATTGGTTGAATGAAAGGACGGCCATGCCTGACATCCGTCACGCGATTACTGTAGACGCTCCATCCGATCGTGTAAGTCAACTCGTCTCTTCCGCCGACGGTCTGGCCGTGGTGGGCTGAGGATGTGGTGAAGGTGCCAGGCTCGCCCGCCATCGAGCTCGGTTTCTTCGACAGGTCTACGGTCTACAGACTGGTGCGGAAACCGGCGCCACAGGAAATTCGGTGGGCGTGCGAGACGGGCCAGGAATGGGCCGGCACCGAGCTCGTCTTTCGCCTGCGGCCGAACGGCGAGCAGACGTTGCTCGAGTTCTCGCACGAGCGTTGGGCGGATGCGTCGCCGTATTTCGTGTCCTGCAATACCGTCTGGGGGCACTTGATGTTCAAGTTGAAAGACGCGGCCGAGCGCGGTGGCAGTCCCCGGCCGCTGTTCACGAGAACGGGCATGGAATCCTCGGCTGCGCGCGCGTACTAAAGGATGGCCTCGCCGATCGATCTCTCGGTGAGCCAGTTGGTAGCGGCGCCAACGGAACGGGTGCGCGCCGTCATGTTCGATCCCCTTCAGGATCCGCGCTGGATGGCGGCCGTCAAGACCGTTGAGCCGCTTGCCGCCGACCTCGGTCCGGGCACGCTGGTGCGGCGCACCGGCCGCTTTCTTGGACGGACTCTGCGCTGGACCACGGAAGTAACCGGGGTCTCCGCCAACCATCTCGATTTACGGATCGTCGACGGTCCTATGCGCGGCACCGTCGCGTACCGGATCGAGCGGGACGAGAGCGGATCGCGTGTGACGATCCGAAACGTGGGTCAGGCCCCAGGGTTCGCGCCACGCTGGCTCCTGACATTTGCGATGCGACGCGCGCTCGCAGCCGACCTTCGCCGGCTGCAGCGCGCGGTGGAGGGCCCGACGTGATCGCGCGGCACTCGTCGGCGGACCTCGACCGGGCCTTTGCAGCCCTGGCGCATCCGGTCCGTCGACGTATTCTCGAATCGACCCTTCGCAAGGGGCGGGGCGTCACGGAGTTGACCGAGGAGTTCGACATCTCGCTCGCGGCGGTGTCGAAGCACGTCAAGGTGCTGGAACGCGCCGGCCTTGTCTCGCGAGAGATCGCGGGGCGGGACCACGTCATCCGGGCGCGCGTGGAGGAACTCCGCGCGGCCCGCCAATGGATCGAACGTCAGACGATGTTCTGGGAGCGGGCGATGTCTCGGCTCAAAGCCGATCTCGAGGGCAGGCCGTGACGTCACCGGCGCGGGTCGGTATTCAAAGCCGTCCTTGAACGTGCGGCCGTCAAGTCCGTCACGCCGGGTCAGGCGCCGCGCCGCAGCACCGCCGCCCGCCGCTTCGCGCACGCTATCGCGGAGTGTATTCACCTCGCCCGCCGCGAGGTCCAATAGGAGTCCCGTCCGCCTTCGCAAACGTCGCGCCCGTCATGCCGTGCGAGCCCGGGGCTCGAGACGGGTTTCCCGCGACCTTGACCGCCGTGCCAATCGCGAGCGCGTCCTTCGCCCACGCCATTGACGGCACCCCGCCCATTTCGATCTGCCACTCAATCTTCTGACCCTTGTCGTCGGCCGATTCAAGGAACACCCAGGAATGCGGATTCCTCACGAGGACTCTCGTGACGGTGCCCTCCGCCTCCACGCGCTTGGTCGCGTCGTACGCCGCTGCGGCCGAATGATGGGCCACAACGGGCGTCACGGTCACCAGAAATCCGACGGCCAGCACCGATGCGGCTGAAATCGGCAATCCAACTGTCATGAGGATATCCTCCTTGCGGTTCTTCATTCCTTGTCTTCCAACTCTTCGGTCTTCAATGAATACATGAATGCGTGGTTCTCTTCATTCCTGATTGTCTCATTTGTACCTCGGGGGAATGAACTGCGTCGACAGCCGGGCTGCTTCGGGATCGCAGTCAAATGCTGTCAGCTTGTATCCCTTCGGCGCCGGCAACCATCGCATCGTGTATGAAGTCGGCTTTCTCAGGAACAGCGGATCTTCAACGGTGACAGTGGCCTTCAACTGTTCGCCGTCGCTCCAGTAGCGCTCCGTCACCTTTTTCTGCTGGGACGATGGAATCCCGTTATAGTCGTCGAATCCGGTTATGTCGAACACGTAGTGGGTGGTTTCCACCAGGAGCGCGTTCGATTCGTAGTGGCCCACCGAAAATCCTTGAATCCCATAATCGCGGGACGTGGGCTGTCGGCCGTCGAGCCACACCGTGCGGAGCTGATCGTCTTTCTCGTAGCGAAGCAGAACCCGATCCGGCCACTGCACGATCTCCATGTTGAACGGGTCGAACTCGAGAGCCGGCGGCGTGGACGGCTGGCAGTCGTATTTCGGTGAGAGCGGCTCATCGAATATCTTCTGGAAGGCCAGGGCTCTTTCGTTCAGCACCGGAAAATTCGACACGTAGTTCTTGCCGGCTGGCGTGCCGTCGGGAAGGATCGTCCCCTCGGGCACGGTCCGAGCCCAGGGAACAGTCGGACCGTTGGTCGGATGCGCGCGGCGCGTCCCATCCCATACGCCAGAGAGGTCCGGAACGGCGGCCGCCGTCGGGGCTGACTGCGCTTTCAAGGCGGGGAGCGTGTGGCCATCCATGGCCATCAGCACCACTGCGCCCGCAACTATCCCGAAACATCGTGTTGGAGATAACCGGCTGATCGTGCTTCTCATGGTTGCTCCTCATTCAGGGTCGGTGCACGACGTTTTTCCTGGACCCTCATTCAATGGTCGGCCAGCGGAAATCGACGTGAACTCTAGCACACGAGAACCATCCTCGTGGCCGTCGCGCACGGATGCGCACGCCTCGAATCAGATTGCGGCGGAGCAGCTGCGTCTGAGCTTGAATCGCGTGCCGGGCGAGCTACCGCGGGGACTTCGCCGAGCTCGGCACCCGGCGCGTCGCGCTAATGCTTCGCATCGTCGGTAAGAAGCAGAAAGTGAAGAGCTCGCAGTTAGCGGCGCCTGTTCACTTCTTGGTCTTCTCGTCGTAAGGAGCGCCGGTGCCGGCCGAGCCGAGAAAGAGCGTCTGTCCGTTCGGCAGCGTGACGTCGCGACCGTTGACTCTGAGAGACCCATCCTTGGACTGATATCCGTCGACCGTGACCTCAGTGCCGGCCTGCAGCGACTGCTTCGTAAACCCCCGCCGGTACAGCGTGTTCGGCGTGCCGGCTTCCACCATCCACTCTTCCACGCTGCCGTCGGCCTTCTTCACGTCGACGTAGATCCAGGCGTGAGGGTTGACCCAGACCATCTTCGTGACGACGCCCTTGAACTTGACCGGCCGCTTCGCGTCGAACTCCGCGCCGAAGGCATGATGGGCGACCACCGGCCTCGCCGTCAGCGCGGCGAGGAGGCCGAGACCAGCAACGACAACGCACCACTTCGTCCTCATTGCACTCACCTCTTGCCTTCGCCGTTCTTTTCGCGCGTGCGCGCGCCACTCAGGAGGTGCACGATATCGAAATTGTCTTCGTGACACGCGTACTCGTACATCTGCTCGGCGGGATCGATTTTGGTCCACGGGATCATGGCGGTCCACGGTTTGGTCCAGGTCGTCGGATCCTCGACCGTGAATTCGTAGCGGATTGCGTCGGGGGCCACGCGCGTCAGGCGCTCCGTGATTTTGTAGCTCGCGGGATTCGCCCCCTGGAACACCACGCCATCGTCGGGCCGGAAGTTGGTCGTTTCAATGACGAGCGTGTTGCCGTCGAAGCGGCCGCGCGTGTCGCCCAGCCATTGGCGCAGGTTCTTGCCGAGGTGCGGCCGGCCGTCGAGCGGGATGATGCGCGCGCTGTGGATCATCTCCGGCGCGATCACGACGAACCCCGGACTCTGGAAGATCTGGAAATCATTGTTGTAGATCGTCAGCAGGTAAGGCGGTGAATCGGTGCGAATGATGCACCGGACGGGCAAAGACATTTCCTCGGGGCTGTACGGCATGCCGGCGGCGAAGCGTGCATTCGCGTCCGCGCGGGCGCCTCGCGCCTTCTGCCGCTCGGGGCTGAGCGGCACCAGCGGAGGAATTCTTCCATCGGGCGGATCCACGATCAGCGAGGTGCGTCGGTCGCCGGTGATCTTCAGCCTGCGCGCGTCCATCCAGTGGTCGTTGTACGCGCGGTTGACGTCGGCCTCGGGCCCTCCATCGCGTCGATCGCGCGTCAGATCGAAGGCGAGCTCCTGCTGGAACTCATTGGCTTCCTCGTCGGAGAGCACGTCTTTGCCGGCGCGTGAGCTCGGGCGTTGCAGCGGCGTGCTGGTCGCGTCGTTCCAGACGCCTTGCAGATCCGGATCGCCCCACGGCGTATGAGTCGGGGTCCACGCCTTCCGCGGCGCAGGCAGCTTCCGGGCGGGCTTCGACGCCGCGGCAGACGCGGGCGCGGCGGGGGAGGCCGGTTTTGCCGGCGGCGCCTGTCCAGCGACTGCGGGTAGCGCGCCAACCCAAATCCCGACCGCCAGGAGGGCCATCGACGTTCGCAATCGGTATTTCATATGGGGCCTGCTTTCGTCTCTCGCCTGATCCGTCACGGCGTTTTCCGAAACCTCCCGAACAACAGCTCTTCGGTCCAGGGCACGCACTTGAACTCCAACTGCTGCACGCCCTTCTCCATCCGGCGATAGAGCGGAAAGCTGATCTTCCAGGGCCGTGTGAAGACCTTCGGGTCCTCGATCGTCGCCTCGTACATCAGGTGATACGGACTGACCGGCCTGTACCGCTCGACGACGTGAAGCGCGTCGCTGTGATAGTTTCCCGCGCGATCGAACCACGTCTCCTCGCGCTGCCCTGTGACGTCGACCACCAGCGTGTCGCCCTCCCAGCGTCCGCGCGACCATCCCATCCACGAGTCGGTCGGCGAGTCTCCCTTCCAGTTCATCCGAATGGTGCGTGTCGCGCTTGTGAATTCGTACGCGATCAAAATGTAGGGGCTCGACCCCTGGACGATCTGAAAGGGAAACGGCATGTACGTCGCACGGGGCACGCCCGGCATATAGCACTTGAATTCCGGATCGCCGAGGTCGTGCCACTTCTTGTCGTTGCTGACGTCGACCTTCATCCGGTTCTCGAGGTTCTGTGTCCTCCTGGCGAGCGCCGACTTCTGGTACGGAATCTCCCCGCCCTCCACGATGCTCTGTCCCGCCGGCCATCCGCCGTAGGCACCCAGCAGCTCCGGGTGCGGTCCTGACTGCGCCTCGTGGTCGTCTAGGTCGATGTTCGCGGTCACCAGCGCCTGCCACAGGCCGTTCAAGTCGGGATGACCATCGGCCAGCCGCGGCGCCTTGTAGGGAGGAAACGGTCTGGCGGGAGACGTCTGCTGACCGGCGGTCGCCGCGACGCTCAGACCGGCGGCGATGAGGGCGCCCGTCACTCCAAGCATCATTACGCGTCTGGACAGTTTGCGCACTTGATACAGTCCTTCAGTAACCTCGCTTCGCCCCAAACCCGCCGCCGCACCACGTCCGCGAGCCATCGCGGCGAACCGAGGAAGCCTGTTCCACGCGCGAGGATACCGCCTTTCGAAGATGTCTGCGGAATTGTAGCACCAGCTCCTGGTTCGAACATCAATCAGATCATGGGTCTATCCGTCGCTCGGTTCGTGATCCTCGAGACCGCCTGACGCCCGACCAAGGTTCTTGACACGCCGGTCGCACAAGCCGATCATCCGCGCTGTTCAGTGCCAATCGTCTGACGCAAGGAGGCGGCTATGGACAAACGCGGATGGATCTCAAAGGAATTCAGCAAAGGTCGCCGCTGTTTCTCAGGGAAGACCCACACCCGGTTCGGCAGCGAAAGGACTTCGACGCTGTCTCGTCCCGGTGCCCGGACGGGGATCTTCCTGGTTGCCTTCTCGATCCTTGGTCTCGCGCTCGAACAATCGACCCGGGCGTTCAACTACGTCGTCGACGCCAACGGCACCTACTGGGGTATCCAGGACGCGGCCTCACCGCGCGTCGACACCGGGAGCATCCGTGCCACGCAGGTCGCGCCGGCGGGGCAAAGCGGAGCGTTCAGCACATCGATCAACGGCTTCGGCGGCATCAAGGTGCTCGTGCAGACGCCGCGGGCTCCGCGTTTCAACGGCGAGCTGATGCGCGGCTTTGGTTTGGAATTCAATGGGGTCGATCGCTTCGCCACGACCCAGTCCGTCGACCTGGGTGGTGTCACCATCTCGCGTTCGGTGCACGTCAACCGCAGCGCGAACTGGGGGCGGTGGCTCGACACTTTCACCAACACCACGAAAGATCCGCTGACGATCAAGGTCGCCTTCGGGGGCCAGTCGGGCATCGGCGCCGCAGGCGCCACCTCGAGCGCGATCGTCAACACGTCCAGCGGCGACACGCTGGTCACCGCGGCCGACGCGTGGGTCGAGGCCGCGACGCCGCTGGCAGGCGACACGCCGGTCGGCGGCCCGCAGGCGACGGTGATCGGGACGCCGAGTCCATTCAGTGGGGCGATGACCTTCGCAGGCAACTGGCTCTTCGATACCTTCAATAACCCGCTGACGTACTCCGGCCACGAGGGGAACTTTCAGGGATACGTAAACACGCTCACGCTGCCTCCCGGCAAGAGCAAGTCGGTCCTGCACTTCATCGTGCTCGGCCCGCTCGTCACGGCGACGACCTCCGCCGGAGCGCGCGTGGCGGTTGAAGCCACCGCGAGCAGCCTCGCCGCCGCGCCCGAGATCAGCGACCTGACGACGGCAGAGATTTGCTCGATTGCCAACTTCAACATCGCATCGCTGACGATCAGCGGCTTCAGCTACGACTCCTGCGCGGGCAAGAAGATGGGCGTCGTTGCGCAGGCTCCGGCGCCGAACGCCAGGAAGCCGCACACCAGCGCGAAGTACGACGTGGTCGAGAAGACGATCGGCCAACTACGACGCGACATGGAGCGCGGCCGCACGACTTCGCAGGAGATTACGCGCGCGTATCTCGACCGGATCGAGTTCTACGACCAGGGTCAGTTCGGATTCCACGCGTACGAAATCGTCGCGTCCGACGCGATGGCCCAGGCCAGGGCCGCTGACGCCGCTCGCAGGGCGGGCAAGACGGGCCCGCTGCTGGGCATACCGATCGCGGTGAAGAATCTCTTCGACACCTTTGACATGCCGACGACCAACGGGAGCATGACGTTCGCGGGATTCCGCCCCGCGCACGACGCCTTCCAGGTCGCAAGGCTGCGCGAGGCCGGCGCGGTCATCATCGGCAAGGCGGCGTTGGAGGAGTACGCCACCAGCGGCAACTACTCCAACGACGCGTGGGGGCAGGTGTGGAACGTATTCAACCCGTCGAAGTCGGCGATCGCATCGAGCGGCGGCTCGGCCAGCGCTCTGGCGGCGAGCTTGGCGGCGGGGGCGCTCGGATCGCAAACCGGCGACTCGTTGTACGGCCCCGCGAGCGGGGCGAGCCTCGTGACGCTGCGCGGCACCGACGGCCTGGAGAGCGGCACCGGGGTCATGCCGCTGGTGTACCTGACGGACTTCGGTGGCGTGATGGCGCGCTCGGTCTCGGACCTCGCCGACATGCTCGACATCGTGGTCGGCACCGATCCCAACGATCCCGCAACGGCGCCGGCCGACGAGCGCGCCCCCGCGGACTGGCGCTCGGTGCTGGACGTCCACGCTCTGGAGGGCAAGCGGATCGGCTACATCCCCTCGGTGTGGGTCGATCCGTTCTTGACGACAGGCACGACCAACGCTGAGAAAGCTGCGCTCAAGTACCTCGTGGATGCCGGCGCGACGATCGTCGAGATGGGCGTGACCGTGGGCGGCACCGACACGCCGCCGGCGCCCCTCGCGCCGCCCGGCGACATCCGCTCGGAAGGCTGGAGGCTATATATCGACAGCCATCCGGAACTGGTGACCCAGGGCTTCTCGATCTTCACCGCGGTCGACGTGAATTGCTCGCAGAAGAAAGTCGCCTACGTCCGCGCTGAGGCGAGCACCTGCTCGCTGGCGCCGGCACCTCGGTTGACGGCGGCCCAGATCCAGGCGTTTCGGGATTATCGGCTGGGGCGCCAGAACACCGCGAAGACGTGGATGGATACCGCAGGCTCCGACCACCTGGGCGTTGACGCCGTCGTCTACCCCGGGCTGTTGAGCGACATCAGCCTCAACGACGGAGGCGGCAGCAAGGCAAGCTTCGGTCGCCGCGACACGCCGGGGGCCGCGAACGGCATTCCGACGGTCGTCTTCCCCGCCGGATACAACGACCATGGACAGCCGATCAATATCCAGCTCCTGGGACGGGCGTGGGATGACGGCAAACTTGTCGGCATGGCCTACGCGTTCGAGCACCTCGCCAACGCCGCCGGCAACGGCCACGTCGCCGCGAGCACAGCGCCGGCGCTCCGCCACGAACGGGACGATGACGATCATGGCGATGGTAACGGCGACGAAGGCAAGGGCGATGACAGTAAGAGAGATGGCGGTAAGAAGGACGACGTCAAGAAGGGCACGGACGACGGTAAGAAGTAGCTGTTATCCACAAGTAATTCAGTCCGAGCTGGAACTGTCAGTAGTTGTGGGGTGTCGAGTCCGACGTTCGGGCAAATCACGAGCGCAGGCGACGGGCGGAACGTCCAGTTGGCTCTGAAGTATATGTATAAAGTAGTCGGCAGGCCCGGACGCTCTCGACTCGCCGGACGCGTTGAGACCAGGAGAGAGACCAGGAGAGAGAACAGGCCAAGAGGACACTCGTGGGACTGATCGTCACAGGCCCGCCAGGAAAGGAACACACCATGACTCGACTGCTGCCCGTGTGTATCGCAGTGCTGACGGCCGTTGGACTCGCCGCTCAGGCCCCTGCTCCGCAGCGCCCCGATCCGCGGTCCCTCCGCTTGCGGGGCGACCGGTTCAAGCCGCTCACCTACGACGCGATGACGCAGGCGCAGAAGACCATGATCGACCATCTGCTGTCGGGTCCCCGGGCCGGGGCGGATGGACCGTTCAACGTTCTGCTGCGCAGCCCCGAGATGGGCGACCTCGCGCAGCAGTTCGGGGCGTCGACGCGCTTCAACTCCTCCGTGCCCCGGAAGTTGAACGAGCTGGCGATCATCATCGTGGCGCGCCACTGGACTTCGCAGTTCGAGTGGCAGGCGCACCATCGCGCGGCGCTGCAGGCGGGCCTCAGCCCGGTCATCGCCGACGCGATCGCCCAGGGGAAGCAACCGACCGAGATGCAAAAGGATGAGGAAGCCGTCTACAACTTCTGCTCGGAGTTGCTCAACACGAAGCAAGTCAGCGATGCGACGTTTGCCGCCGCCAGGAATGCGGTCGGCGAACGCGGTGTCGTGGATCTCATCGGGGTGATGGGATGGTACCACACGGTGTCGATGCTCCTGAACGTCGACCGCTATCCGCTGCCGGATGGTGCACGGCCGGAGCTGAAGCCCCTCAAGTAGCCCCCACGGCCTTTGCAAGGAGCCGGTTCGTCTCGACGTTCGCGAACGAAGCAGAGTGCTCGACAACTGAACGGAGGTGGCCATCAGCGTGTCACCCTGTTTCTCCTTCGGACTTCTCAATCAGGATCAAGGCAGGCGATGTCGTGAAGTTAACCGCGCTGAAGCAACACAAAAACGTTTCCGAGCTGCTTGCCAAGGCGTGAGCGATTTGGTAGAACCTTCCGACCCGCAAGGAGGCCTGATGGCGAGAACTGCCGCGAAAGGACTGAGCACGGACAGATTGAAGAATCTCGCGCGCCGGGGCGCAGAGGTGGCGCTCGAGGAACTCCGCGCCGAGATTGTTGCGATCGAGCGAACCTTTCCGGAACTGCGTCTCTCGGCGCGGCGCCGTGCGCTGGGCCGATCTGTGAGAGCGGCGACGAGTCGGACGCGCCGGATGTCGGCAGCGGCACGCAAGGCCGTATCCGCGCGGATGACAAAGTATTGGGCCGAGCGCCGGAAGGCGAGGGCCAAGGTGGCGAAGTAAGCTAGAGCCCTTCCAGCCGCGCCTCGGCGTCGCCGAAACGATCGAGCTTCACGCTCATGCGGTCCATGATCGACAGGTACAAGCCACACAACTTGCGATTGGCGTCGCCTGCATACAAGTAGTCCAGCGATCGGCCGGTCTCGAGCGTTCCGCCCAGACCGCCGGCCAGGACCACCGGCAGCTTCATGTTGTCGTGCTTCCAGCCCGCCCACATGTTCGAGAGCCACAGCAGGCAGCTGCTGTCGAGCACCGTACCCTCGCCTTCGGGCATCGCGTCCAGCTTTCCGGCGAGGTACGCGAGCTGGCTCAGGTGGAAGCGCGCGATGCGCTCGTAGCCGTCCGACAAATCGTCATGCGACGCGGAGTGGTGTCCGTCGCGCACGTCGAGGAACGGATAGTACAAGGACGACAGGTCGCGCGCGAGCAGCAGCGAGGCGATGCGCGTCTTGTCGGTCTGGAACGCCAGCGCGATGATGTCGCACATCAGGCGCGTGTGCTCGCGAAGATCCTCGGGCAACCCGTTCTGCGGGCGCTCCATCGTGAACAGCGGCCGCCCGTTGTGTCTGGCGAAGTCGTCCGCCTTGTCCAGGGCGTCGCGCATCGGCTCGATCCGCTTCTCCACCTCGCGCACGCTCGTCAGATACTCGTCGAGCTTCGCCTTGTCGGCCGAACTGACGGATCGACCGAGACCCTGTGCGCACTCTTTCACGCGGTCGAGGATGCTTCGATGGCGAAGGCTCCCGCGATTCTCGAACAGGCTGTCGAACGCCAGCGATGGATACACCTGGATTGGCACCGGCGAGCCATCGCTCTGCCACGAAATGTGTGAGCTGTACACCATCGAGAAGTTCGTCTCGTGATACCCGGTCAGGGGCTGTTCGCACGCCAGCACGAGGCTCGGCTGCGGCATCTCCTGCCCAAGGCGCTTCGCGAGGACCTGGTCGATGGTGATGCCTGCCCGGACGCCGGGGCCCTTCTGAATGGGAACGCCGGAAAGAAGGTTGCCGGTCTGGCCAGGGTGAATCCCCATCCCGACGGCCGGCTTGTTGAAGAGACCGTTGATCACATTGATCTTCGACTTCAGCGGCTCCAGCGGCCAGAGGCTCCTGCTCAACGTCATGTCGGCGCCCGACCCCTTGGCCCACCAGTGATTCCCGTTGATGCCGTTGCCCATGAACAGGACGGCGAAGCGCCTCGGGAACGTGCTGCCCCACGCCGGCAGTGATTCCAGCCAGGGGAGCGCCACGGCGACGCCGACGCCGCGGAGCACGGTTCGTCTGGAGATACCGCTCATGCATTCACCTCGAGCCTGCAGCGCCGCGCTTGCGAGGAAGCGAACCGGTCTGTGTCTCGTGCGCTCTGTGGTTGTCTTCCTCGCACGACGTTCACTCCGGCGGCGGGAGAAACTTCACGCACACCGGCGACGGCGCGTGGGCGAAGACGCCTGATGGTTTCAGTCGGCCATTCCCCGCATCAATCCGCGCCACAAGCAGGGTATCCGAATCCTGATTCGCGATCGCCAGATGTCTGGCCGAGGGTTCGATCCCGAAGTGCCTCGGCTTGAACCCGCCCGTGCCTTGTTCCTCGACGTAGGTGAGCGTCCCTTTGTCCGGTTCGACGTTGAACAGCACGACGCTGTTGTGCCCGCGATTCGACGCGTAGAGGTATTTCCCCGACGGGTGGATGTCCACCTCCGCGCCGCTATTGGCGCCGTCAAAGTATTCCGGCAGTGTCGAAACGGTTTGCAATTCCTTCAGGACCCCGGCGGCCGAATCGTACGCGAAAGCGGTGATCGTGGAGCTCAGCTCGTTGACGACGTACGCAAAGCGGCCATCGGGGCGGAAGACCATGTGTCTCGGGCCGGCGCCGGGTTTGAGCTGCACAAACGGCGGATCGTGCGGAGTCAATTTCCCGTGCGCCGCGTCGAATCGATAGGTGAGGACCTTGTCCAGCCCAAGGTCGCACACGAACGCGAATCGATTCGCGGGACCCAGCGTCACGCAGTGCGCGTGCGGGCCCTTCTGGCGTTCGGGATGGACACTCTTGCCGGTGTGCTGCACGACATCGCTGGCCGCGCCGAGTCGCCCGTCAGACGCGACCGGCAAGACGGACACGCTTCCGCTGCCGTAGTTCGCGACGAGCAGATTCCGGCGTTCCTTATCCAGAACCAGGTGACACGGGCCCGTGCCCATCGACGGCCGCTGATTCACGCGCGCCAGCATGCCGGTCGTGGGATCGATCGCAAACGCGCTCACCGCGCCGGTCGGCTTGCCTTCGAACTCGTTGAGCTCGTTCACCGCGAAAAGCACGCGGCGCTTCAGGTCGAGTTCGATGAACGAGGGATTCGGTGTTTCGGCCGCCAGGCCGAGCGGAACCAGCGTGATGTTCTGCGACACCTCGAGGTTCTCGGTCTGCAGCCGGAAGAGATAGATCCCCTTGCTCTTCGATCCCGTGTACGTCCCGACATAGACGAAAGTGGGAACCGCCACGTCGCCGCTCCCTTCGGGTGGATGCGCACCCTGGCGCGAGTCAGGTGCTCCAAGGTTCGGCGCGCCGAGCGCGCCCATACTACAACTGTGTTAGGCTCTCCGACCACTCACGACGTCCAGCGCAGCGACAATGGTCTCTGGAGGTTGCCGCCGATGGAGCGAATGTTTCTCCCTCACGTGGAGCAGAATCCCCAACCGGGGCCGTATCGTGACCTGATTCAGATGATGCAGCGGCACGGAAGCGACTATCCGCAGATCTGGCATCTGTTCGCATACCTTCCGGCGGCCACCGAGCACCTCGCGCGGTTCACGCAGGCGATGCTTCGCGGCCCATCGCCGCTCAGCCCCGGGATGCGCGAGCTCATCGCGGCGTACACATCGCAGCGAAACGATTGCCCGTTTTGAATCAAGGCTCACGCCGCAGTTGCGGCGGAGCTGCTGGGCGACGAGGCGCTGGTCCGAAGCGTGCTGGCGGACGTCGAGTCGTCCTCACTCGACGATCGGCACAAGGCACTGTTTCGATTCGTCGACAGGGTGAATGGCGACTCGCCGCGGATCACTCCCGCAGAACTGGACTCGCTGCGCGCCGCCGGTTGGACCGACGAGGCGATCTATTTCGCCGTCACCGTTTGCGCGCTCTTCAACTTCTACAACCGGTGGATCGATGCCACCGGCGTGCACGCCATGTCGGACGAGGCGCACCGCGAGGGAGGGAAACGCATGGCCGTGCAAGGTTACGCGCGGAGTTGACGAGGGCCCGCACCGAACGCCGCGAATCAAGACGGCTGTCTGGAACCTCTCGCGCCGGCCTGTCCGTGAACGGCTTGTCCCGCTCCAATCGGCGGGTCGGTGACGTCGCTCGCCCGCTTGGCGGCGTCGATCCGCTCGACGTTTGCGTCGTACGACAAGTTGGGGCTCGCCGGAGCCTGCGCCGGAGGATATCGATGCGTGCCGTACACCGGGTACGCTTCGGTACGAAGGTGCGCGAGCATCGCATGCCCGCGGCGCGTGGATCGCTCGTGCCTGAGCGCCGAAATGTCGATCGGCGCGACGACGATCCGT
>Ga0137397_10001943_pt1 | contig 14426 bp, 11 predicted proteins | sample czorhiz116metaG_FD_106658 | JGI IMG/M metagenome (GOLD analysis project Ga0137397, IMG submission 106658) | Vadose zone soil microbial communities from Angelo Coast Range Reserve, California, USA - czorhiz1.16 metaG | ecosystem: Environmental > Terrestrial > Soil > Vadose zone | place: USA... | reverse complement strand
GCACGCGTCTGCCTTCGCCGATCAATGGGTGAACAAGTTCGGGTTCCCCGAATGGGAACTCAGTTGGGTTGGCCTTCTCGAGCTTGCGTGCGTAACCCTCTATTTGATTCCACGAACGGCGGTCCTCGGCGGTGTGCTGCTCGCAGCATTCCTTGGGGGCGCTGTCGCAACACATGTTCGCCTCGCTGATCCCGCATTCGTCGTCGCGGCCTCACTTGGCGTGCTCGCTTGGGGAGGGCTCTATCTTCGTGACTCGCGGTTGCGCGTGCTCCTGCCGCTTAGGCAACAACCCGGCCAAACGGGCGAACTTTCGACCGGAGTACGCTAAGCTAAGGATGTGCGTTATCAGGGACGGTCAATGCCGCGGATATGGTGTCAAAATAGTGCTCGCCATCAACGAATCCACTCAGGCCTAGTTGGACGACTCTAAAGAAAGGGTCGAGCGCTTCGAAGGCTGCGAATGCTGCGTTTGGCATTACTAACTCCTTAGTTGCTCGACATTCGTCAGATTCATCAAAGCCTTCATGAGTGGTGTTACGACTACGACGTCGAGAGCAGCGGTGGTACACCGGCCGCGCACTACGTCTCCGATCTGAGGGAGTTCTCCGGCATCGTCTTTCCGACGAAGAGGAGGATATTCCCTCGTCAGTCGGATGGTCGTTCCCCTCCCGAACCCTTGGTCGTGTCCATCGATCTGGATTAGATTGTCCTCAGCTGAGGGATGACGGTCCAGGGGCTTGCAACGGGCTTTAAGCGATTCGTCCATGCGATCGGCCCCCGATTGTCCAGCTTTTCACCATTGGTGAGATTTCGTCAACAAAGCTTCAGGGAAACTCTTTAGATAACGCCGTTTACGCTGGACTGCGAATTGCCATCTACTTGTGCAATCAGGATTCATGCTGAAACACAAGGAGGACAGATGCGTCGCACCGAAAGCTTGGGAGACATCGTCGTGATCCATCCGCTCGACCCTGAAGATGGGTCGGCGATCATTCCGATTAGAACCGCAGGGCGCACACAAAAAGGCGTGCGCTGGAGGATCGACGCACGAAAGCAGTTCGACGCTTTGATGGAGGGCGTTTCGCCGCCTGACGACGTGACATTCGAATCGGCCACTGTCGGCGTGTCTTCAATATTCCATTTAACGGCACACGACTTCAGGAGAGGCGGGCATTACAACACATAGCCAGCACAGTAAGAGGCACGAAATAGGGTAGTGGCGGAATTGGAGGCAAATAAGATGTCAGTCAATAACTCCCGCATGCCAACTTCGGAAAGGAGCCTCGGAATTGACCAGTCCTAATCTTCCACGCTTCGCCCCGGGTGGTCCGGGCATTGAACCTCGGTGGACGCGAGGCACGAAAGCAGCGGTTGGAACTGCATATTCAACTTCCAGTCGCGTCTGGTACACCCTGGACGACGGTTGCGTGACGGAGGTGTATTACCCAACCATCGATTCACCACAAATCCGTGACCTGCAGTTCCTGGTCACGGACGGCGAGAGTTTCTTTCACGATGAGCGGAGGAACTTCGTCGGACAGAGCGATTGCATTTCTGAAGCGGCGCTTGGCTTTACTGCAACCAACCGGGAGAAGGAAGGTCGCTATAGCATCCATAAGACGATCCTTGGCGACCCGCATCAGAATTGCCTTCTGATACAAACCCACCTAGACGCACCTCCTGAGTTGCTGCCGAAATTGCGAATGTATGTGCTTTGCGCACCGCACCTTGAAATCGGGGGCTGGCACAACAATGGTGAGGTGCTTCGGTTCGACGGGCACACAGTCCTGGTCGCCCACAAAGGTAATACCTGGCTCGTAATCGGGGCCACCGTTCCTTTTACGGAATGTTCCTGCGGTTACGTCGGGGTGAATGATGGCTGGACCGACTTGGCGGACAATTATCGCCTCGATTGGCAATACGATGCGGTCCTTGACGGCAACATCGCTTTGACCGGTGGGCTCGATCTCTCACACTCCAGCAAATTCACACTCGCCCTCGCGTTCGGTACGACCAGGCACAATGCCCTTAGCACGCTTGCCCAGTCGTTGAGCATTCCGTTTGAACAGACGCTCGAGGCTTTCACTCGACAATGGGACCGGACATCCAAACGGTTTGCGCTCACGGCCGGATCGAAGAGTTCCAAGCTGTTCGAACGCAGCGTTAATCTCCTGCTCGCGCATGAGGACAAGACTTATCCGGGAGCCATGATCGCGTCACTGAGTATTCCCTGGGGTGACGAAAAAGGCGATGAGGAACTTGGTGGCTACCATCTCGTGTGGACACGGGACATGGTGAAGTGCGTGACTGCACTGCTGGCAGTTGGCGACTTGCACACACCATTACGCGCACTAATTTATCTCGCCGTGTCGCAGCGCGGCCACGGGGGGTTTTACCAGAATTTCTGGATCGACGGCCGGCCTCATTGGCGCGGCATACAGTTGGACGGAGTCGCATTTCCAGTTCTTCTGGCGTGGCGGTTGTGGAAACTAGATGCGTTGGGAAACTTCGATCCCTACAGCATGGTTCGTCGCGCTTGCGGGTTCCTCATCCGAGAAGGCCCGGTCACCGCCCAGGACCGGTGGGAGGAAGCCAGCGGCTACTCACCATCAACCCTGGCCGTCCACATTGCGGCGCTGATATGCGCAGCAGAGTTCTTCGCCGACCGAGGCGACCAAGGCACAGCCGAATTCGTCCGTGACTACGCGGATTTCCTCGAATCACATATCGACCGTTGGACAGTCACGACGCAAGGGACGCTCGTCCCTGGGGTAACCCGGCATTACATCCGCATCAACCCAGGCGATATCCGTCATTGCACAGACGAAGATCCCAATTGTGGAACATTGGTCTTAGCAAATCAGGGTCCCGGTGATCGCGCTGAATTTCCTGCTAAAGAAATCGTTGATGCCGGCTTTCTCGAACTGGTGCGTTATGGAATTCGTGACGCACATGACTCCCTGATACAGGACTCACTGCGCGTCGTCGACGCTGTACTAAAGGTGGACACCCCCTTCGGTCCGTGTTGGCGACGCTACAATCACGATGGATTTGGTCAACGTGATGATGGCGCCTCATATAACGGTTGGGGAGTCGGGCGTGCGTGGCCGCTGTTGACGGCCGAGCGAGGTCATTACGAGCTTGCCGCTGGCCGAGATGCAGAGCCCTATCTCCGCGCCCTCGAGAAATTTTCCGGAGGCATTGGTTTGATACCCGAGCAGATCTGGGACGCACCGGACCTGCCATCGCGTCATTTCTTCTTGGGTCGAAAGACCGGCGCAGCTATGCCTCTCTTGTGGGCACATGCGGAATACGTGAAGCTGCGTCACTCCGTGGTGGACGGCAAGAGCTGTGATGTGATCGAACCGGCATATGATCGCTATGTGCGGGGCCATCGGGAGCACCGTCCCATAGAGGTATGGAAATTCAATCGTCAGGTGCCAATGATCGCGGTCGGCACGCGCCTGCGCATTCAGGCGACTTCGCCGTTCCTGCTGCATTGGACAAGCGATGAATGGCTGCATTCTACGGACACACGATCCACGACGACCAGCGTCGACATCGATTTTGTCGACCTCCCACTGCCTCAACAGAACACAACGATTCGATTCACGTTCCTGTGGGTAGACGAGAACCGATGGGAAGGCAAGGATTACACCGTCGAATTTGCAGGCTCGAGCCCATCCACAGAAGAGCCAGCAAGTGACTCTAACGCCGAAGTCCTCGGAGAGAAGGTCGCGGAAGAAAGTTTTACGGTAAAAGAGCTCTGAACTCAGCACCTAGATGTATTTCAGCGAAGGATCAGTATGCAATTGGGAATGGTAGGTCTCGGCAGGATGGGTGCGAACATGGTCCGGCGAATGATCCACAGAGGGCACGAGTGTGTCGTGTTTGACAGGTCGCCGAACGCGGTGGGTGACTTGGTGAAGGAAAACGCACTCGGAGCGGTTTCGCTGTCGGACCTGGTTAGCAAGCTGGAGAAGCCGCGGACAGTGTGGCTGATGGTTCCGGCCGCAGCCGTTGACCAGACGATCGCAGACCTTGTGACTTACCTTGAGGATGGCGACATCGTCGTCGATGGCGGAAATTCGTATTACATCGACGACATCCGGCGCTCAAAGGAACTCGCGGCGAATGGGATTCACTATGTGGACGTCGGAACGAGTGGCGGCGTGAAGGGCCTTGAACGGGGCTATTGCCTGATGATTGGCGGTGAGGCCAGGGTCGTTGAGCACCTCGACCCAATTTTTTCCGCCCTCGCTCCCGGTGCCGGCGACATCGGACGGACGCCTGGGCGGGAAAGGCTCGCTGGCACCGCAGAACAAGGTTATCTGCATTGCGGTCCAAACGGCGCAGGTCACTTTGTCAAGATGGTACACAACGGAATCGAGTACGGGATCATGGCAGCATATGCCGAAGGATTGGGAATCCTTCACTCGGCAAACGTTGGCAAGCAGGAAGGCGGAATCGATGCAGAAACCACACCGTTGCGCAGTCCTGAGCATTACCAGTACGACCTGAATCTTCCGGACATTACCGAGGTCTGGCGACGCGGCAGCGTCATCGCCTCATGGCTGCTGGACCTCACGGCCGCGGCCTTACTCCACGACCCTGCTCTATCTACGTTCGAGGGCCGAGTGTCGGATTCGGGCGAAGGCCGATGGACGATCAAAGCCGCCATTGACGAGGCCGTGCCGGTGCCAGTTCTCACAGCCTCTTTGTATGAGCGCTTCAGTTCACGAGGACATGCGGAGTTCGCCGATAAGGTGCTCTCTGCAATGCGCTATCAATTTGGCGGGCACCAGGAGAAGTCCGTGGAGCAAACCGGGGGTTAGCCATGCTACTTGTTGGTGATATAGGCGGTACGAAAACCGACTTGGCGATCTACGCGAGCGGATCGAACCCACATTCACCGGTCGCTCGGAGGCAATTCCATAGCGCCGATTACCCCAGCCTGCAGGCGGTAGTCACCGAATTTCTGGCAGAGGTGAGAACGTCAGTACACCACGCGACTTTTGATGTCGCCGGACCTGTTATCGGGAAATCCGTTGTCACGACGAACTTGCCTTGGGTCATGGATGAAGACTCGCTGGCGACCGACTTGAAACTGAAATCCGTCCACCTGATGAACGATCTGGAGGCAGTCGCGCGAGCGATTCCCAGTTTGCGAAAAAGCGATGTCGTCACTTTGAACATAGGCGAGCCTATTCCCAAAACCGTCATTGGAGTCCTCGCTCCTGGCACCGGTTTGGGAGAGTCCTTTCTCACCTGGGATGAAGCGCGCTACTTGCCGCAGAGTTCCGAGGGCGGCCACGCGGATTTCGCTGCCACGGAGAAGGGGCAGATTCGTCTCCTGGAATACATGCTAAAGCGGTTCGACCACGTCAGTGTGGAACGCGTCTGTTCTGGAATTGGCATTCCCAACATTTATGAATACCTTCGTGACGTCGAGCACGTCTACGAGATGCCTGAAGTCGCAGGACAGATCGCCTCGGCAAAAGATCCCACAAGAGTAATCATCGACGCAGCCGTTGACCCTCACCGAGAGAGCCAATTGTGCCGAGCCACAATAGAGATGTTTGTCTCGATTCTCGCCAGCGAGGCCGGAAATCTTGCGTTGAAGGTTCTCGCTACCGAGGGGATTTACCTGGCTGGCAGTATCGCGTTGCACACTCTAGCTGTGCTGCAGGAGCCCGCGTTCATGCGAGCCTTTGCAAACAAAGGTCGCTTTTCGGCACTGATGAAGCGCATTCCAGTTCACGTCATCGTTACAAATGCTGCATTGCTCGGAGCTGCAACCTACGCGTTGGAGAACTCAACGGATTAATGAGAGTAACCCCATGGAAATGTTTCAAACTGTTTACCTCGCTAGACACGGCGAAACGGCATGGACTGTAACTGGGCAGCATACCGGGCTCACCGACTTACCTCTAACTGTGCGTGGAGAATTCAATGCGCGACGACTCGGCGACCGGCTGGGTGGAATTACATTCGAAAAGGTGTACACGAGTCCTTTGCGCCGCGCGTTACAGACATGCGAGTTGGCAGGCTTCGGGTCCACCGCTGCCATCGATGACGACCTTGTCGAATGGAACTACGGTAAGTATGAAGGTCGCCTGACAGCAGACATCCTTGCCGAGCGTCCGGATTGGCAGTTGTTCCGCGACGGCTGTCCGGGCGGCGAGTCGCCGGATCAAGTAGCTGGGCGCGCGGCTCGAATCGTGACGCGCATCCACAGGTTGACTGGCAATGTGTTGCTATTTTCCAGCGGGCATCTTCTGCGGGTACTGGCTGCCCGTTGGTTAGGGATCGAAACACTTGTTGCACGGTTTTTCATGCTGAGCACCGCCAGTGTGAGCACGCTCGGCTACGAAAGCAATCGGAACCAGCCTGCCATCCTGCTGTGGAATGACACTCACCATCTGCTCACAGAAAGGGACGAGAGTTGAAACACAAACTGCAAATTGGCGCGGCAACAGGTTGTCTGATACTTGTCGTTGTGCTTGTCCTCGGTTGCTCCAAGCCTAGCGAGGCGCCACAAGCCGCGGCTCCGGTCGAAGTTGAGGTGGCGCAGGTTGAGCAGCAGGACGTCCCGATTCAAAGCGAATGGATCGGTACGCTCGACGGCATGGTCAACGCCGAGATCAGGGCTCAGGTGTCCGGTTACCTGCTCAATCAAAATTACACTGAAGGCTCCTTCGTCAGGAAGGGGCAGATACTGTTTGAGATCGATGCGAGGCCATTTCAGGCGGCGGTCGATCACGCGAAAGGAGATCTGGCAAAAGCCCAGGCGCAACTCACACAGGCCGACGGGCAACTCTTGCAGTCGCAGGCGCAGTTGACACAGTCCGAGGCGAATCAGGGCAAGACTCAGCTCGATGTGAATCGCTACACTCCGCTCGCCAGGGAGAAGGCGGTCACCGACCAGGAGCTCGATAACGCGGTTCAAGCCAATCTCGCCGGTCTGGCCCAAGTGAAGGCTTCGAGTGCCGGGATCGAGACGGCGAAAGCCGCTATCGTTGCCGCCAAAGCTGGGGTCGCGGCGGCCGAAGCAGCGGTACAGAGTGCCGAACTCAACTTGAGTTTTACTAAAATCACTTCTCTCATTGACGGCATCGCCGGCATCGCTCTGGCCCAGGTCGGCAACCTGGTCAGCCCAACCAGTGAACCTCTCACCACGGTTTCTACTGTGGATCCGATCAAGGTCTATTTCACCCCTACAGAACAGGAGTATCTGGAGTTTACGAGACTAAACCCGACTCAGAGCCAACGAGACGCGGCAAGCAGAAGACTTGAACTGGAGTTGGTCCTGGTTGATGGCACCACTTATCCCCGGAAAGGACGGTTCTTCGTCGCGGACCGGCAGATCGATCAGAGAACAGGAGCGATCCGGCTTGCCGGGCTTTTCCCCAACCCGGGAGACATTCTTCGGCCCGGCCAGTATGGCCGGGTACGCACGGTCACCAGCATCAAAGAAGGCGCGCTGCTCGTGCCGCAACGGGCCGTCACAGAGTTGCAGGGCGGTTACCAAGTCGCGGTTGTGGTCGGTGATAACAAGGTCAGCGTTCGACCCGTCAAGGTCGGCAATCGCGTCGGATCAATGTGGATTATAGAGGAAGGATTGAAGGCGGGCGAAAGAGTCGTCGCCGAAGGCACACAAAAGGTCAGGCCGGACGCAGTGGTCAACCCGAAACCGTTTGTCGCGCCTTCACCAAGGTCAGCGCAATAGGAGCGGCACTCATCCATGATCTCCAATTTCTTCATTAATCGGCCAATCGTCGCGATGGTCATCGCCATTCTCACTGTCGTCGTCGGTTTCATCGCCATGCGCGATCTGCCGTTGGCCCAGTTCCCCGAGATCGTGCCACCCCAGATCGTCGCTTCCACGACCTACACCGGAGCGGACGCCATCACCATCGAGCAGTCGGTCGCCACTCCGATCGAGCAGCAGATGAACGGCGTGGACAATATGCTCTATATGCAGTCGACCAACGCCAACGATGGGACGATGCAGCTGACTGTGACGTTCGGTATTGAAACCGACGTCAACACCGATCAGGTAAATGTCCAGAACCGCATAGCGCAGGCGCAACCGAACCTTCCCGTCGATGTTAACCAGTTCGGGATCAGCCTGAACAAATCCACGGGACTTCCGATGCTCGTGATTTCGATCTTGTCGCCAAACAACACTCACGACTCGCTGTTCCTCGCAAACTACGCCAATATCAACATCAACGACGCACTCTACAGAGTGCCTGGCGTCGGGCAGGTGCGCGTTTTTGGCGCGACGGATTACGCGATGCGCATCTGGGTCAAGCCGGATGTGCTGTCCACACTTGGTCTCTCGGTTCCCGATCTCGCGGGCGCGGTCCGGCAGCAGAGCACTGTCAACCCATCCGGCCAGCTGGGTGCTGAGCCTCTGCCGGAGAGGGTGGAGAAGACCTACACAGTTCGAGCGCAGGGGCGGCTCCAGACGCCGGAAGAGTTTGGCCAGATCGTCGTGCGCTCCAACCCCGACGGGTCAGTCGTGCGATTGAGGGACGTCGCCAGGATTGAACTCGGCGCCCTTAACTATCAGCAGACGTCGCGCGTTAATGGGCAGGCTGCCGCCATCATCGCGGTCTTTCAGGTTCCGGGCTCAAATGCGCTCGAGGTTGCCGATGGGGTCAAAAAGACTATTGCGGAACTGAAAGGGCGGTTTCCAGCCGACCTCGATTACGTGGTCTCACTCGACACCACGCTGCCGGTGAGCGAAGGCATCCGCGAGATCGTGCAAACGCTGATCGAGGCCATGATCCTCGTTATCATCGTCGTTTTCCTCTTCCTGCAAAACTGGCGCGCCACTCTCATCCCGGCGGTCGCCGTGCCGGTGTCGCTCGTCGGCACGTTCGCTGTGTTTCCCCTGTTGGGTTTTTCAATCAACACCTTGTCGTTGTTCGGTCTGGTGCTCGCGATCGGTCTTGTCGTTGATGACGCGATCGTGGTTGTCGAAGCGGTCGAACATCACATCGAGAAGGGAATGTCTCCGCGCGAGGCCACGATCCAGGCGATGAAGGAGGTCTCGGGGCCGGTGATCGGCATTGCTCTGATTCTCTCGTCAGTCTTCCTGCCCGTGGCGTTTATGGGCGGCATTCAGGGTCGGCTGAACAATCAGTTCGCGGTGACGATTGCGATCTCCGTGCTCATTTCCGCCTTCAACGCGCTGACCCTCTCGCCCGCGCTCTCTGCGCTGCTGCTCAGGCCGCGCACGGAGTCGCACGGCATTCTTGCGCGCTTCTACGGGGGCTTCAATCGGGTGTTTACGAAGGCAACGCACGGGTACGTCAACTGGAGCCACGACCTTATCCGCAAGGCGATTGTGGGAATGTTGATTCTCGCCGTCTTCATTCTGGCGGATGCCCTCATCAGTAGACGGCTGCCGACCGGCTTTCTGCCTGAAGAAGACTACGGCTACGTATTCCTGAACGTGCAGCTTCCAGCGGCAGCGTCACTGTCGAGGACGGACGAGGTGTTGAGGAAGATCGAGGGGATCCTCGGCCAGACCGAAGGAGTGCGGGATTACAACACCATTGGCGGTTTCAGTCTGCTGACTCGCACTTCAGCCAGTTACCAGGGCTTCTTCTTCGTTAGTCTCAAACCATCGGATGAGCGCACCGAGGAGCAACACGGAGCGCGAGCGATTGTTGATCGCCTGAACCAAGCTCTGGCGGCCCGAGTGCCGGAGGCAATAGCTTTCGCCTTTATGCCTCCGTCGATTCCCGGACTCGGCAACTCAGGCGGGTTTTCTTTCTGGCTGCAGGATCGCAGCGGCGGGTCGGCCGAATTTCTAGACCAGAATCTGCAGAGTTTCCTCGCCGCTGCCCGCCGGCGTCCGGAGCTGGCCGGAGTCGCTTCGCAGTTCTCTGGCTCCGTCCCACAAATCTACGCTGATGTGGATCGCGACAAAGTATTGAAACAGGGAGTTGCCGTAGCGGATGTATACCAAACGCTGCAAGCCTATCTGGGCGGCCTTTATCTCAACCAGTTCAACCGCTTTGGCCGACAGTGGCGTGTGTTCCTGCAGGCGGAAGGGGAAGGGCGTCGGAACGATCAGGACATCCGACAGTACTTCGTGCGGAATAATCAGGGGAATATGGTTCCGCTCTCGGCGCTGGTGACCACGCGCAACATCAGCGGCCCGGAATACACCAACCGTTTCAATCTTTATCGAGCCGCTCAGGTCATAGGCGGCGCCGCACCCGGTTACAGTTCCGGTCGGGCGATGGCCGCGGTCGAAGAGGTGGCCAGGCAAGTCCTGCCCCCCGAGATGGGCTATGACTGGGCCGATCTCTCCTACCAGGAGAGGCAAGCATCGGGGGCTGCGATGATGTCGTTTGCTCTGTCGCTGGTCTTCGTCTTCCTGATCCTGGCGGCGCTATATGAAAGCTGGTCGCTGCCGTTGTCTGTGCTGCTGACGGTGCCGATCGCCATCTTTGGCGCCTTCGCCGGGCTCTTGCTGCGCGGCTACGACCTGAACGTGTATGCCCAGATTGGTCTGATCGTCCTCATTGGTCTTGCGGCAAAGAACGCGATACTGATCGTCGAGTTCGCCAAGATCGAGTTGGAAAAGGGACGCGACTTGGTGAACGCGGCACTTGAAGGGGCGCGAGTGCGGCTGCGCCCAATCCTGATGACCTCGTTCGCGTTCATCGGGGGGTGCGTGCCGTTGTGGCTCGCGTCGGGTTCGGGAGCAGCGGGACGGCGCATCCTCGGCACGGTTGTGATCGTCGGCATGCTGGCCGCCACAGTCGTCGCCATCTTCCTCATCCCGGTGAGCTTCTACGTCGTGGCGAAGCTTTCAGGTGCGGAGAAGAAGCCCGCGATCGGGGCCGCGCCGCAAGAGCCGGCCCCCGCAACAGGAGACTGAGATGCGCAAGAGACTAATTGGAACGTTAATCATGATCCTGCTGACGGGTTGCACCGTCGGCCCTAAATACCTAAGGCCGGTGGTCGCATCACCTGATGTATTCCGCGGGACGGGCAACCCGAATCCGCTCTCCGATCCCAATTCGCTTGCCGACCTGAAATGGTTTGAGCTTTTCAAGGATTCGCAACTCCAGGAATTGATCAGCGCCGCCCTTGAATCGAACTACGATTTACGCGAGGCTGTAGCACGCGTGCAAGCGGCGCGCGCCAATCTCGGGCTCACACGGGCGGACGAGTTTCCTGCCATCGAGGTCGGCACCGACATCACGACGCTGCGCAATTCCGCGAGCGGCTCGTTCCCCCTTCCACAAGGCTTCGAGCAGAAGAGGACGTTCGGCGGCGTTCTGGTCAACTTGCTCTCCTTCGAGGTTGATGTCTGGGGACGGCTGCGCCGCCAGACCGAAGTGGCTCGCGCGCAGTTGCTGGCTTCTGAGGAAAATCGCAAAGTAGTGATGATGATATTGGTGGGCGATGTGGCTTCGACCTACTTCACCTTGCTCGAGTTGGACACGGAGCGCGAGATTGCGATGCGCACGCTCGCCACCCGCGAGGAATCGTTGCGTCTGATCAAGGTGCGCCAGCAGGGCGGGGTAGCAACGATATTGGACGTACACCAGGCGGACCAACTGGTTTACACCGCTGCCGCGACCATTCCCAACATCGAACGGCTTATCGAGCAGGTCGAGAACCGGATAAGCTTGCTGGTAGGTGAGCACCTGGGCCCCGTGTTGCGCGGGCGCACATTGATTGAGCAGGAGCAACCGTCCTCGGTCCCAGCGGGTTTGCCCTCTTCGCTGCTGGAACGGCGCCCGGACATCAGGGCCGCGGAGCAGAATCTGATAGCGGCGAACGCCAACATCGGCGTGGCAAAGGCGGCCTACTTCCCCCGAATCAGCTTGACTGGGAACCTAGGGACGGAGAGCAACCAATTATCCAGCCTGTTCAACGCCCCGACCGGACTATGGCAGTTTGTGCCTCAGGTGACTCAGCCGATCTTTACCGCGGGGAGAATCAAGTCGAATGTGAAGTTGGCCAAGGCACAACAAGAATTAACGCTGGTTCAATACGAAAGGGCGATCCAGAACGCTTTCAGTGATGTCTCGAATGGACTGGTGCAGTATCGCAAGGTCCGAGAAATTCGCGCACAACAGGAGTTGCTGGTGAATACGCTGCAAGAGCGTCGACGTTTAGCCTACATGCGGTATCAAGGCGGGGTGGATACCTTGCTGAACGCTTTGGATGCGGATCGCGATTTGTTTAGCGCCGAGTTGAACCTGGCTCAAGTCGGACGGGACGAACTCGTTGCGCTGGTCTTGCTATATAGGGCGCTTGGCGGAGGCTGGCAGCAATAGATGCGACGGCCGCTGATGGCCGGCTGTCGTCTCCGGCAATGGTCAGGATTGAGAAGAATGGAGCATCTGATGTCCAAGAAGACTGTTCGAGGTGACGGGATGCAAGGCACGCAACGCCTCCACGACGCGGGCCAGAGTCTTTGGCTCGATAACATTACGCGCGATCTGCTCAATAACGGTACCCTCAAACGATACATCGACGAATTGTCGATTACGGGGCTGACGTCGAATCCCACAATCTTCGATCACGCGATCAAGAACAGCACAGCGTATGACGCTGCCATCAGTCAGAAGGCGGGACAAACTAGTTCGGCCGAAGAATTGTTCTTTGAACTGGCATTGGAAGATTTGTCTCGGGCCGCGGAACTCTTTCGGCCCATCCACGAGAAAACGAATGGTGTGGATGGATGGGTGTCTCTCGAGGTGTCACCGCTCCTGGCGCACGACACTGCCAGGACTCTTGCCGCAGCCAAAGCGCTCTTCGAGCGAGCAAATCTTCCAAACCTGCTGATCAAGATTCCTGGCACGAAAGAAGGGCTGCCCGCGATTGAAGAGGCAATCTTCTCGGGGGTGCCAATCAACGTGACTCTCCTTTTCTCTCGCGACCAGTATTTGGCCGCGGCCGAGGCATACTTGCGTGGGATTGAGCGCCGCGTAGCCGCGGGGCTGAATCCCGATGTCGCATCTGTCGCTTCGGTCTTCATCAGTCGGTGGGATGTTGCAGTGGCGACCAAAGTTTCTGCAGGACTTCGCGAGCAACTCGGAATTGCGATCGCCAAACGAACGTACGCCGCGGCAAATCTTTTTCTTAGCTCGCCGCGCTCGAGGCGTCTCTACAAACTTCGGCGCCCGTCCTCAGCGTCTGCTTTGGGCCAGTACTGGGATGAAGAATCCCGATGCTTCGGCGATTCTCTACACCAGAGCCCTGGCAGCACCGTTCACGGTAAATACCATGCCGGAAGAGACGCTGAAAGCAGTGGCCGCTCATTCCAAGTTCGGCGATTTGTTACCCGCAGACGGCGGCAATAGCGAAGAGGTCCTGGCCGAGTTTGCGAATGAAGGAGTCGACGTCGATGCTTTGGCAGTGCAACTTCAGAGCGAGGGAGCACAATCCTTTGTGAATTCGTGGAACGATCTGATCGATGTGCTCTCTTCCAAGAGCCTTTCTATTGCGAAGAACTGAATCCAAGGAGAACGACATGCCAGCATCGCTACGAGTATCGAACCGCACACAACACAAGGCATCGGCACGCGGCGTCCTTCAATCGCATTACAAGAGCGTTTCAAAGCTACATCTGAAGGAGCTTTTCGCAGATGATCCACAACGCAGTGAGCGACTGACGGCCGAAGCGGCCGGTATCTACCTGGATTATTCGAAAAATCGGATTACCGATCAGACACTCCATTTGCTTTTCCAGCTGGCGACGGAACGGAACCTGCAATCGAGAATCGATGCTATGTTCGGCGGAGAAAAGATTAACGTTACGGAGAATCGTGCGGTCTTGCACGTAGCGCTGCGCGCTCCGAAAGATGCGTCCATTATTGTGGACGGAAAGAATGTCGTGCCCGAGGTTCATTCCGTACTCGACAACATGGGTGCTTTCTCAAAACGTGTGCGAACCGGCACGTGGAGCGGCTATACAGGAAAGCGCATCCGCAATGTCATCAATATCGGGATTGGCGGCTCGGATCTTGGCCCCGTCATGGCGTATGAGGCACTCAAACATTACAGTGAGCGAGCCATGACGTTCCGGTTCGTATCCAATATTGATGGCACCGATCTCGCTGAAGCACTGCGTGATCTTGATCCATCGGAGACTCTCTTTATCGTCTCCTCGAAGACTTTCACGACCCTGGAGACCATGACGAATGCGCAGACAGCCCGTTCATGGTTGGTTTCAGGATTCGGAGGCGATGCAAATTCCGTCGCAAAACATTTTGTTGCCGTTTCGACAAATGCTGCGGAAGTGTCGAAGTTCGGCATAGACACCGCCAACATGTTCGGGTTTTGGGACTGGGTCGGAGGCCGCTACTCCATGGACTCCGCCATCGGCCTTTCGACCATGATCGCCATTGGCCCGGATCATTTTCGCGCGATGCTCGAGGGCT
>Ga0137397_10001938_pt1 | contig 14449 bp, 19 predicted proteins | sample czorhiz116metaG_FD_106658 | JGI IMG/M metagenome (GOLD analysis project Ga0137397, IMG submission 106658) | Vadose zone soil microbial communities from Angelo Coast Range Reserve, California, USA - czorhiz1.16 metaG | ecosystem: Environmental > Terrestrial > Soil > Vadose zone | place: USA... | reverse complement strand
CATTCACCCATGCGCCTGCCGTTTTTCCTCCTCTTCCTCATCTCGTCTCACTATGCTGTCGACGCTGTCGAGCACTCCTTCGTCACTCACGACTACTATGTATTGGAACATGACCCTCATGTCGGCCCCTCGCTGTCACAAGTCGCCGCGCGGCTCGGCGTGCAGGTTGTCGAGCGCGCAGGCGAACTCGACAACCTCTGGGTCGTCCGTATACCAAAAAAATCCCCGTCAACATCATCCCTCGGCCAGCGCGACAAAACCAACGATGGCGCCGAGGATCGCGTATTCGCGGCCCTTGCGGCCCTCCGCAGCACAAGCGCGCTTTCCGCACGGGAACACCACGCCGACCGACGCTTAGCCCGCAGAATAGCAGACTCTGTGAAGCACCTTGCTCGTCAGGAACCCCGCCAACGAGTGAAACGCGCGCCTCCTCCCGTCCGGCCCGGTGGGGGGAAAGGCAACGATGACGACATGTCGGCTCATCCGCTCGCGCAGGCCGTCGTCGATAGATTGGGCATAGAAGATCCGCTGTTTATTCAACAGTGGCACCTCGTTAACGAGGAGTTCCCCGAACACGCGATGAACGTGACTCGCCTGTGGGACATGGGCATCATTGGCACCGGCGTCGTCACGGCACTCGTGGACGATGGCGTGGACTATGACAGCGATGATCTCAAGGATAACTTTGTGAGCGTGGTCCCATCGCGCCATTTCTTTCTCTTTCTTTCTTTACGGCGTGGCTGAGTTTGTTTTCCTCCCCGACTGCTTTTGCAGTGGGCGCCCGGTTCGTACGATTATAATGACCACGAGGAACTCCCCACTCCCAAGCTTTCCGACGATCACCACGGCACGCGTTGTGCCGGCCAAATCAGCGCAGTGAAGAACAACGTCTGTGGTATAGGCATCGCGTACGATTCCAAAGTCGCAGGCATCCGCATCCTGTCTGGACCCATCTCAGACATCGACGAGGCCGCCGCGCTCAACCACCACTATCAGAATACGTCCATCTATAGCTGCTCCTGGGGCCCCCCGGATGACGGCAAGTCTATGGACAAACCAAGCTACCTTATCGAGCGTGCGATTCTGAACGGGGTCCAACGTGGACGTGGCAACAAGGGATCTATTTTTGTCTTTGCCAGTGGCAACGGTGCCCTATCTGGGGACCAGTGCAACTTTGATGGCTACACCAATAGTATCTATTCTGTGACGATCGCAGCAATAGATTTCAAAGGCCTCCATCCTGTTTATTCGGAGGCATGCGCTGCGAACCTATTGGTGGCTTATAGCTCAGGAAGCGGGAATCACATCGTACGTCCACGCCCACTTGCTTAGCCTCCATCGTTTTGTGTGACCACTTTGGAAAGGTCACCACGGATAAGGGCAAGTCCGAATGTGCCTTCACGCACGGTGGTACTTCGGCGGCAGCTCCCAATGCTGCAGGTGTGTTTGCTCTTGCACTTTCGGTTCGGTACGATTCTCGGTCGAAAACCCATGCCATGACGACATGAATATTGATCGCATCTCGGTTAGGCCCGACCTCACATGGCGTGATATCCAGCACATCTCCGTCCGCACGGCTGAAGTCGTCAACCCTGACGATCCTGACTGGGATAAGACAGCAGCGGGCCGGCCGTTCTCGTACAAGTACGGCTATGGACGCCTGAATGGCTATGAATTCGTTACGGCTGCCCAGCAATGGCAACTTGTGAAGCCGCAGGCGTGGGTCGAGTTACCTGCGGTGCAAGTCGGAGGCGGCACGTCGTCTTTGCTCGGCGAACTGAGCGGTGGATTGCCCATCGTTTCTGGTGGTGTCACGAGTACTATCACGGTAACCCAGGATGACTTGGTGCTCAACAACTTTGATACATTAGAGCACGTCACTGTACGCGTGTGGATCGCGCACGACCGCCGTGGTGACGTCGAGGTCGAGATTACAAGCCCAAATGACATTAAAAGCGTCCTGGCGGCGCGCCGTCGTTTGGACGCAGATAAGGACGGGTATTCGGGATGGCGCTTCATGAGCGTCAAGCACTGGTTCGTCATCTGGCATTGGTCGGAGATACGGATGCTGAACCCACTGAAGGGATGAGGATCCACGCGGTACCTGGACGATTCGTGTCTCCGATATCGGTGCCGAAGGTCGCACGGGCCATTTCCTAGGCTGGCAGCTGTCCCTCTTTGGTTCAACGGTCGACGCGTCCATGGTACGCGAATATGAACTCTCCCTCTTCGATAAAGTCCTCCCCACTATCCCAAATACAAATAGCCCACCGGTTGAGCATCCCAGCTCCACGTCGAAGGTACATCCAAAGCCTACAGAACATCTACCTGGGGATCATGGCGAGGCTGAGGGCGAAGCGGATAAGCCGGCCTTTGATGACAGTCATCCCACTGGCACCATGGTGCCGACAGCTGATGAAGGCTGGTTCTCCGACATGTCTGCCCTCGTCTCGAACCAGAGATGGGTCTTCGGCGCAGCGGGCATCGTCGCCCTCTTCGGCATCCTCGCGGGCGTATTCCTATATAGGCGCGCCGTGCGCCGTCGCCGTGCCGTAGGGCAATACAGCGCGCTTCCCGGCGATGACGTAGCGCTCGGCGCGATGCCTCACAGCAGCCGCACACCGCGCACGAAGGAACTGTACGACGCGTTTGGGGAACACGAGGGTGATGATGATGACGTGGACGAGAATACGGGCCTCCGCAGCACCTCGCCTCGTGGCCCCGGCCCCGGCCTTGGGTTCCACGAGGGCTTCTTGGACGACGAGGACCCGAATACACCCCGGACGGCACCGACGCCGGCGTATCGAGACGAACCGGAGAAGGAGGAGCCACCACGTGGTGGTGCTGCTAGCCCGAATGAAAGCGGGAGTGGGAGCGGAGACGGGAGCTGGGAACACGCGTCGCAGACACGGTAGCACTTCTCCTCTCTCTGCTCATTATTTCTCATCTCCCAATGAGGGCCGGTGTTGATTATTTTTCTCGATGGACGTGTACGTGAAGGACGTGGGATCATCTTATTCCTGTTGACTTAGCGAACCGATAAACATTATTATTAGCTGTGACCATCTATACTCCCTCACATTATTTAGGGCTCGCCGACGGCCTCTGGTTTGATTAACTAGCCTCATAGGGTATAATTGACGATTGGCGGTCAACTCAACGAAGACGACGGGGACCGAGTTCCATGTGTAGTTAGGTAGACACAGGTATATCTCAAACAACAGTGCGACAGCGATAGTTTAGAAAACAAGGTAAACAAACAGACCGACGGCCAATACAGTACTCGGTCAGGTTATGCGAAGCTCAGCTTCGAGCCGTTTGCCACACGCGTCCAGATATTGAGGTCCTCGTACTGCAAAAGAAATTTTTTCAGCAAACCCAACCCAAATCGAACCAGGGTCCTCTCACCTCTTGAATCGTCGTCATCAACTGCGTCTCGGTATAGCCCGCCCTGAGCACGCGCGCGCGAATGTCCACCATCGAGAGCACGTCGCGCGCCGCGCCGTCCTCCTCTTCGGCATAATCCCGCTCGCGATCCGGCCCGCGCCCGAGCCTGCGTCCGCTCGCGCGTCTGCGCGTCGCTCGACCGCCACCCGCGGCCGCCTCGGCCTGCGCCATGTCCTTGATGATCCGATATACCCTGCTGGTATCCGAGCGGTCCGCGTCGGCCCCCGCGCCATCGCCTTCCTCATCGTCATCGCGCAGGCTCTCCTTGCTCGCTTCCATCAGCCGCAGCGCCTCGTCCACGTCCGCGTGCAGCACCGCCGCGGCGAAGCGGAGCCGCGCGAGCGCCTGCGCAAGCCGCAGCATGCCGAGAAGCGTCCGGGCCGAGGTGTGCGTGTGCGCACGGTCCTGCTGCGCGTCGTGTTTGGATTGCTTGCGTAGGCGCACGTACGAGTCGACGATGTAAGACGAGACTTCGGGCGGGACGACGGGGCGGCATTGTCGGGCGAGTGCGATGTACGCGCTGTTGTGGGGGTCAGGTTTTTTCGTTTTTTCGTTCAGTGAGGGGAAGAGATATTTTACCGCATTAGGGTTGGGTCGAGCGGCTCGTACTCGAGGTCCGGGTGCTTGTTGTACATGTGGACGTAGGTGACGTGTTGCGCGAGTCGCTCGTCGTCGTCACGCGACGGCTTGTCCAGCATCAAAAAGAGCAAGTCGAAACGGGATAGAAGCGCTGCTGGCAGATTGATGTTCTCCACGGGCGACACCTTGGGGTTGTAACGGCCGTATAAAGGATTAGCCGCCGCGAGTATCGACGTGCGCGCATTGAGCGTCGTCGTAATTCCCGCCTTTGAAATGGAGATGGTTTGTTGTTCCATGACTTCGTGGATAGACGTCCGGTCGGCCTCGTCCATCTTGTCAAATTCATCGATACAGCATATTCCGTTGTCGGCCAGTACGAGCGCACCTCCCTCTGCGAGTTCATGTCAGAGATGGAATCAACGTCTGGAAGGAAAACAAGCGCACCAAGAACCATTTCATCAGTGACCGGGTCACGCATGACGGCTGCTGTCAGACCAACGCCGGACGAACCCTTGCCAGTCGTGTAGACGCCTCGAGGTGCCACTTTTGATATGTACTTCAGCAGCTGCGATTTCGCCACACCAGGATCGCCCATTAGACATATGTTGATGTCTCCACGAATCTTCATTCCGTCGCCCATTGACTTTGTCACACCGCCTACTAAAAGCAGTAGCAAGGCTTTTTTGACGTCGACGTGGCCATAGATTTCTGGGGCGATGCTGGACGCCAGTTTCTGATATACAGTCGGGTCGTCGTGGAGCCGTTCAATGGCGAGGCGCATCTCTGCGGTAACTTCCATCTCGCTGTACTGCTTTTTGAGTTGGTGCATATGATGCACTTCGAGATAGGTGTCGGTGAGGAGACCAGCACGAACGGCCTGGAAGCCAGTGTAGGGAATAGGGAGGAAGATACCACCCAAATGGACGATGTCGCCAGGATTCAGAGTGCGCGTGAGACTGCCATTCACGTGCACGGTCATGGACCGAGGAATATGACCAACAGGGACTTGATCTGCCTGTGGAGACGTATGAGTAATGCGACTTTCACGAGGTATCTGGGGCGAATACCATTTCTTGGATTTTCACTTCCTGGAACGGGCTGAAACGGCAAGCGCGTGTCTGCATGTGCAGAGAACCCTTAATGTTATTCCTCACACATTCGTTCTCATTCTGACAGTCAGTAATCGGCGTGAACTCCTTTCTTGAGATCTCCTGGAATGTTTCTGAACCGCAAACGTCGCAGGTGTACGCATTGACTAGCAGTAGTGGCTTAACCTCAGAAACTCGGGTGACTATGCCACGAACGGTGATGAGCTTCCCGAGATGCGCGCCCTTTACCACACGAACGGCCATAGCGATGTCGGAGAGTAGTGGCTTGAAGTAGAGGTTACTGGTAGACTGTGTCATGAAGCAAGGCGAAGGCGATGATCATACGATGCTTACTATCTTCTGAGCAAGTGTATCGGGAACCCGTCCTGACTACCCTCAGTTTGTTCGTTCCGCTCGCGTCGTTGATGCATGATGATGTCTATGACTTCATCTTGCTCGCTGATATCCCTTGTGGGCATAGGCATAAGTGTATCGACGACCTCATTGAATAGTTTGGTGTAGCGGCTGGCGTTCTTCCTTATGCGCGATACAAGCTCGCCCACGGTCTTGTCGTGCTGTTAAGGGTACAATAGCATTGATCGGATCTGGGGACGCAATCGACAAGCTACCAACGGACCTTGGCAATATCCTCCAAGTCAATGACAAGCATCGGTTGGTCTCGGTTCGCGATACGTTGCTGCACTTGAACTAAGACGGACTGAAAAAGATATATATAATTGACGCACCAACTGAGACATGTACTTCAGACCTCTCATCCTCTCGGTCTCTGGATCGCTATCTTGATCCCCAATGTCCATGTCGGCTATGCCATCCGTCACATCACTACTGGCGGGGCCGACAAATTTCGATAAAAAATCCCCGATCCTTTCTATGATGTCCTGTGAGAGATAGACACTTGAATAATGAAGGCACACAGACCTTTTTCAGCCCTATAGTCGACATCTATGTTTATCACTGGAAGGGACATTGCGGTGGTCAACAAGACGCGTATGTGACGTGACGCGAGTGTGACGGGACGCGTTCATTGTTGACCTTTCCTCGTCTGAGTCGTATTCAACTGTACACTCCCATGTCCCTCCCGCGGCTTGAGCCCGTTGTCTTAATCACCTCAGCTCCTCCGGGTTCATCTTCTCAGAAACGTAAATCTAGAGAGGGACCCTCAGATTTGAGTGCCTTCATCTCTCCTGAGGAGTCGCTTGGAAACCGACCTGCCACACAGAGGCGTAGGACAATGTACGTGTCAGATCATGGTCGCCAGGTCATAGTCTCTTTTTACTTGATTCTGACTTATTTCAGAATCCCCTCGTCTCGTGTAGAGGTTCTACTCCCGCCACTAGGGAGCTGGAAGCGTCGACTTCTCGACCGAGCAGGAAATCGACGGATTCCGCGTCCCCAACATCCTGTGTCCGACCCGTAAGGTTTCATAGCTACCCAACATCTTCCCTCTGCTCATAATCCCGTCTTCTTGAAGTCATTACGTTCATCCACTCCCATCGGGCGCTCCCAGTGCCAGTGCATGTCGTGCGTGCCTTCTTATACGCCTTGATCACGTAAACTCACTGCAGAAAGGCGACAAATTCTACACCGTGGCTGATGATGAATTTGCTGAGAATGCTGAGCTTTTTCCTGGGGAGACGGCACCTGACCTTGATGACCTGGACGAAATTCCTGTGCGGCTCCTAGAGGACTTTACGATCTATGACTGGGATACCCGATGCCTTGTTCCTATTACACACCTGCTTGACTTGAGGCCTGGTATGCATTATGGTGCTTCTGGACTTGCTAGGCCCTGGGTCGATGACAGTGTGGATGAAGATAGTGATGACGATGACAGTACTATGCCAATGGTCATCAAGCTCTCCCCAATTCTTGAACTTAATGTTCACCACTTTTCATCATCAACCTGCAAGCTAGATGTGTAAGTAAATGGCTCATTCAAGCTATTGGGCTAAACTAATTTCATGTAAAGTAAGATGTATCTAAAGACTGAATTTGCTTGGTACATTCTAGATGCCCCATCCAAGGCATATCATATGTACTTCATTGAGTTCTGGTTAAAGCACCAGGCTCTTCATTTGCTTGTGACCTCAGCATTGGCAAACCCATCAATTACCCTCTCTAAGTTCCTTCGGTCACCTGAGATAAAAGATGACACATCAATCATTTCTCGGGCACTGGGTAGGCCTTTATCTAAGGATGATGTCCTCTCAAAGGATATGGTAAGACAATCTTTTATTTAGATCATACAGTATATGCCCTAACATAGCTTTAGAAGGCCTACATCCAAGAAGTACTTCTGGACCTTAGCTCTGATGGACTTAATTTGGCTCAGGTTCCTCTTCTTTATCAGCTATTTCAGGCAGATATCTATCTGGAGGCAAAATCTCAGTCTTCATCTAGGCAGCTCAAGAAGAATGGTGGCTCTTCTGATCAAACTGTGGTTACACCAAATGTATATGCAGTCTCCATGCTTCTGTTTCAACAGCAGTTTAAGTTGGTAAGACCTCATAGACATGGAGGGCTTCAGTCAGTCCAGATTTCATCAAGTATGAAGGAGACTCATGGTCCTTCTCCAATTATTGAGTGGATTGGGAGTCCATCTGTATCCTCTGCATATAATGCTGTTAGAATTGGAAAGACAATATATCAAGTATGGCATTTTTTTTTTGTTGGTTCAAATCTAATATCAATTAATATAGCCTGGAGAAGTTATAATTGTGCTTCCTGGAGAAGACCAGGATAAAATAAGGGAAAGAAATGCTCAAGCATCAAGTTCTCAAAGCTATAACCACCTTGCCAACTATTGGTAAGAATTCTTTATCTATTAGATTATTATACTATATGTTCAATGATATTACAGGTTTATTAGAATTTGTTATCTTTTTGAAAGAGAAGGGCAACAATTTCTTCATGGCCAGTGGCTTGCTCATGGTTCAAAAACTCTTCTTCAAGAGACTGCTCACTCTAATAGCCTTTTTCTTATGGACTCCTGTGATGATGTTCCTTTGGCATCTATCATTCAAAAGTGTAACTTGCATTGGCTGGCTTCTAATGATAAAGAGCCTTTAGAGAGTACACTAAATAGATTTTACTGCAGGTGAGGTTTTATAAGTGATTATATATTGTTTTAAATAACATCATCTTAAGTGGTCTAATTTGGGATGAAGAAACTGGTGCCTTTTCAGAACCTACTCAAATATCTTCTTGCACATCCTTGCAGACTTGTTCTATCTGTGACTACCAGGCTACCAAAAGAAAATCTGAAAGTCCCACTCTTAGTCTTGGCTGCATCTCTTATCTGGGCATAACATATCATGAACTGGACTTTATCTATGTTCTAAATAAGCAAGATCAAGATGCTCCTTATCAAATTGCTCAAATTCTCAACTTTGTTCAAGATGATACAACTGTTCAAGTGCAAATTAGACTGTTAAGGCACTATGATGACCTTGTTAGGCAGAGCCCTACATCTTTTTACTTTGCTAACTGGAAGAAGGATGAGGTATTATTAGTTATAGTATCTTTTTTCTTTGCTGATATGATTATCTTAGTACAGACTCTACTTCACATTAGGGACAGAAACCATTCCTGCTGAAAATATAACAGGCAAATGTTATATACAGCATCCATCAGCCATTACAGATCTAATGAAATGGACCTCTTATGAAAATCACTTTTATGTTCAGGATTGCTCCACCAGACCATCATTTGTTGGGTTGGAAACTTGCAATGAACTTGAGATATTAGACCTAGCAACTCATATCTACTGCATAAGCTGTTATAATGAACATGTCAAGATGCTCAAAAGGCAAGAGTCACTTTTCAAGAAAAATGAGCCCCTTCAAGCTTTGGAGCTATTTTCAGGTTCTTTCACATCATCTATAATACTTAGCTTCTAACACTTTATAGGTGCTGGTGGTCTCTCAATTGGGTTAGAGGCATCAGGGTTTGTGAAGACTGGCTGGGCAGTTGAATATGCACCTGCTGCTGCAAGAACCTTTCAGTAAGTCATGCTCTATAGAATATCATGATTTATAGGATATTCATGGTGTTCTTAGATGTAACAAGAAGTGTGCAAAAGTGTATAACCAAGATTGCAACCTTCTCCTTGAACATGCCATTCAAGTTCACAATGGCAAAACATTACCACCACTAAAAGGTCTTGATGGTGGGGAACCACTACCGCTGCTACCACAACCAGGTGAAGTCGACCTCATTTGCGGAGGTAAGTGTGATTGGGAAGTCCAAGGATAGGCTCCTAAATGCCCCTCTAGGTCCGCCATGTCAAGGCTTTAGTCAGGCAAACAGACACCCCGTAAGCCAAGTTACTTCTCACCACTCGATCGGGACCTAACGTCTCCCACTCTCAGCGACCAGATGACCCCAGGTAGGACTGGAACGTAAAATCTTTGCTTCATTTATTTGGTTGACGCGGTCGACATGGGCAGGAACTCCTTGGTGTGCAACATGCTGTCGTATGTGGAGTTCTACAGGCCAAAGTTCTTCCTTCTGGAAAACGTACTCGGCCTCCTGAATCATAAACTTCAAATCAACAAGGCCGGACCACAGAAAGGAGACATCGTCGCTCACGGAGTCGTCAAGTTCATCCTACGCACGCTCACATCGCTCGGGTACGTTGCGTTTTCCGCATATCCGCCCGCCAACGCACTTTCCCTGAAACGCGCGTGCGCATCTGCCGCGATGGGGTGAGACAGGTATCAAGTACGCTTCAGTGTGTTGCAAGCCGGGGTCTACGGCTCTCCGCAGGGCCGCCGCCGGGTCATCTTCTGGGGCGCGCGCCGCGGCGTTCCCCTCCCCGAGTTCCCGATTCCGACGCACAACTTCGAGACGGCTCTGTGGGCCGTACAGCTCGACACGGGCCTCAAGCTAGACCACGTCGGGCGTGACCCTGACATGCCCCATCGCGGTGCGCCGCTGCGCGCCGTCACTGTGGATGACGCTATCTCCGATTTGGTACGTCTCAGCCATTTCTCCACCCTGCGGAGCCTACTGGAAGTCTCACCATCACGCGTCCCCTTCTACTGTTTCTGTGTCTGCGTCGCGCAGCCCAAGTTCGACTGGTACGTAACCCCTTTGTTGTTCGCATGTGTCTGGTTTTGACACGTGTGTATCAGGAAAAACCCCCATACTGTTCTCGAGGCGACGCAGGCTGACAGGGCCGGAGCGAAGAGGCGAGCGGCAATCGCTATTCCTGCTTTCGAGGCGGTGTCGAGAGGTGGTATGTGGGACCAGAGCGACGAGGACACGTACCCAGGTTATCCCGACGGTGTGCAGTACGCGAGCGCGCCGCGCACACGCTATCAAGCCCGCGCGCGCGAAGGGATCGCGGAGGACGCTGACGTGGAGCTCCACTATACAGCGCGGTTCTCGGAGGCCATCGTAGAGCGGTTAGTCGCCCTTACCTTATTCGTCTCTGGGGAATAGCGTCGCTGAAGCTGTCTCTCTTTCTCTCTGCTGACAATGGACGGCAGGGTGTGTAACGTTGCCATAGAGCGCGGCGCAGACTGGCGCTCTTTACCGCAGGAGCTGTCGATAGCGACGGGCGCCCGTGACTCGGAGAAGACTTCGCACCAGAAGGACGTGAGGTACTCCCGCCTCAACGGCAGTGGGCATTTCCGGACGGCGATGACGACGGTCGCGCCCAATTCTCAGGGTAGCACGGTGATTCACCCCAACGTACGTCCCTTCCTTATGACGCTGCGGGGGAAATAAACTTAAGCATCGAGCTTGCGGACAGCAAAAGCGAGTGCTCACCGTTCGTGAGTGTGCTCGCGCCCAGGGATTCCCCGACAACTGGAAGTTCCTGTCGGATAGCAAGCGGCCGAGTACCATCGTGCGTGATGTGAGACGCGTTGCCATCTCACCCGTGATGTTGGACTCTGACGCATCCTTACTGTAAACAGCAATTCCGACAAATTGGAAATGCTGTGCCCGTGCCGCTTTCGCGCGCTCTGGGTAGGGCACTTGGTGACGCCCTGATCAAGATGTGGGAGGCTGAGGATGTGGCTAGAGAGTCTGGTTCCCCGGAACTCTAATAACTGGAATAACGCAAAGAACTGTGAATGCCGTACAGGACCATCGTTGGACCTTGGACTCGAATACAATACGTCGTAGATTGGCTCTGAAAAATGCATACCTGACTACTGTAGGGACCAGGGTGTTGAGAATATCGAGAGGGTCGTGTCTCCGATAGAGGAGCGGTAGAGGCGGATGGGGTAAAGTTGATAGAATTATAGCGAGGGTCGACCTCGAACTGAACAGCGTCAATTGAAATTTCGTACAGACTTTCGTAGCTAGTATCTGTTACAGCAGAATTTGACAGGAGAGGCCCTTCATCTAAGCTGAGCTGACGCGATCCTTGCCTAGGATATCTTGCACACGGCGAATCTTGCGTTCGTTCTCGCCTTCATCAAGGACGGCGTCCGGTCTAGGTTGAGAACGTGTGCCAATACGAATATCGGTGGCGATGCGCGGTGCGCCCTTCGCATGCACGGCGGCATGGCAGTCGTGTATTGCCTTTGACACTGCGGACCACGAACCCTCTGCGGACGGCGTCAGCCACTACTGCGGGGTACGGAGTACGTGCCTTTGAACGTACCTAGATTCGTTCCATACCCACTACGAGATATTAGCGATCCTTCATAAGCAGGTAGGAAGCCGAGAACAACCCGTACTGCATCTGATGGTGGCGGAGTGGCGTCAGCCAGAGAGCTCGATACTCTGACTGGATAAAGCACAAACTTGATACTTGAGACCAGATTTATCGAGAATGCGTGCGCATTCAGCTATATACTCGGCGACCTGCAGGAGATTTAGTACAAAGGGGACAGTGGGACAACGAGAAACGTGCGCATACAGAAGGGTCATGGCCTGTGCCGACTGGGATGAGGCAAAAGTCTTAAGAGGATGCTCGTAAGAAGATGACCTTCTTCTGGCGTGGTGGGACTTGCCTGCGACTGCGAAGAGCTCGGAGGTAGATTGAGACATGTGTCGACGATGACGACGAAAGAAGGGTCGCGCAGCCTTATTCAGACGAGCCCGACACCGGCCGTTGACCGATCATACGCGCGTACAACTAACTCGTCCAACCTCTCCCACCAAACCGCAACCCTCGATTCACCGAGATGCCCTCTTCTATGCTCCAAGCCCGGATAAAGGCATTCGAGGCTCTTGGCAACGGCGCGTCCAAGGAAATCTTGGACAGCGTCGCGATCCAATCCGAATCTGCCCAGCCCGAGCATCTCCTCGACCGACCACATTCGCCCTCTGCGGCGTCTATCCCTCCTATAGTACCCACGACGTATTCTCCCTCTGCGTCCCCCCCGCTCCGACACAGATCCTCTCTCGTCGACCTCAAGGATTGGGTCATCGACGATGGGCCGTTCCGACCCAGCTACAGCCCGACCACGACGATCCTGAGCGGCTATTCGCCCCTCCAGGCGATCAAACCGCTCCCACACGATACCGCGCCCCTGATCAGCTTCGAGGGGCCGCCGACGCCCCAAAGCATATCATCCACCAGAGTGCCCCCTCTGCCCCCGCGAAAGCTGTCGTTCAACGCCCCTCGTTCCGTTTCCGCCCCTGCAGCGTCTCCGACTCTCCCCGCCGCACCCCCGTCATCCGAGAACCACATGCTCATGCCCCCAGGATCCGACCATCCCTACCCACCCACACTCAGAGATATCTCCCCGTCCGACGGCACACGACGTGCCCAAGGACACGTGCCCGCCTCGTCTGTCTCCTCCCTCCACTCCGTCTCCCTCTCCTCCGACGGCGGCGACGACTTCACAACGCCAGGCAGCGCTGGCGCTCTGCATGCGTTCTCCATAGAACGCGAGTGGACGGGCACGGAAGACGGCGAAAGTCTCGACGAGTCCTTCGAAAATGTCTCTGCGCCCTCCTCCTTCCTCCCCCCCATAGCCCTCCCGCCCCGTCCCCAGAAGCCTCCCGGAAAGCCCGCGTTCATAGCGGCGACAAAGCAGCAGCCGCCAAAGCTACCCCAACGTCCTTCTCCCCAGGCCCGAAGCTCCATGAGCAGTTTCGCCTCGCAGGGCTCTTCGACCTCACCAGGCTCGCCAATCCCGCAGCGCACGCCCTCGGCGAGCAGCTCCTCTCTCTCCCTCGCAAGCACGCGCCGCGCCGCTCCCCCGCCACCCATCCCACCCGCAGCCCCACATCCGCCACCCCGCTCGCGTCCGACCTCAGCACGCACTTCCATCCAGTCGACCGCAACGACAGCCTCAGACCGCTCCTCCATCCTCTCACAGGGCACCACCACCTCCCGCACGTCCACGTCCTCCCGCGCATCCGTCTCGGCCGCAATAGCGGCCTCCGTGACTGGCGCGAAACAGCAGGTATTGGCTGCGCGCACGCGGTACGACACGCTCTTCGTCGCGAACGTCCGCGCGCACGCTCCGGGTTCACAGAAGGCACCACCGCCAATGACACCGACACCGAAACGCCAGAACGCAGGCTGGCGCGGTCTGTCTATCGACATCGACATGGCCGCAGGAGTCAGTGCAGCGCCCGCGCAGACCGCGTCAATGTCAACGTCAACATCAGCGCCAGAACCCGTGCCCGACGCCAAACTGGACGGACGCGTCGTGCGCAAGATATGGCTCAAGTCTCGACTCGAGACCCAGCGCCTGGGCGACATCTGGTACGCATTTCCAGCCACGATCCTTCTACTAACATATCGATACTCAAAGGCAATTTCCTCCCCGATTTTGATAGGAATGAGTGCGATCCGGATGGAACGGGTTCGTTGGATCGCGATGCGTTTGCGCGCGGGATGGCGCGGATTGACGAGGAGTTGCGGAGAGCGCAGGTGCTTGGTCGCGCTAATGGCGCTGGGTGGAACGCCGCGGGTGCCGCGCGGGCACTGCGGCCGGTCCCTTCCCGTCCGATCCTACGCTGAGTTTTCGTGAGCATGAAGGAGATACAGTTGTTCCTAATACGCCTCGGACGTTGCTGCTACCTGCATTCTAATACCCACCGTCCCTCACCGCACTACACTTCCACCTAACGTACCAGCCTTACCTTCCTGCTCCCCTCGCCGCCCCATTCCCTGACTGTGCTCTCACTACAACGATCATGTTTTCTTCGAACACGTATCATAAACCTCTGTTAGAATGGATCATGCCAGATCAATAGATCTGATATGTGTGCACTCAGACAGAACGGTCCGGGAATGGTTAGTACACATGCGAGTCCATATCAACAAACCGCTGCCGGCCGTATACCCAAATGGGTGGTCATATACTAATACATATGATGTAATAATTGTTCTACTG
>Ga0137397_10001936_pt1 | contig 14452 bp, 13 predicted proteins | sample czorhiz116metaG_FD_106658 | JGI IMG/M metagenome (GOLD analysis project Ga0137397, IMG submission 106658) | Vadose zone soil microbial communities from Angelo Coast Range Reserve, California, USA - czorhiz1.16 metaG | ecosystem: Environmental > Terrestrial > Soil > Vadose zone | place: USA... | reverse complement strand
GTAAGGTGAGCCATGATTAAATGTACTGCGCTACCGTACATACAAGCAGGTCATGTAACAAGCATGTTGATGTATTCAATACATATATTCATGACCAATGTTATTCATGCTAAGTCAGTAGCACCACTTTCAGTTACTCCTTCATTCTGTACTTGTAACTATGCTCCTTCTGTGGCCTGACCAGTGTCCTCACCCGACGTCTCACTGCTTGATGAGTTGATGTGGGGACGCTGTAAAGTTGCTGCAGAAACAGGTCGAGCACATGTGAGACCAAAAGAAATCATGAAGAGTTATTGGGTACTCACCAAGGCGACAAATAGTTGTAAATGACCCAGTTTTCCAACAATTTTCCAGCGCAAGAACAAGCCAGGGATGTAAGACGAAAAGATCAAGATCTCTTGTTAACGCATATGAATTTGGTGATGAGATGCTGTACTTTTGGTCCAACTGATCGCATTGCTGGACAAGAGCTTGAAAAAGCTGTATACGCAAGTTGGCACGGTCACGGCTGCCATCATCCTTGACCCAAGACCGCCCTCGACATATGGAGGAGTTCAATCCTTCGAGTACCTCGTCAGAGAGGGTTGTTGTGCATGAGCCGGCTCTCTGGATGGGAGGGATCCAGGAAAGCGACATCCCCTGGGAGTTCGGCACTGGCTGCGCCGCAAGTGAGGTCGAGCGCTGTACCAGTTCAGCGGCGTCGATCTCAGCGTTCATCTGTTTCCCGGGATTCCCGGGATTCCCAGCGACCCTTACTCCGGGGCATCGACACTCTCGGCTTCCTCCTAGGTGGAGGAGTACCGCCGCTTTCTGCATGACGTTTCCTTTTGTTTTTGTGTGAGACCATCGAAACGGAAATGAAAGGATTTCGGTCAAAAAGGAGGCGCAGGCACGATGCGCGAGCGATTTGACTTTCACGTGGTTTTTGTGGCCATCGATCAGCGGTCACACGATGAGCAGGTGAGACTGCGTCGTCTCAGCCATGAGACCCATGCCTCTGATCATTTAATAAAGAGTTCCCCTGGTTAAAAAGTGTGGATGCGGTATATATATAAAGGTGAAAAGGGGGGGTGGGGTGGTTCCAGATCGATCGTATCAATCAGTGCCAGCCTGCGTGCCGGGAGTTCATACGTGTACGGTATGTGGGCCGGGGTTCCCACTCAAAAATCTGTGCTCCTTTCTCAGGGTTCTAGTTTCTCTGGAATCGCCACTGGCTCAACCAAATCGAATACCATCTCTTCCTCTGCGCAAACCCATGGGTTGTCATCAGCACAAACACGCATATAGTCACTTGCAAATGGCGCACCTGCGATCTGCTTGATGGGGCCCGCGAACCACTTACGAGCGCTGAGAGCCCAGAAGCCGAGGGCGTAGGAAAGGACGATGCCGACGGCGACGGGGGCGTAGTTGAGCGTCTTCGAGTTGACTGGGTTTAGTTCCGGGAGGCAAAAGACGATAGAGATGAAGGCGATCCAGAGCACAGCGGCAATAGCAATTGAGTACGAGAGCTTGCCAAGGTGGAAAGGTCCTCGCACGAATCGGTCCGCATAAACCACGCGGAGGGCAATGGGCAGTCCTAATGATCGTTTATTAAATCACAAGGGAGATGGCAAGGGAATGAGGAGACTTGGAGCGTACCGTAAGAAGTGTAGAGCCCGATGGTGGCGATGGACGTGGCGGCAGAAAAGGCAACGGAACTGCCGAGACTAGGCAAGCCGAGGATAAAACTCAACGTGCACGCGAGCCACACTGATCACAAAGTTGGTCTGTTCCCCGATTCGGGCTATTACACTGGAGGCGCAAGGAATGGACGAACCGGTACGGATCGGGGAGCGCCACCGTCGGTCGACTTTGTGCAGGAACTTGGACCCTGGGATCGCGCCATCGCGGCTGAAGGCGTACATCATGCGCGAATTCGATGTTACGGAAAAGGTCCTGCACGAACGTGAACATGGAGGGATCTCATGAATTAGAAAGAATGAGTCAGGCCACACCCGCAGAAGAACATCGCCCCGATGATGATCACCTGCCAGAATCCGTCGTCATCTCGCGTGTACACCAACCTTTTCAAGGAAGACACCCACCATCAAAACGATCGCGCCCTTCTCTCCGACTGTGTCCAAGAATATCTGCGTCACGGGCTGACCCGTCAGCGATGCCACAGTCTTGTCGTAATCCTGAATCGAGAAAAGCAGACCCAGGAGAAGGAACCAGCCGAGGATCGCAGAGACACCGATGGACGTGATAATTCCGATCGGTCCAGACACGGCCGCGTTGTGAGTCTCTTCAGTCATGTGTGCGCTCGCATCGAAACCTAACAAATAGATCAGAAAATGTATGTCCGCCGAGTGACATGGGTGTCCAGACCTGTCAGCGTGTACTGGGCCAAGAGAATACCAATCACCGCGACGTAGGCAGGGCTCGCCCGTTGCGACCACCCGACACCGTCGACACCGGTACCATCAATAAATGTCTGGAAGACAAACTTGCCGCTCTGGTGCTTCGGGGCCGCTGCGAGGATGGCGATGACGAGGGAAGTCGTGCCAACGGCATGCCACCATACAGAGACGCTGTTGAGATACTTGAGGATGCCCACGCCAAAAGTATTGATTGTGCCTATGTCGAGGTTTGTCGGGGCTCAAAGATATAAAGAAAGGGTGATTTGTGCTATACAGTACCCTGGGCAATAAGAACTGCGGCGTAAATCCCGATCGTCTTATGCGAGTTCGGTTGGTAATTCGTGCCGATAGTAGCCGCCGTGGAAATAAAGTTGGCGCACGCGAAGCTGTGAGAAGTAAGGCAATCAGCCAGAAGGATTACTCGGGATTGTTGAATAATCATCGACCTGATTCCGGTCGTTACCGCAACCTGACCCAGAAGGTTGAACCAACCCGTGACCCAAGATGCGAAGGGAGCACCATGAGGCTTGGAAATCATGGCCGCCCAGAAATATGGGCCGCCACTAGTTGGATGGGCGCTGCAAATCTCTGAAGTTGGACATTACAAACGCGATTCTTTCTGGATGCGCCAAGAAGCACGTGCCTGCCATAGCCAAGCCCACTAACATCGTGAAGAATGCTTCGAACACCAGGTGAATCACTGATGCCCAAGGAGATAAGAAGGTACTCCTACCGACGACGACCCAACCCCACACCATGACAGCTGGCCCGCCAGTGGTCTGAGATTCCGTCAGAGAGAAGATAAAAGCCTACCCTTTGAGAGATGCTCACCAAGCCGAAAAGAAACAGGGAAGGGATACCGGTGATGACACTAATGATTGAGAACGAGACACCAAAGTTCTGTGGGACGCACCACCCCTTCTAAGACTGTGCAAGCGCAGTCGTTGCGCAATCGACTCACATGCAACAAGGTCAGATCACGCCTAGCGGTGGTCAAGCGTCATAAGTTTCGAAGGTAGTGAGCACATGAGTTGAATTGAACGCACTTGAGCTCCTGCTTATATCCCATCCTCGCCAGTTCCGCCTCATCGCCCGCACGAACACCCCCCGCCTCAACCTTGTGGCTGTCCTTTGCCGCCGAGTTCGAGTATGGCATGGCACTACTGACTATCGTGAACAGCGCGACGCTGCAGCTTGGGACCAAAGTCGTTTCTTCCTCTTCTTGGGTGGGTCAGAGAAAAGGCGCTAGCGGCGTTCTCCCGCGCCATGTACTTATAGCCAGGAAATCGAGGTCCGAGTTCGAGAACCCGATAAGAAAAAGAAGCGCAATATAAGAATCCCCAGTGGCATGCGGTCACCCGCGGAAGTGAGATAAGGTGGCTCGAGTCGGACTCGGGACTCGGGCGCCAAGAGCCTGAGCGGGGCAAAAAATTACCGATCGGACGTCCCCCACTAGTCACTTCACGTGGTATACGTTCAGATGAATACAAAACATTGCGACAGAAGTGAAGGTGACAAGGTGTTCGATGCGTTTTGCCACTGGCGGCATCAGCACAAACAATTTGAGACGGAAATCACCCCATAGAATTCTTTTTCAATTTTTTTCGAATGAAATGAACAAAATTAAGGCAGGAAATGCTATCCATAGAACCTTCTTATCTCACTTGCTGTGTTGTTAACCCTTTTCCCGCTTGACGTCTCTCATTTTATGCAATCATACCATCCGGGTTCTCTCGCTTGCCCGTGACTGCTTTCCCTTGATGGACCTTATAAGGAACGTTGCGTTCGTCCATCTCCTTTAAGTTCGGCCGCCCTACGCCAGTTGTTTCATTCGCACCGACTTTTGTTTCAAGTCCTGCGCTTTGTCCACAAATCTTGCTATTACAATGAATGCTCTCTCACTTTTCATGAGGGTGAGAACTAGACCCCGCGCGCGACCCGAGTATCTTTGCTAATCAACGTGAGTTGTGCATGTTCCAGTCCACGGCTCCCTTACTGATCTTTCTCTCTCTGGCCATTTAATTTAACTGTACACGAGCCTTAAGCTTGGGCAACTCCTTCCTTGTCGCTTGCATTGTGGCCATAAAGAACAGACTTTGTCAACCCTTGTTATCTCCCTTGCATTATGTCGCGTGGCTCGAACTCAGTGATCGTCTACCAGGGGGTATCTGTCTGCCACCATCAACGTTCAACATCCATTTCCAAACTCTCGTCTCTGTGAACGTATGGATTGCCTCAGCTGGCTCGGCATCCACGGCACCATTAACAAATTACGCATACAAAGCCTCATCTCTACGCACTCATACCCGTATTTGTGTTCCTCCTTCTCATAAGTCTGGCTTCCGTACAGAAGAGACTCCGAGGCACCAATCCTAGTGCCGAATATTCTCATGCCAAAGGTCTCACTTCCTTATAATCGAAGTTGAACAAACTTACGGGGGGACCGATGAAGAGCTCTACACAAACCTGACAGGCTCAGTGACCTCTGTGGGGGCTCGCATAAAAAGAGGGACCCATCCTAGCGCTTTTCAACGCAATCACTTTCGATTCGCCCGTACACACATATATTCCTTGCCCACCAAAGGAGGACTTTCCCCTTGCATATTAACCACTTTTTTTTTCGTGAACCCACCGCAATGACCACAAACTCGGCACCCTTCAAAGTTGGCGCAGAAATATTCAAGACGTCCTACACGATCTTCGGCGACCTCAAGTCTGGCGCGCGGCCCCTCGTCGTGCTAAACGGCGGACCGGGCATCCCACACTCGTACATGCTTCCGCACGCGAATCTATACAAGATGCGTGGACAGCCCGTCGTATTCTACGACCAGCTCGGCTGCGGCGACTCGACGCGCCTGCGCGACAAGCACACAGTCGGCGCCGACGGCACCCCGCCTGGCACAGGCATCGTCGTTGCCCCGGCGCTCTTCGTCGCGGAGCTGGACAACCTCCTGCGGCACCTCGGCATCGCTCACGACTTTGACCTGCTCGGACAGTCCTGGGGCGTCACGCTCGCCATCGAGTACATCACGACGCACCGTCCCGCAGGGCTTAAGCACCTCGTGCTCACCAGCGGGGCCGCGTCATACCCGCTCTGGCGCGAGGCGCTCGCCCGCTTGCGCACGCACTGGCCAAGGGACTTCCAGGACGTGCTCTGCCGCCACGAGCGTGACGGCACGACCGACGCGCCAGAGTACCAAGAGGCGCTCATGCAGTTCTACAGGAAGCACGTCCTCAACATCGCCGTGTGGCCTCCCGAGGCACTCAAGTCGATGGCGCAGATGGGGGAGGACCCGACAGTCTACAGAGCCATGTACGTGCGTTTTTTTATCCACGGCTCTTCATTCCTCCACTTGCCGGACAGACTTATTTACTTTTTGGCCCCGTCGGGGGCTGTACATTTACGCAGGCTCGGAGTCAACGAGTTCAACATGACGGGCACGCTCAAGGACTGGTCCGTGATCCCCAAGTTGGGCGCCGTCTCCTGCCCGACGCTGATCCTCAACGGCGCCGACGACGAGGTGCCGGATTCTTGCGTCGCGCCTTTGTTCCACGGCATCAAGCGAGCGAGATGGGTCACCTTTGGCTCGAGCAGCCACATGGCGTTTTGGGAGGAGCCAGAGAGATACTTCCAGGTCGTCGGCGACTTTCTCGCTGACTCGGGCCTCGGAGACGGCGTGGGGACGCAGGGAATCGTGCCGCGCTGGTTTTGTAACCCGTGGCTTTCCCTATTCAAGAGCTAAACCCAATATTAGATCGCGTTCTACTGTAGCACGACCTGTCTCCTCGAACCTGTACGTTAGTCGTTATATTTGGAGTTAGGAAGTAAATCGGATACAGGGTTTCCAACAATCATTCTTGCCATTAACCTGACATTCAGCCCCTGAGTAAGTCCATATTCATCGAAGAAGGACAATGCTAGGAGTAGAGGAAGTCTAAAGGCTGAGAATTCGGCTCCGCGTATGCCAAGGCGAATATTGTGGAGTTGATGTACTGGTCCAGAACATAGTAATGATTCCGAGCAGGACAAAATCATCATTGCAACATCAGCAACACTCCAAGTAATCCTAAGTGACACATTTAACCTGAGGGGCATGAAACATGACAAATACCCTATGAAATGATTGGCATCGCCGACCGGCAAAGCTTGATTTCGCGGAATTTTATTACAGTAGTCCCCGAGCAATAACCAGGTGGGATATTGACAACAAAAGGCGCATGCCCAGACACCTTGAGATCTCACATCTCGCCACATTCTACAGTTTAGTACAAAGTCAAACAAGCCAAACAGTCACAATAAGGATGGTAGACATACCGGTGATTTTTACAGCGAGCTTTGGTCTGTTGTTAGGCCCCGTTGGGACATTTTCGATCTTGCGTAACGTGAGCATGCCGTCGATGACCTTGCCAAAGACGACGTGTTTCCCGTCAAGGAAATCGCACGGAGCGGTCGTGATGAAGAACTATACAAGTTCACGTCAAGCGAGAAGAAAGACGAAGACAAGGGGGCCGTTTTGGAAACGACGTGCCTGGCAGCCATTCGTGTTGGGACCCGAGTTGGCCTATTTGGGGTCAGCGTGAGTCTAACCAAACGCGTCCGAGAGTCAAATGTCACTGGTGGCCCACCATCGACAGAAGCCCTGGACCAGTATGTTTCACCTGGAAATTCTCGTCCTAGAGTTCGACGGGATTGAGAAGGGGAGAAAGGTCTTTGTATCGTTAAAAAAACGCACGGGAAATTTGTCGCCGTATATTGAGAACGATCCTGTCCCGTCGCCTTTGAGAAAATCACCGCCTTTTTGACACCCTCCTATTAGCAGCGTGCGTCTGTCGAGCTACCTGAGAGATCCCCGCACCTTGGCACATAAAATTGGGTACTCTGAACGCCTTCGTAAATACGTGCTTCAATAGAAATGGAGGGATGCACTCACACTCTACCCGACAAGGGCTAGTTAGCAAGCGTGAGACGGTTCGAGGTTCAGCTGGAGAGACGGACTCACCGGTGGAACGTAGCACCCTTATAACCCTGCGGTCGCGAGTTGACCCTGTACTCTCCAGTGCAGAGCTGACGGAAATTCTCTGCGGACCTGAGAATGTGACTCAATCGGTGATAGAATGTAATAGGGGGATCAATGCGACGTACTTGGGAACGATATCACTGAATAGCTCCATTTTCAGTCTCCCTGCGGGCGTCTCCCCGATGTTGACGTCCATGAAGACGATCGGTCGCTGCGTAGAGGTCATCGTGCGTTGGGTGTTGCGTTGCGAGGAGAGAAGAGGCGCTTGAGCAACATCGGTTCCGGAGCTCAGCCGGTCACCTCCGTTTGTTTACTCGCACAACGACTCGGAATCCAGGATGTCTTATTTCTTACCTCACCTTCCTTCTGGCTGGCACGTAGACGAGGCGATCAAATCAGAAGAGGATCGTGTCGTTGTCATTCGCTTCGGGCACGACTGGGACTCGCAGTGCATGGTCATGGACGAGACACTTCACTCGGTCGCCGAAAAGGTTCAGAACTTTGCCGTCATCTACCTCTGCGACATCACAGAGGTACCAGATTTCAATAAGGTGCGTCCGATTGTTCTGTCTTCGTCGTAATCTGGCTCTATACGCGACCCATTTTAGATGTATGAGTTGTACGATCCCTGCACCGTTATGTTCTTCTATCGGTTCGTAGTCTCGCAATACCATCCTTTGTTTGAAGCTCAATCTCTCCAACATTAGTAACAAGCACATCATGATCGATTTGGGGACTGGTAACAACAATAAGATGTAAGTAGCCCCACCTGCCACCGTCCCGCCACCTGATGAACACCTCTCGATGTCAGCAACTGGGCCATGGATAACAAGCAAGAGGTGTGTCCTTCGGTACTCCTCTCTGGAAACCAAGCTGAGTCAATTACAAGTTGATTGATATCATAGAGACGGTTTATCGTGGCGCTTCTAAGGGTCGTGGTCTCGTCGTTTCTCCGAAAGGTACCTCCTTCACTCGAGAACTGTTCCGCCTCCTTCGAAAGCTGACAGATTTCAATAGACTACTCCACACGCTACAGGTACTAAGCGTATGCCGAATACCATGACTTCTTTGGCTCTGTAAAGTAATTTCGTAGTCGAGTGCTTTCTGAATTGACCGAATATAGTTGAGGTGTTGAGATGAACCCGGGCGCGACCCCGTCCATTTTGGCCACCGGAGGGTGCAAAATATGTTTAAAACTTTTGCTTTATCGTGACAGTTCATGTAAACGTTCGGAGCAACGCTGCGAGTTTGCACCCTCAAAAACATATATTTGTCGTTCTTCCTTACCACGCGTGAATTCAACATTTCCCGCACCCAACGCAGTCTAAAACCAAGTCTGAAAACCTAGGTATCCTAGGTATATACTGTACAGAATAGAAATTACGGATTCGATGGGCTTCGTTGCCGCCGTGGGAGACGAAGCAAACACAGGCATATACAGGTTTACTTGTTCGGCATCGATAATAGCACCATTCCTCCCGGGCTGCCTTCACCTCCCGCGTCTCGTACCCGTTTTCGCACCAGTTGCACCACGAGAGTGAAGACCCAGAGCTGGAAGGCTTTTCATCAGTGACACTGCTCAAGACTTGATATGGCACGACTAAATTTGCATGTATTGTGGGTGTTGCTATGCCCTTTCCTTCCATCACGTTGAGACATCCTAGGTATCCCAGTCCTGGCTATCCATGATCAGCAGCCGGGGGGTTTTTTAGATGTTTAGACTTCAATCACTTTCGGACCATCAGTATGTGCCGTCTGGTTGGAGAGGGTTTTGACAATCGTCTCGTAACTCGAGAGCGTCTCGAAGCGATGCTCAAGGTCCATGACATTGTTTCGATTCTGGCCCACCTTGTACCGAAGGAAGCACACAACCTAACTACAGTTGGTGGGACGGACTATATATACTTAACGTTGTCCGTACTCAAGGAACTTCGTGGGACACCTCCGAGAGGTCGCGGCCAACCCTCGAGGAGCGGGGTCCTGTGGTAGTGGGTGCGAGTGATAAGACGGAGATACTGGCGGCCGCCACGAGTACAGGAGTTGAAGGCCATTCGTCAACGTGTCGTTCGTGAACAAGCACACCCTCACTTCCGTCTCTGATTCTGATTCTAGGGAAGACGAGGACGGAGTGCAACGCCGCCGCCACCACCTCGTGCGGGCGCCAAAGTCTATCTACGACTGATTTCGAGCTCTTTAATCACCGTATTCCCGACGCTCGCTTACTTTGATCTATTGTCGATACGAACCAGACCTGGCACCCTCGACTGGTTAGCATGTACTTGCAATCGCTGTCATAAGCCGCTGCGTCTGCTTGATGAGTTCGAGTATTCGAAATTTTGATGTCGGCCGCTGCAGCCGGTTGCATTACAGAGCCAAGTCTTGGTGATGATGAAGGCGCTATGCTTTACGCCCGGCGCGCTGGTGGACTTGGACCTGCCCAGTGTTTCCCTGCATCGGGACTATTTGATGCAATTTCCACCAAGTCAAATTGCGTTCGCTGGGATTGCCCTTTGTTCCAGGACTGCCTCTCAGGGTTGTACAAGAAATTATACGAAAGCCAAGCAAGTTGAGTTGCTTGTGCGGCTCGGCGCGTCACCCGACCTCGTACGCTCACAGCTGCGGCCAGCGTCCGTTGCGCTACGTGCAAATTATCTGTCCCTTTGCGCACCGCCCCATAGACTTGGCACGGCATGCGATGATCCGGCTACGGAGCAACTGCCAACGCGGGCGGGTGTTGTTGCACCAACGATGGTGTTGCTCTCGGCATTAGGTACCGGCAGCTTTTGGTGCATCGTTCACAGCAAAGGCGGTGGCTGGTAGCGGGAGGTGGGCTTACACTGTCTGTTGTTGTTAAGTATGTGGACCTGGAGGGCATTGCTGCGGTGTGAATTGGAGAAGGGCTACTCTTGGAGGCGAGCGCCGTGGAAGCGAACGCGAATACGAGAGTGGGGATCCAGTTGTAGACACGCAAGAAAAATGAAGGTCAGTCAGTCTGCTTCATCTGCTTCGTCACCTCAACCGTGGTGCAAGTTAGTGTTCGTCTTGGCAGGGCTGCTGACAAATCCGGGGCACAGGTTCATCACCAAGCCCTTGCGGTCTCTTGTGTGCCAAGGATGAGCCAGGGCAATGAATGACCAATGGTTTGCCAAGACTAACACAAGTTGTTGCCGCGCTACTTGCAACTTGAACGCATACCAGTTCGAAGCGTGCATGTCGTGAGGACACACAATTCCTCTGGGCAGCGCCCCGCAGTGGCCATCATGATATCCGTGACCGAATGCGAATGACCACGCCAAGCCCAATACCTTTGCTTGTAAGATAAAAAGCGTCTCGTCTCGTATCGTCTCCCCCACTACTCTACCCGTCACTCTACACAAGTTGACTCCCCTCTGATACCGTATGAGTACAGGCCCTTCCTCAAGCGCGTCAGACTTGGGCTCGAATATTTTACAGCCTTTGTCAACTCAAGATACCCACCAAATGACCACGTCGGTCTTCTCGTCCGTCGTTTTACCCCTTTCCACCCCTTCACTCTTCTCACGACGGCATGTCCAGCTTCAAGCCTGTCACGGATCAAGCGGGAGATGATAGCACATCTCACCCAAACATGAACCAGCAAGCGCGCGGGAAGAAGCACAAAGATCACAGGCGATGCGGTAATGTCTTTGCTGCCACCCTTAAGGACGTATGCATGCGCCACAAGCGAACAAGACCACTTGGGAAGGCTCCCGGTGTTGGACATAGTATCACCGTGATGCTCAAAACGTCCCGTGAGTTTTGGTCTACTGGCACCTTAACTCAGTTCTGACCTTTCGGTGATCTGTTTAGGGTTGAACGTGTTGCTAGCTCTCATCCCGGTTGCCGTGAGTCTATCCTTGCATGACGGTCTCGTTGAATCACAACTTTTTTGAATCTTCGATAACCCTTTTAGTGGATATCCCATTTTCTCAGGCTCAACAATACCCTGGTTTTTGTCTGTCAGTCTATCTTTACGATGCCTGCACCCCCCCTCCTCCCCACAATCTAACACCCAATCCGGTTCTAGTCTCGTTCCTTGCTTTCGTTCCCCTTGTCATCGTGTGTATCAAATTATGTCCCTTGCCACCTTGCAGCCGCTCACAGGTGTAGATCCACGACTTTGTATTAGACGAGTTGACACTGCGTCTCGGGCAGATGCTGGCTGGTCTACTCAATGCTACCTCGGTGAGGTTGACTGACCCACTAAATGCTGAAATTTGCCTCCTGATGGCATTGTTTAGGGTAATGCGTAGGTGTTGAGCTCAGTTCTATCAGTTCTATGCTACATAGACGCTAACATAACATGTTGCACCAGCGTGGCATTGATTTTGGCAGTAAGTGGTGCCCTCAAAAGTTGTTTTTTGTTTGGTACTCAATGACCGCTCCAGATTACTGCACTTATCAAATGCGAGTTGACCGTTGTGCAATCTTCTCGTGAGCATCCATCTCTTCCTCTAGCTGCTATAGCACTGTAGCAGCTCTTATCGAGCGATTATCCGCGATAGAGCTGGATGAGAGCTTTACGGCACCTGTTGTCACATGTAGTCCCAATGTTGTCTTCTCCATACCATGTTGGTTGACATCCAAGTTCGCCGCACCCAGGACAAGTTCCTTGTGAGGCTGTGCTCGGGCCAACCACGTGTTCCTTTCTTTTGCATGATTTCCATCACTTCGGGTTACTTACCGTTCCATTTTCAGTGGTTGGCTTTATCTTGAATAACTTGTGTGAGCATCTGCCACTGCAACGATCTCCGCCTATCTGACTCACACGACTACTCGTAGTATTCGTGCTAGGGACATGCTTCTTCGCCGGCGGCACTCGTTTTTCGGAACAAGGTTTCGGCATCAGTTCGTATACCGATCGTGCCTTTTTATAACGACCTGATTGAGATATACGTCCTTTTTGACTCGTCGCAGGTGTCGTACAACTTAATTCAACCTTGTTGACTTTGAGCGTGATTGCCGTGCTACTCCCTGCTGCATTCCACAACACTATCCACCCTACGAATGGCAATGATCCTGTAACAGGCGCTCAGGAAGACCACGATATCCTTTCGATTAGCCATGGCGTTCGTAGCTCCTGCTTCTGTATACCGTCCTCGTATGCTAATGACTATTCATACAGGTCGCAATTATCTTGTTTCTCAGTGAGTTTGCCGTAGACGTCCAAGCCGCTTTATCATAACTAAGTCCATACTTTAGTCTATCTATGCTACCTTGTGTTTCAGCTTTTCTCACACAAGCATTTATACGACGATCACCATTCAGACGTCCAGCAGTCAGTTCATTATACCCCCAGGCTTGCCAAGGTGCTGCACATTAACCGAAGTCAAAACCCACCTCTGAGCCCGCACCCCCAATCAAATGATTCGATAGACCCCGTGAACACTCAGCGGGATGTATGCTCGGTGGAGAAGGGCACCACGGAGGAGGATGGCATGGAGGTACCTCAAATGGGCATACGCACTGCCATCGTGCTTTTTGCTGTCGTCACTGTGGTTCGTTGATGACTCACTCTCTTGACCGTTCTGAGAGCTGAATGTAGTGAATAGGTCATTGCTATTACTTCTGAGTCCCTGGTTGGCTCGATCAGTGGCCTTACCCAAAGTGGCCACATCAGCAAAAGATTCGTAGCCCTTATTCTTTTGCCAATTGTAGGAAACGCAGACCGTAGGTCATCTCGAACTCTAGTAATCATCATTTTCCTGCAATCTAACATAAGGTGTGCTATTGCAGAGCATGTCACTGCCATCACTGTTTCTGTTAAAGATAAATTGATGTTATCCATCAGCATCGCGGTGGGTTCGAGTATCGTACGTATACGCCTATCTTACCTTTGTCGCCAATACCTACTGATGTCTTGACAGCAAATTGCACTCTTCGTTATTCCGTACGTCCTGGTGAGGCGTTTTGATGATTCGAACTGACCTCACTTCGTAGTTTCCTTGTCACTTTGGGGTGGATCCTGGGCAAGCCATTGACACTCCTTTTTGATCCTTTCGAGTCTATCGTTCTCTTCCTCTCGGGTGAGGCCTCCTCCCCGTTGTCATTACAACCATATTGTCCACTGATGGTCATGATGCGTAGTCGTGACCGTCAATTATGTCGTTCAAAATGGCAAGTCAAATTGGCTCGAGGGCATGATTCTTATATGTGGGTCTACCCATCTCCGGCTAGGCTGTCCTGATTTGCTCCTTAACTAACAAATGAGTTACGTAGGCCTCTATGTAATATTCGCAATCACATTCTGGTATTATCCAGTGTCTGACCCCGCAGGCATCTTCATAACTTGCCATTGATATGCTGGGTTTCTGTTTCCTCTCTGATTGTTTGTATCTTACCCCCATAGAAATCTTCGACACTAGTTGTCCGTTGTATTGCGACTTCATTAGCTTCATTCCTCGTCATTTGTCATGGTCATGTAGAAATGCCCCAGTCGTATGGGCTTAGTTTATGTAGGCAGGCACACCACATGCCCCAGAGATATCTTCCATTTTACCTCTTGTGCTGCCACTCAAAACCCTCACGCGAGATTCCCTATCCATCAAGGTGCCCCTGTACGACGTGCCTAATCTCGTCTTGCGCGCTCGGAGCAGCTCGAGTAAACCTGGGTGAATCAGGGGGATTGTAGCCAGAATCAGACAACTCATCTCTCCTCCCTGAAGACCTTGAGAGCCTTGGGGGTCATTTGTGTGGTTGAGAATGCGCCAACGTGGATGTAGTCAAACACACAGGCATCTCAGGGGTAGCGCTATTGACCGCAGAGGCGTTGGAGCCTTGCCCTTTGGGCAGAACGAGGCCGCGGCTGAGCGTGACCCGGTCTTGCCGCCACAACTTGAAAGTACCAGTACTAGTCACTAGACCCGACCGAGGGCGAACGAAGGCCCATCTGGCCACCACGAGAGATGCCACGGTGGGCCTGGAGAAGAACATCCTGGGGAGAGATCCACCTGCAACAGCGACCCGCCCTCGAAGATACCCTCTCGTTTGGGAACCCATCAAGAGGGCAGAAAACTG
>Ga0137397_10001931_pt1 | contig 14469 bp, 12 predicted proteins | sample czorhiz116metaG_FD_106658 | JGI IMG/M metagenome (GOLD analysis project Ga0137397, IMG submission 106658) | Vadose zone soil microbial communities from Angelo Coast Range Reserve, California, USA - czorhiz1.16 metaG | ecosystem: Environmental > Terrestrial > Soil > Vadose zone | place: USA... | reverse complement strand
CTCGCACTCCCTCACCGCCGCCGCGCGCGATGCAGCGGGCAACAGCACCACCTCTGCGACTGTCACCGTCACGGTCTCCAACGCTCCCCCGTCCGACACCACGCCCCCGGCGGTCAACATCACCTCTCCCGGCAGCGGCGCCACTGTCTCCGGGACGACTTCTGTGACCGCCTCGGCGTCCGACAACGTCGGTGTCGCCGGCGTGCAGTTCAAGATCGACGGAGCCAACCTGGCCGGCGAGGATACGACGTCGCCCTACGCCATCTCCTGGGACACGACGACCGCCGCCAACGGCTCGCACTCTCTCACCGCCACCGCACGCGACGCCGCGGGCAACAGCACCACCTCCACCACCGTCATCGTCTCGGTCTCCAACACCTCCACGGGTGGCACGACGCGGATCGAGGAGACCGATCCGTCCGTGGCCTACACGGGCAACTGGATCCCGCAGTCCCGCGCCGACCTGAGCGGCGGCTCCATCGTGGAGGGCCCGGACGCCGGATCGACCGCCAGCCTGACCTTCAACGGGACGGGTGTGCGCTGGATCGGCTTCAGGGCCGATTTCGGCGGCATCGCGGAGGTCTACCTGGACGGTGTCCTCAAGGCGACGGTGGACACGTATTCCCCGACCCAGCAGGCGCAGGCGGTGATGTACACCGCCAGCGGCCTGGCGGCCGGAACGCACACCATAATGATCAGGGTCACCGGGACCTGGAGCGCTTCGGCCTGCTGCTCCTGGATCGTCGTCGACGCCTTCGACGTGACGAGCGGCGGCGGCGGCAGCCCGCCGCCCGACACCACGCCTCCGACGGTCAATATCACCTCCCCGGCCAACGGCGCCACGGTATCGGGAACGACCACGGTGAGCGCCTCGGCTTCGGACAACATCGGCGTCGCGGGGGTCCTGTTCCTGCTCGACAGCGTGGCGCTGGGCCCGGAGGACACCACCGCGCCCTATTCTGTCTCCTGGAACACGACGACCGTGAGCAACGGTTCGCACACTCTCTCCGCCACGGCCCGCGACGCCGCCGGAAACAGAACCACGTCGGCCCCGGTCACCGTGACGGTGTCCAACTCGGCCCCGCCGTCCTCCACGCGCTTCGAGGAGAGCTCGGCGACGCTCTCGCCGGCCGCCTCCTGGATCGCTCTGACGAGCGCGTCGACAGGCGTGACGCTGAGCGGCGATTCCGCGACTGCGGCCGCCGACGCGGGGGCGACCGCGAGCTTCACGTTCACCGGGCAGGGGGTGAGCTGGATCGGCTTCAAGTGCGAGCAGTGCGGCATCGCGAGTGTTCTCCTGGATGGATCCGTCGTCGCGACGGTCGACACCTACGTAGCGACGCGCCCGGCCGCTTCCGGGTCCATGTTCAGCGTCACCGGGCTCGCCGCCGGAAATCACACGCTCGTGATCCAGGTGACCGGGAACAAGAACGCCTCCTCGGCCTCCACATACGTCGTCGTCGACGCATTCGACGTGATGTAGCGGGGATGGGCGGCGCCATCCGGATGGTTGATCCGGGACCCGCGATCAGGTAATAGATCACCCGGACGGCTCGGCTCCAGGACGCCCCGCCGTCCGGGAGATCCGGCATGCGTGTCCGTCACGCCGTCCGCGCCATCGGAGGGCTCGCCCTCCTCGTCCCCTTCCTGCTCGCCGCCTCGTACTCGACCGCGGAGCTGACCCGGAGCGCGTCGCGGGTGTTCAGGGGACGCTGCGTTGCCGCCCGTCCCGGGACCGTGGACTTCAAGGGTCGGCCCCTGGCCGCGACGACCTACGCCTTCGAGGTGAGTGAATACCTGAAGGGAAGCGGACCGCTATATCTCACCTTCCGCCAGACCGGGACGCCCGAGCGGGATGTCGGCGACCTGGGGCGTATCGCCGGCCTGACGGTCTTCGCTCCCGGCGTCGAATACGTGGTCTTCCTCAGGCCGGAGAGCAAGATCGGGCTGACCTCTGCGGCGGGGCGGGGCCGAGGTGTCTTCCTGGTGAGCGGCGAGACTGTGAAGGCGGCCGACGTGGACGGCCGCGCCCCGGTTCCCGGGGCCGAAACGATCCCCTACGACGCCCTGCGCCGCGCCGTCCTGCAGGTCCTCAAGGAAACTCCCTGATCGGCGGCCGACGCTTTGTGCTATAAATCGGCACGGATTACCCTAACTCCAACCGATCGTCAGCGCGAGGGTCGCGATGTTCGTTTCGAAGAAGATGTTCCTTACCAAGGGTGTGGGCCGGCACCGGGAGAAGCTCAACTCGTTCGAGATGGCGCTGCGCGACGCCGGCATCGCCCACTTCAACATCGTCCGGGTCAGCAGCATCTTCCCTCCCGGCTGCAAGATCATCACCAAGAAGGAGGGGGTCAAGTACCTGCGGGCCGGCGAGGTCGTCTTCTGCGTCATGAGCCAGGCGGAGACCAACGAGCCGCACCGCCTGTGCGCCTCCTCCATCGGCATCGCGATCCCCGGGAAGCACGGCGGTCACGGCTACCTGAGCGAGCACCATTCGTTCGGGCAGACCGAGACGGTGGCCGGCGACTACGCCGAGGATCTGGCCGCGCAGATGCTGGCGACGGTCCGGGGGGTCGAGTTCGACCCGGAGACCTCCTACGACGAGCGGAAAGAGATCTGGAAGATCAGCGGCGAGATCTACCGCACCATGAACACCTGCCAGTCGGCCGTGGGGGACAAGCGGGGACGCTGGACGACGGTCGTGACCGCCGCGGTCCTCATCCCCTGACGTCCATGGGCGAGCACCCCGAGCTTCCGATGAACTACGGCGGCCTGGACGAGGAGCACTCGTCGCTGGAACGGGCGCGCGTCGTCATCCTGCCGGTCCCCTACGACCGGACAGCCTCGTACATGAAGGGGACCGCGCGGGGGCCCGAGGCGATCGTCGAGGCCTCGCGATTCATGGAGCTGTACGACGACGAGATCGACCGCGATCCCTACACCATCGGCATCCACACCGCTGCGCCCGTCTCCGGCAACGACGACCCGCCCGAGGTCATGACCCGCAAGGTCGAGGAGGCCACGGCGCGGTACCTGGAGATGGGGAAGATGCCGGTGGTCCTCGGGGGGGAGCACAGCGTCGCCGTGGGAGCGATCAAGGCGTACCACCGGAAGCACCCGAAGCTGTCGGTCATCCAGTTCGACGCCCACGGCGATCTGCGGGCCACCTACGAGGGGTCCGAGTTCAGCCACGCCTGCGCCATGCACCATTTCGCCGGGCGCCTGCCGACCCTCCAGGTCGGCATCCGCAGCATCTCCCGGGAGGAGCGCGATCTGATCCGGGCGAAGAGCCTGATGGTCGTGCCGGCGCGGGACTTCGTCGGCCGGCCGGAAAGGGCGCTGGAACTGGTTGACCGCCTGACGGACGAGATATACCTTACAATTGACGTGGATTACTTCGACCCGGCCATCATGCCGGCCACCGGCACTCCGGAGCCTGGCGGGCCGGGGTGGTACGACACACTGGCCTTTATCCGGGGCGTGTGCAGGAAGAAGAGGCTGGTCGGGTTCGACGTGAACGAGCTGCGGCCCCTGGGAGCAGACGTCGCGCCCGATTTTCTGGCGGCCAAGCTGATCTACAAGATCATCGCCTACCGCTTCTTCGCCGACGGACGCGGCGACCAGGCGGCGAAAGCGGGATGAGGCACAGAATGAGCGGACAGGGCAACAGGAAGAACGCCGCCGACAAGGGAAACGAGAGGCCGCTGGACAAGACGATCGCCGAGAAGATCGCCGCCGCCGGCGTGCGCGCCCACGGCGAGATGCTCGCCTGCGACATCCCCGCCGAGCTGCCGATCATCCCGCTGGCCTCCACCGTCGTGTTCCCGCAGATGGTGGTCAACCTTCAAGTCGTGAGGAAGAAGAACCTCAACCTGATCAGGGACATGGAGCCCGAGTCGATCATCGGTCTGGTGGTTCAGAAGTCCTCCTCCATCGACGTGCCGCCGATCGAGGAGCTGTCGGCCATCGGCGTCGCGGCCCGGCTGGTCAACAAGATCAACGTCTCCGGCAACACCATCCAGATCATCCTCCTGGGGCTGCGGCGGTTCCGCGTCGCCTCGTACATCCAGACCGAGCCGTACCTCAAGGCCCGGGTCGCCTGCATCGACGAGAAGGAAGAAGACTCGATGGAGGCGAACATGCTGATGGGAAACGCCCTGCACCTTCTGGAGAACTTGATCCAGCTCGACCCGCGCGTCCCCGGCGAGATCCTGAACCTCATCAAGAACAACCTGTCCGGTCCCGGCAACCTCGCCGACCAGATCGCCAACCACCTGAACTTCGAGCTGGAGGAGAAGAAGGAAATTCTCACGACCATCACGCCGCTCGATCGCTTGAAAGTCGCAATTCGGCTGATCGAGAAGTCGACCGGGCTGGCGAAGGCGGGGCAGGAGATCAAGGAGCAGACCGAGGACGAGATCCGCAAGGCGCAGCGCGAGTTCTTCCTGCGCGAGCAGCTCAAGGTGATCAAGAAGGAGCTGGGCGAAGAGAGCGAGTCCGCGGCGACGGTGCGCGATCTGCGGGAGCGCCTCGACAAGGCCGGTCTGCCGGCGGAGGCCAAGAAGGAGGCCGAGAAGGAGCTGGGCCGCCTGGAGATGGTGAACCCCGCCTCGGCGGAGTACAACGTCATCACCACCTACCTGGACTGGATGGCGGCGCTCCCCTGGTCCACGACCACGATCGATCGGCTGGACGTGAAGGACGCGTCGCGCATCCTCAACCGCGACCATTTTGATCTGGAGAAGGTCAAGGACCGCATCCTCGAGTTCCTGGCGGTGCGCCAGCTGAAGAACGACATGAAGGGGCCGATCCTCTGCTTCTACGGACCGCCGGGGACCGGCAAGACGTCGCTCGGGAAGTCGATCGCCGAGGCGCTGGGGCGCAAGTTCGTGCGCATGAGCGTCGGCGGCATGCGGGACGAGGCCGAGATCCGCGGCCACCGCCGCACCTACGTCGGCGCCATGCCCGGCAAGGTCCTGCAGAGCCTCAGGCGCGCCGGATCGAGAAACCCCCTGTTCATGATCGACGAGGTGGACAAGATCGGCATGGACTTCAGGGGCGACCCGGCCTCGGCCCTCCTCGAAGTCCTCGACCCGGAGCAGAACAACACCTTCACCGACCTGTATCTCGATCTGCCGTTCGACCTGTCGCGCGTCATGTTCATCACGACCGCCAACCGGCTGGACACGATTCCCGACCCGCTGCGCGACCGGATGGAGATCCTGCACCTCCCCGGCTACGTCGAGGAGGAGAAGCTCGACATCGCCCGCCAGTACCTGGTCCCGCGCCAGATCGGCGAGCACGGGCTGTCGAAGGACCAGGTCTCCTTCACCGACGAAGCCATCCAGGAGATCATCCGCGGCTACACGGCCGACTCGGGTCTCAGGAAGCTGGAGCAGCAGATCGCCACGGTCTGCCGCAAGGTCGCCAAGGACATCGCCATGACGCGCTCCAAGGGACGCGCGGTGGACGCCAAGAACCTGCAGGAGTTCCTCGGCCCGATCGTGTTCATCCCCGAGGTGGCGGAGCGCACCGACGAGGTCGGCGTCGCGACCGGCCTGGCCTGGACCTCGGCGGGCGGCGACATCCTGTTCATCGAGGCCAGCCGGATGAAGGGGAACGGAGTCTTGTCGATCACCGGACAGCTCGGGGACGTCATGAGGGAATCGGCCCAGGCGGCGCTGACCTACGTCAAGGCGCACGCCAAGGAGCTGGGGATCGAGGAGGTCCTGTTCGAGAAGACCGACATCCACATCCACGTGCCGGCCGGCGCCATCCCCAAGGACGGCCCATCGGCCGGCGTGACGATTGTGGCGGCCCTGGCATCGCTGATGTCGCAGCACCCGGTGCGGCACGACATCGCCATGACGGGCGAAGTCACGCTGCGCGGCAAGGTGCTGCCGGTCGGCGGTATCAAGGAGAAGATCCTGGCGGCGCGCCGCGCCGGCATCACGACCGTGGTCATGCCGGCCAGAAACGAGAAGGACCTCGTCGATATCCCCGAGCACATCCGCAAGCAGATGAAGTTCACCTTCGTGAAGGAAGTCGGAGAGGTCCTCGGCGCCGTGCTGTGCGCCATCGTCCTGGCCCCCGCCGAAGCGATCCCGGGCGAGGCCCGCCGGGCGCGCGTCCGCGAGCGCGTGCAGAAGAGACGCGAGCGCGCCAAGCCGCGCGCCGCCGCCTCCACCGGGGGCCGATAAACCCCGCGCCCGGCCCTCTCATGCCCGAGCCCAGGCGCCGCCGCCCCCGCCGGAGAAAGGGGCTGCCGGGCGTCCGCCTTCCTCTTCCAAGGAAACCGCACCAGCGCCACGCAGACAGACGGACGAAGCCCCCGAAGCACAGGAAGACGATCTTCGAAGACTGAACGCGTAAGGAGGGAATCGTGGTGGAGCGTGGGGGGATCGAACCCCCGACCTCGAGACTGCCAGCCTCGCGCTCTCCCAGCTGAGCTAACGCCCCACGAGATTTGGCGAACTATAGCATGCGTGCAAAAATAGGGTCAACGCGCCCTCGTCCCGGGGGTCTCGCGGGGGCGCCGGGAGAACATCGATGATCAACGCGAAACGACTGCTGTCCGCTCTGACTGTCCTCCTCGCAGCTTTCCTGTTCGTCCCGGACGCCTCGGCGCAGGCGCGGCCCTATCGCGGCGGTTTCCACCGCGGGTTCGAGCTCAACGGCTACCTGACCTATTTCAATTTCGAGAAAAGCACCGACCTGGACGGCGACACCGGAGTCGGTTTCCGCTTCGGCTACCTCTACAACCCGCAGCAGGAGGTCGAATTCCTGATCGATAGCGTCTCGACCACCGGCGCCATCCGTGACAGCACCGGTGCCATCATCGGCATCGCGGACGACAACATCACGCATTTCCAGACGGCCTACGTCTTCAACTTCACCTCGCACGACGTCGTTCCCTACCTCACCGCGGGAGTGGGCTTCCTCAGCACGGATGACTCGGCGCTCGGAACCGAAACGGACCTGACGTTCGGTCTTGGTGGCGGCGTCCGCTTCTTCCTGGGACGAGTCCTCTATGCGCGCGTCGAGGCCCGTCAGAATTTCTTCTCGGGGAACCTGCCGGTGTTTTCGGACAGCGAGAGCTTCAGCTTTCAGGAGGTCTCGTTCGGCGTCGGCTGGCGCTTCCCGACGCGCTGAAGCCGGCCGCGGGCCCCGACGCGTTCAGTTGATGTAGCCGAGAGAGCGCAGTCTCTCGAGGACGTTGCGGTCGAGGTCCGACTCGTCGGGCGCCCCTCCGTGCTCCGCCGCGCCGTAGGTGTCCACCCACGTGGCCGGATGCGCCCCGGAGAAGCCCGCGTCGAGCGCCTGCTCGAGGACCTTCCCCTCCAGGTCGCGGGCGATCGGTACGTTGAGGAGCCGCAGAAGCGTCGGCAGCACGTCCAGGAGCCCCGCCCCCTCGATCGTCGTGTCGCGTCGCACGCCGCGCCCGTAGAGCGCCAGGACCCCTTGCATGCGGTGATGCCCCGAGGTCGTCGGCTTCCCCGGAAAGAGGACCGCCTTGAACCCATGATCGGAGAGGACGACGAGCGTCGTCTCCGGGCCGATCCGGTCGAGATACTCCCCCAGGAGCCCGTCCACATAGACGTAGTAGGCGTCGATGACGCCCCCCAGGGCGGCCGCCTCGTCGGGCCTGACGCCGTAATCCATGGCGTCCGGGTGGGCGAATTTCCAGAAGCGGTGCGAGGAGACGTCGACGCCGCCGAAATAGATCGCGAACAGATCGACCGGGTACTTCTCGAACAGCCGGAGCCCGATGCGGCGATACGTCTCGTCGCAGGCCAGGCTCCACAGGAACCCCTCGACGCACTCGCGGTCGTCGGCCGGCAGGGACCGGACGCGGTCCGGGTCGTAGAACCGGCGCACCGTCCCGGCCGGCAGGTCGGCGGGCTTCACCTTGTCGCTCTCCAGATCGTCGACCAGGGACTCCGGGAAGGTCTGCTTCGGTATCCCCGAAACAATCGTCCCCTTGAGCGGGCGGCCGGTGGACCAGTTGTAGATGTACGGCAGGTAGGAGGAAACGATGTAGCCGTTCGTCGGCTCCGCCGGCCAGGTGACCAGCCAGCCGACGACCCCGACCTTGCGCCCGTAGCGCGGCAGGATGTTCCAGAAGGCCGGGGCGCGCCGCATGGTGCTCGTGACCGGACGCACGTCGTCACGCCGGCCCGCCGGCTCCGCCCTCCCCTCCTCGCCGTGCGCCGCGTCCCCCGGCCCGCCGCTCCCCTCGACGACGAAGCCGTGGATGCCGTGACGATCCGGCCGCACCCCGGTCGCGATGGTGGTCCAGAGGGACGGGGACGCCGACGGCTCCATCGACTGCAGCGTCCCGGTGGCCCCCTCTTCGATCAATCGCTTGAAATGCGGAAGACGGCCGCGCGCCACCAGCGGCTCGATCACCTGCCAGTCGGCGCCGTCGATCCCGAAGATGACGACCCGGCCGTGGTCGGCGATCGCGTTTCCATCGCAGGCGGTGAGACAGGCGGCCAGGGCACAGAGCACCAGCGCATTCGCGCACAGCGGCGGCATCGGCCCGCCGGCGCTCAAAGCGCCGCCGGCAGGTCGAGCGTGCCGAGCTGGTCGAGGAGGAAGGTCTCCAGGGCCGAGCGCCCGGGCTCCGGAAGCGCCTCGAACTCGATCCCCATGCCGGGCGGCTCGCCCGTGGACGGCGAGCCGTGACGCCTTACGACGCCGAGGGCGCGGATGCTGCGCTCGGTCCTGCCGACGCTGAAGACCATCTCGACGCGGGTGCCGATCGGGAGGGGGGCGCTGGTGCGGACGTAGCAGCCGCCGAGGGCGAGGGACGTCATGCTGTCGTATTTGAACTGGTCGTCGTGGTACATCCCGGGCTCGCGGTGCGCCACCGCCATCTCGGTCCGGATGCGCAGCTGGCGCCTCCGATCGGTGGCGAAGACCTCCTGGATCTTCAGATAGAGATCGTTCAGGCGCAGCGGGCTCCCGACCAGGAGCCGCGCGCCGCGCGCCCCGTCCTGGACGGCCCGGCCCTCGTCCTCGTTCGACACGCAGGCCAGCACGGCCACACCTCTCTTGAGAAAATGAGTCCGGATGAGGTCGAGACACGCGGTCCTTTCGCCGGCGTCGGCGGGCGGGCAGAGCAGGACGAGCACCGGATGCATGCGGGCTCCGCGCTCCACGTCCGGCGCCTGCGGGTAGGCGGTCATGATCTGGAAGCCGAATTTCAAGAGCGCCTGGGACAGGCCGAGGAGCGTCTCGAGCTGCGGGGCGACGATCAGAACGGGACGGGAGGCGTTGTGCGTCATCGGCGCTCCTTCACCTGGCACCCTGCGACGCGGTTCCCGGTCCCTGGGGACCGGGCGCGGGGGATGCGGACGCGGTCTCGAATTCGTCTTCGATCTCCCCGAAGATCTCCTCGATGATGTCCTCCATCGTCAGGATACCGATCGCCCTTCCCTGTCGATCGACGACCGCAGCCATATGGAGGCGGCGCCGCCGCATCTCCTTCAGGACGGCGTCGATGCGCCGGTCCTCGGGGACCCGCAGCAGCTCCTTCACGATGCTCGAATCCTGCGCCTGCGCCTTGTCCTTGTCGGCGGCGTCCTTCTCGCTGTAGAGCGCCAGAGCCTTCAGATTGATGACGCCGACCAGGTCCCCGCGACGCGCGTCGTACACCGGGTAGCGGGTATGCTTCTCGGCGCGCGCCAGGGCCAGGTTCTCCTCGATGGGGCGATCGAACGACCAGGTGACCACGCGCTCGAGCGGCACCATGACGTCGTGCGCCGTCCGATCGGCGAAGCGCGTGGCGCGCTCCATGATCTCCGCCTCGCTGTGCGTGATGACCCCCTTGCGCAGCGACTCGGCGAACAGGAAACGGAGCTCGTTCTCCGACAGGCCGGGCTCCTCGTGGCCGCGCAGACCGAGCAGCGACAGGATGCCGTTGGCTGTCTTCGTCAGGAGCCACAGGGCCGGGTAGAAGATCCGGTTGAAGGCCATCAGCACAGGCGCGGCGACGCGCGCCATCCTTCCCGGCCGGCGGATCGCCGCCCGCTTGGGGACGAGCTCCCCCAGGACGATGTGCAGGGCCGTGATGATCGCGAACGCCAGGACGGCGGCGATGGTGTGCGCGGTCGGGGAGGCCAGCGCACCGAGCCCCTGGAGCAGCGGAAGCAGCAGGCCGGTGAACGCCTCCTCACCCACCCAGCCGAGACCGAGGCTGACCATGGTGACCCCGAGCTGGCAGGCCGACAGGTACTGGTCGAGGTTCGCGACCAGCTCGGCCGCCAGGTGCGACCCCGGCAGACGCGACGAGACCATCTCGTGGATGCGCGACGCGCGCACCTTGACGATGGCGAACTCGGCCGCCACGAAAAAGGCGTTCCCCGCCACCAGGAGGAACGCCAGAGTCAGATACAGGGGTATGTGAGGCTCGATCATCGGCCCTCCTCGGGACCCTTCACCCTCCTAGAGCTTGACGTACTCGGGGCCGCCGCCACCCTCCGGAGGCACCCATGTGATGATCTGATAGGGATCCATGATGTCGCAGGTCTTGCAGTGCACGCAGTTGCTGGCGTTGATCTGCAGCCGCTTGCCGCCCCCCTCCTTCGGCACCATCTCGTAGACGGCCGCCGGGCAGAAGTGCCGGCACGGATTGTCGTACTCGACGGCGCAGCGGGTCTCGCAGATCGACGTGTCGGCGACCAGGAGGTGCACCGGCTGGTCCTCGTCGTGCTTCGTGCCGGAGTGGAACACGTCGGTCAGCTTGTCGAGCATCAATGGATTGTCGTACCGCGGCGACACTTCGTCGGGCGGAGGCGGCGTGTCCCCGAACTGGGCGCGCATGGTCCGCATCCGCGTGTGCCCCGGCTCCGACGGCAGAGGGTCGCGCAGGCCCCGCCCCCCCGAGATCATCTGCAGCGCCGAGTGGATAAGCCCCGGCACGAGCCCGCCCCGGAACCCGGCGTGGAAGTTGCGCACCTTCCACAGCTCGCGCCCCGCCCACGAGTCGCGGAAGCGCTTCTCGTAGCGTGACAGGAACGCCTCCGACGTGTCGTTCGCGACCAGCGCCTCGAGGATCGTCTCGGCGGCGAGCATCCCCGCCTTCATCGCCGTGTGAATCCCCTTCAGCCGCATGGCGTTCAGCATCGACGCCGAGTCCCCGGCGATGAGACACCCCGCGAGGTGCGGCCGCGGCATGGCGTAGATCCCCCCCTCGGGGATCGCCTTGGCGCCGTACGACAGGATTTTCGCACCGCGCAGCATCGGGGCGATGGCCGGGTGGGTCTTCAGCGTCTGGAACAGCGCGTGCGGGTCGAGGCGCGGGTTCCTGTAGTCGAGGCCGACGACCAGACCGATGTCGAGCAGGTCCTCCGCCATGGTGTAGATGAACGCCCCGCCGAACGTCTCGCGGTCGAGCGGGAACCCGAGCGTGTGGGTGACGCGCCCCTTCGGCAGACTCCCCTTCGGGCACTCCCAGACCTCTTTGATCCCGACCGCATAGACTTGCGGGTTCCGGGCCTGGTCGAGGTGGAACCGGTTGACGAGCGCCTTGGTGAGCGTGCCGCGCGGTCCTTCGGCGAGAACCGTGACCTTGGCGCGAATGTCGATCCCCGGCTCGAAGTTCGCCTTCCTCCGGCCCTCGCGATCGATCCCCTTGTCCCCCGTGCGCACGCCGATGACCCTGTCGCCGTCGAGGAGCGGCTCGGCCGCCGCGAACCCGGGGAAGAGATCGACCCCCTCCGCTTCGGCCTGCTGCGCCAGCCAGCGGACGACCTTGCCGAGCGAAGCGACGTAGTTGCCGTGGTTGCGCAGGGGTGGCGGGACGATCGGCAGCGGCAGCTTCCCGTGACGCGTGAGGAACCAGACGCCGTCGTCGGTGACCGGGCTCTCGAGCGGGCAGCCGCGCGCTTCGAAATCCGGGTACAACTCGCGCAGGGCCTTGGGATCGAGGACCGCCCCCGAGATCGCGTGCGATCCGATCTCCCTCCCCTTCTCCAGGAGGGCCACCGAGAGATCGAGCGGCGTCCCTGTCCCCTCCTTCTTGATCGTCTCGTTGCGCGCCTTCAGGAGCTGCCGCAGCCGGATGGCGCCCGCGAGTCCCGCCGGCCCCCCTCCGACGAACAGCACGTCCACGTCGAGCGTTTCGCGATCTCCTGCCGGCATGCCGTCTCCCGACTGAGGGCGTCATCATACTATGGGGCGCGAGCCATGCTAGGCTTGAAGCATGTTCGGATCTTCGGACGATTCCCCGCCACGCAGGCTGCGGACCGGACTTGCCGCAGGGATGCTGTGCGCTGCCGTGCTCGGCTGCAATTCCGGTCACCTGCGCCCCCGCGCCGCCGACGAGAAGGACCGCACCGTGATGTCCCAGGCGCTGCCCCGGATGGATGGCAGCCATCTCGGCGTCACGGTGGTGGAGGTCACGTACGGACCCGGCGGGTCCTCCCCCCCTCACAGTCATCCCTGCCCGGTGATCGGCTATGTCGTCGAAGGGGCTTACCGGACGCAGGTGAAGGGTCAGCCCGAAGCGATCTACCGGGCCGGCGAGAGCTTCTATGAAGACCCCAACGGCATTCATCTGATCTCCGCCAATGCCAGCGACAGGGAGCCGGTCCGGTTCATCGCTTCCTTCACCTGCGACCAGGAGGCGCCGCTCAGCGTCGATGTGCCGGAAGTCGAATCCGGTCGAGGTGGGCCGCCATGACTGAAACGGCTCTGGTGCTGGGCCTAATCCTCTCGGCCTCGGCGCTCCAGGCAGGAGCGGCCGAAGAGCCGCCGGCGACGGGGAGCCGGACTACGCTCGTGCTCCAGGATCTCGAAGGCCGCACGCGCGACCTCAAAGACCTCGAGGGCAGGATCGTGGTGGTGAACTTCTGGGCGACGTGGTGCATCCCCTGCCGCAAGGAGATGCCGGTCTTCGTCAGGCTGCAGGAGCACCGGGCGGCCGAGGGGGTGCAGGTGATCGGCGCGTCCGCGGATGAGGCAGGGAATGAACGCGCAGTCCAAGCGTTCGTTCAGGAGCAGCGCATCCATTTCCCGATCTGGATCGGCGCGACAACGGTCGACATGCAACGCCTGGGACTCGGCACGGCTCTGCCGGCGACGGCGATCATCGACCGCGACGGCACCGTGGTCGCGCGTGCGCCCGGCATCATCGACGAGGCGGGACTCAATCGGTGGATCGACTGGCTGCTCGGGGACAGATCGGCTCCCGCGCCCTCCCCACCGGTCGGAGTGCCGATCCCGCCCGCCGCCACCGGCGGCCACGAACACGATCATCACCACGGCGCGGGGGTCGGGCTGGACGGACCGTCTCTCGTCCCCAGCTGACCTCTCTGACCCGGCGAAGGCCGGGCGGTCCGGGGGACCGCCGAATCGCTCGAAGAGAGATGGATCTTCAGCGCCCGCTGGATCAACAACCAGATCCCGCGAGCCACGTGGCGCTTCACCCTGACCTACCGGTTCCTGAGGACGTTCACCGCCGGCGTCGAGTACAACCCGAAGGCCGATGAAGTCGCGCCGCTGGCGAACTGGCTGGTGATGCAGGAGACGACTCGCCGCCCGGCGCTCATCCTGGGGACGAGCACCGATCGGATCGGCACTCCTTCGGGTCACGCCTACTACGCCACCTTCAGCAAGACTCTCAAGCCGCTCCTGCGCGTGCCGATCGCGCCGTATGCCGGGGCGGCCTATGGCACGTACGACGACCGCCTGCGGTTCATCGGCGGGGTCAACGTCGCCGTGACCGAGAGTCTGTCCGCACTCGTGACCTACAACGGTGAGCACTACAACTCGATCTTCAGTCTGTCCCGCGGCCGCTACACAGGCTCGCTCCTGTTCGTGAGCGGCGGCGACATCGGCGCGGCCTGGAACGTCACCTGGTGAACCGAGCGGGGAATCTTCCTGTTGCACGCGGTTCGTCGATGGCGTATAAACACCAACAAAATCTTCGACGACAACATGGAGGGAATCCCTCATGAAATGTGACGCGGTGACCGTCGCATTCGTCCTGCTCGTGCTGGTGGCCTTTGCCCCTCCCGTCGAGGCGGCAAAGAATCTGGCGCCCGTCGCCTGCTTCACTCCCAGCCCAGGTTACGGGGTGGAAGGGACCACCTACGCGCTCGACGCGTCGTGCACGACGGACGACAAGACACCCCTCGACCGATTGCGCTTCCGGTGGGACTTCCAGAACGACGGCGTGTGGGACACGAGCTTCTCCACGGGGAGGATCATCAATGTCCAGTACGGAGCCTTCGGCACGAAAAACATCCGGCTCGAGGTAATCGATCAGTCCAACCTGGGAGGCCAGACCACACGGAATATCCTCGAGTTCAGGACCACGGCGATCCCGAACTCGTTTGGCGAGACGAACATCGACGTCAGTCCCCTCGACCCCCAGAAACTGGCTCTGTCGGTCCACGATGTGCCCTGGCAACCTGGGCCTGATTCAGTCCCCTATCCCGCGTTCCATTCGTCGGACGG
>Ga0137397_10001929_pt1 | contig 14487 bp, 9 predicted proteins | sample czorhiz116metaG_FD_106658 | JGI IMG/M metagenome (GOLD analysis project Ga0137397, IMG submission 106658) | Vadose zone soil microbial communities from Angelo Coast Range Reserve, California, USA - czorhiz1.16 metaG | ecosystem: Environmental > Terrestrial > Soil > Vadose zone | place: USA... | reverse complement strand
CCAACGGCGCCGGCAAGACCACGCTCATCGGGCAGCTCGCCGGCGACTTGCGTCCGGACGCCGGCTCCATCCGTTTCGCCGGGCAGGACGTCACGCGCCTGGACGCGCCGCTCCGGTCGCGGCGCGGCTTGGTGCGTTCCTTTCAGATCACCAGCATCTTCCGGGACTTCTCGGCCCTCGACAACGTGGCCCTCGCCGTGCAGGCGCACAGCGGTGGGAGCTTTCGGTTCTGGCGGCCGGCTCGTGACGATCGGGCGCTCCGCGAGCCGGCGCGCGCCGCGCTGGCCTCCGTGGGACTCGGCGAGCGCGCCGGCGTGCTGGCGGCCAATCTCGCCCATGGCGAGCAGCGGCAGCTCGAGATCGCGATGGCTCTGGCGACGGAGCCGCGGCTGCTCCTGCTCGACGAGCCGGTCGCGGGCATGGGGCTCGAGGAGTCTCGGCGGATGGTGCGCTTCCTCGAGACCCTCAAGCGAGGGATCACGATCGTGCTCGTCGAGCACGACATGGACGCCGTGTTCACCCTCGCCGACCGGATCTCGGTCATCGTCTACGGCCGGATCATCGCCACCGGCACGCCCCCGGAGGTCCGGGGCAACGAGCGGGTGCGGCGAGCTTACCTGGGCGAGGACCACACGCCCTGATGCTGACCGTCGACTCGATCGAGACGGCGTACGGCGCGAGCCAGGTCCTGTTCGGCGTGAGCCTCACGGTCGGCTCGGGTCAAGTCGTGACGCTGCTCGGCCGGAACGGCATGGGCAAGACCACGACCGTCCGCTCGATCATGGGCATCGCCCGGCCGAAGGCCGGCACAATTCGCTTCGAGGGCCGCGCGATCCACGGACTGCCCCCGTACCGGGTGGCGCAGGCCGGGCTCGGGCTGGTGCCCGAGGGACGCCAAGTGTTCCCCAATCTCACCGTGCGGGAGAACCTGGTGGCGACGGCGGCGAACCGCGCCGGGAGCGCCGCCCCCTGGCGGGTCGAGCCGGTCTTCGAGCTGTTTCCGCAGCTGGCGGCTCGCGCGCGGAGTCTCGGCTCGGCACTCTCCGGCGGCGAGCAGCAGATGCTCGCGATCGGCCGCGCGCTCATGACGAACCCGCGTCTTCTCATCCTGGACGAGGCGACCGAGGGGCTCGCGCCGCTCGTCCGCGCCGAGATCTGGCGCTGCGTGGAACGGCTCAAGGTGCTGAGCCAGTCGATCCTGATCATCGACAAGGACGTGGCGACGCTCAGCCGGATCGCGGACGCGCACTACGTCCTCGAGAAGGGGCGGATCGTCTGGAGCGGAACGTCCGCCGAGCTTCGGACCCACGCGGACATCCAGCACCGGTACCTCGGCGTATGAGAGACTGCGGGGCGTGAGCTGGATCGACCGTTCGTTTCCGACGACCGCGACCCCGAGCGACCTGGTTGGGCGGGTGCTGGGCCTCAACCCGGGCATGATGACGGGGCCGGGCACCAACACCTATCTCGTGGGGCGCCGCGATCCGATCCTCATCGACACCGGCGCCGGCATGGCCGAGTATCCGCCGCTCCTCACGCGCTATCTCGCCGAGCGCGGGTGGTCCCAGCCCTCGCGCATCATTCTGACGCATCGCCACCCCGATCACCTGGGCGGCGTCTCCCAGCTCCGGGCGCGCTTTCGCGGCATCCACGTCGCGAAGATGATCTACCGCGACGCGTCGCTGCCGGAGTCGATCCACGATCTGCGCGACGGCCAGAAGATCGAAGCCGACGGCGGCACGCTCATCGCGGTCCACACGCCGGGCCACGCCTCCGACCATCTCTGCTACTACCTGATGGAGGAAAGGGCCCTGTTCACCGGAGACGTGATCCTGGCCGGGTCCACGACGGTCATCCCGTCCGGCGACGGGGACCTCCTCGACTACATGAATTCCCTCAAGCGCATCCAGGGGCTCGACGTCCGGCGGATCTACCCGGCGCACGGGCCGGTCATCGAGGACGGCCCGGGACGGATCCAGGAGTACATCGACCACCGCCTGATGCGCGAGCGCCAGATCCTGGAAGCGCTCGGCGACGGTCTAGGGACGATTCCCGCGATGGTCGGGCGGATCTACGCCGACATCGCGCCGGCCCTCCACCCGATGGCGGCCATGTCGGTCGAGTCGCACCTGAAGAAGCTCGCGCGGGAAGGGCGCGTGCTCGAGACCGTCGTGCGGGACTCGCCCTCGCGCTGGCTGCTCGTGCGCTAGCCCGCCAAGCGGCTCAGACGCCCGCCCGCTCTCGTGCTCGGTTCACCAGCGCCGCGAAGAGATTGAGGGCGGCGCGATCCTGGCCCACCAGCTCTTCCGGGTGCCACTGGACCCCGACGACGAACTGCCCGGGATCGGCCAGCTCGACGCCCTCGATGATCGAGTCGGGCGCCCACGCCACGTCCTCGAGCCCGCGCCCGAGCCGTTTGATCGCCTGGTGGTGGAAGCTGTTCACGTCGACGTCCAGCGCCCCGAGGATTTCGGCGAGCCGCGAGCCGTCACGCACCTTCACCTGATGCGTCGTGACGCTCCGAGCCTTGCCCCCGAGCGCCGTCTGGCTGTGGTCGAGCGGCGAGCCCGGCTCGCTCGGGATGTCCTGATGGAGGCTGCCGCCGAGCGCGACGTTGAGCACCTGGAGACCGCGGCAGATCGCCAGAAGAGGGACATGCGCCTCGAGCGCCCAGCGCGTGAGGTCGATCTCGAGCGAGTCGCGGGCCGCGGAGACGTCGGCGGTGGTCGGGTGCGGCGGCTCGCCGAAGCGGGCGGGGTCCACGTCGCCGCCCCCGGTCAGCAGCACTCCGTGAACCCGTTTCAGGAGCTCGGCGCGTTCGGCCCGTCCCAGCTGCGGCGGAAGCGGAACCGGCACCCCGCCGGCCCGCTGCACCGCGTCGAGGTACGCCGCGTTGACGTACGCGCGTTCCGGATATTTGTCGACGGTGACCGACGTCGAGACGGCAATGAGCGGCGGATTCATCGCTCCAAGCGTAGCATGGCGGCCCCCCTTGGCCGGCGCCTCGCCGGCGAGTATGATTGCCGCACTATGAGCCTTGACTCCGCGAGCTCCCAGCAGAAGGCGCCGGCCCACTCTCCTACCTCGACGGTCCAGGTGATCGGTACGCGCTGGGCGGTGGCCGCCGGCCACGCGCTCGCCTCCGAAGCCGGAGCGCGCGTGCTCGCGGCCGGCGGAAACGCGATCGATGCCGGCGTCGCCGCCGGGATGACCCTGGGCGTCGTCCACTGCGACATGGTCAGCGTCGCCGGCGTGGCGCCGATCCTCGTGCACGTCGCGCGCACCAGCGAGACCTGGCAGGTCTCCGGCGTCGGGCCGTATCCGCGCGCGACGACCGCCGCGTACTTCCGCGAGCGGCACGGCGGGCAGATCCCGCCCGGCCTGCCGCGCACGGTCGTGCCGGCGGCGCCGGACGCCTGGTGCACCGCGCTCGAGCGGTGGGGGACGATGTCCTTCGCGGAGGTCGCCCTGGCTGCCACCGAGCACGCCGAGCGCGGCTTTCCGATCTCGCGGTTCACCGCCTATCAGATGGGATCGAACGCCGACAAGTACCGCCGCTGGCCGTCGTCCGCGGCGCTCTACCTGCGTGACGGTCGGGCGCTCCGTCTCGGCGAGATTCTCGTGCAGCGCGAGCTGGGCGAGACGCTTCGCCGCATGGCGCGCGCGGAGGCGAAGGCGGGCGGCAGCCGTGAAGCCGGAGTGCGCGCGGCGCGCGACGAGTTCTACCGCGGTGAGACGGCCAAGCGCATCGCCGAGTTTCACCGCGCCGAGGGCGGGCCGCTCGCGGCCAGCGACCTCGCCGAGTTCAGCGTCGAGGTGGGCCCAGCACTTCGCACCGCCTTCGGCCGCTTCGAGGTCGCCGCGTGTGGCTTCTGGTGTCAGGGGCCCTCGTTGCTCCAGATGCTCAACCTCCTCGACGGCGTCGACCTCAAGGCCCTCGGCCACAACTCGCCGGCGTACCTGCACCGGATCATCGAGACGATCAAGCTCGCCTTCGCCGATCGCGATGCGTACTACGGCGATCCGCACTTCGTGAAGATCCCCGCCGACGGCCTTCTCTCGAGGGCGTACGCGGCGGCGCGCCAGCGGCTCGTCCAAGAGCGCGCGTGGCCCCAGATGCCGCCGGCCGGCGATCCCGATCGGCTCGACGCAGTCAGGAACCCGGAGGCCGCGCTGCCGCTGGCGGGCGGCTCGCAGCCGATGCCCGGGGACTCGACCGACGCGCTGGACACGAGCTATGTCGCCGTCGTGGACGAGGCGGGCAACGGCTTCTCGGCCACGCCGAGCGACCCGAACGTCGACTCGCCGGTCGTCCCCGGCGTCGGTTGCGTCGTGTCGCCGCGCGGCTCGCAGGGTTGGCTGGACCCGGAACACCCGAGTGTGGTGGCGCCGGGCAAGCGGCCGCGCCTGACGCCGGCGCCGGCGATGGCGTTCACCGGCGGCCGGCTCCTCATGCCGTTCGGCACGCCCGGCGGCGACGTCCAGCAGCAGGCGATGCTGCAGGTCTTCCTGAACACCACGGTCTTCGGCATGGATCCGCAGGTCGCGATCGAGGCACCCCGCGTCGCGTCGCGCAGCCATCCCGACTCCTTCTGGCCGCACGCGATCTCTCCCGGCAAAGTCGAGGCGGAGCGGCGCATTCCGCGCGAGACGCTCGACGCGCTGGCCGCGCTCGGTCACAACGTCGCGGAGTGGCCGGAGTGGGAATGGCGCGCGGGCGCGGTGTGCGCGGTCAAGGTCGGGGAAGGCACCCGGTGGGCCGGGGTCGATCCGCGTCGCGGCGCGCACGCCATCGGGCGGTAGGTCGGAGGCTCAGGTCAGGACGTCGCGGGCGCGGCGAGCGGCGTCGGCCGCGAGGCGACGGGCTCTTCGCGGATGGCGAGAGCCAGGCCGGCGGCGATGAAGCCCAGGACCGCGGCGGAGACGAACGCGATCTCGTATCCGCCGGTCCACTCGTAGATCCAGCCAGCGAGTGCTGCTCCCAGTGCCGAGCCCACCTGGTGGGAGAAGAAGATCCAGCCGGAGAGCTCGCCCACCGAGTAGCGCCCGAAGATATTGGCGGTCAGCGTGGTCGTCGGCGGCACGGTCGAGATGTAGTTCAGCCCGAAGATCGCCGCCCAGAGGTGGAGCGAGGGCGCGTTCCAGACATAGAGCAGGAACAGGAGCGAGACGCCGCGGAAGAAGTAGTAGAAGGCCAGCGGCCCGCGCCGCCCGAGCCGGTCGCAGATCCAGCCCGAGGAAATCGTCCCGATCACGTTCATGGCACCCATCACGCCGAGCGCGGTCGAGGCCTGCAGCTCGCTGAAATTGTGCTCGAGGGCGTGCGGCATGAAATGGGTGAGCACCATGCCGTTGGACGTGTAGCCGCAGACGAAGAACGTCGCCATCAGGAGCCAGAACTGCGGCACGTGCATGGCCTCGAGGAGCCGGACGCGCTGCGACTTCTCGATCGCCGCCGCCTGCGCCGCGGCGAGCGCCGTGCCCGTCGCGCCGTACGGGCGCTCGCCACGATCGGCCGGGTCGTCGCGGATGAAAAAGAGCGCGATCGGGAGCACCACGGCGAGGAGAGCCACCCCGAACCAGAGATAGCTCGAGCGCCACCCGAACCAGAGCGTCAACACCGCGGCGAGCGGGATCATCACGAGCTGCCCGGCCGACATGCCCGCGGCTGAAATGCCGATGGCGACGCCACGGCGGGCCTCGAACCACCGCGCGGCCACGGTCGATCCCGTCGTCATCGAGAGGCCGCCGGCGCCGAGCGCCATGAGGAGCCCGGTCGTGACATAGACGTGCCAGAGACTCTGGACGAAGGCGGCGCCGATCGAGCCGGCGCCGAGCAGGAGGAGCGCGACGATGACGATCCGCCGGGGACCCCAGCGATCGGCGAAACGGCCTACCACCGGGCCGGCCGCGCCCAGGAGGACCAGCGAGATCGCCACGGCGCCGGAGAGGGCGCCCCGGCCCCAGCCAAACTCGGCCTCCATGGGCTTGATGTAGACCCCGAAGACCGACCGGATGCCCGACCCGGCCAGCATGCAGAGGGTCACGGCGCCCAGCACGATCCACGCCGGGTGCACGCGCCGGATCGAGCTCACCCGGTTAGGATACCGGCTCCCGGCGCCTGGATTCACCGATAGAAGGGACGCGAATGCCGGGCCGGGCGCGGGGCGTCCGCCGCGCCCCCGCGCCCCGCCCGGCTCGTGCCCCGCTAGGTGGCGACTTCGGCCGTCACGGTGGGCCTGAAGACGATCGCGTCCCCCTCCGCGTCGACCGTGAGCTTGTCGCCGTCGGCTAGCTCGCGCTGGAGCAGCTTCAGCGAGAGCGGGTCCTGGACCAGCCGCTGGATGGCGCGCTTGAGCGGGCGCGCGCCAAACGTCGGGTCGTAGCCCTCGCGCCCGAGGAGGCTCCGGGCCGCGTCCGTGACCTCGAGCTCGATCCGCCGGGCCGCGAGGCGGCGACGGAGGTGTCCGAGCTGGATGTCCACGATCCGGGCGATCTCCTCGCGCCCCAGCGGAGCGAAGATCACCACTTCGTCGATCCGGTTGAGGAACTCCGGGCGGAGCGTGTTGCGCAGCTCCTGCATCAGGAGCGGGCGGACCTTCTCGGGCCGCTCGTACTCGCGGAAGATGTGGCTCCCGAGGTTCGACGTCATGATGACGACGGTGTTCCGGAAGTCCACCGTGCGGCCGTGGCCGTCGGTCAGCCGCCCGTCGTCGAGCAGCTGCAGCAGGACGTTGAAGACGTCGGAGTGCGCCTTCTCGATCTCGTCGAAGAGGATGACCGAGTACGGCCGGCGCCGGACGGCTTCGGTGAGCTGCCCGCCTTCGTCGTAGCCGACGTATCCGGGCGGCGCCCCGATCAGACGGGCGACCGTGTGCTTTTCCATGTACTCGGACATGTCGATCCGGATCATGGCGCGCTCGTCGTCGAACAGGAACTCGGCGAGCGCCCGCGCCAGCTCGGTCTTGCCGACACCGGTGGGCCCGAGGAACAGGAACGAGCCGATGGGCCGGTTGGGGTCGGCCAGCCCGGACCGGGCGCGCCGTACCGCGTTCGCCACGGCGTGGATGGCGTCGTCCTGGCCGACGACACGCCGCGCGAGCCGCTCTTCCATGTTGACGAGCTTCTGGATCTCGCCCTCGAGGAGTCGGGTGACCGGGATCCCCGTCCACTTGGCGACGGTGACGGCGATGTCCTCCTCGTCCACCTCCTCGCGCAGCATCCGACCCTGCGTGTGCTGGTCGGCGAGTCGCGCGTCGAGCTCGCCGAGCTGCTTCTCGAGCGCCATCAGCGTGCCATAGCGGAGCTCGGCGGCGCGGTTCAGATCGCCCCGGCGCTCGGCGTCGGCCATCGCGTGGCGGGTCGTCTCGATCTCCTCCTTGATCTTGCCGATCCGCGTGATGCCTTCCTTCTCGGCCTGCCACCGCGCCTTGAGGCCGTCGCCCTTCTCGCGGAGCTCGGCCAGCTCGGCGTCGATCTTCGCGAGCCGCTCGCGGGAGACGGCGTCCTCCTCACGCGCCACGGAGACGCGCTCGATCTGGAGCTGCATGACGCGGCGCTCGATCTCGTCGATCTCCTGCGGCATCGAGTCGATCTGCATCCGGATGCGCGCCGCGGCCTCGTCGACGAGATCGATCGCCTTGTCGGGCAGGAAACGGTCGCCGATGTAGCGATGGGAGAGCACGGCCGCCGCCACCAGTGCTCCGTCCTTGATCTTCACCTTGTGGTGGACCTCGTACTTGTCCTTCAGGCCGCGCAGGATCGCGATCGTGTCCTCCACCGAGGGCTCGCGAACCATGACCGGCTGGAAGCGACGCTCCAGCGCGGCGTCCTTCTCGATATGCTTGCGGTACTCGTCGAGGGTCGTCGCGCCGACACAGCGCAGCTCGCCCCGCGCCAGCGCGGGCTTGAGCATGTTGGCGGCGTCCACCGCCCCTTCGGCGGCGCCGGCCCCCACGAGGGTGTGGAGCTCGTCGATGAAGCAAATGATCGCGCCCTCGGATTCGACGATCTCCTTCAAGACGGCCTTCAGGCGATCCTCGAACTCGCCGCGGTATTTGGAGCCGGCCACCAGTGACCCGATGTCGAGCGCTACCAGCTGCTTACCCTTCAGCCCCTCCGGCACGTCGCCGGCGACGATCCGCTGGGCGAGCCCTTCGACGATCGCCGTCTTGCCCACGCCGGGCTCGCCGATGAGGACCGGGTTGTTCTTGGTGCGGCGTGAAAGCACCTGGATCACGCGCCGGATCTCCTCGTCGCGGCCGATCACCGGATCGAGCTTGCCCCGGCGCGCGAGATCGGTGAGGTCGCGCGAGTACCGCTGGAGCGCCTGGTACTTCTCTTCGGGGTTGGGGTCCGTCACGCGCTGGGTTCCGCGGATCTCCACCAGCGCCTTGTAGATCGCCTCGGCGCTGACCCCGGCGGCCGTCAGCGCGCGCCCCGCGGTCCCGTCGCGCTCCTGTGCCAACGCCAGCAGGAGGTGTTCGGTGGAGACGTATTCGTCCTTGAGCCGCCCCGCCTCGGCGTGGGCGCGCTCGAGCGCCTGCCGCGTGCGTTCCCCCAGGTATTGGCCGCTCGCGCCCTTCACCGTCGGCAGCTTGCCGAGCGCGTCATTGACCTCGCGCTGGATCGCTTCGGGGCGCGCCCCGAGCTTGGCCAGCACGGGCCCGACCACGCCTTCACGCTGCTCGAGGAGCGCCGCGAGCAGGTGCTCGGGCTCGATCGCCTGATGGTTGTGCTGGTCGGCCTTCGACTGTGCCGCTTGCAGCGCTTCCTGCGCCTTCACCGTGAGCTTGTCCGGTCTCATGCTCTGATCTTCCTCCGTCTCTCGCTCGCTTAGCCCAGGTACGCGCGCGGGTTGTCGCCGCGGAGCGCCCTGAGCTTCTCGTACAGCTCCCGTTCCTCCGGCGTCACATCGCTGGGCATGACGATCCTCACCCCGACCAGCTGATCGCCGACGCCGGCTCCCTTGAGGCGCGGCATCCCGTAGCCGGGCAGCCTGAACGTCCGCCCGCTCGACGTCGCCGGTGGCACCTTCATCGACACCTTGCCGCGCAGGGTCGGGACTTCGAGGGTTGTGCCCAGCGCGGCCTCGGGCGCCGTGATCGGGAGCGTGAGGTGCACGTCGTCGCCCTTGCGCTCGAAGAACGGGTGGGGCGCCACCGTGACGCTCAGGTAGAGGTCGCCGCGCGCACCCGCCGCTCCGGCGCCCTCGCCGGAGACGCGCACACGCTGGTCGCTCCGCACACCCGCCGGAATCTTCACGTCGACCTGACGGCGCGCCCGTTGCCAGCCCCCGCCACCGCACGCGGCGCACGGCTGTCGCTTGATGTGTCCGGCGCCGTGGCAGGTCGCGCACGGCTCCTCGAGGTCCAGCGCGAACGTCTTTCGCGTCCCGTGAAAGGCCTCGTCGAGCGAGATCTCGACGCTGGCCTGCACGTCCCCGCCGCGGGCGCTGTGGCCTCGGCCCCGCTCGAAGAGGTCCTCGAGGCGCACGCCTCCGCCGCGAGCCCCACCGCGCCCGTGTGCCGCCGCGTCGCCGAAGATGGTGCGGAAGAACTCCGAGAAATCTCCGGCGTCGCCGAGGTCGCCCCCGTACTCCACCCTGAACCCTCCGCCGGGAGCCCCGGGAGGAGCCTGGGTGTAGCGCTGCCAGTCCGGCCCAAGCGAGTCGTAGCGGCGGCGCTTCTCGGGATCGGAGAGGACCTCGTACGCTTCGCCGATCTCCTTGAAGCGTTCGGTCGAGTCCTTACTCTTGGCGACGTCCGGGTGGTGCTTTCTCGCGAGCCGTCGATAGGCGGACTTGATCGCCTTGTCGTCGGCCTTCCGGTCGACTCCTAGAATCCGATAATAGTCCTTGAAATCGACGCTCATCCTACAAGGAGTATAGCAGATAGATTGAGTCCTACACGCTAATGCCAGGCAAAGACATCAGAGCGTGGGTTTCTGGAAAAGACTGCGGCTCTGGTGAGCTACCCCCGCCCGACGCGGAACGCCACGTAGAGCGACATCGCCCCACGCTGGAGCAGGACCGTGAGCGGATCGCCTTCCTTCATGTCCCGGGTGAGGCGCTCGAAGTCCGCCATCGTGCGAACGTGCTGGCTGTTGAGCTGCTTGACGACGTCGCCTCGCTGGACGCCCGCCTCCGCCGCCGCGCTGCCGTCCTCGACGCGGACCACGATGACCCCTTCGGTCGACCTCAAGTTGAGCTGGCGCGCGATTTCGGGTGTCACGGGCCGCACTTCGAGCCCGAGCATCGAGCGCGCACGGCCGCCACCGGGCCGCTGCTGCTGGGCCTGGCGCTCGTCGGGCGCCTGCCCGACCTTGACCTCGACGATCTTCTCAGTCTGATCGCGCCAGACCTTGACCTTCGCGGTGCGGTCGGGAGAGAAGAATCCGACGGAGCGCTGCAGATCGCCCGGCCCCTCCATCGGACGCCCGTCGAACTCGAGCAGGATGTCGCCGGGTTTGAGGCCCGCCTTGGCGGCCGGGCTGTCCGGCACCACCTCGTTGATGAGGACGCCCTTCGCGTCCTTCGAACCGAACGAGCGCGCCAGCTCGGGAGTGAGCGGCTGGATCGAGACGCCGAGCCAGCCGCGCGTCACGCGGCCCTTGTCGCGGAGCTCCGTGTAGATCTTGCGCGCCATGTTCGAGGGGATCGCGAAGCCGATGCCCGAGCCCCCGGCCACGATCGCGGTATTGATCCCGATCACCTCGCCCTGCATGTTCACGAGCGGCCCGCCGGAGTTGCCCGGATTGATCGCCGCGTCGGTCTGCAGGAAGTCGTCGAAGGGCCCCTGGTCGAGCTGGCGCGCCTTGGCGCTGATGATCCCGGCCGTGACCGTCGCCTGCAGACCGAACGGAGAGCCGACGGCCAGCACCCAGTCCCCGACCTGGATGCGGTCGGAGTCGCCCATGCGCGCGGACTTGAAGGTGCCCTTGCCGTCGTCGAGCTTGAGCACCGCGAGATCGGTCTTCTTGTCCACGCCGATGACCTTTGCTTTGTGCTTGCCGCCGTCGAGCGTCACCACTTCGATCTCGGTGGCCTTGTCGACCACGTGGGCGTTCGTGAGGGCGATGCCGGTCGGATCCACGATGACGCCCGAGCCCAGGCTTCGCTGCGGGATGCGCTCGGGCACCTCGCCGAAGAACCGCCGGAAGAACTCCTCGCCGAAGAACTCCTCGAATGGCGTCCGGCCCTGCTGGCCTGGTCCTCGCGACACGGTATTGATGTTGATCACGGCGGGCTTGATCGCGTCCGCGACCGAGGCGAACGTCCCGCCCTGAGGCGGCATCTGCACCGGAAGGAGCGGGAGCGGGCTGACGGGCGCCTGCGCCACGAGCGGCGGGCGCCGGAGCTCGGCGCGGGTCGCCGAAAACGCTCCGAGCGCGACGCCCGCCGTCAGGGCGAGCACCAGCGCTCCGACGAAGGTCCTGCGCTTGAGCTGCAGCGTCATCGCGTCCCCTCCATCGCGCTCTCGCCGGCCAGCGCCCGGCGGAGCCGATCCCCCTCCAGGGTCTCCGTCCGCTTCAACTCCTGAGCCGCCGCGATCAGCACGGCCTTCTTCGTCGTCAGCATCCCCCGAACTCTGTCGTGGGTGCGCTCGAGGATCGCCCGCACTTCCTCGTCGATGGTCCGGGCGGTCTCCTCACTGTACTCGCGCTCGCCGCCCATGCCGGAGCCCTTGAGGAAGAGCGACGTGCGTTCGCCGAAGGTCGCGAGTCCCACACGCTCCGACATCCCGTACTTGGTCACCATGAGGCGCGCGATGTCGCTCGCGCGCTCGAGGTCGTTGTGCGCGCCGGTCGAGACCTCGCCGTAGACGAGCTCCTCGGCGACGCGGCCGCCCAGGAGCACCGCGATCCGATCCTCCAGCTCGCTCCGGGTCATCAGGAAGCGCTCCTCGGTCGGCAGCTGGTAGGTCATCCCGAGCGCGGCGATGCCCCGGGGGATGATCGTCACCTTGTGGACGGGATCGGCGTGCGCGACGGACGTCGCGACCAGGGCGTGGCCCATCTCGTGGTGCGCCACGATATCGCGCTCTTTTTCCGACAGAACTCGACTCTTCTTTTCGAGTCCGGCCACCACGCGATCGATGGCCTCTTCGAAGTCGGCCATCTCCACCGCATTCTTCTCTTTGCGCGCCGCGAGCAGCGCCGCCTCGTTCACGATGTTGGCGAGATCGGCGCCGGCAAAGCCCGGCGTCCGCGCCGCGATCACGCCGAGGTCGATGCCCGGCGCCAGGACGACCGCGCGGGCGTGCAGCCTGAGGATCGCCTCGCGGCCCCGGAGGTCGGGCTTGTCGACGACGACCTGCCGGTCGAAGCGACCCGGGCGCAGGAGGGCCTGGTCGAGCACCTCGGGGCGGTTCGTCGCGGCCATGATGATGACGCCCTTGGAGGAGTCGAAGCCGTCCATCTCGGCGAGGAGCTGGTTGAGCGTCTGCTCGCGCTCGTCGTGGCCCCCGATGAAGCCCGTGCTGCCGGCGCGCGACTTGCCGATCGCGTCCAGCTCATCGATGAAGATGATGCACGGGGCCTTGTCCTTGGCCTGCTCGAACAGGTCGCGGACGCGCGCCGCGCCGACGCCGACGAACATCTCGACGAACTCCGAGCCGGAGAGGGTGAAGAAGGGCACGTCCGCCTCGCCCGCGACGGCCCGGGCGAGGAGCGTCTTGCCCGTGCCCGGAGGGCCCACCAGCAGGACGCCCTTGGGGAGCCGACCGCCGAGCCGCTGGTACTTCTTGGGATTCTTGAGGAAGTCGACGATCTCGACGAGCTCCGCCTTCGCCTCGTCGACGCCGGCGACGTCGCCGAACGTCGTCTTGAGCTCCTTGCGGTCGAAGATCTTGTGCTTGGAGCGCCCGAACGACAGCGCCTGCGTGGGCCCGCCGCCCACCCGGCGCATCAGGAACATCCAGATGCCGACCATGACCCCGAGCGGGATGATCCAGCCGAAGAAGAGGTCGCGAACGAAGGTCGACTCGATCCGCCCCGTGAACTCGACCCGGTGCCGCTCGAGCTCGGTGATGAGCGGCGCCTCGTCCACGCCGGGGATGCGGGTGACCGTGAACACGCGCACCTCGGCGTCGGAGCCGAGCCACTGGCGGAGGCGGTCACTGGGCCCGCTCGGCGAGGTCGGGAGCGCGTCGGGCCTGGCGATGCCCCGAATCTCCTTCTCGGTCAGCGCCACCTTCTCGACCTTGTCGGCGCGCACGAGCTCGAGAAACTTGGACATCGGGATCTCGACCGTCCGAGGGGCCTGGAGCCAGGACTGCAGCAGCAGGAGGACCATCGCCGCGACCAGCACGTAGGCCAGCGAGAACTGGATGCGCTGGTTGAGCCGCGGCTTCATCGATGTCCCCATCGATCATGCTAGCGTCGGGGACGTGGAGTGTCAAACACGCAGCCTCTTTTCGCTTGACACTTCAATCCCTTTGGCCTAAAAGTTGGCGCTGATCGCTCCTGTGAAAGTGATAACAAGCTCGTCTCTCGCGAGGGTCGGCGAACGCCGTTGCGAGCATCTGGTTCGGGAGCCAAGGTGAGGGATTGTCGGGCGGTTTGCCGGGGCGCGTGGGCGGCTCTGGCGGTGGTGACGCTCCTCACGCTTCTGCCCGCGCTCCCCGCACTGGCGCAGGACGCGGCCCGGGAGCCCGCGTACCGGGCGTTCCCCCTGATCGGCTCCCGTCTCGCCGTGTGGGCGATCGCGCAGCTCCACCTGAACTTCGCCGCGTTCATCCTCGGCGTGCCGATCTTCGCCGTGATCATCGAGATCATCGGCTGGCGGACGGGCGACGCCAGGTACGACTGGCTCTCGCACGAGTTCGTCAAGCTTACGTTCGCGGCGTTCTCGACCACCGCGCTGCTGGGCGCGTTTCTCCTGTTCCTGTTCGTCGGCTACTACCCGAAGTTCTGGACGTACATGACCGCGATCTTCTTCCCCACGTACTGGGTCTACGCGATCCTCTTCTTCGCGGAGACCTTCACCGTCTACGTCTGGTACTACGGATGGGACTGGCTCAGCGGTCCTCGGAAGGGGATCCACGTCGGTCTCGGCGTCCTCTCGAACCTCTTCGGCACGGCGATCCTCCTGGTGGCGAACTCCTGGGTCACCTTCATGATCTCGCCCGCCGGGATCGATGAGTCGGGCGCCCTCAAGGGATCGGTGTGGGCGGCGATCAACAACTTCACCTGGATGCCGATCAACATCCACCGGCTCATCGCGAACATCGTGTTCGGCGGCACGATCGCCGCGGCCTACGCGGCGTTCCGCTTCCTCGGCGCCAAGACCGACGAGGAGCGCGCCCGTTACGACTGGATGGGGTATATCGGCAACTTCGTGGCGCTGTCCGCGTTCATCGTCCTGCCATTCGCGGGCTACTACCTGGGCCGTGAGATTTACGCCTTCAACCAGACCATGGGCATCACGATGATGGGCGGCTTCATGTCGTGGCTCTGGATCATCCAGGCGATCCTGATCGGCGTGCT
>Ga0137397_10001924_pt1 | contig 14495 bp, 9 predicted proteins | sample czorhiz116metaG_FD_106658 | JGI IMG/M metagenome (GOLD analysis project Ga0137397, IMG submission 106658) | Vadose zone soil microbial communities from Angelo Coast Range Reserve, California, USA - czorhiz1.16 metaG | ecosystem: Environmental > Terrestrial > Soil > Vadose zone | place: USA... | reverse complement strand
GTAGGGCGTGAGGATCTTGAACTGCGCGAAGGTCGATCCCAAATCCGTCGCGTAGTCGATCGTCGCGGCGATGGAGTTCCAGTCGTCCTGCAGGAACCCGAGCACGTAGAACGCCGCCGTGACGATCCCGAGCTTCCGGCAGTGCTCCATGATCTCGCGCTGGTGGCTCTGGGGAATCGGCCGCCGCCCCGACTTCCTGAGCGTCGCCGGATCGAGCGATTCGACGCCGAAGCTCATCGCGCGGAACCCGGCCGCGCAGAGCCTGTCGAGCAGCTCCACGTCCAGACGATCGAGCCGTGTCTCGGCTTCGAACGTGACCGTCAACCCACGCCGCTGAATCTCGTCGCACAGCTCGACGACGCGGTCGCGCTGCTCGGTGAACAGCGGATCGCGGAAGATGACGTAGGGCTGTGAGACCCGGCTGCACAGCCGCTCCATCTCGTCCACGATGTTCGAGATCGAGCGCGCGCGGTAGCCGGCGAGGATCCGGTGCGGGCAGTACGTGCAGAACTCCGGACACCCGCGGCTCGCGAGCAGCGGGTACCCGCCGCCGAGCGGCCGCGTGAACCATTTGATGCCGAGGCTTCGCCCCCGATCCTCGGTGACCAGATCCCACCGCGGAAACGGCAGCGAATCGAGATCGTCGATCTGCTCGCTGATGACGGTGCCCCTCGGCACTTCACCGCGCGCCAGCCGCATGACGGCCGCCTCGGGCTCGCCGTTGAAAATGAAATCGCAGTGATCCTGGTAGAGCGCCGGCATCTTGGACGCGGTGATGCCGATGAAGCCGACCTTCACGCCGCGCGCGCGCATGCGGTCGGCCCAGGCGGTCTCCTGCTTGTGGTCGACGAGCGAGGAGAGGACGAGCGCGACGTCGCCGTCGATCTCCTCACCGCGCGTCCATTTCACCTCGTGGCCCGCGCGCGACAGGATCGCGGCGATGTAGGCCATGTGGACGCTCGGGACGTCGTGGAACCGCTTCTTGAGAAAGGCCATCACGGCCGTGACCCGCGAAAACGGATCGAGCCGCGATCCGTAGCCGCCGACGACCGTGTCTTTGCTGACGAACCCACGTGTGGACTTCAAGTCTGCGAGAACGACTCGCATCAGTCACCTCAACTTTGGCAAACCGCTGACGACCAGGTGAACCAGAGGCCTAGGCCGGAGGCGGTGGGCCGCGAGGAGACTTGGGAGAAAACGTGTGGCTGCGAGGGCGCGGGTCGACCGAGCCCACGAGCAGTCCCAGCGGACGGAGCGACGGGAACAGACGATCGTCCTCGTCGTTGCGCGCCGCGGGCGCGTCGTTCTGAATGGCCGCCTCGTCGGAATCGAAGATCGTGCGCGAGCCGCGCAGCAGCCGTGGGGCGAGGTCTGTGAGGCCGATGAGGGCGTGCGTGGACTGCCGCTTGAGCGGCCCGCCGAACGACTTCGGCTGGCGCGCCAGCTTTCTGAGCGTCGTGGTCTGGGGATCGCAGATCGGTCCGGCAGCCCCACGGCGGGGCGCTGGCGCCGCCAGCGCGGGTGCAACCGACAACAGCCAGAGCAGCGCAATGCTGCCGACCGTCGTCAGAGTGCGGACAGGCGATGATCCAGCGCGCATGTAACGAAAGGTCTTTCGGATCGGGGTCAACTATCCCACAGCCGGCGCGGTGGCGCAACAGCCTATGGAGAGCGACTCTCGCCTATAATGGCGCAATTTGCTCGGAATAGGCCTATTTTGCGCCATTTTTGATGATCGCCTTCCCTTCGTCGTCGAAACCTGTGATTGTCGTCGGCGCCGGACCGGCAGGCGCGACCGCCGCGCGCGTTCTGGCCGCTGCCGGGATCGCCGTCCGCCTGCTGGACCGTGCCGCGTTCCCCCGAAACAAGCCGTGCGGCGGCGGCATCAGCCTACGTGTTCTGAAGCGGTTTCCGGCGCTGGAACGCGAGCTGCCGCGGATCGCCACGCATACCGTCTCGCGGCTCCATCTTGAAGGACCGGGCGGCGAATCAACCGTCATCGAGTCGGATGGCCCCGCGGCGCTGATGATTCGGCGCGTCGAGTTCGACGCGCTGCTGGTGTCGCTCGCGGTCGAGGCCGGCGCGGAGCTCGTGTCTGGCGCGGACATCGTGCAGGCGCGCGAGCATGCCGACGGCGTGATCGTGAGCACGCGTGATGGACGCCGGTTCGAGGCGCCGGTGGTGATCGCCGCCGACGGCGTGCACAGCGTGGTGGCGCGGCGCCTCGGGCTGAATCCGGGCTGGGCCGCCTCGGCCGTGGCGCTCGACATGATGGAGGAATCGCCGCGCGACGTGCTGCGCGAGGTGGATCCATCGACGCTGTGGGTGGCCTACGGATTTAACCCTGAGGGCTCCCGGCCGGTCAAAGGGAACAGTGCAGCTGAGGGTTACGCTTACGTATTTCCGAAACGCGACCACGTCAACGTTGGCATCGGCTATGTGCTCTCCCATTACCGCCAGGCCATCGACGCGGCGCCATACGACTTGCAGCGCAGGTTCATCAGCCGCCTTCGCGATCGGGGCATCGTCGCTGGAGAATCGATGAGGAAGCATTTCACGCCGTCTCTGATTCCGGTCGGCGGGCCGCTTCCTGCGCCTGCGCGGGGCCGCGTGCTGCTCGCGGGCGATGCCGGCGGGTTTGTCAACGGCGTCACGGCCGAGGGGATCTATTACGCGATGGTGTCGGGAGATCTCGCAGCGAAAGCGGTGCTGGGACCCGGCGGCGTTTCGACCGTGGCGCGACGCTACCGCCGCGCCTGCGATTACGAGATTGGCGCCGAACTGCGGGATTCGGTGCGCATTCAGAGGTATCTGTTCGCGGATCGCCGCAGAATTGCGCGGGTGATTGCCGGCGCGCATGTTGAACAGGTGATCACCCGACTCATCCTGGACTTTGCCGCCGGCCGCCGCTCGTATAAGGATTTGCGCCGGCGCCTGATCGCCCGGTCGCCCCGGCTGGCGGCGCGGATGGTGTGGGAGCGGCTGGCTGGAAAAACCGTTGCCGAATCACCCCAGCCTCTCTAGGATGTAGGCAGCAGGGACGCTCACAGCAGGACGAATCAATGGCCAGCACTCCAGATCGACAAATCGAGCACCTTTTCCGCCGCGCCGGCTTTGGCGCGCGCCCCGACGAACTCGCGACCTACGGCCAGATGTCGATCGGGCAGGCGGTCGACACGCTGGTCAACTACGATCGGATCCCCGACACGGTGGACTCGCTGATCGGCAAGGCGGGCTACGTCAACACGACGATCCGCGGGCAGTTCGCGCCGCAGTCGAACATCGTCGACTCGCGCCAGCGGTGGCTGTTCCGGATGGTGCACTCCCCGCGTCCGCTGCAGGAGAAGATGACGCTGTTCTGGCACAACCACTTCGCGACCGGCTACACCAAGATCGCCGGCACGTTCGGTGGCGCCGAAGCGGCGCGCTATCTCGCGGCGAAATCGTCGGAGGATCCGGGCCGTGTGCGCGGCCAGATCGAGATGCTGCGCGACGACGCGCTCGGCAACTTCCGCGACATCCTCGTCAACATCGCGAAGGACACCGCGATGCTCGTGTGGCTCGACGGCCGCACGAACACGCGGGCGCAGCCGCAGGAAAACTTCGCGCGCGAAATCATGGAGCTGTTCACCGTCGGCGTGGGCAACTACACGGAGTCCGACGTGTACGCCGGCGCGCGGGTGTTCACCGGCTGGAACCTCCAGCGTCCCGGCACGGCGGCCGACGGCTCGCAGCACTACGAGTTCATCTACAACGCCGGCCAGCACGAGACCACGGCGAAGACGTTCAGCTTCGCCATCTATCCCGACGGCAACAGGACGATTCCGGCGCGCGCCGCCGCCAGCGGCATGCAGGACGGCATCGATCTGATCAACGCGCTCGCCGCGAACCCGAACACAGCGCGCTACCTGGCGACCAAGCTGTACCGCTTCTTCGTGTCGGAATTCGGCGCCGTCAACGTCACGTTCGTGAACCGCGTCGCACAGGTCTATCTGCAGAGCGCGTTCGACATGAAGGCCGTCATGCGCGAGGTGCTGCTCTCGCCCGAATTCTGGGACGAGAGCGCGTACTTCGCGCGCTACGCGTGGCCCGTGGAATTCGTGATCCGCGCGCTGAAGGATATCGGCTGGATCGGCTTCTCGGTCAACGACGCGCTGACGCCGCTCGCTAACATGGGCCAGATCCTCTACGAGCCGCCTGACGTCAGCGGGTGGGACCTGGGCCAGAGCTGGTTCTCGACGAGCGCCATGCTGGCGCGCATGAATTTCGCCGCCACGATCGCGGCCAACCAGCGGTTCAACCTCACGACGGCGGTCAAGGCGGCGACTGCGCAGCGGACGCCGGAGTCGTTGCTCGCGTATCTGGTCGACGCGCTCGCCACCGCGCCGCTCGACACGAGCGTGACGGGCGAGCTGTCGGCCTACCTCCGCGCCACCGGCGCTTGGAATGGCAGCGACGCGCAGATTCAAGCCAAGGCCCCCGGACTCGTCCACCTGATTGCGGGATCGCCGGAGTACCAGCTCGTATGAGAGTCACCAGACGGCAATTCGTCAAAGGCGGCGTCGCCGCGTTCACCGTCACGTTCGCGGCGCCGGAGTTCCTGTCGGACCTCGCCCGCGCGCAGGGCGCCCACGTCCGCAACCTCGTGGTCCTGTATCTGAGCGGCGGCAACGATGCGCTCAGCATGCTGGTGCCGTACAACGACCCGTTCTACCGCAGCCGGCGCCCGACGCTGGCGGTGCCGGCGGGACAAGTCCTGCAGATCGGCACCGACTCCTCGCGCGTCGCGCTGGGGCTTCACCCGCGGCTCACCGGCCTCAAACAGATCTTCGATCAGGGACGCCTCGCGCTCATCCAGCGCACCGGCTACGAAAACCAGAGCCGATCGCATTTCCTCGGGACCGACATCTGGTCGACGGCCGATCCCAACAACTCGTCGGGGCTCGGCTGGGTCGGGCGGTATCTCGACTCGCTGCCGTCGCCGGTCGATGCGCTGGTCGGATGGAACACCACGGCAAGCCTGCCGCACGTGCTCCAGGCCAGGACCGCCGTGCCGGCGATTGCGAGCCCGGCGGGCTACTCCTTCGCGAGCCCGAATTCGGGCGCCGAGGCAATCGCCGAGCGCGCGACCGCGCTGCGGATTTCATCCCACGTGCCGGTCGATCGCCCCGAGCTCGCGTTCGTCTACGGCAGCTCGCAGGAGGCGCTGGCCACGCTCGATCGGGTGGCGAACGTCGCGCTGTACGCGCCGTCGCTGACGTACCCGAACAGCGGCTTCGGCCAGGCGCTGCGCGCGGTGGCCGGCTCGATGGCGCGGGGCGTCGGCACCAGAGTGTTCTACGTCACGACGGGCGGATTCGACACGCACTCCGCGCAGACCGTGAACGCCGCCAACGGGGCGTACTACAATCTGATGGCCACGCTGAACGACGGGCTGACCGCGTTTTACAACGACCTCAGGAACCAGGGGCTGCTCGAGGACACGCTCGTTCTGAGCTTCTCGGAGTTCGGCCGCCGAATCACCGAGAACGGCAGCCAGGGCACCGATCATGGATCGGCGTCGGTGATGCTGGCGATGGGCGGTCGCGTGAACGGCGGCCTGTACGGCACCGCGCCGGATCTCAATCCGGGCGCCGGCAACCAGACGCTCGAAAACAGCGGCGGGGACATCCGCTACGAAACGGACTTCCGGTCCGTCTACGCGCAGGTCCTCGACGGCTGGCTGGGCACCGACTCGACCAGGCTGCTCAACGGCAATTTCCGCAAAGCTTCCCTGACTTTCGTTTAGTCGCTTTGCACAAAGGCCACAAAGGTTGACAGAGGCCACAGCGGCCTCCACAGCCTTTGTGGCCTTTGTATCCCTCCGTGTCCTTGACATAATCTCTATCTCTATCTCTCACCGATGCCTCCCATCAAGCGTACGAAGTTCAAGCTCGCGCCGGAGCAGCTGCTCGAGATGTTCTACTGGCTCAAGCTGATCCGCGCGTTCGACGAGCGCCTGAGCATCCTGGTCAAGCAGGGCAAGGTTCGCAGCGGCGTTTACACCGGGATCGGCCAGGAAGCGATCATCGTCGGCACCTGTTTCGGCCTGCGGAAGGAAGATTTCGTCTGCCCGCTGCACCGGGACCTCGGCTCGTTCCTGATGAAGGGCGTCGAGCCGCGCGTGATGATGTCGCAGATGTTCGGGAAGGCCACCGGCCTCTCGAAGGGGCGCGACTCGGCGCTGCACAGCGGCGTGACCGAGCTCGGCATCTTCGGCAACACGAGCATGCTCGGCGCGAACCTGCCCGTCGCCGCCGGGCTCGGCCTGACATTCAAGATGGAGAAGACCGACAACGTCGTCATCGCGTATTTCGGCGAGGGCGCGAGCAACACCGGCGATTTCCACGAAGGGATGAACTTCGCCGGCGTGCAGCAGCTCCCGATCGTGTTCATCTGCGAGAACAATCAGTACGCCTACTCGGTCCCGGTCGAGAAGAGCATGGCAATCGACGATGTCGCAATTCGCGCGGAGGGGTATGGGTTCGACGGCGTCGCGATCAACGGTAACGACGTGCTCGCGGTGTATCAGGCGACGCTGGGGGCGATCGCGCGCGCGCGCGGCGGCGACGGCCCGACGCTCATCGAGTGCAAGACGTACCGCTGGCACGGCCACTCGGAGCACGACAAGGCGTTCTACCGCTCGGACGAAGAGCTCGCGATGTGGAAGAGCCGCGATCCCATTCCGACATTCACCACGTATCTGCGCGCCCGCCACGTGCTGGACGATGACAAGCTGAAAGATGTCGAGGCGCGGGTGGCGTCGACGATCGACGACGCCGTCGAATTCGCGATGAACGCGCCGGATCCGAAGCCCGAGGACGCCGTGACCGATCTGTATGCGTAAACAATCTCACCACGAAGGCACGAAGAACCGCGAAGGTCACGAAGAAGAAGGCTTGGTACAAGGAGTTCTTCGGGCTCTTCGTGGACCTTCGTCTCTTCGTGGTTTCGCTCTCGCATGAGCAAAGAGCTCTCCTACCTCGAAGCGATTCGCGAGGCGCTGGCCGAAGAGATGCGCCGCGACCCGAAGGTCTTCGTCCTCGGCGAAGACGTCGGGGCGTATGGCGGCGCGTTCGGCGTCACGCAGGGGCTGTACGAGGAATTCGGCGAGATGCGCGTCGTCGATACACCGATCTCGGAGTCGGCGATCATCGGCATCAGCATCGGCGCGGCGCTGCGCGGCTACCGGCCGGTCGCCGAAATGCAGTTCGCCGACTTCATCTCATGCGGGTTCGACCAGATCGTGAACCAGGCCGCGACGCTGCGTTTCCGGTACGGCGGGCGAGCGTCGGTCCCCATCGTCGTGCGGGCGCCCAGCGGCGGCAACGTGGGCGGCGGCCTGTATCACTCGCAGAACCCAGAAGCGTGGTTCATCCATCGCCCGGGCCTGAAGGTCGTCGCGCCGTCGACCGCGTATGACGCGAAGGGCCTGCTGAAAGCGGCCATCCGCGACGACAACCCGGTCGTGTACTTCGAGCACAAATACCTGTACCGGCGCGTGAAAGGACCGGTGCCGGAAGGCGACGAGATCGTGGCGATCGGTGCGGCGGCCACACGCCGCGAGGGCAGCGACATCACGCTGCTGGCGTACGGCGCGATGGTCATGCCTTCGCTCGACGCGGCCGACCGCCTCGCGAAGGAAGGCGTGGAGGTCGAAGTGATCGACCTGCGAACGCTCCTGCCCTTCGACAAGGAGGCGATCTTCCGGTCGCTCGAGAAGACGAGCCGCGTGCTGGTGGTGCACGAGGACGTGAAGACGCTCGGCCTCGGCGCGGAGATCTCCGCCGTGATCATGGAGGAGAAGTTCGACGCGCTCGATGCGCCGGTGATGCGCGTCACCTGTCCCGACACGCATCCGCCCTTCTCGCACATCCTCGAGGCGGCGAACCTGCCGAACGCCGACACGATCGCGGACGCACTCCGCACGCTGGCCGGGTATTGAGAGTTCAGGCGCTCAGGATCGAGGGCTCGCGCAGGTAGCTTCCGCCTTCAGGCGGACCTTGGCGTCATCCGCGCGGCCGTGCAAAGATCGCCGCGAGCGCCTCGTCCAGGTCCGAGTACCTGAACTGGAAGCCCTCGCGCAACGCCTTGGCGGGCACGGCATTCTGGCCAGAGAGCAGCAGGGCATCCGCCATCTCGCCCAGCATCAGGCGCAGTGCAAACGCGGGGGCCGGCATGAACGCGGGGCGGTGCATCGCGCGACCGAGCGCACGGGCGAAGTCGGCGCTGGTCACCGGATGCGGTGCGGTCACGTTGAGCGGGCCGCTGACCACCGGGGTCTGGATGGCCCAGCGTACCAGCGCGATCCAATCGTCGCGGTGAATCCACGGCCAGTACTGCCGCCCGGAGCCGACCGGTCCGCCAGCGCCGAACCGGAAGGGCGGCAGCATCTGCGGGAGGGCGCCGCCGTCGCGTTCGAGCACCAGGCCGGTGCGGATGCGGACGACACGCGTCCGATCGCCGCCCGCCGCCATCGCTTCGTCTTCCCACTGCACGCAGACGCGCGCGAGGAAGTCTGTGCCCGGCGCCGTCTCTTCGGTGGCGGGCTGGGCGGACAGCGGCCCGTAATAGCCGACGGCCGAGCCGCTCACGAGCACCGGCGGCGGCGTCCGGGCCGCGCGAATCGCAGTCGCCAGGCTGCGCGTCGCCCGCATGCGGCTGTCGGCGATGCGCTGCTTCTGCGCGGCGGTCCAGCGCTTCGCGGCAATCGATTCGCCCGCGAGGTTGATCACGGCGCCTGCGCCGTCGACTTCAGACCCCCACGCGCCGACGGCGCCGTCGGGCGCCCACGGGACCGATCGCAGACGGACGGCGCGCGCGGCGTCGTGGCCGCGGGTGAGGACGACGACGTCGTGACCGTCCGCTGCGAGCGATCCCGCCAGCGGCCGGCCGAGGAAGCCGGTGCCGCCGGCAATGACGATCTTCATGAACGCTCCATGCCACCAAGTACGCTGTTCAAACCCCGGTGACCGCCGGAATATTCCACGTCAAGAGGGAACAAAACGTCGGAAGTCACGGTGAATCGTTCCGGGCGTCGCCTCGTTCGCCAACCGGCTTTCAGAAGATGGAGTAGGCGAGCCCGACCTTGAGAATGAACTGGTCGGCGCGCGCGGTTCGCACATCGGAGCCGGCGCTGCTGGTGATGGTGACGTCGGGCCGCGCGATCATGTAGCCGGCGTTGACGTTGAAGCCGAATTTCTTGTTGATGTCGTACCAGACGCCGACTTCGGGTTTCAGCACGAGCGTGTTCGAGGCGTCGGCGCTTACCGACCCCGACCCGACTCGACTGTAAGTGTCGATCGCGGCCGGCGCGAGCTCGATCGATCCGAACGCATATCCACCCAGCAGGTCAGCGGTGATCTCCGTGGTACGTCCCGCGATTCGCATCTTCCAGGTATACCCGTAGCCCGCCATGATCGGGCGAATATGAAGCTCCCCGAGCTCCGTCGCGGTGCCGCCGATCGGCCGATCGATATCGACCGTGTACCAATTGAGCCCCCAGTGAAAGCCCCAGCCCGTGTTCTCGGTTCCAAAGCGCCACAGCGGATTGAATTCTGCGTGAGCATGCGCGTAGTCCTCTGTCGACGTGCGGCCGGACGCGACAACGCCGAATTCCGCACCGATGGCAAACTTGCTTTCCGATTGCGCCTGCGCCTGCGTCGCGAACGCTCCGGTGATCAGGATCATCAGCAAACCGAGCCTGGCGCTGCTCACGTCGCCGGCCGGTGCAATCGCCATTCCAGGCGAATGGCTGTGCTGGCGTCAGGTCAGAACGTCCGACGCGCCACCCACTGGCGGAGCAGTGAATCGACGACCGCATAGCGATTGCCGTCGCGCGTGATCACATCGTCGCGGACGAGCGCCGCGAGCGCGCAGTTCAGACACGATTGCTCGAGCGGGAAACCCTCGCGTGTCTTGGCCGGGACGGGAAAGTGGTTCAGCGTTTCGAGCCGTAGACGCCAACGCGCCAGCACACGGATTGCGGCGATTCGCGCGCGCCGCTCCGCGATGTGGCCTGTGTGGGTTCGTCAAGGCGCGACGTGGTACTTGTCAGTCGCATCCCTGCGCGCCGCGCGCTGCGCGATCCGAAGGCCCTGGGATACGGGATGGGGAGGATAAGCGGAACAAGGCCGGATGCCACACGCGACACCGCCCGTTCATTCAATCAGGAAGAGAACGATCAACCCCATGACGACTGCCCCCAGTCCCCCCGCCATCATGCGGAGGCCATAGCCTTCTCGCTTCATCCGTGCCTCCCACACGGCGCATATTGGCGCGAAGATGCCAGTGCTGACTGTCAAGGCCATAAGTGCAAGCAATAGAAACGCGGCGCCCGATCTTGGAGCCTTGGGCCGGAGTGTAAGCGCCGCGCCCATGCCAAACGCAGGGTACAGCACCAACTCTGCCACGAATGCGACGACCGCTAGACAGACGACCAGGAAGGCCTTCTTGCTGGTAATTGTCTTACCCTCTTGTGCAACCAATACAGGAGGAGGAGTACAGCACCCATAGGTGTTCTGTGGAGCACCTATGGATGTTGGATTGCTTATTCTGCGCTCCCCTCAGAGCTACGGGATTCTAATCTTGGTGACACAACTTTGAATCGCACCTTTCTGCGCTCCGGTGATCGTGCGTTTGTTCTTGAGATCATTGGTAAGGTGAGTCACACAGCTTACAAATGCGCCGTGATTTTTCAAGGTTGTGTTAGCGCAGTCCACGATCAAATCGAAGATTGTGCAGCCAGTTGTCAACAGGGTGTTGGGAACTCCGGAATCGCACTGATTGATGACCACCGAGGGGCGCAGATCCGACGCGGGACACAGATCTCGACTGATGGGAATACCATCGAAATCCTGATCGATCTGAATGAGCACGCTAAATGTGAGGTCTTCCGCTGCTTCTGGTGGCACCACGCCGGCGGCAACAAGACTATCTACAAGATTTGCCGTCAGTTGGATATGCGAGTTGGTCAAACCGGCATTCAACCGGAACTCCACGATGCGAACGAGCTTTTCCGTGAGACTGGGCGCGTCTGATACACGCAACGGTGTTTCCTCAATCGACGTTCCCCCTGTTACCGCGGCCGTGATGAACGCAGCGGTACTATTCCGCCTCGCTACCGAGCACACATCCCCGATGCCGTCGAAGTCGCTGTCCACCTGGTCTGGGTTTGCCGTCGTTGGACAGTTATCAAGCTCGTCGGGGACACCGTCGCCGTCCCGGTCCGCGATTGACACAGGCACGCCGGAGCGCACCGAGAATATGAGCGGCGGCTGGCGACGCAACCCGGTCCGCACATTCGAATCGAGAAATGCCCCAGCAGTCCCCGACCCGGGCACCTCGAAGAACGTACCGGGGCTCCCGGTTCCGTTGGAGTAACCGACCCGGGCAGAAGCTCCTCCCTGGCAGACGACATTCCCGCCACTGGCCTGCCCGGTCTCCCACTGAATCGAGTCGTATTTAAAGACGATGTCGAAATCGCCCGCTCCCACGTCCGAGCGGTCGATCAAGCGCATCTGGAAGAAGTTCCGCACGCTCGCGTTTGTCCGGAAGCAGCCTACCCCGGGCCAGTTCACTCCGAAGGCTTTCCGCCCATCGACGGTGCCTTGACCGTAGGTGACGACGTTCCCGATTCTCGTGTCCACATCCGCAAAGAACGGCGCGATGATCGCCCGGTTTGTCGATGTCAAGGGGAATGGCGTAAATGTCGCCAGGGGGGCATCGAAGGTCACATTGCCATTGTTGTTGACGAACAGCGTGTCGTGGGTCGCGCCAAAGAAATTCAGGTTGAACCCGATCGGGACCACCCCTGTCGAGCCGTCGTCATTGGCTGGCAGGATGTTCGCGTCGAATCCCGGTCTGATCGGGGCTACGAAGCCGAATACGGATTGCGCAAACTCGCGATGATCCGTCGCAATTTCCCGGATGGCCCCGGCCATCCGCTGATCGGTCAGCGTCTCTGGAAGACTGCCGGCGGCTTCGTTCGGAGCGATGAAGAGGAATCCGTTGGCAATCACCTGCGCAGCGTCGGTTCGTCCCGCCAGACTGGTGAGCGCTATGCCGTTCAGCAGGCTGGCCGGGAGGCCATTGGCCGCCACGTCCTGCTGAAACGCCAGGACATCGGCTGCCGACACGAAGGCAACGCTCGAGAACCCCGCGTCAACAAAGGCGTTGCTGACTTGTTCGAGCAGGACCAACCGCGCATCATAGAGGTCTGCAGCGTCGGTGGCGAACTGGGCGGCTGCGAGCGATTGCCGCCTTTCCCAGAGCGAATTCCCAGCCAGGGCCGCACCTTGTGCGCGCTCAGTTGCTGTGAGGAGAGCGCCCTCGAAGCCGATGACTTGAAAGACGTTGGCGAGCAACGCGTTCGCGGCGTCCGCCGCCTCTTGCGTGCCCACAGTTGCCGCGTCGACAGGCGTGAAGGGTGGCACGACCGGTGCGTCGATGATGGTGTAATTCGAGTCGGGTGGGTCGGCGCTCAAATACCAGAAGAAGGCAGAGTCGAGGCCAAACCCCAAAGCCAGGCCCGCGCAGAATCCATCGCACGGGCTGGCGCTCGCCGCGCCGGCGATGGCAGCAAGGCCCGCAAAGATAGCGGCTGCCCTGCTCTGGCGGCACTTCCGGTCACACGGCGCCTGGGCAGACCAGAATTGGGGGTCAGGAGAATAACCACCCTGCAGCGCAACGCCCGTCGCGGACAGTTTTATCTCGAATTCCGCAAACACATGATCGGCGGCGCACCCTGGTGACGGCCCGAAACCCACAGCTCCGCGCTGACCTGCGATGCCGGGGACCCGCATCTTTCCGGCAACATTCGTCTTCGGAACGCCATTCTCGAGGAAGATGATGGTGCCGTCGCTGAAGATGTGGACGACGTAGTGCTCGAGCGCTTCTATGGCGTTCTCAACTTCCACGGTGGTAAACCCCACGCGGACGTACTCGTCAGGTCCCAACCGCCCGGTTTGGCCGCACTCGTCATACAAAAGCATGAGGGTGTCGACGGGGGACTGCGGCGTCCCCAACCGCACGTCGAGATCAGCCTGGTCCACGTAGAGATATGAGCCAGTATCCGGAAAGAATTTCGGAGTGACGTCCGACCACTCGTGCGTGCCATCAGGACAGGTGGTGAAAGCACCATCGGTGACGTGACAGAAGACGCTTGGAAGACCAGGAGCGGGCGCCTGCGCGGTGACCCGTACGTCCAGCAAGAGAGGAAGGCTCAGGACGGCGATGAGGAGTACGAACATTAGCCGTACACGGCGGCGAAGCGTTCCGCGCGTCATCCGAAGCCTCCATTTTGACCGCAGGGTTTGTGGACGAGCTTATTCGACCAGACCAGAAATGCTCGGTCAACACCACCTAGGTGGGGGTGCCCCCCCGTGTGCAGGTCAGAACGCTCTTGAGGCGATCGAACAGGCCGCCACGGTTCGAGCTGTCATGTTCTGTGCTCACGCGGACGAGGGCTCCCGGTATTCTCGGTCGTCGCGGGAGTCGTTTTTCTCGAGCACGCGCGTGCAGAACTCCTGGGTGGGAGAACTCCTGGCGCAAAAGAACTCCTGCGTGAGAGGTCCCGGGGCGGCCGGCGGCGTGCCCTGGCGGCGAAAGAAGCACCGGAGTTCATCAGGTCGTTGCCAACCGTTCGCGTCCGACGGGCCGGTTGTCGTCGGGCGCGGTCAGTAGGTCCGGCGCGCCACCCACTCGCGGAGCAGTGAATCGACAACTGCATAGCGATTGCCGTCGCGCGTGATCACATCGTCGCGGACGAGCGCCGCGAGCGCGGCTTGAACCGTCGACGGTCCGCCGAGGCGGTGGCGGACGCGCACGTCGGCCGAGAGCAGCTCCCGGCCTTCTTCGATCACGACGGCGCGCAGAACCGCCCGCTGCGCGAGGGTCAGCCGCTGCCACACCGCCTCGAACATCATCTGCTGTTCGGTGAGCAGCCGCTTCAACGCGGCGTGCAGATCGTCGAGCGTGGCGCGCTTCCTGCCGCGGGCGCGGACCTCGTCCCAGGTCTCGTGCGCGAGCCGCTGCACGTCGTAGGGAAGATTGCCCGCGAGCTCGACGACCGCAGCGCCGAGCCCCTCCTCGCCCCGCATGCCCGATCGCGCGAATCGCGCGTCGATGAACGCGGCGAACTCGGCCGCCGGAATCTTCTCGAGCCGCATGACCGGGCCCGCCTTGTAGAAGGGCCGCTTCGGCCCGAGCATCCGCTCCATCAGGCTCGGCTCGGAGCCGGCGAAGACGTAACCGACCTCGCGCTGGTGCTGCACCGCGGCGCGCATCGCGTGCTCGACCGAGCCGCCGTTGAAGCCGCCAATCGCCTGGAACTCGTCGAGTGCGACGACCACCTTGCAGCGGCGTGTCTCGGCGAGCCGCGCCGGCAATGCGAACACGTCCTGCGCGAGGCGCGAGATGTCGCGGTCGGACCGCACGTTGGGAAAGGACACGGAGAT
>Ga0137397_10001923_pt1 | contig 14496 bp, 18 predicted proteins | sample czorhiz116metaG_FD_106658 | JGI IMG/M metagenome (GOLD analysis project Ga0137397, IMG submission 106658) | Vadose zone soil microbial communities from Angelo Coast Range Reserve, California, USA - czorhiz1.16 metaG | ecosystem: Environmental > Terrestrial > Soil > Vadose zone | place: USA... | reverse complement strand
CTACCACCTCGACAACCTCAAGCGCCGCGCCGGCGACTTCGATCCGCGGACCCGCGACCGGTTCCGCGCCGGCGCCCTGATCCCCGCGTCGCACTATCTCCAGGCGCAGCGATTCCGCGCCTGGTTCAAGGAGCGCGTGCGTGAGGTCTTCCGCGACGTGGACGTCGTCCTGGCGCCGACCACGCCCTTCCCGGCACCGCCGATCGGGGCGCCGCCCACGACGACCGTGGCGGGCGTCGAGGTCCCGATGCGGGCGCACCTGGGCGTGTTCACCCAGCCGCTGTCCTTCATCGGGCTGCCGGCCATCTCGGCGCCGATCGCCGAGCCGGGTCCGCTGCCGCTCGGCATCCAGCTCGTGGCCGCGCCGTTCATGGAGGCGAACCTGTTCAGGGTCGCCGCGCGCCTGGAGCACGACGGCGTCGTCGCCGCGCCGCTCGCGTCAGCGCGCGCTTAGAGGTTCCAGTGTCCGGTCAGCTCGAGGATCTTCCGATCGAGCTTGGCGAGCCGTTCGGCGAGCACCCCGGCGATGATCACGACCAGCTTGTAGGCGGCAATGCTGTCACCTGCGATCAACCGCTGGAACTGCGCCTTCGTCAGCAGCTGGAGCTCGCACTCGGCGACGGCCATGACCGTGGCGGAGGCGGGACGGTCGGTGATGAGGCTCATCTCGCCCAGGAGCGTCGGCGCGTCGATCTTCGCGAGCGATTGACGCTGCCCGTCGGGCCCGTGCTTGAAGATCTCCACGCCGCCTTGCAGGAGAAACATGAGGCCGCTCGGCCGGTCGCCCTCGTTCATCAGCGCGTGGCCGGCGGCGAACTTCTGGCCGACCGAGGCCTGGGCGAGCTGCTCGACCTGCTGCTGGGTCAGGCCACGGAGCAGTGCGTGCATGCCCTTCCGGATGTCGGATGCGTTCACGGACGTGACACCCCCTCTGGCGACGGGGGCGATTGTATCAGCGGGGCCCCGAATACCGGGCTATCGTGCGACGAGGGCGAGGGTGGCGACGCGCTCGCCCGCCTCGAGTCGCGCCGCGGCCGTCGGCGCTGCGGCGCGGGCGCGCCGGCGCTCGTGGCCCACCCGCGCGATCAGCTCGGCGTACTCCGGGCCGAAGAGCTTCTCTAGCCGCCGCCGGATCTCACGGGCGAGCGCGGGGCTCCGACCGCCGGTCGAGACGGCGATCTGGAGCTCGCCGCGGCGAAGCACCGACGGCAGGATGAAGTCGCACTGCTCGGGCCGATCCACCACGTTCACGAGCACCCGCCACCGGCGAGCCATCTCCGCCACCGCGGCATCCACGAAAGGATCGCCGGTCGTGGCGACGGCCAGCGCGCAGCCGCGCAGATCTGACCCCCGGAAGCTCCGCGCCCGGTTCACGATGCGACCGCTCGCGACCAGGGCGGCCAGCCCCGGCGTCACGGCCGGGCTCACCACGGTGACGCGCGCTCCGCACTCGAGCAGCGCGCGGACCTTGCGCTCGCCGACCGCGCCGCCACCGACGACGAGGCACCGCCGGCCGCGGAGATCGAGGAACGCGGGAAAGTAGTCGGGCACCGCTCAGGTCCCCAGGCCGGCGAGCACCCGCCGGACGCTCAGGGGCACGGAGGCGAGCGCGACGGTCGGGCCGGTGATCAGCACCGCGGGCGGCCCGACACCGGCGGCGCGCGCCTCGTCGGCGATCTCGCCGAGCCGGCCGGCGATCACTCGCTCGCCGGCGTCGCCCGCGTGCTCGACCAGGATTGCCGGCTCGCGGGGATCGCGGCCCAGCGACGTGAGCGACGCGGTGATCGAGTCGAGCGCGCCGACCGGCATGTAGAAGACGAGGGTGCCCTCGGCGCGCGCGAGCACGTCCCAGTCGAGCGCCGCCGGAAGGTGGCCCGTCTGGTCGGTGCCGGTCGCGAAGACGATCATCGAGGCGCTCCCGCGCTCGGTGAGCGAGATGCCGAGCCGCGCGGCCGCCGCGGTCGCCGCGGTCACGCCCGGGATGACCTCGAAGGCGATCCCGGCCGACCGCACCGCCTCGATCTCCTCGCCGAGGCGCCCGAAGACGGCCGGATCGCCGCCCTTCAACCGCACGATGCGCTCGCGCCGTCGCGCCCAGTCGACCAGCAGCCAGTTGATCTGCCCCTGGCCGACACACGGACGACCGGGCGTCTTGCCGACGTCGACGATGGTGGCGCCCGGGCTGACTTCGTCGAGGAGCGGCCGGGGGACGAGCCGGTCGTGCAGGACGACCTCCGCCTCGCGGAGCCGGCGCAATCCCTTGAGCGTGATCAGCTCGGGATCGCCGGGGCCGGCGCCGACGAACGAGACGAAGCCGTGATTCATGGGTCCTCCTTGCGCCGCTCACCGCGCGGGAAGAACCGGATCAAGCGATCCAGCACCTCCGGCAGCTCGTCGCACGGCACGTCTGCCAGGATCCTCTCGGCGGCCCGCGGCTCCCGCCCGCCCCGGCCGCCGACGAAGACGTGGACGCCGTCGACGATCTTGCCGTCCACCTTCACCTTGCATCCCTGCAGCCCGACGTCCGCCGTGTGGTGGTTGCCGCAGGAGGCAGGGCAGCCCGACCACCGCACGGTCAGTGGTCGCGACGCCTCGAGCCGCCGCTCGAACTCGCGCGCCAGCGCCTGCGCTCGGGTCTTGGTGTCGATCAGCGCCAGGTTGCAGAAATCGGTGCCGGTGCACGAGACGAGCCCGCGCTGGATCTCCGACGGGTTGTACGGGAGCTCCTTCAACAGCCCCTCTTGCGTGAGCTCGCCCAGGCGAGCGTCGGGGACGTGCGTGATCAACACGTTCTGCGACGGTGTGAAGCGCAGCTCGCCGCGGCCGTATCGCTCGGCGAGCCGCGCCAGCTCGAGCAGCTGGTCGCCGGTGACGCGGCCGACAGGCGTCTTGAGCCCGACGTAGTTCAGGCCAGGCTCGCGCTGGCGGAAGATCCCGATGTGATCGGTGACCCGAGCGCCGCGGGCGTCGCGCCCGGCCGGCGGCAGGGCGCGCCCGAGGCGCGCCTCGAGCTCCTTGCGGAATCTCGGACCTCCCCACTCGTCCACGAGAAAGGCGAGCCGAGCCTTGCTTCGCGCCTCGCGCGGGCCGTGATCGCGGAAGATGAGCGCGATGGTGGCGCACACATCCGCCGCCTCCGCGGAGAGCACGAAGGCGTCGAGATCGGTCGCGAACCGCGGTCCTCCCGACCCCTGCTTACCGCCGACGGCGACGTTGAGCCCGGCGACCTCCACCCCGTCGCGCGTGGCGACCGCCGGCGTCATCGAGATGTCCTGGGTCTCGCCCGCGGTGCAGTGCTCGAGACAGCCGGTGATCGTGACGTTGAACTTCCGCGGCAGGTTCGTGAATGCCTTGTTGCCGAGAAAGATCCGCTGGAACGCGGCCGCGATGGGCGCGGTGTCGAACAGCTCGTGCGGGGTGAGGCCGGTCGCGGGGCACCCGACGATGCCGCGAATGTTGTCCATGCCGGTCTGCAGGCTCGACAGCCCCGCCGCCCCGAGGCGCGCGATGACGTCCGGCACGCCTTCGATCGTGACCCAGCGGAGCTGGATCTGCTGGCGCGTGGTCACGTCGGCGATGTTCCGGCCCGTCTCCTTCGTGATCTCGCCGAGCAGGCGCGCCTGCGCGGCGGTGACGATGCCGTTGGCCATCCGGATGCGCATCATGAAGTGGCCGGGCGTCGGCTTCCGCTGGAACACGCCGACCCACTTGAGCCGCTCCTTGTCGTCGTCGGCGATGGTCCGCCACCCCTCGCGGGCGAAGCGCACGAGATCCTCGGCGACGTCGAGGCCGTCGCGCTCGGCCTTGAGCGCTTCGATCTTGTTCACGCAGGCGCCTCGGCGACCCCGGGCGCCTCGGCGACCCGCCGCAGGCGCACGGCGCAGGCCTTCAGCTCGGGCTGCTGCGAAACCGGATCGCGACCGCTCAGCGTCAGGTTGTTGGCGCTCTTGTAGAACCCGGCCTGCCGGCCCCAGTGGAAAGGCAGGAAGCACGTGCCCTCGCGGATGGCGACACTCACGCGGCACTGCGCCACGGCCTTGCCACGGCGCGACGTGATCTCGACGAAGTCCCCGTCCTGGATGGACGCGCGCCTCGCGTCGACGAGATTCACCTCGAGGATCGGCTCGGGCGTGCGCGCGGCGAGCGCCGGCGCCTTGCCCGTGCGGGTACGCGTGTGCCAGTGGTCGCGGACGCGCCCCGTCGTGAGGACCAGCGGGAAGCTCACGTCGGGTGCCTCGAGGGGATCCGCGTGCTCGACCCGGACGAACCGCGCGCGCCCGTCCGCCGTCGGGAAGCGGCCGTCCGTGTAGAGGCGCGCCGTGCCCGGATGGTCGGTCGCCGGGACGGGCCACTGCAAGGGGCCGCCGGTCTGGAGGCGCGCGTGGCTCACGCCCGAGTAGTCGCACGCCGTTCCGGCCGTCAGCGCGACGAACTCGTCGAAGATCTCGGCCGTGCTCATGCATGGGAAGGCCTCCTTCCAGCCCATCTCGTGGGCGAACCGTGTCAGGATCACCGCGTCCGGCAGCGCCTCGCCCGGCGGCTCGACGAGCTTCGGCAGATAGGTGAGCCTCCGCTCGGAGCTGGTCATCACGCCGTCCTTCTCCGGCCACTGCGCGGCGGCAAGGAGCACGTCGGCGAAGCGCGTCGTCTCGGTCGGGTGGTAGGCGTCCTGCACGATCACCAGGTCGGCCTGGCGCAGCCCCTTCTCGACGAGGTCGAGATCGGGCATCGAGGCCGCCGGGTTCGTGCACATGATCCACACCGCGCGGACCTCGCCGCTCGCGAGCCCCTCGAAGATTTCCAGCGCCGAGCGTCCGGGCGCGGACGGCAAGCACCCGGCGGCGATCGCCCAGTGCCGCTCGACGGTCGCGCGCGCGTCGGCGTCGGCCACGAGCCGGTAGCCCGGCAGCAGATGCGCGAGGCCGCCCGACTCGCGTCCGCCCATCGCGTTGGGCTGCCCGGTCAGCGACAGCGGCCCGGCGCCCGGACGGCCGATCTGGCCCGTCGCCAGGTGAAGATTGATGATCGCCGCGTTCTTGTCGGTCCCGACGTGGCTCTGATTGATCCCCATCGACCACAAGGAGAGCGCCGCGCGCGCCCGGCCGAATCTGAGCGCGGTCGTGACGATGACGTCCGAGGAGAGCCCGGTCAGCGCCGCCCCGCGCTCGGGCGGATAGCGCTCGATCACCGCCCGCAGCCCTTCCCAGCCCATGGTGTGCTCCGCGATGAAGTGCCTATCGAGCAGGTCTTCGCGCCAGAGCACGTGCAGCAGCGCGTTCAGCAGCGCGATGTCGGAGCCGGGCCGCAGCGACAGGTGGAGGTCGGCGACGTCGGCGGTCTCGGTCCAGCGCGGGTCGACGACGATGACCGTCACCTCGTCGGGCGCCTCCCGCTTCCGCTTCCGGATCCGCTTGAAGGTGACCGGGTGGCAATCCGCGGTGTTGGTGCCGATCAGCAGGAAGCAGTCGGCGCGGTCGATGTCCGCGTACGACGCCGGCGGGCCATCGGACCCGAGGGAGCGCGCGTACCCGGCCGCCGCCGACGCCATGCAGAGCCGCGAGTTCGTGTCGACGTTGTTGGTGCCGACGAAGCCCCGCGCGAGCTTGGCGGCGAGATAGTACTCCTCGGTGAGGAGCTGGCCCGAGGCGTAGAAGGCGATCGCGTTCGGGCCGTGGCGCGCGACAATCTCGCGCACGCGGTCGGCCGTGACCCGGAGCGCCAGCTCCCACGGCACGCGCTCGAGGGGCGCGTCGCGCCGCGGCCGAACGTGCGGCTGGAGCAGCCGGTCCGCCGTGCGCAGGACGGGCGGGAGGTGGACCGCCTTGGCGCAGAGGTCGCCGAGGCTCGCCGGATGCGCGGGATCGCCTTTGACCTTCGTCACCAGGCCGTCACGAACCTGGACGAGGAGCCCACAGCCCACGCCGCAGTACGGACACATCGTCGGCCGCCAGGCGGAGAGCTCCGGAGCGCCGCGCGCGTCAGGCGGTCGCACGCGCCTGCTCCTCGAGAAAGGCGAGGATCGAGTCCCGCAGCCAGAAGTAGTCTGCACGCGCGAGCAGCTCGTTGCGATTCCGGGGCCGGGGGAACGGCACGTCGAAGATGCGCCCGATCGTCGCGGCCGGGCCGTTGGTCATCATGACGATCCGGTCGGCGAGCTGGAGCGCCTCGTCCACGTCGTGCGTGACCATGATCACGGTGCGGCGCTCGGCCTCCCAGAGCGCGAGCAGCTCGTCCTGCAGCTCCATCCGGGTCAGCGCGTCCAGCAGCGAGAAGGGCTCGTCCAGCAGGAGAAGACGCGGCTCGAGCGCGAAGGCGCGCGCGATGCCGGCGCGCTGCTGCATCCCGGCCGACAGCTCGCGGGGGTACCGCTCGCCGCTGCCCCCGAGCCCGACCGACGCCAGGTAGGATTCGACGCCGCGATCCGCCCCCGAGGCGACCTGCTCGCGCGCGAGGCGGACGTTGTCGCGCACCGACATCCACGGAAGAAGCGTCGCCGACTGGAAGACGACGCCGCGATCGGTGCCCGGCCCGTCGATCTCCCGGCCTCCGATCACGACGCCGCCCGTGCTCGGCGCGACGAGCCCCATGAGGATCGAGAGCACCGTGGTCTTGCCGCACCCGGAGTGGCCGAGGAGGCACACGAACTCGCCCCGGTCGACGTAGAGCGTGAAGTCGCGGACGATGACCGCCGGGCCCGAGGGCGTCTCGTAGGTCTTGCCGAGCTGGGCGATCTCGACGAAGGCCATTTATTTGCTCGGCCGGCACGCCCGGAGAAATTCGACGAGCCCCTGGCGGGCCTTCTGGTAGGCCGGCTCGAGGCTCATGTGCCGGCGCTGCCGCGGCCGCGGCAGGCCGACCTCGATCGCCGGCCCGAGCACGGCGTCCGGTCCCGGCGTCATCGGGTAGATCCGGTCGGCGAGCAGGATCGCCTCGTCGACGTCGTTGGTGATCAGGATCACGGTCGACCGGCGGGCGCCCCAGATCCTCAGCAATTCGTCCTGCAGCGTGGCGCGGGTGAGCGCGTCGAGCGCGCTGAACGGCTCGTCCATGAGCAGGAGCTTGGGCCGCGTGGCCAGGCCGCGGGCCACCGCCACGCGCTGCCGCATCCCGCCCGACAGCTCCCGCGGGCGCTTCCAGGCGGCGGGCGTGAGATTGACGAGGGCGATGAACTCGTCGGTGATCCGCCGCCGCTCGGACGCCGGCAGCCCGGGATTCACAGCGTCGACGGCGAGCGCGACGTTGTCGCGGACGCTCAGCCAGGGCAGCAGCGAGTACTGCTGGAACACGATGCCGCGCTCGGGGCCCGGCGCGGTCACCGGGACGCCGTCGAGCAGGATCTCGCCGCCGTCGGGCGCGATGAGACCGCCGATGAGCGACACCAGCGTCGTCTTCCCCGATCCGGAGTACCCGACGACCGCCACGAACTCGCCCTCGTCGAGGCTCAGGTCGACGCCGCCCAGCACCGCCGTCGCGCCGCGCCGGCCGGTGTAGGTCTTCCGCAGACTCCGAACCTCGAGATAGGCCATCAGTGAACCCGAACGCGCGCCTCGACGAGGCCCATCAGGCGATCGAGCACGAATCCGATGGTGCCGATCGTGATGACGCTGAGGATGATGTGCGAGTAGACGAGGCTGTTGTACTCCTGCCAGAGGAACCCGCCCACGCCCGGTGTCCCCGTCAGCATTTCCGCCGCGACGATCACGAGCCACGCGAGGCCGAGCGACAGGCGGTAGCCGGTGAAGACGTAGGGCAGCGTCGCCGGGATGACGATCCGCGTCAGCATCTTGAGCCGCGAGAGCTTCAGCACGCGGCCCACGTTCAGGTAGTCCTGGCTGATCGACCGGACGCCGACGGCCGTGTTGATCACCGTCGGCCACATCGCGCACAGCGCGATCGTGAAGATCGCCGCCGGCTCCGACTTCTGGAAGATCACGAGTCCGAGCGGCAGCCACGCCAGCGGAGAGATCGGGCGCATGAACTGGACGATCGGGTCGAACGACTCGTGGAACCGCCGCGAGAGCCCGAGCAGAAACCCGATCGGCGTGCCGATGGCGAGCGCGAGCACGAACCCCTTGCCGACCCGCACCAGCGAGTAGAAGGCCAGCCGCCCGATGCCCTGGTTCATCTCGCCGTCCTTGAAGAACGGCTCCAGCACGTAGCGACGCGACTCCTGCCACGTCCGAGCCGGCGCCGGAAGGTCGGGCGCGACGGTCGCGCTCACGATCGACCAGACGACGAGCACGGCCGCCACTCCCAGGAGCGGCAGGATCACTTTCTGCGGTGTGCCGACGCGCATGACGGCCTCCTGAAGGGCGTGCTAGCCCATCGAATGGACGGCGAAGCCCTTCGCGTACTTCTCGGGATCGGCCGGGTCGAACGTGACGCCGTCGAAGAGCGTCTCCTTCTTCATGTCCTCCCGCGGCGTCTCGATGCCCATCTCGTGCGCGACCTCGCGGAAGATGTCGGGACGGTGGACGCGGTCGACCAGCCCTTTGTAGTCGGGCGGCTCCTTGACCATCCCCCAGCGCCGGAACTGGCTGAGCCACCAGACGCCGTGCGACTTGAGGGGGAAGTTCGTCTGCCGGTCGAAGAAGGTCATGTAGTACTTGTCCTTCTCCTTGCGCCCGTCACCGTAGTCGTAGTCGCCGAGCATGCGGCCCAGGATGATCTCCCTCGCGGCGTTGACGTACTGCGGCTGCCCGACGACCTCCGCCATCCGCGGCCGGTTCTCCAGCTTGTCGTTCCACTGGCTCGCCTCGAGCACCGCGCGCATCACCGCCTTCACCGTCTTGGGAATCTTCTGCGCGAACTCTTCCGTGAAGGCGAGCACCTTCTCGGGATGGTCCTTCCAGATCTGCTGGGTGGTGATGGCCGTGAAGCCGATCCCGTCAGCGATGGCGCGGGCACCCCAGGGCTCGCCCACGCAGTAGCCGTCCATCTTGCCGACCTTCATGTTGGCCACCATCTGGGCCGGCGGAATGGTGATCAGGGAGACGTCGCGATCGGGGTTGATGCCGCCCGCTCCGAGCCAGTAGCGTGTCCACATCGCGTGGGTGCCGGGCGGGTAGGTCATGGCGAAGGTCATGGGCGCGCCTTTGGCCTTGGCTTCCAGCGCCAGGGGCCTGACCTGCTGCGGCGTCTTCACGCCCTTCTCGAGCAGCGCCTTCGTCAGCGTGATCGCCTGCCCGTTTCGGTTGAGGTACATGGGAATGATCATGGGCTTCACCGGCGAGCCCTGGAGCCCCATCGTGGCCGCGTAGGGAATGCCCAGGAGCATGTGGGTCGCCTGGTTGTCGCCGAGCGTGAGGCGGTCACGGATGACCGCCCACGAGGCTTCCTTCGAGATCGTCGATTCGATCCCGTGCTTCTTGAAGAGCCCGAGCTCGTGGGCCATCACGATCGACGAGCAGTCGGTGAGCGCGATGATGCCGATCCTCACCTTCGGCGCCTCGGGCCCGTCGGCCGCGTACACGCCTCCGGACCAGCCGCCGGGCAGGCCCGCGAGCAGCATCGTCGCACCCGTCGTCTTGATGAGCCGCCGTCGCGTCACATGCATTCCATCCCCCCTCGCCCCGCGGACAAAAAAATGGCGCCGTGCCTCGGATCGAGGCATCAGCGCCGTCGCTGACAGTGCAGCCGCGTCCGTCGTGGACGCCAGCCACGATCCGCAGAGTGCAGCGGGCGTGCCAGTGCGGGTGGCGGAACGAGATTCAGCCTATCCGGGCACTTGTCGTCGGACGCGGCATCCGGCGCGCACGGCGGCGCTGCCGAATTTCAGGGCGAGAAGTGGTGTCCTGCTGAACCGGTGGGCAACCTGACTAGCCCAGGCTATTCATGAGCGGCAGCCACACGAGACGGGCGGGTGGCGCAGGGACACGGCCCCACCGGGCCGGCTCCGTCACCCACTCGCCCGATCGCAGCCCTGCGGGCTGCGCACGGGACGAGGGGGTCCCACTTCGCCAGCCCGGTGGGGCCGTGCCCCTGCGCCACCCGCCCGGCATCGCGGTCGTCGCTCATGAATAGTCCGGGCTAGCGCTCGCACGACAGGCGCATACGGTTCTTGGCGATCCACGCGTAGGTCCGCCGCGCCAGCGGACGCGCGCCCGGGAGGGCGAAGACCGTCGCGAGCCACCCGAGCCCGTGGATGCGCCGAAGAAGCTCGGGCACCGCGTCGGCGCCCGCGAGCGTGCGGCCGCCGGGCAGCACCAGCTGCATCGCCGTCATGCACGCCTCGTCGGAGATCTGGGGAAAGCGGGCGTGCCGGGGCGCCGACCGACACGGGAGGATTTCGAGCTCGCCGCCGGAGAGCGCCAGGCGCATGAGCCAGAGCGCGCTCGCCCGGCACATCGCGCACTCGCCGTCGTAGATGAGGACGGCGGGAGAGTTCATCTTATCAGCGACCCCATCCCTTGAGCGTCCGGTAATAGAGGACGAGGCCGGCGGCCACCGCCAACGAGACCACCGCCTGGACCAGCGCCCCCGCGGTCCGGTCGCGCGCGAGGAGGACCGCCGCGTAGAAGAGGAAGAACACGATCCCCGCGCCGATGAGGATGCGGTGGGCGGTGATCAGCTTCACGCGATCGACCGGCGCTTCAACGGCTCTAAGCGCCGAGCACGACCTTGACCGCGTCCCGCGTCACGCTCACGAGCCGGTCAATCTCCGCCTCGGTCACGACGAGGGGCGGCGCGAAATAGACCGAGTCGCCCGGTGCCGGGTGGACGCCGGCCACCGCACGGGTCCGCGTGACGACGCCACGCTTCATCATCTCGGCCTGGATGCGCGGAGCGACCTTGCGGTCGCCGGCGAAGTTCTTCTTGGTCGCGCGGTCTTCGACCAGCTCGACGGCGGCGAGGAGCCCCTTGCCGCCCCGGATGTCGCCCGCGTTCGGGTGGTCGCCAAACGCCTGCTGGAGCCCCTGGTGGAGCCGGGTGCCCATCTTCGCCGCGTTCTCCCAGAGCCGCTCGCGCTCCATGATCTCGAGGTTCTTCACCCCGACGGCGCAGCACGTCGGATGGCCGGAGTACGTGTAGGCGTGCATCCAGCGGTCCTCGGGCTTGACCGAGTCCATGATGTCCTTGATCGCCTTGCTGACCATGATCCCGCCGAGCGGGAGGTACCCCGAGGTCACGCCCTTCGCGAACGAGAGGATGTCGGGCTTGACGTTCCAGTACCCGAGCGCGAACCAGCGCCCGGTCCGGCAGAAGCCGGTGATGACCTCGTCGGCGATCAGGAGCACGTTGTGGCGCGTGCAGATCTCGCGCACCAGCGGCCAGTAGTCGTCGGTCGGGTAGATGACCCCGCCGCCGCCGTGAATCGGCTCGCCGATCATCGCGGCGACCGTGTCGGGCCCCTCGCGCAGGATCGCCTCTTCGATCTCCCGTGCCGCCGCTTGCCCGACGCTCTCGCCGGGCTTCGCCCCCTGGAACCGGTAGGGGTAGCACGTCTGGACGTGGACGAATCCCGGCACGCGCGGCTCGAACATCTTCCAGTAGGCGCCCATGCCGGTGGCGCTCATCGCCTGAAGGGTGACGCCGTGGTAGCCCTGCTGGCGAGAGATGATCTTGACCTTGTCGGGCTTGCCCCGCGCCTTCCAGTAGAAGCGCGCCGTCTTGAACGCCGACTCGTTCGACTCGGCCCCGCCGCACGTGAAGAACACGGCCTGCATGTTGTCGTACGCGATCTCGATGAGCCGGTTCGCCAGCGTGATGGCCGGGACGTTCGAGGAGCCGACGTAGCCCGAGAAGTACGCGAGGTCCTTCATCTGGGCGGCCGCGGCGTCGGCCAGCTCCGTGCGCCCGTGGCCCACGTTGACGTTCCAGAGCCCGGAGAGCCCGTCGATGTATTCGTGGCCTCCGATCTCCTGAATGACGGAGCCGCGTCCGCGGACGTAGATGATCGGCTCGGCGTTGTCGACGGGGTGGTGGAGCGGATGAATCAGGTGCTCCTGATCGGCCTTGACGAGCTCAGCGGCGGTCAGCGCCATTGGCGTTCTCCTGTTCGAAGGCGACCACCCCAGTTCAGCGAGTGGCGGGCCGCGGGTGCGCCCGCCGGTAGTCCCCGTCCGGGATGAGGACGGCCCGATCTTGCGGCCCGCGGTACCGGTACACCCACGCACGCGCGCGCCGGCCGCTCGCGAGCGTGACGATCGCGCGACGACGACCGAAATTGTACCCCTCCTCTCGATCGAGCACCGCGAGAAGTTCGGGGTCGTCCAGCCGGTAGATCTCGCCGCGGACGCGGCCGAGGCCGTCGATCAGCCCGGGGTAGCGGCCGAGATCGAGCAGCCGTCCGCGGACCAGGCCCTCACCCAGGAACGTCGACGCCGGCGAGAGCACGCGATGCAGCGGGTACCCCCGCATCAGCGTCCCGTAGGCGAACAGGAGCGCCGTCGTCTCCCCTTTCAGGGAGTCTCCACCGCCTGGAGCACCGCGCCCAGAAAGTCTTGCTCCGGCACGGCGCCCTCGAACTGGACGCGATCGTTGATCACGACCTTCGGGACGCCCATCACCTGGTAGGCCCGTGACAGCTCGGGAAACTCCGTCGCCTCGATGACCGTCGAGCGCACGCGGTCCGACGCCACCGACATGTGCTGAGCCAGGCGCACGGCCCGGGGACAGTGGGGTCAGGTGGGCGTCGAGAAAACCTTGATCTCGACGTCGGAGGCGAGTGCCTGCAGCGAGGCCAGGGTCTCCTCGGTCAGCGCCGGCTCGCCGGTCGACGCGACGATGATCGAGTCGACGAGGTTACTGAACTCGTAGCCCAGGGGGATTCCGTAGAAGCGGATGCCCCAGTCGCGGCTGCCCTCGACGACGATGGCCGGCACCTGGTCCACGCCGTACGCCTCGGCGCGCTCGCGGTCGATGGCCAGGTTGAGCACCTCCACCGTGATCTGGTCGGAGAGCTCGGCGACCTCGCGCACGAGCTGCTCGTTCTGCTGGCAGAGCTCGGCGGCGGCGAGCTCCTGCGAGAAGACGACGAGCTTCACGGGTCCGGCGATGCGCTCGAACTCCTTGCGGACGGCGGCCTGGTCACGGGCGGTCAGGATCGGCATGGCGTCATTATACCTGCCCACCCGCCTCGGCCAGCGGCGCGTTGGCCTCCGCCTCCCCTTTGCGATTCCCGCTTGACTTGATCGAGTATCGCAGTATAAATTATATGAGAAATATCATTCATATATTTGTCGGGCTGTGCCTGCTCTCAGGAGGTGCTCCATGCGGAAAGTGACGCGTGCTCTTGTTGGCGCCATCGTGGCGAGCCTTGTCGCGGCGGTCAGCGTGCATGCCGAGACGCCGACGGAGGCCGATTTCGCCGCCTGCAATGCGGATGCGCAAGCCGCCATGAAGGCAGGCACCGTCGCTCCGACGACAAGGGACTACGTGCGCGTGGAGTCAGCCCGGACGGACAGTGCAGCGACGTGGACCACGTGGGGCGGGCCAATCAGCATGGGGTCTTTGGATCCCCGGCTCATTGGGATGGCGACAGACGGGATCACGGACGCCGCGTATCAGGCGACATATCGCACGTGCATGCGACGGAATGGATTCTGAGAAGACTCGAGCGTTAGCGCGAAGCGGGGCTCCAGCACCAGCGCGATACGGAGGACCGTAGAGGGATCGGCGGGAGGTCTTGTCAATGAAGCCAGAGACGGCAGCGAAGGTGAAGTATGGAGTTTGGGGCCTGATTTGTGGGGCAGTCATCTCGATGATCATCGGCTTTGCGTGGGGTGGCTGGACAACCTCCGGCACTACCCACACGATGACCAAGGAGGCGGTCTTGGCGAGTCAGGCGGCGATCTGCGTCGCCCAATTCACGAAGCAACCGAACCGTGAAGCGAAACTCAAGGAACTCGAGGCAGTAAGTAGCTGGCAGAGAGCTGAAGTCATTGAAAAAGGTGGCTGGGATAAGATGCCCGGGCAAGAAAAGGCTGGCTATGCTGTTGCCCGAGCATGCGCCGATGGGCTTGAACTTCTTTTCAAGAAATGAGATGGGCACGTGCTGAGGAGAGCGATCCTCCAAGCTTGCTGCCGGCAATTCATCGGCCGGCAATAGCAGCGACGGCCTTCCACAGCAGCTCGACCGCGCCGAGGATCGTGGCGATCACCACGACCGCTGCGCCGGCGAGGATTGTGGCGCACGCCACGATCATCCGCGCGCGTTGGTCTCGCGCGCCAGCGGATGCAAGACGTCGATCGCCCAGCCCACGTCCAGGCGCTCCCCCAGCCAACCCGGGGTCGCGGTCCGCGCGTCGATGACAAGCCCCTCGGCATCGTGCTGTCCTCGTAGGACCGTGACGGGATCGTCGAGCACCTCCGCGGGACGCGGCGCCTCGGGCAGAGGCCGGCCGTCCGGGCGGCGGAACCGAAGCGCGCCGTCCGGCTCTCGATCGAGCTGATAGCCTTCCTCGTGGACGGCGCGGTGGTGGCGCCGACAGAGGGTGGCGAGATTCGAGAGCGTGGTCGGCCCTCCTTGGGCCCAATGTCGGATGTGATGGCCCT
>Ga0137397_10001921_pt1 | contig 14506 bp, 14 predicted proteins | sample czorhiz116metaG_FD_106658 | JGI IMG/M metagenome (GOLD analysis project Ga0137397, IMG submission 106658) | Vadose zone soil microbial communities from Angelo Coast Range Reserve, California, USA - czorhiz1.16 metaG | ecosystem: Environmental > Terrestrial > Soil > Vadose zone | place: USA... | reverse complement strand
TTGCAGAGCGACGGAAGGGGGAACCATGAGGACAAGGGTAATTAGCCCCCTCCAAGATCCGGGGAGAGGGGATGTAAACCGGGGCAGAACATAAGGACGACGGCGCGGGGAACTACTAGAAACACACGAGAGTTCAGGCCTGGCTGTACGACGGTGGCCCCAAAATAAAATACGGGTTGTTCGATACTGGCGCGTCGAAGGAAGTCAAAGAAAATCGAGCATAAAATTGTATGATCACAACAAGATACGAAAAAAAAAACAAAAAACACTACGATCAACAAGTAAATAAATATATCATGCGACGGGCAACCTGATGTTGAGGATGCCGGGGTTAATGGGATCGATCTCTGACTCTATCCTGTGACTATGTTTGGGTGAAAAGGTCAGCGACGGCAGAACATAAAAGTCGAACGACGCACTCTTCCATCGCCTTCGTGAGTGCGAGTCTCAAGACGGGAAGGCCCCTCTCCGAATGTTTCCCTCGCCCACAGACAACGCGGAGGCGCGTGTCGCCTGCAACAAGCGCGTCGCGGATCGCGATCTCGGTCCTCCGAACCGCCTCCCTCGTCTTGAGCCGATGCACGTCGATCGTGCGTTCATCCTGCTGAGTATTATGTGCTGCATGCACACACACACCGCACCAACATAACAACAACAGAAAAATACCGCATGAGAAAACTTGGGTTTTACGGTAAAAAAAAAAGAAACGTACCCTTGAAATACCGTTCCGCCGCACGCCTGTGAAGGTTCATCGCGCGCTCACTGGCCTCTTCCTGCTCGACTTTGTGCCGCACCGCGTCTGCATATCGCTTGTCGCTGAACGCCCTCTTCTGCTCTGCGTGTAGCCGATCGCGCTCCTTCTCTTCGGCCCGAGCTTGCTCCCTCAACAGATCCGCGCGTATGATGATCGAGTTGCGGTCGCCGCCCGAGATGATGCTCGAGCGCACGCTTTCAGCTTCGGATCTGTCTGCCGGATTGCGCACGGTGAGTTTCTCTGGGGACCATTCCCGCGCTCGACGGTTGGCGACGGCGCGGACGCGGACGCCGATGCCGGTGTCTGTAGGGTCCGGGTTCCCCTTCTCGTCAAAGTCGAAAGGCGGCGGCGGGTCCGGGTCCGGGTCTTCGCGCGGCTCGACTATCTCCGGAAGGAGGTCGATGTTGGCTGGTGTCAGCGTGGACGAAGTCGGATCGGCGCTCAGGGTCCGGTCGTTGATCGCCTCCGGGAGGGGGACAGGCATGTCGATGGTCGGGGGCATGGGCTTTGGCGTGGGCGTGCGATCCGCGGCGAGCTTCTCGAAAGAATCCCCATCGTCGTCATCATCGTCATCGCCGCCGTCATGTTCCGAGGGTGGATTGACGTCGAAACTAACCGAGGACGAGGAGGAAGGCTTCGGTTGCGATACGGAGCGGAGGGCGCTGGGCGGGAGAGACGTGGCGGGGATCGGGTGGCGCTGGATGATGGAGGAGGACTGCGGATTGGAGCCATCGGTGGAGGAGGAGTATGTGTAACCGGGGAAGTTGCCCGGGACGCTGTGCCTGCGTTGGCTGGGGATGGATGGCGCGGGGGGAGGAGACGTGGATGTCGGAGCGGTTGCGCCGGTCGGGGGCGGAAGCTCGTAGAAGCGCACACGGGAGATGGCGCTGGTGGGGAGGGGGAATTTGAGCGAGCTCCAATCGAAATGACGGATGAAGCGACGGGTGCGACGATAAAACCTGCGCAGGTTTTTGTCGTACCAAAATGCGGGGGTGACGTCCGATAGGATGAAGCTGAGCCCCGTCCAGAGCAGGACTATGACGAGGCGCTGGACGCTTTCGGTGAAGAGGAAGTCGACGAAGAGGCGGAAGCCCAGGCCGACGTAAGGGTCGAAAGACATTGGCCATTTTTCGAGGAAATGATAGAGCACGGCGCCCTCCCAGAGTCCGACGAGGGATCCCCCGATGCGGTCGTTGTGGGGAGAGGTGGCATCTACGACGAGGCGCAGTGCAAAGCCTAAAGTAATTGCAAAGATGCTGTCCATCGAAGAGAAAAGGATATGAGCATTCCGCTGCTGCCAGGGCCAGCGATGATGGGTTGAGGGTCAATTGACCACAACAATGCGACGTCGACACGAGTCCAAGAGGCCAGCGATCTATTCATTTCCTTAATCGGAGTTTACATATTTTCCCACAGTAGAGGATACATTAATTGGCATGGTGAATACACACAGACGATTGATCCGTCTCCGTCAAGCAAAATCCAAAATCTGAACTCTCCCGTCGCGTCCACCGATCGCAATTCTACCGACAGTATCTTCAAGCGAAGACGTCAGTATGCGATATTTCCGCTCATAGACTTCCCCCGGGCCAACCCGAGATTTATACAACCCGTTCTTCCGAATCTCCAAGTCGTTCTGCCACCGAGCCGGCTGAGAGTCCCGAGCCGGAACGAGATGGCTCATTGCATCGAAGCCGACGAAGCACCGTACCGGGAATGTGCTGCGACCGCACGTCATGTTCTGCGTCTCCATCCAGAATCCTTTCCCGTTGCGCCCTACGACGAGATTACCACACGACGGTGGGACCGGTATCGTCAGTGTAGGTCGCGCCGGAAGAGTACATGGGCTATCTGTCGGCCTGGGGCGCCGGATCGTCTCCTGCTCCTGCTCGTCGCGGTATTCAGTCTCCGCGACTTGCTCAGCGGTGGCGACCGCTCGGGGAAGAAGGTCGTATTTCCGGATCATGTGTCCGTCGATGGTAGTGACTCGCATGAGAATGGTAACTGGATTAAATTGCCAAGCCCCTCGTTCCTCCTCGGTCATCTCGTGAACGATGACAACAGCCTCCCTCGCATGGTCTTGGACGTGCAGAAAAGCGCCAAAGGTGCTCGCACCCTTAAGCGCACGTCCCCATCGATCAAATTGTGGGATCGGTAACAGTTGTATATGCGATTGGCGGACGACCAGCAAGTAATTCCGAACTAGTCGAACGGCCAGAACACTATCGGGCTGAGGTCATTATTGCAATAAGTAAAGGTTTCCCAAGTGCAAAATGAGGGAATGACTCACCGTGGGAGAGTGGTGAATGGTTCCGGAGCTCATGGTGAAAAACGGACCTTTCCGTTTCCAGTTCCATAACACTACTGGATCCCCCAAAAGAGCCAAGTCACCACATAAACGTGCAATGGGAGGCATGCGGCGCTGCATGTTTCGCGCCAGAAGTTCGGATCTGAGTGTCGTGAAAGAACCATGGAATTTATCCAACGCCCAAACTTCAGCCCCGATCTCGAACAACGAGGGCCTTGTAAAAGAAAACGGTATGTTACAAAGGCAGTCCGGGAACCAGCAAATAAGAAAGTAGCTCACGTTCCGACGATTCGGGAGAACATGACGATGAGTATGGCTTCATTATGAGGATCTTCATTAACGACTAACCCGTCGATTACGCAGTCGGAGAGGTAGCGTTCTGCGACGAGAAAAGCTTCTGAACCGTCAAAAGGGACCTCCCAACAGGCGACACGCTTTTGTTCTACGGTGATGAGGAGTTCGCCATTGTACCCTGGCGGGAAAAGGACTTGGGAAATGGGATGTGGGTGGTCTTTAGAAAGTGGAAGAGAATCAAAGTCATCGGCAATCGGCTCCCTGGTTGGGAAATCCACGTTACGCCTCGCTTGAGGTTGAGAGGAGCACCAGTTTCTGTGGAACCTTGAGGCATGTATTGCCCGCACTTCGAGTTCCTTGGCGGATAACGATTTGAGATCGGCGATGAATGCTGGCACGGGTAATCTCCTGTCTATGATATGATATTTGAGCGCATCCGACCACACCCAGCGTTGCTTGGTGACGGATGTGAAGCGCTTTGATGTCTGCGTGCGGAGGAGTCAGAGATCTGGGATCGATTGGGTCGAGTCAAGATCGTGGGGGCACATACCATTCTAAGAGCGAGGATATCCTCGACACCAATAAGACTGATCACGAGGAGCAAGACATCATCCGGAAGCGACGTCAAACCGGGACTAGGATAGGACGATATGATCGAGGATGGAGATTGAGATTTTAAGACAAGGTCATCTATCATTGCAGAATTTGCGATGCAATCCGCGAGACCAATGTGGCATATACCCGACATGAGCCTAGTCATGGTTGTGCGAGTGAGTAAAACGGTGGGGAAAGAAGAAAACGAAGAGAAGAAAGAGGGGGCGGAAGAGATAAAAGGCAAAGCGAAAGGGAAGGGGAAGGAGAAGGAGAAGGGGGCGAAGCAATTGGGGAAACAACGTCGCGAATGGAGGGCACCGCGCAAGGCACACAAGAGCGGCAGCCGGCCACTCTCTCGAAACGGCAATATGAACACTCAACAAATGCCGCCACGTGCCGTTCCCGGAAACAAAAAGAAAACTACAACCACAACCACAACAACGCTCATTATGCTTTTCTTCCCATTTCTCCCTACGCTCCTTATTCTATACTCCCTCTCAGCTACCGCTCGTCCTCTGGGCCCTCCTTCATCCTATCAGACCACTCGTCGTGCTGCCTCCCTATCTCCCCCACCCCACATTCCGAGTCAGCCCTATCACTCCGACCTTGTCCTCGCCGACCGTAGATCATCATTCCCGCCGCCGCAGTCCTCTGGCCCGATAGACACCACGACACGCCGGTCCTCTAAGCGGTTCATCATGGATGCCGACTACGCTTCCAGCTCTGGCCCGCCCGCATTCCTAGGCAAATCCTCGCATAAACGAGCAGACTCTTTATCCGACATGACAGGCACCACCGAGGTTGGCTATGGCGATATCCGCGAAGAGCTGCCCCCCAAGTTCCCTACCGGTCTTCCGTCCGCTTGACCACCACTAGGTTTCGCCCATGCGCCCGATGCACTCCGATTGGTCTTCGAGGTGCCCCGCACCACAATTTGTATCTTTCTCTTGCCTGTATCCCGTATGACGACCCAATCATGAGATATATCTGTATTCTGAGTTTTGCGATTCCTGTTGTGTGAATATCACGTCACTCGGGAGAGTCTATATTCTATGACGCCATGCTGCAAGTTGAGCCGTTTTGCGCTCTGTTTCCTGCCACGTCTGTTCTCTCATGCTGTTGGCCACGTATGTACGACCAAAGTCGCAGGTTAGGCTCATCGCCAGCAACAAACAATCAAGCGGGCCCCCCTGAACCTGAGAGTTTGTTCAGTCATAATCCCGAATCGAGCGGTGCATTTCCTGTGGAAACTGGGGACTTTCCATATCTTTGTGCTAACGAACGACCCAATCCGGTACGAGCTGCGGACTCCACCTCAGCTTCGATTCCCTCGCATTGGAACCCCGACGCCTCGTAGACAATAAGATATCGATGATGCCACCGCACTGACTAATGGACCGAATGTCGCCTCACTCACGTGTTTATACGCGTTCATGAAGTACAAGCGGTACGACCAGATTTTCGTTTATCATCACACGGGTCACTGCATAGTTTTCGCTATCATTCCAAGTGGTACAACACGTGTGTCAGGTTTGTCAGTATCAGGCGCCGATTCCGCGGATTGTCAAAACGTTTGCAGAAGCACATTTCGCGATTTTACATATTCCATCACCATCGGAAAAACATACGGGACACAATAAGTGGTAACACAACCCCCCTTCAACGGTCTTGCATGTTGCTCAACAGACGGAGGATACTGAGGAAGAGGTTGATGAAATCAAGATAGAGGCTAATCGCTCCCAAGATGTACTCGTCTGGGGAGAGGCGGCGGTTGATGAGGTACGTGTCATAGACGATGTATCCACTGAACAGCAGAGTGCCTCCAATGGCGTAAATGAGATCGAGAGTGGAGCTGAACGGGATGAATGCGCCGACGAGACCTGTCATGACTGCCAAACTCTTAGACAGGGGGTTCGGGGTGTGGGATAGCACAGGACTTTACCCAAAGCAAGAAGGCCACCGAATAGCCATGGTCCCATTCCAGAGAAATCATACTTTGAATGTACGTCATTGAGCTGCAAAAAAGAATGCAGAATAACAAACTCACCTTGCTCTGTAATGTGAAAAGGGTCAAGCCAAGGAATACACCCGTCGTGATGAGTAGGGCCTGAAGGACGATCACATCGTCATAGAAAGCGGTCACTACCCCGAGAGTGAATGCTTCCATGAGAGTGAAAAGTCCCAATAGACCGAAGTTCAGAGGATGGCTGTGGCGCTTCCAGTACAGCAACCCTAGGACAATGAGGGTCCCAAAGAGGGGCACATAGAAGGACCATACACTGTGACGACCTCAATAGACGTGGAAAGAAGAACCTGAAGGAGCACTTACTGTTCCCTGACCCAAGAGATTGCGGTGGTGGACTGAGAGAGGAAACCGCCTACGATAGTGGTGGCCAGCTAAGCCGGTGGCGTAAATCAAAATGTAAATGGAAGAGCATATGAGAGTTCAAGGATACCCACGATTTGGGCAACTATAGCGAAAGAGAGGAACATCAGCCGAGTTCGAAACGGTGGGAAAGAAAGGTTCGGCCAGAGACGCACACAGGATACAGTATACTTTGCGAACAAACGCAAGTCTTATCTCAACAGAGCTCTCCAAGACGGTGACACCATACTACATAAGAGGTCAAAGAAAGCACCAGGCCAGTGGGAGCGAATAAAACGAACCTTGAAATCATCTGGGAGATCACCTGGAGCTGGTTGGTTGTAGATACCGGCACTGGGACCAGGCTGATCCTGATACCTGATGCCTGAGTATATCTGAGCATTGGGAGATTTGGGGGATGGGGAGGTGGAACCGTAAGAAGGTGGTGGGATTGGATAACTCATGACGGATGCTGCTTAGAAGAGACGGCCAAAGCTGACTTTTTGTAACCACCGGGAAAGGCTGGGGCGGTGCATATGTAATGTTCCCACGCCTTTCATAGACTCCTTCAGCCCCGGTCTGCGGGCCCGTGCCTTCTTTAATGGCCAGCAGCGCCCTCGTTCTGAAGCACTCCGGTCGCACTGCTCAGCTCGCCCATGCCGACCGCTATTCCCTCATCCGCACCTTCTTCACTCGCCCAACCCCTCAGTCTCCTTTATTTCCACTCACACGCCGCCCTGCATCCGTATTCACGCCCACTTTTACCCCGCATCATAATTTCCATTCTTCATGGGGTGCGCGTGATAATCGCCCGTCCATGCGTGCCACACCCCAGCGCCCGGAACCATTAGAACACCCACAAACACCCACTCCCAAATCGCACACGACCTATGAGAGTTTACGTCCCGATAATCCAACCACCAATCTACACCACAACAACAACTATCCGCGCTTCTTTCGCCAACTCGCGCAGTCGCTTCCGCACGTTTCTAGACCCTCCCGGGATGACTTCCTAAATGCTGCAAACGGCATTGTCCAGCGCATGCGCGTTCGTGTGCGTTGGTTCTTCATTCGTAATTTTCGCAAATTCAATGCCGACGATATTTCCGCCTTTGTCACTTGGTTCTTGGTCGGACAAGGGCTCTGGATCTTGATCGGAACGTCAGTGGGAAATAGCAACGCGTTATTCCCCCAAATACTTATTTTTTTCCTTCTCCAGAACGACTTTCTTTTCTGTCGTATTTGCAGTCACGAATAGCCTTCGCCTCCAAGGTATTGTGCTCGCTCTTCATACGGTGATGCGGTGCTGAGAGTTGACTGCATAGTGTATGTCGCTCGCGCGATTAGCGACTATCTCACTTCTGAAACAGGAGTCTCGATCATTTTTGAGTCGGCTATCGTTCCCAAGTGGAAGGACTCTCGCATATCGTTCAAAAACGTACATATCACAAGGCGACCTAAGACCAACTCGAGCGACCTTGACGGAAGCGGCAGGGTCGTCCACGCCGCCGCATTGGGGTACGACGTTAGTGACCATCCTGCTAACCATACGATAGAGAACGAAGAGGACGATACTCATAAACGCCAACATTCGGACGAAGACATCGAGTGGTCCATGTTTGACCTCAATGTCGATAGCATTGATGTTACGCTCAGTCTGGCGCGATGGCTCGATGGGAAAGGGCTCGTGAAGGATGCTGTTGTCAAGGGTGTGCGCGGGGTGCTTGGTGCGCATCTCTCGTCTGTCTTTCGTGTCTTCTTACCAACCTTGTCTTGCCAGATCGTCGCTCGGTTCAGTGGTCTCCTGACCTCGATCCTGCCTCGTTTCGTAATGTTGCTCAGCAAGGCGACTTTGAACTCGAATCGCTTGCACTAGAGGACGTTCTTATCACCGTATACCAACCCGGAGGTTTTCGTCCTTATACCTTTTCGATCTTCCGTGCGGATGTTGGCATGTTGCGCAAGCAATGGCTGTTTCATGACTTTATGAAAGCAGAGGGTGTCGTGGGCCAATTCGACAACTGTTTGTTCAGCCTGCACCGTCCGCAGAGTATGGGGAGAACGAATGAACAGGATGCTAAAGATGGTGGTTGGTCTACTATGGTGAGTGTCTCTTCCTCTTCGCTCCCATGATAACTACGACAAGATCAGTCCCGCTTCCGGATTGATGGCGTCAACATCGATCACCTACAAGCGATGACTTCAGAGGAAGGCCCGATCTCCTGGATCACATCGGGAAAATTGGACGCAGTGCTTGATATCAAGTTCCCACGCGATGACGACGACGATGCTCTCAACGTGCTCATAGATGCACTTGCGACCACGGCCGTCGCGGTAGTCAGAGAGCGTATCCCTGGTCAGCGAGAACTTGCCAAGCCACCTCTATCCGTACCTCAAAAACACCGTGAAGACGAAGAGCAGGGACAAGACAAGGTCGTGATCGACATTGATCTTCGATTCCGGGACTTGAAGGCTGCAGTGCCTATTTGGACCAATGAGCTCAGCTATAGTTCGAATGCGCTCATTCGGCCCATCGTAGCTTTCATGAAGTGAGCTGTCGTCTTGTGCAATACCCTCGCGTCGGTGCTGAGCCTAGAGAACAGTGCCAATCGTACGCTCATCCCTGTTCGATGTCGGGTAGTGAAGGACTTGGAGCACTTCGACGGTGCTTGGACTGTACGTTCCCATCCGATACAGCTTTGACCGGATCTCATTGTGCTCTTTAGATGTGGGAAAGTGAGTAATGATCTGCTCCGTGATCATTTTAGTTATTATTTATGACTAATCTCATTGCTATAGCCGGCCTTATGGACGACATTGCCCTCAAAGTCTACGACGCGTTCGCGTATCATGTTACACAGGCTAACTTCAATCACCGTGTCAAGACGGTCAGCCTATGGAGTTTGCAGATGACCGCCAGTGCCGTGCTTCAAGCCCTGCGGAGCGTCGTGGACCCGGTGTCCGTTCAAGTTCGTGACTTGTACCAGGATGCAGCCGCGGTCCTAGACGTCGGGGCCGCAGACGCACTAGGTGCCCCTATCCAACACGTAGGATGAACGTTCCTTTCTTGAGCGATTTGCGCAAATCCTCCTTGAAAAAGTATCTTAGAAATCTACTACATACTAACATGTTATAATCTGTTCGCAGCACAATTAAATCAATTCCTTCCATATGCACATGCCTACTCCCATCCTTCGGCTTCGTTCTTCGGCGTGATTCCACAGCGCAATTTACTGTAATCGGACACCGTCAGTAATGCGTTTACAGGCATGCCCATGCATACACTAGTCGGATTTATCTTCGTGCCTACAGTAGGTCCGAAAGAAGAACCAAGTTGTATCAAGTTAAAGACAAACCATATTTTGTGCCGTAGTAGGCCTCGGAACTGCTGACACTTCAGGGACCTGAGCCTTATGTTGATAAGGTTAGTTGCACGCCACAACTTGAGTCACCGTACTAGTAGCTGTACGAGCCCGTGGGTGGGATGTTGTGGTACACGTTCCTCATTTGGGTACAGTGGAGTGTCGATACTGTAGCCTTGGAGGAGTGCCGTATAGTCGAATGGTTATCGATTATCGATTCTTGATTATGCATCATGATCATGTGTTGCAATTTCAAGTTGTCAACATCGCTTTCACCTTGACCACCGTCGCAGTCGCAGTTGCACCTCACTCTGAGTCAACTGGAAAGAAAACGCATAGCTCCCGTCTCACATCAATTTCGTGACTATTTGCCTCATCTCACCGTGTGTGCATTTCCAAAAAAACCCGGTTTCAACAAATTTCATATTTCGTGGCTGGCGGCATCGACGCTATGCTACTCCCACCGGCACAATCAGCATACCATCACTGTATGAACAATCCCTGTTGTCCGCTATACTTGCTCCTTCATGGCCGGCACGCGCCATTGCCAGCTTGGGAGCCCAGTGCCGGTGCCGATGGGAGCGTTGTCCCCGTGCCTTTGACATTGGCTACGCTTGATACCCAGCTCCTCGGTGCCTTCTCACAGCTTTAATAGCCATGATGCTGGGACCCGAAGGCTATCAGTTGCCCACTTCTTTCATCACTACACTGCCTTGGAAATGACCACCGTGACGTTGGAAGGTGTTAATGGATCCACCTGTGATACACAGCAGTATCGGCAGAACTCGCCATCTCTAACTGGTTCCAATCCCTCCATATTATACTTAACGCGTGGCCAAAGCATTGGTTTGGCGGTAGGCCTGCAGTTTTTCTGTCCTCGAATGTTTCCTAACTCGGCCTGTGTATAGCTAGCAGCCGAGGCGTCCTGCATCAGTTTCGTTAGCGTACTCCTCATTCTTGTTCTAATTGCTGTAGGTCTCGACCACCCTCTTTCACGTTGTTGTTCAGTCTGACTGGGTCCCATCCAGAGAAACATACTACGTCACCGAAAGGCACTCCGAAAGGGTGATCTGAAGTTGTTCCGGGCTCCCGCTGACATTTACATGGTATGTTCTCCTGGTTGCCGGTGCCCACATTTCCAAGTAAATATGATGCTGATCTTGCGAAAGTTCTCCTTGTTTATGTTTGATACCATCCAAGCTACAGGTGGTATCCTCAATGTCCTATGGGCTCATGACGGGCAGGTCAGAACGGGGTTCTATTGCTCGGCTCAAGGTATCATTAAGCAGATAGGCGCAACTGGGACGGCGTTGATCACCCTTGTATGTCCCTTCCCTTGTTCTCACTGTCTCCAAAGTTTAAACTTATTGGTCACGGTGTACACCATGCCAGATACTTGCTGCCCACACGTTCATCGCAGCTCTGTGGGGGAGAGGAATCAAAGCACGTGGCGTCGCTTTCGGCCTTGTTGGCCTCACTTGTGTATACATTGCGCTCTGGGTTGGCATCAACAACCTGATCCACAATGATTTTATAGCACCTGCACCTGTGGGTCAAGCTCAACCGCTATCCTCTCATACCGTTTCTCCAAGACTGACGCTTTCTGTGTAGTATTGGTGCTGGATAAATTCCCGATACCAAGGAAAACGCCTAGCGGAGTCCGCCTGTTTGTGGATAACATTGTTTACTTCAGTGGTTGTGTATATCCCACTTCATTTATGGGCTGAAGGTCGCTTGTCGATTGGCGATAGGTGGTACAAATTCCGCTGGTCCCGCCCCGATCAGAAGGTAGAATACGCACAAAGGCGGGCAAGCTTGGGAATGCTTTCGTGAGCTCTGACACCGGCAATTGTCTCCTGTGAGACGACTGACAATTTGCTTTTAGTTATCCACTGGCATATTCTTTCGTCGTCCTCCCTCTCTCCGTTGCACGTTGGTCGCATAAACACCAGAACGACGTACCCTCAGCAGCGTTATTTTTTGGTCAATCCACCTTCAACCTCTCCGGTACCATCAACGTACTTTTGTTCCTAACCATCCGACCCGAACTTCTACTCTTCGCACCTCCCGAAAATCCTGCGGAACTCGAAGGCCAAATATTCCATCTGAACGCAGGTTCTTCCCCCAGCATAGTTCAAGGGTTCAAGGTGGACTTAAAACACGAGGACTTTGCGTCTGAGGGTTCTAGGAAGAGTGCCAGTGAGGCGCCATCGCGCATTGGCTCAATGCAAGGACCAGATGACATTTGACTAGGGGATAACACGTCTACTATTTGTGAATGGACAGCACTCCCTTAAGTAGTAGGGTAGCCACGCGTTGCTTGGCAACACACTGGCAGTGCCACTATCGGTTTTGTTCAAGTTGTGTACGATTTCATTGAGGTTATCCATGTGCCATGTACCAAGTTGGGCCTACCCATGGGCCAGGGATCATCAATCACAGCACTGAGGGAAGTACATAGATAACGCAACCCTGCCGGTGAGATCATATCCAGGTTCCCAGTCCCGGGACCCACGAGCGAAGCAACCATGTGTAGGCTATACTTTTCAGTTTGTATCCTCGCTTACCGCCGGGCCGTGAACCAGGTCACTGAGCCCTTCAGCGAGACTCAGCCGCTGAGCGAGTGTTGTCGATGCACAAAACACAGCATGTCAGTGAGTGAGTGAGGACTCGGGTGGACACGGTCCGTCAAATATGCCGGGCTGGCTATCCAAGCGAGCCTTCCCAGCGTTTGTGCACGCCGGCCGTAATATCCCATCCATTTGTGATCGCTCATCCCCTAGCTACGGCCCAAAGTACTAATTTTTTTTCTCTTCCTTACGATATATAAAACCCCATGGGCTCGTAGTATAGCCCCTCGGTCTTGTACTTACCTGTGCGCGCAATGACTGAGATTGGGCACTAGTATATCTCTTACACTGCTCACGCGTGCACCACCCTATTTGACTCACATATTCGTTCGCTGCAATATCCTTTTATTATAAAGGGGAAAACAAACAGCTAGCGCGTCTACTGTGCACCACGATAGAGTCTCTGGATGGATTTTAATTTCTCGGCACTGCGCCGATGGTCGCTCAATGTGTAGAGCTCATCCATGAAGCTCATCCTTGGTGTCTGCCAACCATATGGAGACATGTCCAACCGATCCATATTTATCCTCGTGTCCGTCTTCTTGCGCCTGCGGTCGGATCCGTCGCGTCTCGACCCACCCTCCATGAAGGGGCCGTCGTTCTCGTCGTTCTCATCCTCATCCGAGGAGTAGGAATAGTCCTCCTCTCGCATGCGCTTTTTTCCGCGGGCCTTCTCGCTCAATTGCAAGGATGTACCGGCGTCCGGGTCATCTCCACCCTCAGGAGAACAGACGACGGGTGAGAGCGGCGGCGATGGAGTGTGGTCGACAATATCGCTTGCGCTCGCGCTCGGGCCTGCGGACACCGCCGCTTCGACCTCCGCCTCGGAGGCAGGAGGGGGAACAGATGGCGGCGGGGATGTGCGCTCGGCGGTCAGAGTCGTCTCTGGTGCTTGTGACTCGGCGGAGAGCGTGGCAGGATCCTCGGTGGCGTATGCCGGCGGTTCCACGTACGGAGGGGGCGGTGGCGGCGCGGCGAGATGCAAGAAGGGGTTTATGGCCCGTGTGGAGTTCCACATTGGATCGGGCTGTACGGCGAAGGGGCGTTCGCGCTGCAATTGGCGCGAGGAGCCGGGGATTAGGGCGAACGCTTCTCCGGTGAATTGAGGAGAGGGTGGGGGGCTCGGTGCGCGCTCGGTGGTGGGCGACGACGGGGGATCTTGCGATTCGGGAGCGGGAGTGGTCGTTGTTGCCGCCGTTGCTGATGGATCGTTGGCCGGCAATTCGATAGGCGCATCAGACGGATTGGACCCGCTCCCCGATGGGGGGGACGTCATACTCGTACATGAGCGTGTTTCGGCTCTCGGAAGGAGAGCTGGCGCTGGGGGGTTGCGATAAGTGGGATATGTTCGTTCCTCTGGGTCGACGTAAAATTGCAATTTGTAGCTGCGACATTGAGCGGGTGAGCGCGGTCGTTTAAGGGGGAGAAGGTGCCATCCTCACTTTATGTTGGCCTGGAAATCGCGTATGTCGTCGAGTTTGCCGACGTTGTAACGATTCATTGCGGTGCTATGGTTTAGGAGAGCGGCGTGCAGATCCAGCAACTTGGCATGTTCTCGCAATGTTTCGAGAACAGGTGCTAGTTGTTCCTGTACGATACTGGCCATCAAATTGGTCATACTGTCGCTGAATTCATCTGGGTAGGCAGACTGAGAAGTCGATCCAAGAGACATGGGCGGAGATTGATCTGAGTGGTTAAAGAAAAAATTGCAGTCTGCGAGATGGAATACTGGAGCAAAAAGTGGGTTTTGGAGAAAAAAGATTCCGACTCTTTATGAGGTGGTCGGATCCATTTGGATGTGGATGATTTGTTCGTGGCCAGACGGCCCCAGCACTACAAATGCAACTTGCCACAAAGCAAAAGCGTGCGTAATTGTTCTTGTTCCATAAGATGGCCACATTTTCTTTCTCACAAAGCCCAGGCCGCCATTCTCAAGTTGGCGGAACGCGGTCACGTTCTTTATTTGATTTTGTGATAGAGTTCCATTCCACACGTCTTCTTTGACGCCCCTGGTTTCGACTTCTGCCCCAGGACATGTCACAAGTAGCACTAGCACAGTATGACGACGACTTCCCAACGACGATCCATGGCTGCACGACGTATGCATAAATACGATATCGCTCGGCGCCTCTGCGGTTAGAAGCAGCAGCTCCGTGCCCCCCCATGCGCCTGTCTTTCTTTTGCCTTCAGGCTATCTGT
>Ga0137397_10001919_pt1 | contig 14512 bp, 12 predicted proteins | sample czorhiz116metaG_FD_106658 | JGI IMG/M metagenome (GOLD analysis project Ga0137397, IMG submission 106658) | Vadose zone soil microbial communities from Angelo Coast Range Reserve, California, USA - czorhiz1.16 metaG | ecosystem: Environmental > Terrestrial > Soil > Vadose zone | place: USA... | reverse complement strand
TGATGCTATGGTTGCTGCTGCATAGCACTGTATAGTAAAGGGTGTGCTATCTGGTGCTATAAACACCCAGACCTCGTTATAAGCACTATGGCACTATGGTTTACTATGGTTCACTGTCCAGCATTATGCAGCAACATCTGGTTTTGCTGATGTGTATTGCTTATCTAGATCTGTTGCTAACAATTGAGATAAGATTTACATGTGAAATGTAATATGTTCAGCCAACTCTGCTCATGTGCTGTCAGATGTGCATCACACATAGTCACTTTAAGGTCACACATCATGTCTCACAGCTTGATTCTTTAAAGAATTAGGTCAGACCCTCATTCTTTTTTGGCTGGGGGATTCTTTTAAGAATTGTTCAATTTTTTGGTTTGATTCATTGCTGAACAGTACATTTCACTCTCAATCCTTTTCACAATCACAACTTTTTTTTTGACTGAATTCTCTCATGTGTTTCATTTTCCCAAATGCACTCTTAACTTATAAGCATGTTAACTAAAAAAAGCAGAAAGCTTAATAGGATCTACAATAAATAGTAAGTATAGATTTGTAAAAGCAGAACTATTTATATATTCAATGCAAGATGAGAAATGCAGTGCTATAGAGATTAAGTGTTGAAACCTCATATATAAACAGACTTAAAAAAATACATTTATAGCATAACAAGCTAAAATAATAAATAATAGCAAGTAAAGCATAATTATTAGAGATGGTACTTAAGAATAAATTCTCTTAATTGAAGAATAGAATATTCCTTAGCAGGTGCAAAAAACTGCTGTGTAACTATATTGTAAATGTTAGATGCTTTATATTGAGAATATGCTTTATCCAAAGCCTCATCTCTATTTAGATCAGATTGTGAGGCATAAGAAAGACATGCATTCTCAAGTATAAGAATTATCACTATATTTAATGTTAGCCTTTGTAGTGGCAGTGAGTAAAAATATACCAATTAGCTGATGATGTATATCTTTATTATTGGATAGCAAGAGGGGTGGCTAAAAGTGTGTGAATAAAATGAAGATAAAGCTATAAAATAAAAATAGTACCTTAGCAAGAAATGAGCTTAGCTTGAAGAATACTGTCTATAATATAAAGAAAAGAGTAAAAATATTAATAGCAAGCAATAACAAAGAACAACTCACATTCTAATAAATATATAAGATAGTAAAAAGTTAGTATATAAAAAGCTAATAACAAAGAGATACATACAGCCTAGATAGTATATTGAGAGGGAATGTTAGAATATTAAAGAAGTGAGCAAGCAAAAAGGAATCACTCTCTAAAGTGTCAGATAAACAACATTAGAAAACTTAAGAAGTGAGTAAAAGCACACACATCCTAAAAAGCAAAGAGGGATAAGAGTTAAAATATCAAAGAAAGGTCAGTGAGCAGGAAATACTCACTCTCTGCAAATATATAAGAAGATATAAGTTAGGGTAGAAAATAAAAATGAGAAGTATAAGACATAAGACACTTACCAACTAAAGAGTGTAAAGAAAGAGAGAAGTTAATTATAAGAAAAAAATACAAGTGAGAGACTCACTTCCTAGTAAGTGAAGCAATATATTAGAAAATAGATGGAAAGCAAGTAAAAAGCACTTTACTTTCTAACAAGTATAAAGAGAGATATGTTAAAATATAGAAAGAAAGTGTGAGTGACATAACTTGCACTTACAAACTAAGAGAGTAGAGATAGTGATAAGTTTAAGCTTAGTAAGCAAGCAAATAAGAACACTCACTTTCTAAAGAGTGCAGAAGGGATAAATTAGAACATAAAAAGAATACTTGTAAGTGAGAGACACTCACATTCTGAAGAGAGATATATAGTAAGTTAGACCTTAGAAAGAATATAGATAATTAAATGAAGAGCATTTACATTCTAAAGTGCAGAGAGATAAGTAAAAATAATGTGAGTAAAGAGGGGGGAGGAGCACTTACTCTCTAGAAGGTATAAAGGAAAAAGATAAGTTAAAGTAGAGAAAAAGGTGAGTAAGAGGCACTTACCAACTAAAGAGCACAGAAGTGACCAGTTAGAATATAGAAAAAAAAGCCAATAAGCAAGAATACTTACAAACTAAAGAGTATAGAGAAAGAGATAAGTCAGGACATAGAAAGAGAGTAGGCAAAGGGGTGCTCACCAACTAAAGAGCATAAAGGAAGTAATAAGTTAGAACATAAAAGAAGGCAAGTGAAGGGCCCTTACAAACTAGAAGTGCAAAAAGAGAAGCAAGTTAAAATATAAAAATAATAGAAGTAAGCAAGAGGCACTCACATCCTAAAGAGTACAGAGAAAGGGGAAACTTAGGATACAGAAAAAAGATAATATGAAAGAGTCTCTTACAAACTAGAGAGTACAGAAGGAGAGATAAATCAGAACATAAACAGAAAGTAAGTGAGGCACTCACCAACTAGAGAGCATAAAGGGAGGGTCCAATTAGAATATAAAAAGAAAGCCAGTGAGAGACACTCACAAACTAGAGATCATATAGGAAGGAAATATGTCAGAACTTGAAAAGAAAGTAAGTAAAGGGTACTCACATTCTAGAGAAACAAGTTATAACATGGAACAAAAGCAATTGCAGTAAGGAGCACTCACACTCTAGAGAGCATAGAAGAACAAACAAGTTATGGCATAGAAAGGGAGGGAGTAAGCAAAAGGCACTCACACTCTAGGGAGCACAGAAGGACAAGTTAGAAAATGGAAAGAAAGTGGGTAAGCAAGGAGTACTCACATCCTAGAGAGCACAGAGTAAGGGACAAGTCAAAGATAGAAGGAAAGCAAGTGAGTGAGGAGCACTCACAAACTGAAGAACATAGAGGGGGGGACTAGTTAGAAAGCAAATTGAAAGCAAGCAGGGAAGAGGCACTCACATCCTAAGAAACCAGAGTAAAGGACAAGTCATAACATAGAAAGAATGCAAGCAAGTGAGAAACACTCACAAACTAAAGAAAGCCAGAGGGAGAAGTCAGAACATAAAGGAAAGTAAGTGAGCAAGGAGCACACACTTCCTAAAGAGTGCAGAGGGAGAGAAAGGTCATGATATGAAAAGAAGGGGAATGAGGGAGGGGCACTCACTACCTAGGGCACAAAGGAAGGGGACTAGTCAGGATATGCAGAGAAAGCCCAAGCAAGCAAGTGAGGGAACTTACATCCTGTTGATAACACCAGTCCAAGTCAGGAAGACAGAGGAAAGCAAGAGAGGGACACTTACAAACTGGAGTGCACAGAGGGAGGGACAAGTCAGGACATGAAAAGTGAGAGGGTGAGCAAGCAAGCAACACTCACTTTCTAGAGAGTGAAGGGGAAGGGATAAGGGATAGGCCAGGACATAGAAAGGAAGAGAATGAGGGAGGGCCACTCACTTCCTGGAGAGCACATGAGGAACAAGTCAGGACACAGCAAGAAAATGAGTGCAGGAGGGGTACTCACATCCTGGCAAGCATAAAGGGACAGCACACCAAAAGAGACAAATTTATAATAAGAATTCAGGATATTATGACACAAATAAGTGAGGGAAACTGACGAAAAACTGGGTAGTGATATCCTTTCAGCAAGATGCAGTCAAGAACTCAATTTCATAGCTTACCCAGATTGATGGAAATGCCAGTATGCATATCTTTATTATTCTTTCTGTACTCCCTCCTCGTTCCAACGTAGAATGGGCCCTGTAATGGGATGACATTTGTCAAAATTTCTTCCCACTATACATAGGAACTCACCAGTTAACTGCTTGTTTTATGCTCAGCTCCATATCATGCCTCTGCACAGCAGTGAGCATGAGGGAAACGACGGCACCACTGAGTAAATTGGCAGTCAGTTCAAGAAGTTCAATACACCGCCGGCCAGGCTTGTGCATACCTGCAGGACAGAAATTAGCACAATACATGCTAGCCAGTTAACAAAATACTCACTCTCCAAACGTACAAACGGCGGAGATCCACGAAGGCTACCCACATAATCTTCATGGAATATTCTTTCCACCTCAACATCGAGTAACGCTGGGTCACGACACTGATCCTCCAACTTGAACCCGATCTCGCGCTTGAATTGGTCGAACTTCGTGAATACGGCTATGACAGGAACTTGGGGAATCCCGAAAGTCAATCCCGGCATATATGATTGCATTCGAATGTACCATTTTTATCCGGGCAAATGTCCTCGAAATACTTTAAATCCAGCGATGGCCGAGCATTGTCCATCGGGACGCAGTACCTGAGAAGCAAACTTTGTGGATTTACGGCTGGAGGTACGAAGAGGAACAAACCATATCGCGTGCAATCTATCCTCCAGTCGTTTCTCCTGCGACTTGCGATGGACAAAATCCTGCACAACCTCCAGCTCGGCTCTCATGCCAGCCTCGAATCCGCGAGAGTCGTGGAAAATATAACCGGTGTGATTTGTGAAGACGAGTTCGTCTTCGATGTTGTGCTCGCCACGCTGCAAGCAGGATCCTTACAATCAGTCGTCACGGACAAGGATAAGCCTGTCCAACCTCTGCTGTTACTTCGAGTCGTACCTGGCCAAAATTTGAGATCGAAAGTGACCACTTATGAACGAGAACGTACCCTCTCGCGATTTCCCTGTCGAACATGCCTATAGACATCTGGGCCCTCCGTTGTGTCACATATTCTCTGCAGAATCGATGTCTTCCCTGCATTCGCTCTTCCGATAACGAGGACTCGGAACGTGAGATTGTGAAGAACTCGGGGGAGATTCTGCTCTGCATCCATTGCACGCCTCGTCGAGACCGTATCGCTCCTAGACGACTTGGACACATCCTGTCCCATCCTTTGATCACAATGCTGTCGTATGAAGGAAGACTGGCCAAGGGGGTGCACACAGGTAAGTGCGCTGGGGATTGCAGTGTGGGAGTGAGACCGAAAGTATATACCCTTGTGTGCGGATGACAAACCTAACAATTGAAACACTACCTGGGACCAGCTGACCAAACGTTTACACACGTTCATTCATATCACGATCACGGATTGACCCGACATTCGGGTTACTCCACAAGACTGTTTAGGGTAGTATAGCCATGAGAACCGCAGGTCCCAGAATCCTCTCATCGGCAATAAATCGGCGACAAACCTGTTTGGGAATTCATGGAATGAGCCCAACGCGCTCATCATGATAGCATCGCCCTACGAGATGGTCTTCAACAACGGTCAAGATTATCAAACTCACCGATAGGTGCCTGCGGGCGCTGCTCCTCCTGCCTCTTCGCCTTCCCCAGGTTGAGACCCTGTGCCCCGTGTCGCGTGAGTTGTGAGTTGACTTGCCTCCCGGACGGCCGGGCCGGTGGCGTCCGTCCTAAGGCCTAATCGAGTTAATCCCACTCACACGCTTTCGTTATCGTTATCGATAGGCGGAACGCCACACGCGAGCACCAAGTCCTGGTCTTGCGTCTACATGGACTCAACGCATGGACATGATGGACACCATTTACCGAGCGCGGCTATATGCTGCTCTAGTCTCTTACACTTTGCCTAGCTCTTGTTACACTCGACTAACTTGATGATCGCCCAGGATTATTCCTTTTCCTTGTATATAATCCCCAGCAGATTCCGTGCGTCCCCTTCGATTCTCTGTGCACGCCACCGCCGTGAGAAGTCGTTTACAGATCCATACTACTGCCAGTGCTGTACCGAGATAGTAGAAGTCATTGTGCTTGTTTATCTAGTGATTACATCCTAGCTCTCGTGTGAACCCCCGTGGTTTACCAAGTCTCCATGCTTGCTCGACTACCCTGGCGCGGGCTCTCCAGAACCCACCTTTCATCGGCCACTGGCATAATATTGCATCACGCACTGCGCTCACTTTTGTCCTGAGTTTTCCGAGGGGCATCGTATACAAATTGCGCCCACCTCCCGCACGATGAAACAGCTCGCACGGACTCTCGCTCGTTTTCAGCTTGGGTTTGCGCCTACTGATTGCATACTATCCTGGGTTCTGGTTTCTTCTCGATTCTCGACTCACACAGTCATTCTTAGATTTGATGCCCTCGGACAGCCGCGTAGATCAGAATAGCTCGCATGCGTGTAAAGCTCTCCTGGCAATATAGAATCCTTCTATCTGCATCCAAGTTCTTCCCCCGAGCGTTGCGGGTTTGAGCCGACGAGTCGAGCCTAGTTTGAACCCGGCGATCGCGAAGTCTGAGTCTCTTCTATTATCCCTCGTGTCGCTTGCCGTTTGGCCCCCTCGGCCCTGTCTTTCCGGGGCTCTTCCTGCGTTTTTGATCTGTTTCGAGACATTGTCGATGCCATCGTCGATAGCACAGCGATGTCTCCTTTTGCAGTTTCCGAAGCCCGGTGGTTTCGGTAGGCCTAGATGGGCCTTGTTGTCATGGATAGTTTGCCGGCCAGGACCGCATTGATATATTCCTTCTTCCTTTGCGTCGACTCGGAGGTCTGGGGAGTCCGAAGATAGTTTAGTCTACAAGAGGTCAGGCCGGTCAGGGGGAGATAAGACTCCGTCCACAAGGGATTGAAGGGAAACGCACCAGTCTATCATGGTCATTCATGGACCTGAGGACTCTGTTCACTTTGTAACAACTGGGGTTTGAAATCTCACTCAGTCGCATGGTGTTGTACGGGGCTGTATGCAGTACGCGCACAGTAGAGCAAAGCTGTATTCTGTATGGCATTATCGAGATGAGTCGTGAGAAGTTGGACGCCGGCACGTCGCAAAACTCGCAGCCGCGTCGTCATGTGCCCGCGTGCCCGCATGCCCGCTTGGCGTTTGCCCCAATATTGACATGGATGGCCAGTTCTGTCTTGCAAGCTTGACTGTCACGGTCCCGGGCCTGTCCTACTCCGAGCCAAGTCTGTCCTGAGCCAAGCGTACGATGCCTCACGTTTTCACGTGTGAACACCGAAACACAATCAGTTGTGCGTCTTATGCACTCCCCAGTCCATACGCCATACGATATTCTTGTGGAGTGGGTCTTTTTCTCATACACTTCCACTTCTGATCTCTACACCTTATTTGTCGTCCACTCCGAGTCAAACACCTTTTTTCAGTCTCAACTAGGTGCTCCACCGCGGCTCCCTAGCTAAACCACATCGTTGGAAATTTGAAAGCCGCGGTGTTCATATCTCACACAGGGACAGGACAAGACTTTTACTTGTACTATGTCCTTGTCATGACTCGTGGGTGGTGACCCAACGTCGTCAATTGTATCACGAAGAACGACTCATGGGCAATGGTTGGCTTCTACTACCACAACACCATTTCGCGTCTCTCCTCAGGGCTGAGAGGTGTTGGGAGGCAGTGGGCCAGATTTCGTCACACCCAGATTGGGTACGTTGTCGATCGATCTTCTCCCAGCTGTGGATTTTTTATTCATAGGGCGAGGCTACGCGAATATGCGCCAAGAAAATCGGTGCGGCCACCGCCAACGAGGCAAATTCTCAAACAAAATATAGCACCAATGTGTATGATTCTCCGTACAGCCGCTACAGCGACTGCAAACCGCAGCATGCTGACACGAAGCCCCACGAGCCCTTGCGATAGCCGGAAGCATGTCATCATCGTTTGGTACATGGTTCCATCTCTCACGCGAGGCGTGATTCATCACTTGTCAACCGTACGTTTGTTGGGCAGAAGACGGGTCGTTGTGGCCTACAGGCTGCGTGCAATGCCGCCACGGGGACAGCCAATAATACGATCATGGAGCGTGAAATGGTAAGACGGCCAGTGTTATGGCGAAGGGAAGACGCAGGATAATCGCCATGAGTCTGGAGATCGGGCCAAACTCGAATCAAAGGTACGCTCAAATGGAAACACAAAAATCTCTCACCGTGTCGATATCTTGAAAGCATTTACGCTTGGTGGGGCCTCAGATCAGAGTTGATCATATGGAATTGAAGAGCTCCCCTCGAGAAGCAAGGGCTTGACAGGCTTGCCCTGATGTCCATGCGAATCGCAGCTAGCTGGGCTGGCCTCGATCTTGGTGGTTCTTGGTGGTGATGGAGGTTTGCCCGAGCCGTGTAACTTGAAAAGGCTTGATGGCAGTTGAGACATACCCCATACTTACGATAAAGGTAGAGATCCGTCAATCATATATATGGAATTGAATTGCTCCCATCCGAGTGACCGAATTCACTGAGTACCCAAGCAGAGTTCTTACGTGTGGCCTGTGACAAGGAGGGTGATGCTGGGCTGGTCCTAATATCAACGTCTTGCCACTGGCTCCAGGTCGAAATCAAAAATCTTGTATTTGCGATCACAGACTCGGAATAATACACGGGCCACGGCTACAGCCGCATCGCGCAAAGAACACCACAAACCCTTTCACAATCATGCTCACACTGATTGATTTGCCCATGACGGCTGCAATCCACTCCCCGGCGAGCCTCGACTGTCCTGTGTCCATCGTCATGGGCGCACTGTCGGCGCGCAGCTCCATTAGGATCACTTGGCTTGGATATAATGAGCAGTAGCGGCGACGACGCCGGGGCGCGGCTGGTCAGCGACTAGTTCTTCAGCTGAACAGCCTCGTAGTGAAACATGCTGTGTTCGACGTTCCGCAGGTCAAACGCACGCGTCCTCCCGTCCGCGCCGATCGTGATGTCCGTCGAGTTGAGTAACCAGCGACGTCATATCTTGAGGACATCACGTGATCACGAGGGGCGCCTCTGCTCGGGGCCTCCCTGTACCTTGGATTGCTGTGGAGTGAAGACAGTCAGGTGTGTTGGGAGCTCTGCGCGCGGAAGAGGACGTAAGGGACGTTACCCTGGATAAAGCCACCTTTGGGGAGAGGCGATGTCCGCCCGAACTCGCTTGTCACCTGACGAACGAAGAGGGCGTGAGGAGCACGTCCCGACGAGCTCCTTCGTCGGCGACTTATGCGACTGCAAAGCTCGTGCCGTGTCGCCACTGCAGCGCCGTGGTGCGGTACCGTAGTTCACCTTGACAGGCGTGACAGTCGGTGTAGTTGCCGTAAGCTTCCTCCACCAGCATGCGGTCGTCGGGCCCATTGTGGAAGCCCTCCGTGAAGAATACGATCCCAAGGCGGAATGCACAGCGTGGGTGCAGTTGTTGTTCCGGCGCCGGCGACTTGCACCAGTCAATCGTGTAGACGAGCCCTGGGTTTTCCCTATGGTTATCCATGCCGCGGAGACCAGAAAATGAAGATACGACATGAAGCTTGGTATTGAATCAACTGGTCCTCTTCAATTCACACAATCGTGTGAGACAGTACTTGTGCAGGCCTCAGGCGACCCGAGGCGGGGTGTAACCGTGATAGCTGTCTGCCGCTTGCTCACTTCGCTGTTGTGCCTCCTTATTGAAGGCCGCGAAGCCGACGGGGAAGGTGATAGGGCACGCAGCCGGAGTTGCCGAGTTGATCGCAGCTGGGATTCTTGGGTGTCAAATTGGAGACGCGCGTGAGGTTCTGTGGGAGCCAAAAAGAAGTGGGAAGGTTGCTCCAAGTCCGACTCCGAAGGCAATTGAGTGATATGGTGAGGACGAGCAGCTATGGGGAAGGCGATGAGGAGGCGGGAACGACAGCCGCATGGTTGGAATCACGGTACTATACACTGCACTGCACCTAACGCGACTTGAGCCGAGTTGACGGGAGCAAAAAAAGGGTTAGGGTTGCCCCTGATACAAGTGTCCTCTAGTCTGTTATCCAACTCCCTCCATGACGGTAGTGCTCACGATGTATGATAGCTTCTACATGTCTCAATCATGTCTCAATTAGAAATAATTTCTCCGCAGTGTCCTGGCACCCCTCTCCGCAGTCGGTGTTCTTGTTTCTCTTATAATGATCCCTTCTTCCCTGTTTGTTAGAAGGTGAGATCTTATCCTCTATTTGCTTCTCTTTTTATTCTCACTTCTTTGTTTCTCTATATAACAGATTCTATCCTCTAAATTGCATACATGCCTCACAAATGTGATCTTGTTATTTCACAGTTCTGTCTTAGTCATTCTGAGGCATTTTCAGTCACAGCTTTCTATGCCAACACACATCATACTATGATTGGTATATTTCTGCCTTTTACTGTATCTCTGTATCTGCTAACACTTAACATAGTGTCAATCCTTATTCTAGAATATGCCAGTCGTCTTTTTGCCTCCTCATCTAGGCCAACTCTTAAACAGGCTTTTGATGAAGCACATTCCCGATACCTATTATCTAGTAACATCCACAATGCAGTTACAAAGTTTTTAACAACCCCTAGCTATAATCCTCAGCAGTTTACAGAATTTGTCCTAGAAAATCGTCTCTGATAACTCATGTTTTAAACTTCTGCTATACTATACTGATTTTGCTTCATATTCTGGCCTAATTTCTTAAAACATATTAATCTATACGAGACACGCACTGAGTCACAACACGCTAACATCTCTGTCACTTAGAGTGGGTTACTGTACCAGTGTGCAGGCTATGTGTTGCCGTGGGCATTGGCGAGTACGCTTCGTGCCAGTGCAACGTACTCCGCCGCCGGATCGCGGCCTTCCGCCTCACTCGTCTTCTCCCAGTGCGCGATCCCGCCCTCGACGAGCGTGAGCGCCTCCTCCTCGGAGTGTTCCTCGACCCAGCGAACGTACTCGGACGCCTGCCACCCATGCAACATATGCGGCAGCGGGATCGGCGAGCGCACGAGGATGTGGTGCAGCACCACGAGCGGCGGCAAGCCTGCGGTCGCGGCAGGCTCTGCGAGGCGCGCCGTCTCGAGGAAGAGCAGTGGGCGCAACGCACGGAGAGCGCGGTACTCCGGCCCGGCAGCGTCGAGTCCGAGCCCCCCGCCACCGCTGCCCCCGCGTTTACCTTTGCCTTCTGACATGAAAGCGCCTAGCGAGAATTCGAGCTCGGCCATGTCGCTCGTGAACTGAAGTTTTGACGTTTCGTCGAGCGGCTTGACAATCGATGCGTGTAGTACGAAGGCCCTGAGTATATGCCTCACGATGCCCAGCGGCCTGCATGGGCAATAAAATCCTTTTCGTCAGACTTCACATATTAAAGAAAACACGCGTGGACAGACCATTCTCGTACCACCTCCTCAATCACGAGCCGTGCTAGGATTTCGATCTTCACGAATGCTAGTCTCTCCGTGATCTCCTTGACATATGCGCTCGAACCGTCCATCTCAGCGAGCGGGTCAACAGATCGTCCTTGATCACGATGCAGTTTTGAAACGATCACACCAGACTCGGACTTGATGACAGACAAAAGTGGGTCTACGATGTGTCGGTAGTTCTCCATCATGTTCTATCGACCGTTTAATGACAAGGCCAGGATCCGTGCAGTTGGGAGCACTTACCACCACCGACGGGCGTAAGACTGCGTACACATCAGTAGAATGCTCTTCCTCCAGAACACGCATCCTCGTTCCACACTGGTATAGGAATGTTGCCAGTGATAGATTCAGTATTTGTTGTGGTGTTGCTGTTGTTCCGGTGAGAAGCACTGCAGTTCGATCCCGCACGATGAGGCCATCTGCCCGTCCGAGCAGCAAGTCTAAACTCGACTTGGCACTCCGAGCGACGGAACGCACGAGTAATGGGTAGAATTTGGCTGCGTCAAGTTCATTCGCGATCATTCGCGCGACATTCGTCCCTTCGGACGAGGAAGGTGGTGCACGGGCACCACCCTGGAAAGCTTGGCCTACGGCCTCATTCATTTTGTTTGAGGTGCGCGATAGGTAGAGGGCTTCGAAACTTGAGAGGGCCCGGAGAACAAGAACAGTTTCTGGGCTGAGAAGGGTTAAGATGTGTCACCGAATGCGTCACATAACGCATCCTGACCTTTGTCGCTCGTGCGTGTATACGGTGTCTGTATGGGTAGCGATTTTGGAGAAGAAGTCGTGGAAGAGCCGCAAAAGCTTTGGATAGCTGGAACTCAGTGTTTGTTGCAAGAAGGTTGAATCTGCGAAGATGCCTCAGAGTTGCTCGTGGCAACGGGAAACGTTCTTACTCTTCGTCGCTTCCCGAGTTTGCTTCTCCAAGGACCGCCCCAGTGCCGCCCAAAATGTCGTGCTTGGCTTACTTTCCAACACCTGCACAACATTAGAATCGTGACGGGCGGAGCAAGATGATCGAGTCAACCTTCATCGCCTCGTCAAGAAAGACAACTTGTGAGATTGGATCTTTCTTCAACTTCAAGACTTTTTCCAAGGTATATACCTGGGCGTCACAGCCGTTAAACTAGCTCTTCGATACGGTAGGCGAGCTCACTTTAACGCATGCACCGGCCATGTCCTCGATAAGCGCCGTTACGCGTGCCCAGAGGGCGTGTCCCCACTGTGGCGCAGTTACGCTCGTAGGCTCCTGGCGAATACGGGACTTGTATGCGAGCCCCATGGACGATGATGCAGGATCTGTGATTCACGGCTCAATTCCGGGAGATACTGAAGACACCGGACGTGGTCACCCTTTGTATTCAGCTCCTTGGAGATCTGAGACATATCGAAAGCGGACTTGATCCGTGCTTCGACTGCAGCGGATAGGTCTGAGACGAGATTTTGTACAAGATCGGGCAATAGTCGAAGGTTGTGTGCTGTCTGAAGTGAAGTCGCAAGCAAGGGCTGATTCTGTAAGGGGAGATTAACGAGCGCTCGTTCCCAAAGCGGGGGACTGATAACTTGCGACTTGAGCAAGGCCCTCTAAAACCATGAACTCCATTTCGGTCGTGACTTTGGAGCGCGCAGACTCGATGAATGGAATATGCGCAGCGACAGCATTGATAGAACGGAGCGGAATATGCCTCCCAACGGACGGCACGTCATCTGTCTGGGATAGCTCCTCTTTTATAATGGTTTCAGGGACATCAAGTGATGTCTCCAAAAGGTCGCCTGAAGCACGCATTCAGCTGATATACGGGCGCCAGGCCATGAGCTCCGTACCGAGCTCGGCAATGGTAAGTGCAGCCTGCGCCAGGGAGCGTTCTTTCTCTCCTTCGTAATCCAGCCCGGGCGTGGCGCTTCGCCGGTCGTCGAGTACCCCATTATTTACTTTTGATTCCTGCCCCTTCGGCTGTGGGGCAGTGCCACCCGCACTGTCACCAACCTCGGCTATCTGCACCTGTAGTCGTTTTGCAAGGACCGTGAAGCGAGATGTCCGTCGTAAAACATCGGAGGCTTGCTGGAGGCGCTGTAAGCGCTTCACGTTCGCTTGCATAGTTTGGTAGGGGTAACGGAATTTTTGGCGAAGCCTGAGTAAACTCAAAATGAGGGCATAGACCCTGAAACTGAGGTGAGTACGTACTTTTCCACCGACACATCGAGTGCGTCGAGCCCTTCTCTAACAGCCTGTAACGATCCACTAAATTCTCCGACTCCGGCAGCTTGCTCCAGTAGATCCTCGTGGTGCGCGGTGACCTGAGTATATTATTTGACCACGACCGATATCAAAGGCGCAGAAAAGAAAACGCACCACATTCTTTATTTGTTTCGAAACATCGTCGATTCCGTAGTTTAGTTTCGTAATAGCAACAGAAATGTCCTCTTTTGCGGGTTCCAAGCCGGTGGGTTTTGCAGGTTTTGACGAGCCTGGTTGTAATGGGTAGGGTTCACCGGCCAGGATCGCATTTGCATATTCCTTTGCATCAAAGTCCGGAGATTCAAAGATAGTATAGTCTGCAGGAGGTCAGTGGAGACAAGACTCTGCTATGAGGAGAACGCACGCGCCTGTCATGGACCTCGTTGAGCCCGCACTTAGTCACGGCCCGCTCACGGCCCGCCGTCTGTGGCCGATATCACGTGCACGCGTTTCTATTGCCTACTACGCGTTCCAAGTCTTCTGTACTGCGAACAAGCGCTCACTGACGTTGGTGACTACAAGAGTACATATCTATTCGTCCGATTCTTCCTCTCCAGAAGATATCCCTCCAAAATCTGTTGCTTCGGGCCCTGCTGTCCAATCTGATACCTCCAACTTTTCATTACGAATCGTTGCTACTGGGAGCGGGTACCCTGAATACGGAACATGCCGAGTCAAGAAACTCCTCACCTCCAGCATCGACCTCGTATCCAGCTTGTGTCAGGTTTCGCACAAGCTCTGCTTTGGCGCCAACCTTGGTGTTCCTCCCTAAAATACATCCTTCCAGTTTTAGTGAATACGCGTCGGCGAGGTCTCGGATTTGAGAAGCACGGAACTTCACCCTTCTCCGACGACACAATGATCTAACAGTACACATCCAACCAGATGGAGATGACGTTGACAGCATCCAGCGCGAGGTCGCCCTCCTTACGCAGCTTCGTGATGGCCCGAACATCACAAAATACTATGACTGCCACCTTGATGGGCCCCGTGTCTGGATTGTGATGGAATTCGCTCAAGGTGGAAGTGTGTACAGTCTTATGCAGTCTTTTCCCAACAATTGTCTGGAGGAGAAGTATGTCGTGGTCATTGTGCGCGAAGTCCTCACTATCTGCACAAGTCAAACGTCATCCATCGCGATATCAAGGCCGCCAATGTCCTCGTCACCGCGTCAGGGAAGGTCATGATCTGTGACTTTGGCGTTTCGGCGCTCTTGGCGACAACTAATAGTAAGCGGAACAC
>Ga0137397_10001912_pt1 | contig 14539 bp, 13 predicted proteins | sample czorhiz116metaG_FD_106658 | JGI IMG/M metagenome (GOLD analysis project Ga0137397, IMG submission 106658) | Vadose zone soil microbial communities from Angelo Coast Range Reserve, California, USA - czorhiz1.16 metaG | ecosystem: Environmental > Terrestrial > Soil > Vadose zone | place: USA... | reverse complement strand
CTGCGGCGGAGTTCACCGGCGCGAAAGTCGGCCTCGAAGATTCCAAAACGGACAACGCCGCTTGTTTCTTGCTGAGGCACTGGTGGCGACCTCCGGCCCGCGGGGCCCTGCTGGTAAAGACGAACTGAAGAGGGCAGAAGTTTCTGACGAATCCCGCGTCACTTCAACGCCTATCCATTTGACGCGGCTTGAGTTAAGCCGTTACCCGGAATTGCGAATCTCGCTATCCCCCCAGCATTGAGGTACTTACGGCCCTGACCGATCTTCGGGCTCACCGTGGAGGTGAGCGCCGTGAGCGGAAGAAGCCTGAGGAAATGGATGGGATTGGGCCTGGTGCTGGCGATGGCTGGGGTTCCAGCGAAGGCCAAAGTCGTGCCAAAAACGCCCATCGTTGTGACAATCTCGGTGCATAACGATGTGGCGGTGCCGTGGGGAACGATTCGAGGGGCGGAGGAGGAGGCTTCGCGCGTATTCCGACAAGCAGGAATCGATGTCGAATGGATGAACTGCCAGGTGGTTTCAGGGGAAACCGTGGAGGCGGAGAAACCGAGGAGCTGCGGGGAGTCGATCTTTCCTGAACACTTGCAACTGCGGATTGTGAAGCGGTCCGTTGGATTGTCCCCGAAGGTCATGGGGATCTCGTTTCTTTCCGAGGACGGCAGTGGATGCCAGGCGGACCTATTCTATGAGCGGATCGAGGGACTGGGGCAAGAGAGTAATGCAAGCGTAGCGAGCATTTTGGGGCATGTGGCGTCACACGAGATCGGGCACTTGCTGCTGGGAACGAATTCGCATGCTTCCCGCGGGATTATGCGTGCGGTCTGGGGGCCTGATGAGCTTGCCAGCGTCACCCAGAGAGCGCTGATTTTTTCGGAGAAGGAATCCGCGCAGATAAGAGCAAGGCTTGGAAGCGCAGAAACGCGCAAGAAAGACGCGCCCCTGGTTTCAAGCGAGCACTTGGGAGATTGAAGCAAGAAAGAATCGCGGGGCTGTTTCTGCTAAGAGCTAGCGGGTTGGGTCTCGTTTTTCGGCGCGGGCGAGGGCTTCTTCGAGCATTTTGGCGATGCGGCGGTCGCGGGATTCGGGGGAGCGGTAATAGAAGATGCCAAGCAACTGGTGGCGGCGTTGCAAGGGAGTCATGGACTGCCAACCTCGATAGGCTCGAGGATCGCTGGCGAACGCACGCTTGAGGATGGGAGGCAGGTCGAGTTCAGCTTCCATGGTGGTGAACAATTGCTCGGCGACTTGTTCGGCGCGGCGGACGCGGGATGCGGGGTTTTTTACGTTGACGATCCAATCGCAGATCCACTTGCGCATGGAAAAGGTGAGTTGTTCATCGAACCAGCGGTGGAAGGAGCGGTCTTCGTTAAGGATGCGCTGGAGCTCGACGGGGACGATGGCGACACGCTTTGCGGTGTCGGGTTCGAGGCGGAACTGCGCGGTCTCGCCGGGGGCGGCGGCGGCACCGGTCTGCATGGACTTTTTGACGAGCATGCAGTGATAGCCCTTGCCGGTGGGGAAGACGGAAGTGCGAAACGCGAAGCCGTTGATTTCGCCTTTGACTCGGACCTTGGCGCGGGTTCCCCAGATTTTGGAGACGTCGAACGGGACGCGGATCATGACCCAGCCGAGGCGCGAGTCCACCATGCGCTCGAGGGTGGCTTTGAAGGATTTGGCGATGGGCTTGGGCTTGCGCTTCATGGAATGATACGAAAGAGAAAAAAAAATCAAAGAGGGCACGCGGGAGCATGCCCGCCGGCAAAGGGCACACGCGCAAAACCAGCGTCTGCGGCAATCGGAATCTGGCTCGGACGCTTATGCTCCGGCGCCCTTGGAGAAGCTGGCGACAGCTTCGGCTTCGGTGTTGTAAACATCGAAGACGGTCAGCAATTTGGTGATCTGGAGCACTTCCTGGAACTTGCTGCCGAGATGGCAGAGCCGCAAAGAAGCGCCCTGCGACTTCACGCTGTGATGCGCGGCGACGAGCGTGCCGAGGCCGGCGCTGTCAATAAAAGTGACGTTGTCCATATTGAGGACAATTTTCTTTTTTCCTTCAGCGATCAAGCTTTTTACTTTTTCGCGCAAGGCGTTGCTTTCCTCGCCGAGGACAATGCGCCCGTCCAGTGCCACAACGGACACGCCATCCACTTCGCGGTTCGTCATCTTCAAGGCCACGTTATTTTCCTCCTCATCGGAAAGCGGTTCCGGCGGCAACCCCGGCCGGAGCCGTAAAGCTTATCAAAATAGGGATGATCCCGGCGCGACGAATCGTAATCGAAGCCCGGGCAGGGGTCAAATCACCAGGCGGCTAATAATAGTCCGCGCAGGACATATAATAGCCGCATACGGAGCAGATCAACTTGCAGCGCCGCGATTCCAACCGCTGCGAGCAGACGGGACAATACCGCGAAGGATCCTCGGTACGAGCGACAGGACTCTGACTATCCCGCGAGGGCGCAACGGATTCAGATGCGGCCTGCGTAGGATCGGCCTGAGCCTGGACTGGCTCCCACTTCGCGGCGCGTTCCACGGCTCGACGGTTATAGCACAGTGCGGGGAACACGGGATAGGGAATAGGATTGAAACCAATACTGGGTTGGGCGCATCCTTCTTATTGGTGAAGGCTTTCGGGAAAGGCCCGGCAGGTTGGGCCTTCAGGTGGGTACCATGGTTCGCCAAATCTTGCTCGCAGGTCTCGTGGTTTTGCTCCCAGCAGGCTTGCGGGCCCAAGGACGCGGAACGATGGCCCCGGTTGCTCATGCCGGCGCAGTTGCGCCGAGAGCAGTGATGCCGGCTCCGCGCCAGGGGACCGCCCAGGCGATGCCCGCGCCGCGGATGGTCGCGAGAGGCGGGACAGTACGGCCTCGGACGGGAGTGCCGGTAGCGCGAAGCACGCGGCCGCAAGGCACCACGCGCAGGCGGATCGATGGAGACGATAATCGTTTTAGACCGGGTTGCAGCTCGGCGCCAGGACTGGGATTCGATGCGGTACATCAGGCCGCCGTATGCGGATCAGGCACAGGGTTTGAGAGGCGCGGCTTTTCGGGATCCCTTTTCTTTCCCTTTTTTGATGGTGGTTTTTTCCTACCGGGTTCTCAGGCGGCCGTAGAAGATAGCTCGGCCGCGGAGACGGCGCGACCGGAAGCCGCGGATGCAGAAGCTCGCGAGACAACCCGCCGTCACAGGGCCACTCAGCCGGTAACGGAACCGGCGCCAACGGTTGAAGCGCCCAGCGCGGCAGCCGCCGATAACGAGGAGTTTGTTTTTGTGCGGCGGGATGGAACGGTATTTTTCGCTGTGGGGTACGTCTGGGAAGAAGGGACGCTGCGCTACGTTACTAACCAAGGCTTGCGCCGCACGGTGACGCAGGATGCGCTGGACCTGGACGCCACACGGCAATTCAACGAACAGCGCGGATTGAATTTTCGATTGCCTTCCTGAAGGCTAATTTTTCGCCGGTTCCGGCATGACGTAGCCGGACTTTGCAGGCAAGCCGGCGCGCTCCAACTGCACAGTAGTGTGCTCCACTCCAAACTCCTTCGCGGCTACTTGTTTAATCGAAGCGAGCAGGCGCTCGCATTCGTCGAGGTGCATATCGGGGACTCGCGCGTGGAGGCTCAGGGCATGGTGACCGCCGCCGAGGGACCAGAGATGGACGTCGTGTACTTCCTGCACGCCTTCGACTTTCAAAATAGCCCGTGCGACATCTTCGACGCGCAAATCAGGCGGGCGGCCCTCCAAAAGAATGTGCGACGATTCGCGCAAAATGCCGATGCTGGACCAGAGCACGAGCAAGCCGATGGCCAGGCCAAGAACCGGATCGATCCAGTGCGCGCCGGTTGCACGGATAACTAGCGCGCCCGCGATAATAGCGACGTTGGAGAGGGCATCGCCAAAATTGTGAATGAAGATGCTGCGAAGATTGAGGTCGCCGCGTCCGCGGATGAGAGCGAGCGTGATGCCGCCGTTCACGGCGAGCGCGGCAACGGAAGTCCAAATCATCCAGCTTTCAACCACTTCCACGGGGGAGCGGAAGCGCTCGAAAGCTTCATATCCCAGCCACAGCGAAAGCAAAACCAGGACAAAGGCGTTGGTAAAGGCGGCAAGCGTGCCGGCGCGGTGATAGCCATAGGTCTTTTCGCTATCGGCGGGGCGCTGAGCCCAGCGTATGGCGAGAAAAGAAATGCCGAGAGCGGGGACATCGGAAAGATTGTGAACGGCGTCGTTCAGAAGGGCGACGCTGCGGCCGAAAATGCCGCCGAAAATTTCCGCTACTACCAAGCCCAGTGTGGCGACCATGGCCCAGCCAAGGACAGAAGGGCGCAGCGCGGGATGAACGTGGCAAGCATGACCTTGGCCGGCGAGACCCTGGTCGTGTGAATGTGCGGCCATCGGCCCTATTCTACCCGTGCGATGGCGGCAGTGCAGCCCTTTCGCGCGCTTATTAGGCAGTATGACACTTCGCCCAAGCGAATTGATTGACGCTCCTGCTGTCGGCTGCGACCATGAAACATGCTTCCCGTTCCGCGCGTGTTGGCGTGGAACGAGCCTTCACTTTGGGGTTTTGCGCGCAGAACAATGACGGTGCCCATCGCCAAATTGAGTTTTTGGGGCGTGCGTGGATCGACGCCGACGGTAGACCCGGCGACGTGGCGCTACGGCGGCAACACGCCTTGTCTGGAGTTGATCGCTCCGGACGGCACGCAAATCATTTTGGATTGCGGCACTGGACTGCGCATGCTGGGGAGCCGCTGGGCCGCGCCGAACGGCGGAAAAACCCCGGAAACGCACATCCTCGTCACGCATTATCACTGGGATCACATCCAGGGAATTCCGTTTTTTTCGCCGCTGTACGTGGAGAACAACGAATTTCATTTCTACAGCTTCCGGTCAAAATTTCTGGGGCGCGATAGCCTGAAACAGGTCTTCGAAGCGCAGATGGCGCTGCCCTATTTTCCCGTGGACATGTCGGCGATGAACGCCAAGCGCAAGTTCAAGGAAGTGGACGGCGGCGAATCGTTTACGGTTGGCGAAAACAATGTCACTGCGCGCTGGCTGAATCATCCGCAGGGCTGCCTGGGATTTCGAATCGAGACGCCCGCGGGGATCGTGGCGTATGCCACAGACAATGAGCCGGGCGACGCGAAACTGGACGAAAGCTTGCGTGAACTGGCCGCCGGTGCGGACATCTTCATTAACGACGCGCAATTTACTCCCGAGCAACTCGAGACGACAAGGAAGGGCTGGGGGCATTCCTCGTGGCTCGAGGGAGCGAGAGTGGCGCGGCAAGCAGAGGCGAAGACGCTGGTGCTCTTCCATCACGACCCGGATTCGACCGATCGCATGGTGGATTCGATATTGCGGCAGGCGCGGGAAGAGTTCGATTCGGTGTTCGCGGCCAGCGAAGGCATGGTGGTGACACTCGGAGCGCCGGGAGACCGCGTGCAGGCGCATATGCCGGGAACGCGAACGGCGTTGCGCCGCGAAGCGCAATTCCAGGCGAAAGTCTGCGGCGTAACCGAAGGCGGGAAGGATTTCGAGGAAGAGACCGTGGTCCGCGATATTTCGTTACAGGGCGCGCTCATCTCGCTGAAACACATGCCGCGGCTGCAATCGGAGCTGCAAGTGACGATGGAGACGCCAGGCGCGGATGGCGTGCAATCGATGAACTTGCGAGGTTATGTGGTGAGGATCGACGCGGGAGCGGAAAAGGGGCATGTAGCGGTGGGCGTGGTTTTTACGGACTGAGTTCATATCTCGAGATCAAAGGTTCTACTAAACAAGGGCGCCCCGATCCGATCGGGCGCCCTTACTGTTTTCTTGGCATGGCCGAGACGGTCCTGTAGGCTGAAGTGTCTGCCTATGTCCGAGAAGAGAGCGAATTTCGTGCCAGTCAGTGTGCTGGACAAACGGCCGCCGTCGAAACGCGATCTTTTGCGCGGGCTGGTGCGGCAGGCGCCGTTCGTGGCGAAGAATTTTCAACTTTATTTTCGTAATGCATGGCGTCGGCACATTTTGCGGACCAAGGTTGTGGCGCCCTACGCGGTCACGTTTTACGTCACCCACAAATGCAATCTGGCGTGCAGTTATTGTACACAAAAGGAACCGGACGTTTTCAGCGACGAACTGCCGACGCTAGAGACGATCCAGTTGCTGAAGCGCATCCGAAAAGAGACGGACTCGATCGTGATTACCGGCGGCGAGCCGACGTTGCGGGCGGACATCGAAGAGCTCGTCGAGGCGGCGCGCATCGATTGCAAATACCGCTCGCTGCTCTTAATCACCAACGGCACGCTGCTGGACCGCAAGCCGCGGATTCTGCGAGCCGTGACCGGATTGGTGGTGAGCCTGGATGCGCTGGCGGCTGACCCGACGAATCCGCTTTCGAAACCGGCGGCACTTCCAAAAGTGCTGGAAAACCTCGAGCTCGCGAAAGAGCTGCTCGGCAGCCCGCGGCGCATCACCATCAGCACGGTGATCGAGCAATGGAATATCGGTGAAGTCGAGCGGTTGCTGGACTGGTGCGGCGAGCAGGGATTTGTGTTTGCGGCGCAATCGGCGCAGATGGAGAAAATGCCGAACCTGGCGCTGTTGAAAAACCCGCAGTACCAGGCATTGGTGGACAAAATCATCGAACGGCGGCGCAAAGGCGCTCAGCCGATCAACGGCACGCCGCGGACAATTGAAACGCTGCTGCGGTTTGGCGATTTTCACTGTTATCCGACGATGTTTCCCCGGGTGTATCCAAATGGCGATGTTTTCTATCCCTGCGAGCCGCTGCGAAAAGTTGCCGGTAATTTACTGCGGGATGGATCGCTGAAGAAGATCTTCGCGCGCGGGAAAAAGATTTATGGCGACATCCCGCCATGCCAGGGGATCTGCTATCTGTTCGGAAACGTGCTTTCGCATTATTACGTGAATGATTTTTGGGGGCTGGCGGGGGATTTCATCCGCTGAAAACCAAAAAGAAAATGTTTAACGCCCCGACCGGATCGGGGCAGGCGCCGGGCATAGAGGATGCGGAGAGGTTGGCGGGACTGCTAGCAGAAAGTTTGTGGCTTGATCTTAGTCGAGGTCGGCGATTTTCTTGTCGAGGTGGGCTAGAGCGGCTTCGAGAGACTTGCGATGGTTGGGATGAGTGGCGGAAGCGAGGTCGTTGGCGATGCGAATGCGCGACAATTCAAGATCTTTGCGCGATTGTTCGCGCATAAGTTGTTCTGGAGTTTTTGGTCCAGACCCCGATTTCTGCTTCGGCGCTTCCGTCGCTTCCACTTGCGCTTCGACGTCCTTGCTTTCCCAGCCCCTCGCCATATCTATAGTTTGACACAGGTTGGCCCACTGCGGGCGATTCATACGGAAAAGTTGCGAAAAATCAGGCGCCGGCGGCGCGGCGTTGCGGGAGAACTGACAGAGCAGGGCGCATCACGCCGCGAATGGTGCTCTCGGCGACGCGCGCGAGATGTTCGGCGAAAACACCGCGATACGAAAAAACAGCCGTCTGGTTACCCCAGTTGACGCGAAGAGACCAGCGATCATGGGACTCTTCCGCGCCCGCAGAAATGATTTCACTGACGGAAATTTTCAGAAATGAATGAAAGTGCGAGTCGAGCACGGAAACATGTTCGGCGCCGACGAAGAGTTGTGCAGCGAAGGGAGGAGCTTCTCCCAGCCTGAATCGTCCGCCATTAACGACCACGAAAGCTCCCAGCTCGCGAGCTTTGTCATCGGTATTGGTATCGGCCTTGGCGGGAGGCAGAAGAATGGCGGCAATAAACATGGCCAGACCGATGATGGCCGGAACGAAGCTGGTCCCAAAACCAAGCGGCAGAATCACCAGGGCCGCTCCGCCGATTCCCAGAAAAACCCGGAAAAGCATCCAAGAGCGGGGATTGCGCCGCGCGTGCAGTATCTTTGGGATGAGCAGCACCAGGGCGAAGAGAGCTCCGACCGCAAAATGACGAAGCCACTTGCCGATGCTCTCAGGCTGGGAAATCGCTGGATTGGGCGTAGCGCTCATCTTTGATTTTTCAAGGGATCTTTCAAGGTTGACCTCTCACGGCTGCAAGCCGCCGATTTCGCGCATGCGGGCGAAAGCACGGCGCACATGAGGAATGGTGATAGAACCGCCAACGATCAGCGCCACGTTGAGTGCGTCGATCACTTCATCGCGCTTCCAGCCTTCCTCGCCGCAGCGAACCAAATGATAGGTGATGCAATCGTCGCAGCGCAGGACGGCCGATGCCACCAGCCCGAGCAATTCCTTCGTTTTGGTGCCGAGCGGCCCGGGCTCGTAGGCCTGGTGGTCCAGAGCGAAGAAGCGCTTGATGCCGAGGTGGCCGCAGCCTAGGATTTCCTCATTCAAGTCGGCACGAAATTTCTGAAAATCTTCCAAGCGATCGGCCATGATTCCTCCGGGATTCGAACTCCAACGCATCAATGTTGCCCGCTATTATGAACCAACGCGGCCATCCCGTCAGGGCGCGCGATTTAGGGCACGTAATTTAGGGCGTGTAACCGGGGCCGCGGAGGACTTTGCCGGGCAACGCTCCCGTCATCTCGCCATGGTCGATGACCGGCATACCGTTGACGAGCACGTATTCCATTCCCTGCGACAGCTGATTAGGATTCTCGAAGGTAGCCACGTCGCGAACTCTTGCCGGGTCGAAAATGACGATGTCCGCGCACAAGCCAGCCTTTAGGACGCCGCGGTCGGCGAAGCGCATGCGTTGTGCGGGCAATGCAGAAAACTTTCGGATGGCGTCTTCGAGCGTGAGCTTGTGTTCTTCGCGAACGTATTTCCGCAAAATGCGAGGAAACGTTCCATACGCGCGCGGGTGGGGATGTTCCTTTCCGAGAATGCCATCGGGAGAAGTGCCGGAGGAGTCATTATCCACGGAGACCCAGGGCTGCTGCAGCGCTAGGGCCACGTCCGGTTCGGACATGCCGAAGACGGCGACGGAAGTGAGTGCATGATCTTCGATCAGCAGGTCGAAGAGAGCGTCCATTGGATCCTTGTTCCAGATTCTTGCGATCTCGGCAAGAGTCTTGCCTTGCAAAGGAAGCAATTGTGGATTGTGCACGACGCCGATGAGGACGGCTTCGGGCCCGGGAATCTCCTGCCACTCGTTGTCCCATTGATCGGAAGGCGTGAGCATATCTTTGCGGATGCGCTCGCGCATTGCAGGATCTTTCAAGCGTTCGATCAGTTTGGCATTGCCGCCGTCATGCGCCCATGCGGGAATGAAAGCGGAAAAGTCGTTGAACCATGCAGGATAAGCGTAGGTGTCTGCAGAGATGTCGACGCCCTGCGCTCTGGCGGAGTTGATCTTCGCCACAACTTCCGGCATTCGCCCCCAGCTTGGTTTGCCGCCGACCTTCAGGTGCCAGATTTCAACGGGGATGTGAGCTTCGCGGCCGATGCGCAGGGCTTCATCGATGGCCGGCAAGATGCCGGTGCCTTCGTTGCGCATGTGAGTGGCGTAGATGCCGCCGAATTTTGAAGCTTCCGCAGCGAGAGCGATCAACTCCTCGGTTTTGGCGTAGGGAGCGGGAGCGTACTCGAGAGAAGTGGAAACGCCGACGGCGCCGTCGCGCATCGCCTGGCGCACGAACTCTTGCATTTGCTCCAACTGTGCGGGTGTGGGCTGCACGTCGTTATCTCCAAGCACCATTCGACGGAGGCGCGTGGCGCCTACATAGCTGGCGATGTTGATTCCGATACGTTGCTTTTCGAGCCGGGAAAAGTATTCGCGAAACGTCCGCCAGTCGACTTGAATGCGGTAGTGATCGAACTGCTCTCGATCGGCTCGAACAATGGCGTCATTCAGCGGCGCGATGGACTCTCCCTCGCCAGTGACTTCCGTGGTGATCCCCTGGTAGATCTTCGAGGGCAGACGGGGTTCGACGAGAATGGTGTACTCCGACTGTCCGAGCATGTCGATGAAGCCGGGAGCAACAACTTTGCCGCGAGCGTCGATCGTGCGTGCGCGCCTCGCGCCGCTGAGATTGCCGATGGCCGCAATCTTTCCGTCGCGAATTCCGAGGTCGCCCGAGTACCACGGTGAGCCCGTGCCGTCCATGATGTGGCCGTTGGTGATGACGATGTCGTAGGTCTGCTCCTTAGATTCGAGGGGAGCGACTCCGAAGAGCATAACCATGGACAAAAACATGGACTTCCACCGCCGATGAAAATTGCAGTTCGTCATCATCTGCTCCTCGGGATCACTTTGTGTCCGCTTGGTAGACAATTCGCCCGCCCACAATCGTGGTGACAACTTTCGTGGCAGCAATCTTGTGCGGATCAATGTCAAAGATATTCTGCGAAAGAATGATTAGGTCGGCAAGCTTGCCAACCTCGAGCGAACCTTCCGTTTTTTCGCGGCGTCCGGCAAACGCCGCCCCGAGCGTGTAACCCTCGACCACTTGCGCCACTGTCAATCGCTGCGCGGGAACAAATCCCCCTTCCGGCTGACCTTCGGCTGTTTGGCGGGTCACGCCGGTCTGAACCCCTTCCCACGGATTGAGTGTCACGACGGGCCAATCGCTGCCGAAGGCCAGGCGTCCTCCCGCCTCCGCAATACTTTTCCAGGCCCAGGCGCGGGAAGCGCGGTCAGGTCCGATATTCCGCGCCCACACGTCCAGCGTATTGGTATCTGGATAAGAGTGGAGCGGCTGCATGCTGGCGATGACTCCAAGCTTGCCGAATCGCGGAATGTCAGAGGGGGCGATAGTTTCAATGTGCTCGATGCGCGGCCGTCGATCATGAGTGTGGTTCCGCGTTTCGGAATTTTCATAGGCGTCCAGCGCCGTCCGAACGGCGTAATCGCCGATCGCATGCGTGAAAAGTTGCAAGCCGCGCTTGTCCAGCTCCGCGACTGCCACCTTGTAGTTCGAAGGCTCCCAGAAAAGCTTTCCTTTCAAGGAGGGGTCATCGCTGTAGGGCTCAAGTATCGCCGCGGTGTGCGATTCGATGACGCCATCCACCATGAATTTAACGGCGCCGGCATCGATCCAGTCGTCGTGGAATTTCTTGCGGGCGTGTTCGATGGCCTCGAGGTCCTGAGGCCGCAGCTCTGGCGGATTGAGGAAGTAAGCGATATACATGCGCAAGGTGAGGTCACCGCGGCGCCGCATTTCGTCGAAAAGATCGAGCGCTTCAAAATCCTGCCCAGCACTGTGGATGCGAGTGATGCCGTGTTCATTTGCCCATTTCATGCCCGCGCGCAGAGCCAGGAGTTTTTCGGCGCGAGAAGGCTTTGGAATGATCTTGGCGACCAAGTCTTGAGCAGACTCTTTTAGCGCACCTGTCGCCTCGCCCGTCTTGGGGTCGCGAACTATCGCTCCGTTTGGCGGATCCGGAGTTTCCCTTGTGATCCCTGCCAGTGCGAGAGCTTTCGAATTGGCCCAGTAGGTATGCCCGTCATAACCCTCGAGGAAGACCGGCCGATCGGCAAAAATTTCATCCAGATATTTCTTGTGCGGAAGTGCCTCCACGCCAAACATCGCGTAATTCCAGCCGCGGCCAAGGACCCAGTCATCTCCAGGATGTTCAGTGGCATATTCGCGCAAGCGTCTTTGAATGTCGGTGGCGTCTTTTGCGCCTTCGAGATTCACCCGGCCGAGGCTAAAAGACCCGTCGAGAAAATGGATGTGGCAATCAACGAAACCCGGGAGCACAAGTTTTCCGCCGGCATCGATCACTTTTGTGCCCATGCCGCGCCTGCGCTCGATTACTGAGTCGTCATCGACGGCGACAATCTTGCCGTGATGAATGGCCACGGCCTGGGCCCACGGCTGTTTCGGGTCTTCCGTGTAAACGCGGCCGTGCACGACAATGATGTCCGCCGGCTCAACCATCCGCCCTTGGGCGTGCGATATCGATGCAGCGCAGAGCAAGAGCACGAGCGGCTGAAGAATGGCGCGAAGCGATTGATTTTTCATCCGTACTTGCCCCTGCGAATCAGAATGTTGGTGGCGTGTTGATCCATAGCAGCCACGTTTCCTTCCGTCCGGGGTTTTTCCACCGGTGCGGAGTCGAACTTTCAAAGTAGAGGCTGTCGCCAGGTTTCAGATGGTAATGTTCTTTGCCGTCCAGAGAAATGTCGAACTGCCCCCGAAGGACGTGCAGGAATTCCTCGCCTTCGTGCGAGTAGGATTCGCCGCTGCCCCCACCGGGTTTGATGCGGAAAAGGTGCGGCTCCATCACCGTGTTTCCCCAGGCAAGCAGCTCCATGCGCACATCAGGAGTGGTTTCGAGGACTTTTCGCTGATTCGGGCGCACCAGGCGCGGATTATCGCCGGCAGTTTCGAAGAGCGAAAGAATGTTTGTTCGGTAGAAGCGCGCGATGCGGCGCAGCGTGGCAATCGAGGAGCGCATCTGTCCGCGCTCGAGCGCGCTGAGAAAACCGACGGAGACACCGGTGGCGCGAGCCACTTGCGCCAGCGAAAGGCCGCGGCGTGTCCGCAACCGGCGGAAGCGCTGCCCGGGCAGGAGCCTGCTCTCCGCAGGAGCGGAGACAACTCCCTGGCGCTTGAGCACGTGAACGATCGCGGCGGGATTGAGACCCCGCGCGCGGCGCAGGAAAATCGCGCGTTGCAGCAGGCGCACATCGGATTCGGTGAAGAGGCGGTAGCGACTTCGCGTACGTTGAGGTGACACCAGGCCCAAAGCTTCCCAAGCGCGTAATGCCGAGGAAGAAATGCCCACGCGACGCGCCACCTCGCTGATGCGTAGCAAGCGCGGAGGCTTCCGCTGGGCCGATGCGTTGGATAAATTCTTTCTGCTTGACACAGGTCCCGGCTTTCTCTAAGTTTACAGTATTATAGTAAGGTTTCAGCGGCACAGCAACCACGAAGAATCAGTCCTCGAAAAATTCTTCGCGGCAAGGGGTGAGGTCATGAAGATTGATGCACGGTTCCGGCAACTGCGTTCCATGTGTTGCCGCAGCATCTTATCCGCAACAATTCTGGCGGTGGCATTCTGTTTCGCGGCGCCCTTGGCGGGCGCGCAGAGTACCGGCGGGCGCATCCGCGGCACGGTAATGGACACCAGTGGCGGTGCTGTGCCTGGCGCATCGGTGACCCTGATCAACGAGGCCACGCACGCAACACGCGAAGTGCAGTCCGGCGCGAACGGGGAATACATCTTCCTCGAAGCGCCCGTTGGGACCTACGAGATCGACTCCGTCAGCAAGGGTTTCAAGAAATACGCGCGCAAGGGAATTGTGCTCAACCTGAATGAGGTCGTCAGCGTGGACATCACCCTGCAAATCGGCGCAGCCTCGGAGGTTGTGGAAGTCACTGGCGCGCCTCCCGTCGTGGATACGACCTCGACCCAATTGGGCGCGGTCGTCAACGAGCGTTCCTCGACGCAGTTGCCGCTGAACACGCGCGATGTTTTCCAATTGCTGCAATTGCAGCCGGGCGTGCAATCGCAGATCGGAAACAATCTCTTCTATGGCTCGGACAAACCCGGCGTCGTCACCGTCAATGGTGGCCGGGGCCGCTCCAACAATTACTCCGTAAACGGTGGAGACAGCAACGACCTCTTCGCTAACCTGCCGGCGGTGCAGCCCTCCCCAGACAGCATCGAGGAATTCCGCGTCATCACCAATACTTTCGACGCCGAATACGGGCGCAACTCCGGCGCAGTCGTCAATGTCGTCACCAAATCGGGCTCGAACGACTTCCATGGGAGCGTTTACGAGTTCTTCCGCAACGACGTCCTCAATGCCCACGGCTTCACTTTTCAGCCGACACCGAAGGCGCCTTTCAAGCAAAACCAGTTTGGCGGAACGCTCGGCGGCCCGATCAAGAAAGACAAGTCTTTCTTTTTTGGTTCCTATGAAGGGCGGCGTATCGTTCGAGGCATCGTCTCGCAGCCGGTACCGGTGGCGACGGGAGGTTATCTCTCCGGTACATACACCGCCCCTCTGCCAGCACCGGGAACGCCACCGGGGGACCCCTCAACAATGGTTTTTCCAGGCTCGTTGAATGATCCGACCGTTGCGACGATTCTCCAGAATCGGTGTGGAAGTCAGCTCACGCCGGGAGGTCAAGCGGCGCTCACCGCCGTCATCAACGGCCAAGGCCAAGCCGGCACAGGCCAGCCCTGGGATTCCATCTTTACCACAACCACAGGTCCGCAGGCGCTCACCGCGGCAATTCCTACGCAATGCTTTGATCCCGTAGCGGCCAGCCTGGTGGACCCGACAAAGGCGAACTTCTTGCCGGGTTCCGGCGGCGCCAGTTCCCAGACTCAGGACGTGGTGAAATCCACGGATCGCTCGGACCAGTTCCAGCTTCGCTTCGACCAAATCCTGAACAAGAACCAGAAATTCTCTCTCTACTATTATTACAACAATGACAACACGCTGGATCCTTTCGCCGTTTTCCAATTGGCGGGCGGTTCTCTGGGTAATTTTCCCGGCAGGATCATCACCCATGCTCAGCAACTCAATGCCAGCCATTCCTGGACCATCGGCTCTACCGCCGTGAACGAATTCCGCTTCACCTATTTCCGCGAAGCCCAGCCACAGTT